>TARA_R110002073_G_scaffold4953_10_pt1 | contig 13007 bp, 14 predicted proteins | sample TARA_R110002073 | Tara Oceans TARA_R110002073 (sample SAMEA4397174) | marine metagenome | biome: Polar Biome; feature: [DCM] deep chlorophyll maximum layer (ENVO:01000326); material: water (ENVO:00002006), including particulate matter (ENVO:01000060) such as... | depth 40 m
ATAGACGAAATATAGAAAAGGGCTTTTCAACGATGGAACTAACAGGTTGTGAATTACAATTTTTAAAAGGTTATTTGGAAGGCAAATTTACAGAGGGTATGTCGTGGGAAAATCACGGAGAATGGCACTTGGACCATATAAGACCATGTTGTAGTTTCGATTTGAAAGATGATGAAGAGCAAAAAAAATGTTTTCACTATACAAATTTACAGCCATTGTGGGCTCAAGATAATTTATCAAAAGGAGGAAAATATGAAAATTAATTATAAATTAGCTTTATAATTAATGACAAGCATGTAATGTAAAAATAGGTAATAATAATAATAACAAAATATATACAGATGAGTCTCCTACCATTTAAGATGAAAAGTATATTAAGATTCGAAGAGCCATGGTGCAGGGCTATGGGTTATTTTAATCCTTATCTAGATCCTTTCGAACATCATATAACATCAACTATCCCATCTTTTGATGGACCCGCTTATAAAAAATATCCGTCACACAATTTTGTCTATGACAAACTTTGGGTCGCCCAAACGCAAGGATTACAATGTGGAAATCTTTCTGAATTACAGGATAATCCAGATTCAGTTACTTATCCAATATTCATAAAGCCGCGTTGGGGTCATTTAAGTGCTTCTTCAAAAAACTGCTTTAAAATATCATCGGCCTCAGAGCTTGAGAAATACCTTCTTTACAAAGATATGATATGGTCCGAGTTCATAGATGGGACAGAAGGTATGACAGATTACATTATCCTCAAGGGAAATATTATGCACCAGGTAACATATGTATATTCTGATAAGCAAAATGGTTTTTCCGAAGAGTGGAAGTTGATATCCCCAAAATCCGAAGCGCCTCAAAATATCACCGACTGGGTTAAAGACCATATGAGGGGATTTACAGGCGCGGTGAACGTTCAGTACAGAAAGGATAAAATAATCGAAGTTAGTTTACGGTTGGCAAGGGGTGGAGCATACCTTGTAAGCGCAAAAAATCCAGCTTTATTGCAAAATATAAGTAATGTTGTCGACAGAAATTTTTGGAATTTCTCTCTTCAAAATGAATTGGATTTCAAGCCGTACTACACTTTTAAATGCTTCACCAACATGCCTATCGTTTATCTCTTTCCACAGCATATAATAGACTTCATAATTAGGTCACAGGCAAGTCGTCCATTCTACGAGTATTATTTTGAACCTGTAGGAAAAAAAGGAATGGTCTTCTTTCAATTTATGCATGATGACCTGGATGAAGGAATAAAGATCAAGCAACGAATTGAAGCTCTCTTCATTCTCGCACAATTTATTATGTATATCTTTTTTATTTCAGCAATAGTGGTTCTCTTTTCTAAGTGGAACTTCAAATATCATTATATAGCTATAATAATAACTATCTGGCTTACTAGATATCTCAATCCCATGATTGCCAACTACAGTCTGTATAAAGGACAAAAACAACAAATGTTTGGGGGAGCTCCACCAGATGGAGAACTACCAGACGATCATTTGTAATATCTTTAAAAGTTTTAATAAGATGTAAAACTCTCATATCTTATTAAAGTCGGACTGCACACGGACAATACTTATGTGTTAAAGCGAGACCTGAGAGGCCTCCGATGAGTGTGAATGTCATCCATCCGCGAAGGTAATACTTTCTAGGAATGTGCGTATTCTGTGAGCTATACAGTGTCGATCCCAGCCAGGCGCCACCGATAGCTGCCGTATATAATGTAATAGACTTCGAAATATTCATATGTATATTGGTAGAACGCTATTTCTTTAAATAATTGAAGGAATGGAATAAATAGCACCATCCAATAACCGCGAGATCGCAAGAAATAAAAAATACTGAGTATTCAGTATAATGAAAATCTTTTTATTTAGTTCCGTAAATTATAATCGTCTGTTTTATATTAGTCGCTATTGAATAGCTTGTTCATATTACGTACCTCTGGTTTATCCTCTTGTGTCTGGAATAATCTACATATAAGTTCATTATCGCGGAATCTTAAACTATAGTCCTGCTGTAACTTATTTCGTCCGACTCGTCCCATCGCCTGGATACACTTCTCCTGGCTCATCGTAGAAAGGTCTTTGCTAATATATCCATGGCAGAATTGGTAATTGGTTCCATATATGAAATCGGTTGATGCAATAATAAGATAGAGCTTCTGTGTCTGTGCTAGGCTCTTCATTATCTCGGTATATCGGGCGCTTTCATGAGACGCAAATACACCTATCCCCATCAACAGCAACATTTTCCAACTGTCCTCTACGTCATCAATAAGCATAATTTGTTCTACGATATATTCCGATATTTCACACGTAAATGGTTTGTTTTTCAACTCCGACTGAGACCAGCGCTGTATATGTTCTTTTGTATTTGGCACAAACATTCCACTCAATGAAACATTTTTGACATGTGACCTTGTTTCTTCGATTTTTCTCATAAGTGTCTGCATTTCAGGATCGACGCGTCCGTCACTCATCTTTTTCTCTTTCTCTTCATCCTTCTTCGTGCCATCCTCCAAATCTTTTTCCATTGAAGCAACCTTTGCATTTATAACTGAATTAAATTGTATAGCTTTCATAATGTCTTGAGCTACTATGTCTGGTATTTTTGCGCTCTGAATACAAACCTTTGCGACATTCCCAACATTTTCTGCTAGGAAAATCGTCGGTCCATCTGTCAGCGTATGTGAGTCTTCTGTGACAACGCGGATATTAGACTTATGTTTCTGTTTCCGGTTATTCATCATATGCTTATATATTTCGCCCCATTTATCAGGCTTTAAGTTTTCTAAAATTTCTAAATAGTACACTTTAATATTTTCCATTGTTACAGAATCTGGAGATGGAAAATTCAGGTCCAACGAATATCTCGCGCTTTTCAAATAGTTTCCCTTGTTCACATAGATAATAAAGTTGATAGATTCCTTTAGATCGATATAACGCAAGAGAGTTTTGTATCTCTTACAATGCGCAACTACTTTCAAGATTTTCTCATAGTCAGAGAACATGAAATGCGGCATTTCTACAAAACCTTCCTTATTAATTAATGGAATTGTTTTCTTGCAATCATGGCTAATAATCGTATAAATCTCTGAATCATCAAACTTGCTCTTAAAATCCATAATTGTATCACTTATTTCATCCTTTTGAGGTAATGTTGCCGATGATAGCACAATATTTGGAATAAGATTACGAGTCCAGTTTTTCTTAATGATATCGTGAAACTCATGTTTATCATAATCCATTGTAATCGTCGGCTCATCCCAATACAATATAATATTTTCTTCTTTGTTAAATGCTCTCATATATAGCATCGCGTATTCATATGATCGGATATCACTTATCATAATCTCAACCTTATCTCCTTTAGAGTTATCTACTTTTGCGATGTTTCCTGTGCGCCTATTTCTTATGCATTCAGACACAGCGTAATAGTGTAAACGTATGTCTTCAGTACAAGAGCAACCAAATGCGAAAGCCACCTTTTTCTGGGCCGATATTGCGGCCTTGGCAAGAGCCAGTCCAACGTGCCTTGCCGCACAGACGAATATCACCCTATGTCCTTCAGATAGTCCGAGCGGTGAAAGTGTCTTTCCTGTCCCGGTAGGAGCAATGTAAAGTATTAGTTTTGGCTTGGGTTTTTTACACACAGTAAACAATTTCTTCTGGTGTTCGTAAAGGGATTCGTCGGCATAATGAAGCAAATGTGAATTGCACTCAATAGTCTCGTGTCCCATAGATATGAGAGATGTCATATCAACAAACTCTGTAAGAACCTCCATAAGACCACTAATAATTTTCTTAAGACATACGTTGGAGTGTTCGATATTGTAATTCATCAAAGTAGTAATTGTATAATAATGGTGAAGCCATTTGGAAGATTCTTTAGAACGATATTTATACAGCTTTTTGAGATGGGCGATAAGGACATATTCGAAAAGCTCTCCTTTATTTATTTCTAATTGTCTATCAGTATTGGAAAACCTTATAATATCTTTCTTTTTCATCGATTTTTTAGCAACTATTTCGGTAAAATCAAAACCATATTTCTTTGATAAGGATTTGATGTCATCTTGTAAATATTGAGTGAATACATAGGCATCAATTGTATCAGTATATGAAATTTTAAGATATTGAAGGAGAGATAATGTATAGTTTTTTTTAATTTGAATATTATTATACCCCGATTTGATGAGATCGATGATTCTTTTTTCATCCGACGATACTGGCACTTCTATGCTGTTCCATTCTGCCTTTGTGAGTTTTCGTTGTTGAAGATCCATGTTGTTTTTTAACTGATGTACTTCTAACCTTTTTGTTTCAATTTTTAATAAATTGAAACAGATTATATTAAATATATGTATCTAATCATAGAACAAAAATGGCAGCGAAGATTATTTCGATTGAAGGAAACATCGGCTCAGGCAAATCAACTCTCGTAGACATGTTGCAAACGCATTTTGCTGACAATCCTCGCATCTGTTTCCTACAGGAACCTGTGTCGGTGTGGAACACAATCAAAGATAAGAATGGATCAACTATCCTCGAAAAGTATTATGCCGATCAGACTAAATATGCCTTTTCATTCCAGATGATGGCTTATATATCACGTCTTTCTCTCCTAAGGGAAGCCTTAAAGGGAAATTACGATATCATTGTAACTGAGAGAAGTGTATACACGGATAGCATGGTGTTCGCAAAGATGCTCTATGATGATAAGAAGATTGAGGAAATCGAATATATGATTTATAAGAAATGGTTCGACGAATTCTTAGATGATCTTCCGGAAATCTGGCTTATATATGTTAAGACCGACCCAAAGATTGCAGCACATCGTGTAGAAAAAAGAGCACGAGAAGGCGAAACGATACCGTTGTCTTATCTTGAGAATTGTCATAAATATCATGAAGATTGGCTTATGAATCACAAATCTTCACATTTATTGGTTCTTGATGCTGATGCGGATACGACAGAGTTTCCGTCTGTGGCGACTTCATGGGTCAGCGACATTGAAAAGTTCATTCTTCCAGATTCTACAAACCAGTTAAATGTTTCAAGCGATAGCGACGCTAACGTTCTCGGCTGGGAAGATTGGCGTGGTCAAGCTCTGCAAGCCGAAACATCGTAAGGTTGGTAACAACTATATTTGTCTATTTAAACAATTCTACTCATTAGTCTATAGTGAATGAGTAAAGTTAATGCCTATTATTTTTTAATCATTTGAATAGAGAAAATAATAAGACTGCTGATGCTCTTGTAAACAAGGCATTGGACGAGATAGGTTCCTGATATTATTATGTAGCCATATAATAATGTTTAGATTTTTGCTTGGATTTGGGATGGGTGTGTGCGTGGGGACTTACTACGATTGTAAGCCAATCATTAATGAGATTAATAAAGCGGTGAAGAAATATGCTCCAAAGGAGAAGTAATTAAAATACCCTTTTAGATTTGGGATGTTGAACGATAATTCTGGAAGCACGTAAAAATATACTTTTAACAATAATAACTTAATTATATTAGTTATGATTTTTGATATTTTAGTTGGTCTTCAACACGGAGATGAAGGAAAAGGCAAAGTGGTGCATCATTTGTTTAAAAGTAATAAATATACTCATTGTGTAAGGTTCAACGGTGGCCCTAATGCTGGACATACAATATACCATAAAGGTAATAAGTTAGTGTTGCACCAGATCCCTGTTGGAATTATATGGGGTGTTGATTGTGTTATTGGGCCAGGTTGTGTTGTTAATTTAAAAAAATTAGATGAGGAGATTCTTTACCTACAAGAAAATGGAATTTCCAATATCAATAAAAATTTATTTATCGCCCACAACGCGCACGTGATTTTGGATGAATATATTGATGAGGACAATAAAACTGACACGATCGGCAGCACTGGGGAAGGAATTAAGCCAGCTTATGCCAACAAATATAAGAAAATAGGAACACGGATAGAGGATATTCATGAATTAAAGGATAAATTTAATGTGATTAATACCAGCACGTTCCTTAACAAACCGGATAACTATATACTATTTGAAGGCGCACAAGGATATATGTTGGATATTGATTGGGGAGATTATCCTTATGTCACTTCTAGTCATTGTCTCTCCTATGGTGCGTTGTCATGTGGAGTCCCAATGCAACATATTGACAAGATTTATGGTATCTGTAAAATTTATGACACTTATGTTGGTAATAAGAAGTTTCAAGATCCGAACGATACTTTCTTACAAGAATTAGCCAAAGAAGGAAATGAGTTTGGAGCAACTACAGGTCGACCACGACAATGCGGTTGGCTTGACTTACCTAAGTTGAAGCAGGCCATAGTGTCTAATGGTATTACTAACTTGATCATTAATAAGTGTGATATCATTAAAATTGTTAATACGTTCAGACTATATGATGGTAAAGGTCTTCGGTCCTTTGTAAATTATGAAGACATGTGTACGTTTATTAGGGACTCATTGAGAGAATGCGATTTTCTAAAAGAAGTTGTTTTCTCTGCGAGTCCTAACAAAATTTAAGAATACCCGTTTTCTATAAAACGCATATTTATTACTGAAGGCGGCTTATATTTCAAAATATCCAGTTCCTTTTTTGAAGTTACAAAAAGTTCCTCTCCATATATGTCCTGAAGAAGTAACCATTCAAACATTCCACCAGGATAAATAAATACATTATAGAAACCGAGCTTTATGAGCTGTTCATATTTTGTCGTTGTTGTATCGTCATTCGCATTTGTTCCATAAATAATTATGCGAACTTCTTTATTTTTGGTAAGACTTTCATTAAGAATTTTGACTTCAGACTTCACCGATGTTGTTTTAGCTATAAGACATGACTGATTGTCTACATTAAGAGTATTAATTATCATAGTATTTTTGTCTTTTACTGCTTCCTGCATATCTTCATAATTAATTTTTCTTGTGGAAGTAGCATTTCCCATTATGTTAGAATCAACTTTTAATTTTTAAATTCAAACATAACTAATCAAACTTTACGATGATTTCTACCGACTCCTTTTTAATACTCTTCGACGCAGAGACTGAGAGTTCTTCTCTCTTTTTTCTTGTTTTAGAGATAGTTGGTATCTTCCGCTTTGAAGTGCTGTTGCGTCCATTCATATCCGCCTCAATAGTCGCATAGTTTTTTTCTATGTAGGAAATAACTTCATTCTCGAGGGCCCATTTAAAAAAGTTTAACTGTCCGATTGTCGTCTGAATAGATTTTTCCTCTTTGTATGGAATCATAATTCGGTCCCATCTACAGAACGGGTCAAATCTTTTTTTGGAATAAGCACGTAATTTCAGTTTATAGTCAACATATACCTTGAACCTTTTATTATTACCTAAGTTATAGACAGTATAGAACTTCTTTGCGTAATTGGTCGCGAACCAATCGACAATTCGTAGAGAGATTTTCGACTCACCATTTATGATACATAGCATCTTGTCAAGATTATTGTTTACATGATAAAATTTAAGAAGATTATTCAATAATAAACTATTCTGTGTGGTGTATGAAGCCATTGAGTATAACTTTTCAGGTATATTTAAATAGTTATTTTTCTGTATCTTTAATATGCATGTTAGAGTTTTGAGGTTTTAGATAATTTTCCTGAACTTCTAAATCATTAACATAATCAGTACTCGTTAAAAAAGGGTTATGACTTACTTGTCCGAGCATTTGACGATCACTTATTTTAGTATTTACATCTTCACGCTTATTGCTTGCAATGCCGAATTCACCAATATTTGGAGCGAAGTCCTCTTTCATATTTATTTCTGTGTTAAGTTTTGTATCAAGTGCCTGATCTAGTGCCCGACCGGGTTCCTGGGAAAGTGCCGGATTCTCGTCTTTCCGTGATCTCACGCATTTTTCTCCTTTTCGCCAAACTCGTTCTTCCATTTTATATATCCGTGATTAATTTAAGATAATTTAATCTTATTAAGTATTTAGATGACAATTTTGGACCTTAAAAATAACAAATGCGATAAATCTGAAATATTCAAACTTTTGAAACAATTGACAGATGCGCCTGACATATCATCAGACCATTATAATTCTATTGTATCTTCCCTCAACGACAATCATAAAATCTTTACATTTGTTGAGGACAATATTACAATCGGTCTTATTACTGTGTTTATCGAACAGAAACTTATCCATGGTGGAAAATGTGTCGCACATATAGAAGACTTGGTTATTGATAGGGAACATAGGAAAAAGGGTATTTCGTCAGCACTTATAAACCATGTAGTGACGTATGTGGAAACTAAAAATTGTTACAAAATTATACTGGACTGTAGTGAGGAATTAGTAGATGTATATAGGAAATCCAAGTTCGAACAAAAAGGTGTTCAAATGGCTTACTATTTTCCTGATAAACCTATAGTTTCTGTGCCAGGTATGGGATGGGGTCACCAAAATTGTGCTTGCAAAACATGCGTTGGAGATGCGTACTACATTATGTGATGTTTATGTTAATTCTTTTCAGCCAATATGCGTAATCTATTGATGACTACTAAATGGACCTTGTTGTCAGATGGTTTCAGTGCTTTATGTTTCGGTTTTTCAACAAATTTATTGTATTGATCTGTTCGGGAAAATTTTTTCCGGAGATAAGATAATCCAAACATGTCTTGTATGTATAACATAATTTAAAAAAATATAAACATTGTTATAAATTATATTATAATGGACGTTACAGATATCATGGCAGAGAACACGCGTCTTAAGAATGAGAACATGCGTCTTAAGAATGAGAATGCTCGGCTTGCGGAGTTCCTTCGTGACGCTCGCGATCTCAATCAGAGATTAGATAAAGAGACACGCCCTCATAGTGCCCCGTTGGACCTCCCTGCGCGTAGTCGTCTATTCAGCTCTAGCAGTGCTAGTCCTGATACAAATGATTTCTTGCGTAAGTTAGCGGATAAACCCAAGCGTACATGTAGCGTGAGTCCTGATACAGACGATTATTTGAGGAAGTTCTTGGAGAATCCATGTCGCATAGATACTGAATGATTATATCATAATATTTATTCTACTCTCTTAATTTTTAGTCTTTTTGTAAATGTAAACTTATCAATATCTGTGACTCGACGATCAAGGTTACATTTCATACATGCAATTATTGTATTCTCGTTACTGTGACATTCGCTATTGTTTTTCCGGTCAAGAGTCCATTGACATGGTTCTCTGACGTTTTTGTATATAATTTTGACATTTATAGAACAGTAGTAGCATAATAACTTTGACGATACAAGTTTTTCAATTGTATCTTCAAAAGATATAAGTTTTTTCTCATCGTAAATTCCCTTTTTGATATCTTGACCTTTGTAACTATTAATTTTTTTTGTTAGTTCCTTTTTTAAAGTTGTCTTGTATTCGAAATCGTCTCCCATATAAAGTTTATTTATCATAGATAGCTGATTCACATGAGATGTATGTTCGTCTGTGACATATTCCATTCCAGATCGAATCGCCTTTTTCTCTCCTCCAATACTATCTATGTTTCTCTTTCCGTGAATGCAAATACTTTTCATTATATAAGACTTACATATTTTGTATATTCAGTTAAACACATATAACCTTTGTTAAAAAGGGTTAAAATTACCTCACTATATATATTTAATATGAGCAATACAAATGAGTGTCAGGAACTCAAAAATATTAAATATAAAACTATGCTTTTAAGTGGTACAAGTACTGATATAACACCTAGTGTTGGTAATACTGACACAATAGATGTTGATATACTCCTTGAAAAGGAGAGAAAGCTGAATAATAAGGAACCTTGGAGCAAACTGGACAAAACTATTAAGATTAAAAAGCTTGATGATTATGTAACTAGAATTGCGGATGAACATAGTTTGACGCCACCAGAAGCCCAGTCATTAAAAAAATATCTTGCGATAAGTCTTGATAGAAAGAAACTCCAAAGGGTTAAGGATGTTCTATATGATAAGGCTTTGGGAAGTATCAAGAGTATTCCTTCTTTACACTTCAATACAACTACACGAAAGTTTACACTCAAGAGAAGTGAAAAACGTGTTTCTACATTAAAGTCCCTAGGGAAGGGGAAAACAAGAAAAAATAATAAAATTGATGTAAATATTAAAGATAACTGATGATATAAAAATAATGTCCCAACATGCGAATGTGTCCATCAAATCCAGCTCGACAGAGTCCATTTGTGAAGTGAATGACAACGTATCATGTACCCACCTCCAAAATATTATAGATGATTTTGTCCTTCCATGTATTCTCTCTTCTGAAGAAAAAAATGATCTTATTGAAGTAGCCGCAATATTAATCAACGAATACATATCTGAAGACCCCACGATGTTTATGGACCCTAGATTCCATGAAAATGTAACTGAGGAGGTTCTCAAACTTATTGAAATTCAATTAGAAAATGCGTTTGCTTATGATATCAGCGAAGAAATAGAAGATATTATAAAGGAGGCTATTTCGGTATTTTATATTCATATCGCTCCGAAGAGATCATATAGTGATACGTTTATATGTAAGAAATGTAACCATGAAAAAATGAAATCAAAGGTAGAGTATTTGGAAAATGTTCCACAGCCAGAACAAAGAACGCCAGAATGGTATAATTTTCGGCATAACTTACTCACAGCCAGTAGTATATGGAAAGCATTTGGTACTCAATCCGCTGTTAATCAACTAGTGTATGATAAGTGCGCTCCGTTGGATATAACAAGATACTCAAGATTCTCTACAGAGTCGCCAATGCACTGGGGAAATAAATATGAACCAGTATCTATTATGTGGTATGAAAAGCAGTATAGTACGGTTGTAAGCGATTTCGGTTGTATTCCTCACAAGACTATCCCTTACCTAGCAGCATCTCCTGATGGAATAAATACCTCTGAATCTTCAGAGCGACATGGACGAATGTTGGAAGTGAAAAATATTGTTAATCGCGACATAACCGGGATCCCTAAGGTGGAATACTGGATACAGATGCAAGTGCAGATGGAAGTTTGTATGCTTAATGAATGTGATTTCTTGGAGACACGTTTTACCGAGTATGAAGGTTATAGTGAGTTTAATGAAGATGGGGATTTTACAATGTCCGAAGATGGAAAACTGAAGGGAGTCGTTTTATATTTTATTAAAGGCGGACAACCATTTTATGAATATGCGCCTCTTGGAATATCTAAGGAGGAATTTAACGATTGGGAGAAAATGATTATGATCAAGAACAAGGATATTACTTGGATGCAGAATCTATATTGGAAACTTTCCGAGATAAGTTGTGTCTTGGTCTTGCGCAACAAGTTGTGGTTTAGTGGCGCCGTGCCTATTCTAGACGATCTTTGGAGTGTTATTGAGAAGGAGAAGGTCTCTGGATACGCACACAGAGCACCAAAGAGAAAACAATCAACTAAGATGAGTGTTGTCAAAGAAATTGTGCCATCGAAATGTTATATTAATGTTCAAAATTTATTGAATGAAAATATAGAAACAGACCATTCAACAATAGTCAAGACAAACAGCCCATCACCTACTAATATCAATAAGGTAATAAATATTGATACAGAATGCTTTTAACTATAAACTTATTGGTCGGATTCGTAGTAGTTAACTCTTATTCCGTCGTCCCATTTAGGTGCGGGCACAGGAGGAGGTATGATTTGTTTTGTATCCTCGTAGAGGTTTCCACAGAAATCAGCACGAGAACATTTTCCATTAGTTGGTCGTCGCCAATATCTGAGGTTGTTGGTAAGGCATGAAGTAGCAGGGAAAACTGGGTAATTTAAATAGTTTTGTTGCGCTCCATTCTTGGAGACGCTCGGATGCTTGCTTACATTATAATCATCGTATAGTAGAGGTTGCTCTACGGAAACTGGATATTTTCCAGGATTTTCAAAAGATTCTAATTGTGTGTTAAAATCAATAGATGGTGCTATCGACGCTGTAAATATAACGATTATTAAGATAATAAATAGCCCATTTAGTGCTCTCTGTGTGTATTTTGTCATAGTCTATATTAAAATTATATATTTTAATTTCCAAATATTATAAAAATAGTGATGGTCCATTTTTATTGTTAAATCCATTTTTTTGTAGGTCTTCGTTGGAACATGATATTATATTCTTATCAACATATCCACTGAAACAAAGGTTGTATGATTTTGGAGGAACCATATCAGATATATCATAAAGAGATAGGTATGATAATGAGTCCGCATTAATTTTCTTACTCACTTCTTTGACATTTCTATTAGTAGCAATAAGCTCTTTTTTATGCTGGATTGATATTCCTAATATACACCTTTCCACTACAGGTGGAGCAGGGATACGAACATGTACTTCAGAAACACCTATATTTCTCAAGTTCTCTATAATTGAACCAATTACATTTCCTCTTACAATTGTGTCATCTACGATAATAACTTTTTTACCTTTCAGCTGTATTCTGTCATAAAAAAACTTTTTCATACATGCTTCTTTTCTCTCTTTATTTGTTTTCAAAATAAAGGTTCTGTCAATGTTTGGATTTTTTGTGATCCATTGTCTATAGTCTAATCCTAATACATTCGCATAAGATTGTCCTAAAAGCATACCAGTTGAAGGTATACCTATTACGATATAGTCCTTTTCGGTTAATTCCTCTTGTTTAGCCAGTTTAATAGCTAACTGCTTTCGGATATCTTTGATGTGGTAGCTGTCAATAATGCTATTTTCATTTGCGAAATATAAAATTTCAAAAGTACATAATGATAACTGGTTCTTAGGATGTACGAATATACTTGTTATTCCATTATTATCTATTTTAAGAACTTCTCCTGGCAACACATCTCTCAGAAAAGGTGTATCACCCAACCCATAAGACTCTGAACTTACGTAGTAGTTATGTTTATATTGTCCAAGACACAACGGGCGAATTCCAAACCTGTCACGCACGACATATAACTTATCTTGAAATAATAGAATGAGGCAATAGGCGGCAGGAAT
>TARA_R110002073_G_scaffold11898_6_pt1 | contig 13000 bp, 14 predicted proteins | sample TARA_R110002073 | Tara Oceans TARA_R110002073 (sample SAMEA4397174) | marine metagenome | biome: Polar Biome; feature: [DCM] deep chlorophyll maximum layer (ENVO:01000326); material: water (ENVO:00002006), including particulate matter (ENVO:01000060) such as... | depth 40 m
GGGTGACCAGAACGAGAGTGAAGTTGCGTTTCAGAACCATGGACGCGATCTCGGGACGAAGGTCGTCAGAGGAGCCGTAATCGTTGCCGAACGCTCCTCGATAATGGGGCGGTCGCATTTCGTAGTTTAGCTGGAACCTGGCTGAACACCTAAGTTAATCGAAAACTTATCGATTACCGAATCGCGAGGCTTCGATCCGCGGCCGAATTAACGCGGTATCCACAGCATGACGTGGCGTTTGTATTGCGAGTAGCTTTCGCCGAACCGTCGGCTTAAATCGGCTTCTTCGACCGGACGAACGCAGCCGTGCCAAACGAAGCCGCCTGCGATCGCATAGGCAACCACGGCAACGCTTCCCCAGTACCATCCAACCGCGATTCCTTGCACAATTCCCGCTACCGCCATCGGATTACGAACAAAGCGGTACGGTCCTGAAACCACCAATTTCGCCGCCGTTGCCGTGGGCAGCGGTGTGCCATCGCCGTGCGTCGCCATCGTCCATCCGCTCCACATTCCCAACATCGAAGCGGCAGCGAACAACGTAATAGCGCCGGCGGTCTGGCCAGCGTGTTCAAACCGGTGTGCGAGAAAGGGCCAACCGGTTCGCGTTTGGAATTCGATAATTCCCATCGGCAGAATCCACAGAAAGATACCCCAGAAGATCGCGGTTTGAGTGAACGTCCATGCGATCGCCGATGTCCTCGTCATCGGTGTCGCTCGAATCGTGGCGGGCAATTGGTTGGGGGTGCCATGAATGGTGGCCATCGCCAGCGTCAGGCCAGCGATCGAGACCATCAGCGACGCGGCGATCCAGGCTTCGTCCGTGATGATGCTGACCCCGATGCAGTAGAATGTCGGGTACCAGACGGCCGCGGCGAGTGACCAGATCGCGATCGACGCCCACGTTTTTCTGGTCGCGATGGCAATCGCAGTCACGATCGATCCGGCGACCAGCAACAAAGAATCGGCGAGCCAAAACCCCAGCAGCGATTGTCGCGGCCACGATTCGGGTTGAAACCAACCCACGCTGCTGGGCACAAACCATAGCAGCCCCCACCAAGCCGCCGTAACGACCGCTTGGGTAATCAAATAGCTCGTGACAATTTGTTTGGCATTCATCGCAACGAGCTTAACCGAATTTTCTTAGACAAAATCACCGAAGATCTTTTCAAGTGAACCATAAACCAACTGGTACGTTAATCTATTCCGCTGGCACTCAGGTCGTCGCTCAAAAGGACGTGATGACCACAAACGACCTCGTGGCGCACCCGGCCGGTGCGGTCGGCGTGATCGTTCGCTGTCCCGTCGACCGCACCCATGCCTACCGAGTGAAATTTGCGGACGGTTTCGAGGCTCCGATTCATCACGACCAAATGATCCGATTGTCGGAGTACAAGAGTCAGTCGATTCGCAGTGACACCTCGCCGCTGATGAGTGCAGGATTGTACGACCGAGTGATCTATCGCTGCGTGATTGGTTCGCGGGCTTACGGATTAGACGATCACGCCTCGGATACCGATCGCCGTGGTGTCTATCTGCCGCCAGCAGAATTGCAGTGGTCACTCTATGGCGTGCCCGAGCAGTTAGAAAATGACGAGACGCAAGAGGTTTATTGGGAACTGCAGAAATTTATCATCCTGGCGCTCAAAGCGAACCCCAACGTGTTGGAGTGTCTCTATTCGCCCATCGTTGAATCGGTGTCACCGCTGGGCCGCGAGTTGTTGCAAATCCGCGATGCGTTTTTGTCCAAACTAGTCTTCCAAACCTATTCAGGTTACGTCGCGTCGCAGTTCAAAAAGATGCAAACCGATATCCGAAACCAAGGTCGCGTGAAATGGAAGCATGTCATGCATTTGGTGCGATTGCTGATGTCGGGAACCTACGTGCTTCGCGAAGGAGTCGTGCGGGTCGAGGTGGGCGAGCATCGCGAGTCACTTTTGAGGATCAAACGAGGGGAGATGTCATTTGCGGATGCGGATCGATGGCGTCAGGAATTGCAAACGGAATTTGAATCGGCGTTTAAGTCGACGAAGCTTCCTGATCGCCCGGATTACGAACGCGCCAACGCGTTTCTTGTCGATGCACGTCGACGGGCATTGCAGGTCGAGTTGCCGTGATCGAGAGGTGACAGAAAAACTGTGAAAGGGAAGACAGCGTGAATCGAAGACCGTTACCGGAGGATTGAGATGACAGATGAGCGGGAAAACAGGATTAAGGAAAAGAGCACCGGGGAAGCAATGCCGATGACAGGCAGGATGCCTATCCCACAGGATCAGATGATGAAGCATGTGCGGATGCATCCGTTTCCGCTGGTGTTTGCCACGATCAGTGGATCGCATCTGTATGGGTTTCCGTCTCCCGATTCCGACTTCGATCTTCGTGGCGTGCACCTGCTGCCGCTGTCGACCGTGCTCGGTTTAGACGGGGGAAGAGAGACTGTCGAGAAGGAAGGCATTTACGACGAACTGGAGATTGACTTGGTGACGCATGATGCCGCCAAGTTTTTCAAACTGATGCTGCGACGCAATGGCTATGTGCTTGAACAAATCTTTTCACCGCTGGTGGTGTCGACGACGCCCGAGCACGACGAATTGAAAACGATTGCAGCTGATTGCATCACACGCCATCATGCGCATCATCATCTCGGTTTCGCGGCAACGCAGTGGCGGTTGTTTCACAAGGAATCTCCGCCGCGGGTCAAGCCGCTGCTGTATGTTTTTCGAGTGCTGTTGACCGGCATCCACTTGATGCGAACCGGTGTAGTCGAAGCCAATTTGGCAACGTTGAACGAGGATTCGAGGCTTTCGTACCTTGACGAATTGATGCGTCAAAAGTTGGAAGGTCCCGAAAAGGCGACACTCGCATCAGCCGATTTGGCGTTCTATGAATCCGAATATCAAAGGCTGATCGCGGCGCTGGAAGCCGAGTATCATCGCTCGCAGCTTCCCGAGTTGCCATCGGCTCGTGATGCCCTAAACGACTTGTTGGTGCGATTGCGAATGAAGTCGCACGAGGTTGCGTCCGAGTAATCCAATTGCATTTTGCTTGCTTGATCGTGCAATGACTTGCTTCACCCTCCCAACAACGTTGGGAGGGGCGGAAGTCGAGCCTTCAGCGAGTTTTTCGGAGAGGGCCTGGTGACGTGGAACTTGCACGTTGTCATCTCTAACACGCCGATGGCACACTGATGAACTTGCTCCGCTCGTTCTGACCTCTCCAAAACAAATTCACACCGGGGGAAGCACTCCAAACCTTGGCGCACAGAACCTGTTACGTGGCCGGTCGCTCGGCGGGTTTACCGGAATCGCTGACGGTTGGGACGGTTAACTCCGAGGTGCATTGAGGACATCGGATCGCGCGAAACGGAATCGTCGAACGACAGAAATCACACTTCTTGTCGGACGGTTCTTCGGATGGCTTCGGTTCACCAAAACGCTCATCAAGTTCTTCGTCCACACGATTGACAGCGCGGATGATCAAGAACATCGCAAAAGCAACAATCACAAGCGAAAAGCAAGTGTTGAAAAACATGCCGTAGTTGATGGTGACGACGCCAGCATCTTGAGCTGCCTGCAATGTCTGAAAGCCTTTCTCGGGCACCGTCACTTTTTCGGGAACATGCAGTACCCAAAACAAGTCGGAAAAATCGGCGTTCCCCGTAATCCATCCGATCGGTGGCATGATGATGTCGTTGACCAACGATTTGACCACGGTGGTAAAGGCGGCACCGACGGTGAAGCCGATCGCCAGATCAATCATGTTGCCACGCAATGCGAACTTTTTGAAATCAGCCAAGATGCTCATGTGATTAGGTCATCGCAATCAAAAGGAGTGTGATAGAAAAGCAAGTACGACGTGGATGCACCAGCATATCACGTTCCGAATGTGGGATAGGCTTCCAGCCAGTCGTCGTGTGCAAGGCGTGCCTGACAAAACACCTCGTAGCGAAACTCGCCCAGAGTTTCGGGCTGCATTGTGACTCAATCCAGATCCCCACTATCACCGCTCCTTCATCGCGTACGCTGATCTGACTTGTGGCGGCGATTTGCCCCTCGCTATCAAACCGTTGCTGCGTCCGCATCCCTCTATCCTCCCCTGCCAATTTCTCGGCGCTTCAACCGGCGCTGGCGAGTGCCCGTCTTTTGAGCAGCTCGTTTGCTTTCCTGACAAATGCCGCGTTTTCATTCGTTTTGCGTTAATTAGTTGGCACTGTGACTGGTCGCGGACTTCGCCGATTGCCAATTTTCACAGCAGTGCAAAGAGCGATTTGAAGCAGCATTACGCTTCCCAGAAATGAATGTTGTCGATGATTACCGCTTGCCGACGATAAGGGGTCACTCAGCTCCTTCGAGAAGGAGTGGCACGGCATGTGCGTACTCCCCCAAAACTATCGAAGGACTTCGCGCCTTGTGTTAGGTGTCACGAGTCCAATGCCTCACCACGTTTTCACTTCAACTAAATGGAGAGAGACATGATGTCGAACGTCTTACCTTCTTTTGAATATGTCGGACTTTCTAAAGGGTGGCCCACGCTGCCTGCATGGTTTCGTTCCATGTATTTCACAGTTTGCTGCACTGTGATTGGACTGATTTCATGCTACGACATGTTGCTCGTGTTTGTGCACTCGGAAACGATCTTCGAAATGGAGAAGAATCCGGTTTGCCTCGCCTTGCTGAAAATGGAACCGACGTTTTTCAGTTACTTTGTGATCGGGAAATCATTGGGAACGCTGACGGTGCTCGGCGTATTGGTGCAACTCTTTCGCACCCGGTTTCATAGTTGGCACTGCGTCACATCCGGAATCACCTTGTTTCAACTTGGACTGCTCGCCTATTTGACGTATGCCTAACCAAGATTAACCGTATCGTGCGAACGGTCATCTAAGGCGATGTCACGGGGATGCGTCAGAGCCTCGTTGGCGGAGCTGTTCATCGATGCGGCTTTGAAAGTCAGCTGACTTTCCTGTGAGTTCAGGGTGTTGGTTTGCGAGGTACTGCAAGTGTTGTTTCAAGCGTTCCGCAGCCGCTGCGAGCTGGTCGTCATCGCAGCTTCGGTAATCGCGGAACCGTTCATTCAGAATCGGGATCTCGCCCTCGGCTGTCTGCAGCGAGTCCATTTCCGAAATGATTTCCGATAGCAAAAAAGCCATTTTCAGTTGTCCGTGAGGATCACCGGGGATCGGCTGCTCCGTTACGTTTCCGGACCATACTGATTCGAATTCGTCCAGTTCGTCGTTGTTGTCTTCGACGTGTCCCGTTGTTTCACGCTCAAATTCTTTGTCGAATTCTGCGTAACTACGTTGTTCCTCTTCCCACTCTTCGCGTGTTTCCAACATCGAAAAGGCGAATTCGTTGTCGGTTTCGAGGTGGTGTCCATCAAGACCGACAACGCCGATGCCGAAGACTCCATCGGCCATCATGCTGCAAATCGGGCAATCGCAATCGGCCACGTGGGAATCCTTCTCTTCCTGTCGTGTCATGCCTGCAATCGGAACTCCGACACCGCGAGGCACTCGGCGTCGGCTGCACTCGATAATAAAGCTTGGTGGCGAGCCGCCTTCAAACGGAGCGTCAAGCCATTGCTGTTTCACTTCACGCAGCCACTGAACCAATAGCAAATGGCATTCGGGATCGTGTTGGATGGCGTAGATCCCTCGTTCACTTGTGCACCAATCCCATGCGGCGTCGACGAGTTCGCGGCAAAGGTCGAAATAAACGACCATTTCTTCGTCCCCCATCGGTGCGTTTTCATAGCCGAATACATGGTCTGGCGCAGCCACGATCGGACCACGTTCATGCAGTCGGAGCTGTTGTGCCCAAACCAGAAGACCGATCCAGCTGTGAGCCCCGTGCAGTAATTGGCGGGGCATCCGGCCGCCGAGATCCTCACGGGGTGTCATTAACCAATCACGATGGACCGCGATCGTAAACGGATAGCGGCTTCGAGGGTTATGGACCGCATTGCTGGTCAACCACGCTTCGCTACGAACGGTGTCCAGTGCCCGCGAGGCAATGTCCTCGAGCAGCGGATCGCCATACAGCACGTCGCGGTCAACATGGGGTTTATGGATCGGAGTTTCGCGAATGGCGTCAATTACCGCCGCGTCGACCTGTTCGTGCAGTTCCCACCACGGCGGCAAATGAATACTGAGCGGGAAGGATTGGTCATCGTCATTGTCGTCATCGACCATCGAAAACGCTTCGTCGCGACCCGTCTTGGAAACGCCGGGGCCGGTGATCAACCGCTTTTGAATCAGATCCAGAACCATCCATGCGTCGGTTTGCCGAATCGTTTGCATCACCGAGGCTTGATCGACCTTTTCGACGGGCAAACCACTCAGGAATTCGCAAACGACCGGTGTCCGGTACCGGGGCCAATAGTCGACCATCTCGTCCCAGCAGTGCGGATCCTCCGACGCGACCGCGAACAACGTCAACGCCGTGTCGGGGTCGACAGAGCGGATGAAATGGCAGCCGACCGCATCAAGCACGGCGACCGCAGCAGGTTGGTTTTCTTCACTCATTGCCATTTCTCTCACACTGCGATGGTTTGTGTCCCGGTCATTTGTCAAATTGCGTTCGTGCTTCGGCAACGCTTGAAATTAGGGTTGGGTGTAGCGGATGTCGTCAAGATGTTTGTTAAATCCTTGGACAGGACAAGTACTCTCGCGTGAGTTCCGCTAACCCTGAAATCAAGCTGCATCGCAGCACCCGCTGCGGATATGTCTCAATAAAATCGACGGGCCCCGCGGCTAGCGTCAAATACCATCTGCTTTGGCACTAACCGAGTGTTTTTAACGTTGCTTCTCGCGTTCCGCTTTTCTGGCTGGGAAATCGACCACGACCAATTTCTGATTCTTCTGATCCCACGCGTATTCTTGGTAATACGGCAGCATCGGCAAGCGGATGCCATCGGGTTGATCCTTCTTGATGATCTCGGCCATGAACACGTCGTGCGTTAATGGCTTGGGATCTTGGATGCTTTGCGCGTTGCGAAGTTGAATCGCGTGTTCAACCCCCATGCCCCCAATTTTCCCGACCGATGTTCGATAGGCATCGGCGTTGATCATCAATGGGTTTTTGGATTCGATCTTTGTGCTTGCTAGCTCCGCACCGTCGCGGAACGCTTGTTCCAGATCTAATACGTTTTGAGTCGTCTTGCCGACCGTTTCACGTGGAGTCGCCTCTTCGGCCGTGACGCCTGGTGTCGACGAACCCGCCGAGTCGGATGTCGAAGTCGATGGGAGACAACCCAGCGATGCAGCCAAAGCAAAAAAGAAGCCAGCGTGAATGACGTTTCGCATAATGGAATTCCAGGTAGAGATAAGGCTGCATCGGGTACGAGGACAAAAGTTTGATTGTCAATCCTCTTGGACCTACCTGTTAAGATACAGCGGAACGAGAGACGCAGCAACGAACGCAGAGGACGCCGTTTTGCAACCATTTGCCTCATAACGCCCCTGGTTCAGGCAAAAGCACGTCTGAGTACCCGCAGGAAATTGCCGTGAAAGATGGCGGACACATCGTCGTCGCTGTAGCCACGGTCGCTGAGAATTGAGTCGAGCGATTGCAGATCCGCAATCGTATCAAGATCGCTGGGGGATTGCTCGCGGCCAAAGGCGCCGTCCAAATCGCTGCCGATTCCGCAATGCTTTGTATTTCCCGCCAACTGGCAAATGTGATCGATGTGGTCGGCGATGTGTTGCATCGTGACTCCGATGGATTCGGGTGTTGATTGCCCTCGAACAAATCCCGGCACGACCATCCAAACGTCAAAGGCGGCCCCGAGCACTCCATCGCGATCAATGATCGCTTTGATTTGTTTGTCGCTGAATTGCCGTACATCGTCCACGATCGCGCGGCAATTTTGATGGCTTGCCCATACTGGGCCTTCATAGATCTCGATCGCTTGCCAAAAACAGGGCTCGTTTAAATGGGTCACGTCTAGAATCATGCCAAGCTGGTCCATCGCACGTATCAATTCAATTCCGCTCGCTGGGAATTCTCCCTGCACGTCATGTCCCATCGCATAGCGTCCGATGCCATAGTGTGCGGGACCGAGTGCACGCAGTCCGTAATGCCATGCACGTTGCAGATGATCAAGCGTTACGATCGAATCGGATCCTTCGAGACTCAAGACATAGCCAATCGGTTCGTTTCGCTCCGCTGCGGCAACGGGATCTGCCCAGCGTAGCAAATGAGTTTCGAGTCCATCGCGATCAGTGATTTGTACCATTTCACCGAGTCGTTCCATCTCGCGGTACCAGGCCAATTGTCCCTGCGTCATCGCCCATGCTTGCGATGGCGATTCCCAATTGGCGACATACGACCGAGGCTTCATACAGCCTCCGATCTGAGTCGCCACACACAACCCGATGCCTCCGCGACGCATCTCGGGTAACGAAACGGTGCCGGCGGCTTGGCCATTTAAACGTGGCGGTAGCGGTCGCTCGGTTTCGCGAATTTTTGCCACCGGTTGCCGCAGATCGCGGTTCCATTCCAGTGCGTTCAGGCTGAGGTCGAGATGCGCATCGAAGATCATTTTCATGCTAAGTTTATTCCAGAGTTGTAGAAGACGGTGGCGTCGAAGGATCGGGCGTCGGGGGCTGGGGCGTCGAGGGTTGGCGAATCAGTCGGGTGGCGTCGGTTCCAAGAATGGCGAGTCCCGCCATCATGTACATGCCCGCGCAAGTGAGAAAGACAAGCGATTGCCCGTCGCTTGACACTCCGTCGATCGATCGGCCCATGGTCATCAAGCGTGGCACCGCGATCGCGCTGGCGGCGGCACCAAAGTTGCCCCACATGTTTCCCCAGCCAAAGACGGCGGCCGTGTTGCGTCCGCCGACGTCTTGCATGAATGCCCACACCGTGGGGTTTCCAATGTCGGTCATCAGCGAAACCATCGCACAGCAGGCGACGATCATCCAAACCGAATCAAAACTCGAGCATCCGACGTAAGCAAGTGCTGCTAAGAAACAGGTCGCACTTAGCGGGGCGATGCGTCCCCAGCGATGCCCGAGCGAGCGGACTGCCCGATTGCCGAGCCAGCCTCCGATCAATTGCCCTGGGATCGCGATCGCAAGCACCCCGGTCACCATCAATGACCCCAAGAACGATTCGACTCCCTTTTCTTCTTTTAGATAGGTGGGCAGCCAAGTGATCAAAAATGCCCAGCCAAATACAAGGCAAAATTGAGCAAGCGAATTGAGCCACAGTGAACGGCTTTGGATAATCGCCCCTAGCATGGGCAAGATGTCGCGTGCATCGGTTTTAGGTTCGTCAGCGTCGAGCTTTCCGATCAATTCGATTTCGTTTGTGTTGACGTTCGGGTGATCCTCGGGACGGTTGCGAACGATGATCCAATAGGCCGCTGCGGCAACGATCCCAACGATGCTGTACAGATACAGCACGTAGCGCCAACTACTGAGCTGCAGAATCAACAGCGTGGTCAGGAACGGGGCAAGCGTTCCGCCCAGACGGCCGCCAATCGACACAAACGAGCTGGCCATCGCTCGATTGCGAAAATGGAACCAGCGGCGGATCACTCCACTGCTGGTCGGATACGCGCCGGCTTGGACTACGCCAAAGGCGAGTCGGGCCATCAACAGTCCACCGAGCGTGCCAGCCATTCCCGACAATCCGGTGAGCAGCGACCAAGCAAGTATATAGAATGTCAGCATCACTCGGCCGCCAAACCGATCGCTGGCCCACCCCGAGGGGACTTGAAAAAGGGCGTAAGCGAAAAAGAATGCGCCGAGCACCTCGCCAATCTCTTCTTTACTGGCGTCAGGGAAATCGCCAAGGAAGGAGTCGCTTTTGACGATCTCGCCCAAACAGACGCGGTCCAGATACAGCATAAACGCCATCAGCACGCTAACCGCGACAACTCGCATGCGAACGGTGCTGGCGGCGTGCGGCGATTCGGGATCGCCATGACGCAGCGCATCTTGTGGAACAGTCATAGGCGGGGTTCTCAACGTCGTTTGTTAGCGGAGCAAACGCTAACAAGGTCGATTCAGTGGCGGGGCGTTTGGGGCGGGAGTGTCCCCAGCATAACGGATCTCGAGCCGCGGTGGGGACGTCGGATCGGCACGTTGTCAAATCCAACACGGAGCGGCTCGGTTCCGCTGCGGCCTTTTTGAGGAGGCGTTTTGGTTGAACAACGGAACGGTGGCTAGCGCCAAAGCCGCGAACAATCACGTTAGCCGGTTGGGCCAAACGTTGTGACGGATTTCGTAGCGGAACTCGTCAAGAGTTTCGGGGGGCATACGCGATCAAACGAAGGTCAAGCACGACTTCCGCTACGCTAAACCGGCACTAATTCAGCGGTCTCTAGCGTCCGAGGAGGGCTACAACCACCATTACGGCTTACGAAACAACTTCATGCCTGCGAGTTCGCTGTAGGTCAATAACAATGCGCCGGGGGCGGCACAGGTGTCGACTAGCGTTTCATAGAATTCGTGTTCGCCTGGCCATGGAAAGGCAAAGAATAGATCGAACTCGTTAAACGCGATCCCGGTAGCGTCGTAGACATCATCGCCGCCGGTTGCAATATGATCGACCTCGTGTGACGACGCCAATGATCCCGCCATCGGACTTGGCACGAAGGTACCGCAGTAAAACCGAGCGGCAATCCCGAGGTCCTTCGCAAGTCGATTGGACTGGTCCACCAACGCCGATTCGATTTCGATTCCGACGGAGGTCTTTCCTCGCAGAGCGGCTAACATCGCGGCAACACCGAATCCGCTGCCGAGTTCGCAAAACCGCGTCCCCGCTGCCAAGCGTTGCTGGTCAATCCACTCGAAACACTGAGCCAGCCACTGGAAATCGCAAGGCACAAAGGTTTCGATCACTGCGGAATCGCCCAACATGAACGCTTCGATGCGGTCGTTCGTTTGATCGATTAAATCAATCTCGCGTGGTGTTAGCGGATTTGCTTTGATCGATTTTGGGATAGCGATAAGTTCGAGCGTCACAGGAGCGTTGTCAGGTTGGGGGGGCTGCGGCAAGCGGACTCGAAAAACGGTGTCAAGTCGCGCGAATGCGAAGCCGATCGTCGCTCAAGCTGAATCGCTGTTCTTCGCTCTCGGCGACGACTTGGTAAACCAATTCCGTCGTGATCGATTTGCCGCTGGCGTTTGCATTTTCTACCAGCTCTTCGATGTTCACGTAGCCGTACGGATCGAGGCGGATTCCGATTGCCTCGGGGTGGTGCTTCAGCACGAAGCTTAGATATTTACTGATTTTGGTGAGTCGTTTATTCATCGACGAAAGTTTAACCGAAGAATCGTGTCCGTCTATGCCATCAATGTCTCATTGGGGCCATCAATGACTCATTGGGGGAGGTACCGTTTCGCCGCTGCGGCAACGAGCACGGGGACAGCGACCGATACCCCTAACGCAAGTGGCAGCCATTGATGTCGTTCGGCAAAGTCGCCAAAAACCGAGTACGCGATCGCGATGCCAAGATTGCTAAACACCACCGCCGGCAGAAAACGTCGCCACGACAATTGGTGGATGCCGGCAATCAACACGCTCGCTTCGGCAAACACCGGGACCGCACGCGTGATGACCAAGACATAGGGGCCATATCGATCGCTGATCGCCTGCATTCGCTGCAGATCCTCACCGCTGCTGAACCAAAGGGCAAACGGTTTACCCCATCGCCGCGCCAAGGCGAACCCAATGATGGCACCCAGATTCATGCCCACCCAAGTTGCGATCGTTCCACGCCACCAACCAAGTTGCCAACCGCTCAGCGTGCTGACGACGCTCGATGGAATCGGCAACAGGATATCAGTGGCCAACAGCCCGATGATCAACGCCGCTGTGGCGGTTACCGACGGCGGATCTTCCGCCACGCCACGTAGCCAATCTTCCAATCGACCTCCGAAAAACAGGAACGGCAGCACCGGAACCAGCAGGACGACACACATCAGGGGCAGCGTGCGAAATAGTTCACGCATCGGCCACCGGATTCGTCTTCGCGTGGATGTCGACCTCGTGATACTCGATCGCCCATTCACGCATGAATCGGACTCGGTTAGGGGCAATGCGATAGAGGATCAGATCGGGATTGTCGATGCTGCCGAGATATTGCCGCAGCAGCGGATTGTCGTTCCAGATTGATTCCAAGGTCGCTCGGTCATCCACGATCGTGGCAATGCCGGTGATTCGGACTTGATCATGCGAGTCACTCAAGTAGCAGAGTTCAACATTCGGATTCGCAGCAATCTCTTCTGTTTTGTGGTAGCCACGCAAATTGGCGACGTAGACGGTGAAGCCATCGGTGCGAACCGGCGACACCGGCCGCAGTCGCGGTTGATCGCCGTCGATGGTTGCCAAGTAGGGAAAGCGATCCTGTTTGATCACATCCAAAGCAAGGCCCCGGACTTCGCCTGCGGGAATCGGTTTCGGGTGGGGTTTACTCATGCCCAAATTTCCTTTTCATCGTTTTGCGTTTGGCGACCCCGGTTTCGCATCCGGCACGCACAAGCAAGTTGCTCCGATGCGGATGTCGGCATCACGCCACGCGACACGGAATCGTTCATCAATTTCTTTGGCGGCCGCATCGTCGCCTTTCGCTTTTAAACATTGCGATAATCCGTACAGCGACCATCCGTTTTCGGGCCACAGCGAAAGGTCTTTGCGGTACACCTGTTCGGCTTCGTCCCATCGCTCCGCGGCGACCAAGACGGCGCCGAGTGAATGGCGGACCGGCTGAATCCACTCGGGCGGTTCCATGTACAGCAGTTCCGTTTCAGCGGCGACACCCTTTTGTAGCTCCGATATCGCGGTCTCGATATCCCCTTTTTGGAACGCGATTTCGCCCGCCAATGTATGCTCGCCGACTTTCAAAATGTCATGAGCGGCGTTGATTGCCCCTTTCGCCTCGCGATCCACCTTGGCGACGGCCTCGCGGAAAAGCGTTTGTTCGTGCTCGGCCGCTGCCAAGTCTTGCTTGCCCGCCAATGCGGTCGCCCGAGCAAACCGCCACATCG
>TARA_R110002073_G_scaffold336584_1_pt1 | contig 12996 bp, 7 predicted proteins | sample TARA_R110002073 | Tara Oceans TARA_R110002073 (sample SAMEA4397174) | marine metagenome | biome: Polar Biome; feature: [DCM] deep chlorophyll maximum layer (ENVO:01000326); material: water (ENVO:00002006), including particulate matter (ENVO:01000060) such as... | depth 40 m
AGTAATTCCTTCTTCAAGCTCACCACCGCCAACCAGCGTTTCATCCCGGCAATGCTCTAACTATTCGCGTCAAGCTTCGAAGCGAATTGCCCCGGGCACACGGACAGTTGAGGCACTGTTCGACTCTTGCGCTCGTCTCGGTGGGGGACCACCGAGCTACAGGATATTGAACGCTCAAAGTTTCTTTTCTTCGAATTTCTGATTTTTTGCGCGCCGTGGGGGCATCTCGTCCCACTGTCTTCTTGAACAAGCGATGATCAGAGGTGGCGAATTTGCCTTCCGTGCACCTTCGTCACATCGATTCGAATCGCCTCACGACGCTGCAGCCTCGATATTCGGCCGGAAAGGAAAGGGACGATCATGCCCAGCGAAAATTCCACCATCGAACCCCCGGATTCGATTCCGCCACCAGTCACCCCGGACGCGAGTCCAGACGAATCGCTTGCTGGTTCCTGCGACACGATGATCGCGGACCGTTGGGATGACCTCAATTCCACCGACGCGGATTTATTGGACGCTTGGGTCACGGACAACTGCATCGAAGCCCTCGACACGTTGGTCCGACGTTACGCCCAAATGGTTCTCAGCGTTTGCATCCGGCGGTGCCACAATCGGTCGGACGCCGACGATGCCATGCAGACAACGTTTTTATACCTCGCCCAATCGGCGAAGAAGATTCGAAGTCCTGAACGGTTGGCCGGATGGCTGCACCGTGTCGCCCAACGCGCCAGCATCGCGACCATGATGTCACCCGAACACTCGCAGCAAGACCTATCGGATGTTCCTTCCAAACCGGTCGATCCGTTGGAACGACTGACACTTCGTCATCAAGCGATCGTGCTGGACGAGGAGTTGTCGGAACTGCCCGAAAAATACCGATCCGCGATCGTGCTGCACCTTCAAGAAGGCATCACGGTCAACGAAACCGCGAAACGGATGGGCACCACTGAAGGCACCGTTCGTGGGTGGCTGGCGCGGGGCAAGCAACGTCTTTGTCGACAATTGCGACTTCGCGGGGTCGCACCAATGGCCGCTTGGGCCGCAGCCCTCGCATGGAGCGCGTCCGACGCAATGGCCGCCGACGTCGCACTGAAACTTACCTCTCCGGTGAATCCTGGGGGATCGACCAGCGAACCGAACTCATCCCCCGGCGCAGGCGTTGGCAAATCTGATTGGACCTCATCCGCATCGAGTTCCAACTTCTCTTCTCTCGAATCCCATCTATCACAAGGAATCGCCACCATGCCTGTCATCCCCATTCTTGGCTCCACCGCGGCGGTCGGATTTGCCTTGTTAGTCGCCTTCGCAGTCCCCGTGGGCGACGACCAGACAGGACGCACCGCCAGCGTCCTTACCTTCGCCACTACGAAGGATGATTCCCCGCCGGTGCTCGCACAACTCGGGCAGGGCAATACATCTCCCACGCCCATTCCAACACTTCCGTCTCGACTAGCATCACCGGGCGATGCATTGCAGTCGTCCCCCGTTTTGCCAACCCCGCCAACCCCGCCTACTCCACCAGTTCCTCCAACACCGGCTCCGCCCGCATCAACTGCCACCGCAGTGGCGAACCAAATTGCGCAAATGCTTGACGAGCCGACAACCTTGGCATTTGAGTCCAATGTCCGCTCACTTCCAGAAACACTGCAACAGGCCACGGGACTCCCTGTGCTGCTGGACGAGCAAGCGATGACTCTCGGTCAAATTGACGTCGATAGTCTGCATGTGCAATTTTCGTCGAAGGGCGAACAACCACTTCGTACGCTCTTGCGAAAAGCGCTCGAACGCGAGGGTTTGAAAGCAACGGTCGATGACGATGGTCTCTTGATCACCGCCGACATGACCGTTTTGACTCGCAGAGGTGTTTCGACCGATCGTTGGTTGGACATGACGCCGGAAGAGGAGAAGAAATTCGATGAGATCATGGATAGAAAGGTCTCCTACAACTTCGTGGAAACACCGCTCGAGGACGCGGTTCGCGTGATGTCTGAAGACGTCAATTCCCCGATCCTGATCAATACGCTTTCCTTGGAGGAAATTGGGCTCTCAAATGACATCCCAGTGGATGTATCTATTCAATCCGTATCCTTTCGATCCTTCCTTCGCTTGATGCTGCGTCCTCTTGGACTCACTTACGAATACAAGGATGAGGTTTTGCAAATCACCACGATGGAAGCCAGCGATTCTAGTCTTCGGCAGCGGTTGTATTTCCTGGAAGGCACTGGCCTGCCTCGAGGAGGCGACGCCGACACGATTGAGATGATAACTTCCACCATTGAGCCTGACGCATGGGAGGCACTCGGGGGCTACTCCACGATCAGCTCCGTCAACAATTCGCGGGACGGCCGTCCCGCGCTGCTGGTCAGCACAACCGACGAAGTGCACAAGGAAGTCGAAGATCTGATGCGTGCTCTTCGCGAAACACACACCGGCGAAGACCCTCGCTTGTCAGACGAAGAATTCCAGCAACAGCTAAAGAACAGAACGCAAACCATCCAAGGCGGAATGATTGGTGGCGGAGGTGGCGGTGGCGGTGGCGGAATGTTCTGAACACGGCAACCCTTGGGGCGAACCAACGGAAGATCCTGCACCAGAGTAGAACGATTGTCCCCAATTGTTCCGTCTGCAAGCTCACCACCGCCAACCAGCGTTTCATCCACGGCAACGCTCGAACTATTCGCGTCACGCTTCCGAGCAACCTGCCTCGAGCACGCGAACAGTCGTGACAACGGTTCGAATCTCATGCTCGTCTCGGTGGGGGACCACCGAGCTACAGGTTGACTGTCGTGGGGCGGACCGACCAACGAGTTGTCCGGCATCAGAGCAACTCCACGCGACGCATCAATTCGAAGCCGGCAACTCGCCGGCTTCGTTCGTTTGCATGAGAAACTCGAGCAAGTCGGCGACCTCTTGCGGCGTCATCGCCGAAAGCAATCCCGCCGGCATCAGCGATTGCTCATTCGGCTTTTTCAATTCGATGTCCTCGGAATGCAGCGTCGTCTTGGTTCCGTCGGCATGCTGAACGACGACGGCTTCACCGTCCTCTCGAAGTATGCGACCAACGATCAACTCACCGTCCACCGTCAAGATCGTGTGGCTTCTCCATTCCGGTTCGATCTTTTCACCCGGTTCGACGATTCCTCGAAGCACCTCCAAACGCGTTCGACGTTTGCCGATTCCCGCCAGCGACGGTCCAACATCTTTTCCCAATCCACCGATGCGATGACACTGTCGACATTGCGAAGCCGCGGATTCGTAGAACCACTGCAACCCTCGCTGCGCATTCCCCTTCAAAGCCAGCAGGGCGTCTACGTCGGGATTATCCCCGACCAAAAGTTTGCGTTGTCCAGGATCGATCCAAGGTTGCATCAGACCAAGTACCACCGGCGATTGCGAAACATTCTCCTCGATCAGCATTTCAAATACGATCGTCTTCGATTGCTCCGGTGAAGCTTGAACAAGCTCTCGCCACAACAACATCGTTTGCAACGTCTCATTCGACTCTTCAGCGGAGACCTCGGTCTGATCAGAATCGACTGGCATCGATTCCACCCAGTCCCAAAGCGTTTTGGCACCCGCCAGATCCACAGCTGAGCAACCGACGCGAGGCATTTTCCCCGGACCGCCGGTGGCGACACGATAAACCAATGCGGATCGCTCAGGATGCCCCGGTTCAATGACCTTGGTGTTGGCCCCCAAACCAAAGTCGCCCTGGGCAGCGGGAACTCCCAGCAACGCGGTTTGGTCCAGTGGCCGAATGTGTCTCAGATCCATCTTCGATGTCGCGCCGCCGGCCGGACGATGACAGTGCGCACAATTGGAATGCAAATACGATCGAGCCCTTTGTTCGAGCGGTTCGTCCGTGTCATATGCGTTCACCATCTCATGGCCTGCTTTCACTTTGGCTTGCACCAAAAACCCGGCTTGCGCTAATTCAGACCAAGATCCCGGACCGCTCTCGTCACGCAGGTTCTCAGGCACCAATGATGCGGCACCGGGATTGGCAACGTTGTGACAGGTGACACAAACATCACGTGGATAGAAACGGTGCTCCCAATCACGCTGTCCCCAAATCGGATCGTTCACACGGAAAGTCTGTGTGGCTCCCATCGCGGGTACCAGCGTCGCGTCGGTTTGATCTTCGTTCCATGCAAACGTGGTGGGATTCCAGTTCAATCCATCATAAGACAACACCTGGGTCTCCAACCGAATCTCTTTGGAATCACCTGAAGCATCCAATACGTCGCGAATCAATGTGTTCGCAAATACGGTCCCGGGCACGTACCGCTTCCGCATCGGACTGATTGGATCTTGACCGGGGATCCCAACAAACCGGACCGTACGAATTCCATCGCGAAACATCGTGGAGGCGGGGCGGTAGGCGACGACGCCGGGGTTGGGAATCAAGTTTTTCGTGTCCGAGAACAATCCCGTTTCGCTCAGTCGTTTTGGGAACGCTTCGTAGTCATCGACCGACTCATTGCTGACCAACCGATACAGACCACCGGAATGATCCACCAACAAGATCTCTGACGATGCTTCTTTCCGGCTGACAAAGAAGTCAATGATCTTCAATCCGGTGCTGGCAATCTTTCTCGGCACCGGTGGTTTGCCCGTTGTCGCTTTGGACTGCGTGTCGATCGACCAGACATTCCCATTCATGAAGCATCCGCAAAGGTATTCACCGGCCAGCGAAACATCGTCGGCAGCGCGAAGTGCATCGGCGGGAACGAAGACGCCACCGGTGATGGATTGCGATTCGCTGCGTGGAAACACGACCTCGGGCAAGATCACTTTGCCGGGGCCGGGAGTTTGCTCGAGGTCCACCGGATGAGGCCCTTCATAGAGACTCCACCCGTGGTTCCCGCCGGGAACGATCCGGTGCACCATCTCGCAGCGTTCCCAACCAACATCGGCCACCCAAAGATCATCGGTCGCGGGATCGAACGCGGCGCGAAAACCATTCCGTAATCCAAACGCGAAGATCTCTCCGCGGGCTCCTTCGACATCAACGAATGGATTGTCTTCGGGAATGCGATACCGCAGTGTCGATCCGTCCGCAAACTCACTCGTTTGATCCACATCGATTCGAAGCACACTGCCGCGTAGATCGCTGATGTCCTGCGCCGCCTTGTTGACGTCCGGCGGGAAGGGCAACGAACCATCGCCGGTCGTGATGTACAGCAAACCATCCGGTCCGAAGTTCAGCGACGCACCGATGTGATCGCCGGAAGGATACGAGAGCAAATCCAATCGCGATTCGGGATCGATTGACGGCACGCTGTTCGGCGAGTCAGCATCGAATTCGTTCGCCGTTGGCAAACTCATTTGAAAACGCGAAACGCGCGTGCCGCCTTCGACGTCGTGCGGACGGATGGACCAAACAACATAGAGATAGCCATTGGTTTTAAAATCTGGATGCAGTGTCAGATCTCGCGCCGCAGCAAACTGTTCGTCGGTGTGTGTTTGATTGGCTTTGTTGATATCCAATGCCATATCCATCGATTCGACATCGTCTCGATTCTCGAACGTATGCACTTGGCCGTTCTGCAGCAGCACCAAACGTCGGTTCGTGCCGGGCAAATCCATCGCCGTGATCGGTGAACGCAGAACAAGGTTTGGATGGACGCGCTGCACCGTCAGCGGTAACGGAGGTTCCGGAGTCCCCTGCAATCGAGAATCGTTCCAAGCCGGGCGATCCGCTGCGGAATTCGTGCAGCAGAACAACAGCGTCAAAAGTGCGACGGGGAGGATTTTCCCGAAGGATTTCGTCAGCAACATGGGGATGATAAGCCGGCGGAGGGATGAGGAGGACGTGCCCATCTTAACCCAAGCGATGCACAAACCATCACGTCTGTGGACTTCCCCGGGTGGTGGATTTCATCGCCTTGCGACACAATTTGTCTGGCTGCGGCGACGTCGCATCCGGCCCATCCAGTTCTCAGACGCTCCATTCCCAAACGTGCATTGATAGATGGCTTTCTGGCGATCCAAAAAGAACGACTCGAGCGACGAATCCACCGCCCCCGAGACTCCGTCGGCTTCCTCTCCAGCATCCGGTGAAGAAGCCTCGGGCGGACTCTTCGGCAAAATGAAGACCGGCCTTCAAAAGACTCGCCGGGTTCTGGGAACCGACATCCGCGACTTGTTCAAAGCCGAAGGTCGATTGGTCGACGAAGATTTCTTGGGCGAACTGTACGCTCGATTGATCCGCACCGACATGGGCGCGGGACCAGCCGGACGAATTCGTGATCGCGTCGCCAAAGATTTTCGCGGCCGAGTCGTTCACTTGGAAGAAGTCGTCCAAACAATCACAGAAGACATTCGCGAACAGCTGAAACAAGATCACGGTGACCTGGCTAAAGCCGACTCGCCACCAACCGTGATCTTGGTCGTCGGCGTGAACGGCAGTGGCAAGACCACGTCGATCGGCAAACTTTCGCACCACCTGGTTTCGCAAGGCCACAAGATCGTCCTTGGTGCCGGTGACACGTTCCGCGCCGCGGCGGTCGAACAGCTGACGATTTGGTCCGAACGAATCGGTTGCGAAATCGTGACCGGGCCTAGCGGAGTTGACCCGGCCAGCGTTGCTTATCAAACAACCGAAAAAGCAGTCGAGATCGGTGCCGACTACGCCATCATCGACACGGCTGGGCGATTGCAGACGCAAGGCAAGTTGATGCAGGAATTGGAAAAGATCCGGCGAGTGATCGACAAGAAACTTCCTGGTGCACCACACGAAGTCCTCTTGGTCCTCGACGCGACCGCGGGTCAAAACGCGATCAGTCAAGCGAAAGGCTTCAGCAATGCAGCCGGTTGCACTGGCATCATCCTTTCCAAGTTGGATGGTTCAGCCAAGGGCGGCGTCGTTCTGCCGATTCGTGAACAGTTCGAACTGCCGGTCAAGTTCGTTGGGTTGGGCGAAGGCATCGAAGACATGACCAAGTTCGATCCTGATACGTTTACCGCGGCGCTGTTGGAGGCCTGATCGAAATGCTTCACCTGCATTCCGAATCGACCAAGCGTTGGCTGGTTCAAGTCGACAATTACTTGGACGAACTGCTGTTGGATCATGCCCATTGCGAACGCAAAGCCGCGTCGACCGCAATGAACTTGATGAACGCCTACACCGAGAACCTCGACATTTGTCGAGAGATGGCGACGATTGTGGAAGAGGAACTCGAGCACTTCTTCATGGTCATCGATATCTTGAAGAAACGTGACATTCCGTTTCGCCGGATCGCACCGGGGCCGTATGGTCGCAAGCTGACCGCGCTGATCCGCCAAAACGATCCCAACCGCGCCGTTGATCGATTGCTGGTCGCTTCTTTGATCGAAGCCCGCAGTTGTGAACGATTCCGATTGCTCGCGGATCATGTGGCCGACCGAGAGCCCGAACTGTCCGCGTTTTACGCTGGTTTATTCGAGAGTGAAGCTCGCCATCACACGACGTACGTGAAGCTCGCAGAGCATTTTGCCAGTCGCGAAATGGTTCGCGAACGTCTCACCGAACTGTCCAAGTTGGAAAGTGAGATCATCTCCGAGGGCAGCGAACTGCCAAGGATGCACTCCTAACACGATTGTTTCACGGCGTGCTCTCTCCGCATTTGTCGTGAACCGATTTGCATCCGCACCGACGGTCATGTTTCACGCGACGCGGCGTACTCAGCGTGTTGAACGGGCCGTTTATTGGCACCTAGTTTGCGATGCTTGCCCGGCGCGGAGAAGACGAAATACTCTCGTTGCTGTCGAAAGTCAGCCCGCATCCATGAAGGAACGGAATCGAGTCGGATGACCCGGCCACCACCGTCAATCAATCGTCTGGTCGCGGAGACACACGGATGAAAACTTTTCAATCTCAAGTCAAATCTTACGTAGCAGCGTTCGCATTGGCTGTTCTCGCCACCGACATCGCTGCTCAAGACAACGTTCAAGCATTGTCGTTTGATCTTCCGCCCACCGCGGTCGCTCGCCCGGTCGACCTTTCGGACCGAATGACGCCAACATCGCAGGCGGGTGAGTCCATGCAGGTTGATTTGCGTTTGTCGTCAATGGTGACGGGCAGCAAGCTACCAACGATCGAACGCTGGATGGTTCAAGTCGTTCCACGTGCCGCTTCATGGCGAGTTCTCAACTACTCGCCTCGCACCGAAACCGGGTCGGACTACGCTACGCCCATCCAAGTCAAACGGTCCGACGAGTCGACTCGGTCAATCGGTGTCGCCGCGGACGGTGGTTACGGACACTTGGCTTCCGCTCACTTGGGCGCAGACCACGGCGACAAGAAATCTGAAGCGATCCAGTTCGACAAGCACGCTCCTTTGCACGCTGTTTCAGCTGCAGGAACGATCGAACGTGGCCGCGGGGTTTACTACAAGTTGCGTTGGACTTCGCAACAAGTCTTGGAAGGCGAGAAGATGTTCCAAGTTGCGTTCGACGTTCCTCCTGGCTTCCGAGCCGGAATGTTGGACGTCGTCGTGATGGCCTACGGCAAACCAGCCAAATCCAACCCGATGAAGGGCGTTTGGGCGGACATGCCATTGTTGGAAACCAGCTCGTCATCCGAGCTACTCGGCAAAGCCCACTTCACCGTCGCCGTCCACCGTGAAGGTGACGACGCGGCCTGGAGCTTGGCTCGTCAACTGGCATCCGCAGAAGTCCGTCTGCGTCAGGCAGCGTCCGGTCACCGGGCCGACACGCCAATCCGTTCGCTGCCGACATTGATCCGACACGTCGCCGCGAAGATCGACGTGGACTCAGTCGACGTCCATGGTGATTGGGCAGAACGTCTGATCGCCGGCCAAGCGGATCCCTACATCGATCCCGTGATTCGAAAGTTGCCAACCGACCTTCGAGTCGTCGCATTGGACTACAACGACAGCCGCCGAGCGTTGCTGGCGCTCGACGAACCTCGCTGATCGATGACTGAGGCGACCACGAGAGGCACGAAAGATCTGTCTCGCGAGTGGGAACGGTCGCAATCGCAGCACGCCTGAATTGCCGCAAAGCCGCTGACTGTTTCCTCAGCGGCCGTCTTTCTCTGCCTTCTTCAGCTTTCGATCCAGCGTGCTGCGTTCGATCCCCAAGATCGTTGACGCGCGGCTCTTATTCCCGCCGGTTGATTCCAACACCCGGCGGATATGCCGCATTTCCAGTTCGGCCAACGAAAGTTCCAAATCTTCCGACGAAGCTCCTGCACGGCCCGCTTTGCCGGTGCTCTCTTTCGAGGAATTCGCAACCGCGGTGATCATCAAATCATTCGCGTCGAGTTCCGTTGGTTCGCCATCACCAGCCGCATCCATTGGCGACATCACAACAGCCCGCTCAATCACGTTGCGCAGCTCGCGCACGTTTCCCGGCCAGCGATGTCGTTGTAACTTCTTCTCCGCAAGAGCAGAGAATTTCAAACGTCCGCGAGCCATCGACTCGGCAAAGGACTGCAAAAAATGGTTTGCCAACAAAACCACATCGCGGCCACGTTCCCGAAGCGGCGGAACCACAATCTCCACGACGTTCAGCCGGTAGAACAGATCTTCGCGGAACTTGTTCTGTTCAACCATCGCTCGCAAATCGCGATGCGTTGCAGCGACAACACGAACATCGGTGCGAATGGGTGACTGACCACCGACGCGTTCAAAGGGATGACCTTCCAGAACACGAAGCAGTTTGGCTTGCAGATCCAAACTCATCTCACCGATCTCATCCAGCATCAACGTGCCGCCGGACGCGACTTCGAACTTCCCGCGTTTCTGTTGGGTCGCCCCGGTGAAGGCACCTTCCTCGTGACCGAACAGTTCTGACTCCAACAGATCCTTCGACAACGCCGCGCAGTTCAAACACACCAGTGGTCCATCTTTGCGAGGACTGGCGTGATGGATCGCCGATGCGACCAGTTCCTTGCCAACGCCCGACTCACCTCGAACCAAAACGACCGACGGCGTCGGAGCGACCTGTGCGATCTGTTGCTGAACCAAACGAATCGGTTCGCTGTTGCCAAGGATCTGAATTCGCCCGGCCAGTTGACGCCGCAACCGACTGATCACCGCTTCGGACTTTTTCAACGAACGCGTCAGCGAGGCTTCTCGATGAATCGACCGGATCGCCTGGCAAAAGATTTCTCCAGCCGCGACGACGTTCCTCAATTGGTTCGGTGTCAACGCGGGACTTCCGGCGGGCGTGGTCACATGCACCAACCCGACCGGCAAATTGCCTTCCGTGATTGGCTGATTGGTCGCAGCCGATTGCTTCTCGCGATTTAAATCGCCGTTGCGGTTCGCGGCGGACTCTCGTGACACCGGCCGAAGCGGAGCCAAGATGATGGACTCCACATCGATCTCGCCCGCCGTGTTCTCAGTCGCCAAGCGACGATCGCCCAAAACGTTGCGGGCCAAGATCGCAGCGGACTTGGGTTGCAGAATCGGTTCGATCAACGGTGTCGGCGGACGACGGTACCGCGTTCCTTTGGGCTGGCGAACCAATCGCGGCGGTGCCAATCCACCACCCTGGACCAACGCGGCTCGCTGCTCCGCATCAAACAGGTACAACCCGATCGTGGCTCCCGGCAGCAATTCGTCGAGCGTTTGCATCAACTTCTCGCCACATTCTTCAATCGACTCGGCTCGCCCGAGAGCAAACGCCATCGCGAGCAGAGGATCAGCCGCGTCCATCGTGGACGGATCGCCGCTGGAAACCGAGTCCGTTTCGTGGTTAAGCCGGCGGGCCAGTCCGCTGGTTGTGATTTGCGAAACCACATCCACTTCGCTTTCGCCGTTGTCACCGTCATAACCGGAATCTTCGCTCCGCCAACCTTTCGCAAGATTGTCCTGAGTCGCACCATCGTCGGCTGATCCGGATCCGCCAGACACTTTCTTGCCGGGGCTTTTCCGAACGGGGGGACGAGCCAGCGTGGCTGGGTTCCGCGTGAACGTCAGCTCGAACCCAGCGATCTCGATCTGATCGGCTTCCGTGAGCACCGTTGGAGCCTGGATTCGCCTGGAATTGACGCTCACACCATTGCGGGAATTCAAATCCGCGATTGTCCATACCGGGCCATCCGGTGTGGTCGCGGGACGGATTTCCGCGTGCTGACGACTAGATCGGGCGCTGCGGAGCACGATCGGGTTGGACGAGGAGCGACCGATCGTCCAGCGAACATCTCCCGACAATCGAATCACATCCGTCCAGCGCATGCCACGATGGACCACCAAATAGGCGTCCGGAGGCGAATTCGCTGGAGCAGCGGCGGATCGAGTTGTGTTAGATTTGCTTGTCACTGGTAGAGCCTGCAATTATTCTAATCATAGACTGCGGGTTCCCCCCACCGCCGGTCGTCTTTCACCATCCCTTCTCTCCGCCAGCCGGATACACGTCTCGATGCGTTCTTCTCTTCTTGGTCGTCCTGTTTCTGGTCGATCCATTCAATGCGGTTTCGGGTCTTGGGTTCGTACCATGCGTTTTCCAACTCTGATGGTCGCCGCTCTTTGCCTGGCAACAACCGCATCCACCGCTTTCGCGGGCATTGGACTGGGTAACCAACGTGCGGTTGGGGGTGTGATGATTGCCCCTGATGGAAGCGTTCGAACAGCCACTGCCCAAGAACAAAAAGAGATGGCTCAGGTTGTTCGCAATGCAATGGAAGCCCCCACGGGCGAATTGGCTCAAGCAACCGATCGCCGAGTGATTTCGCTAAACGGCTTGCAAGCTAAATTGAAAGCGGCTCATGAGTCGGGACAACACCTCGACACCGAAACTATGTTCCTTGCCGGCATGCAGCGGATTGAATATGTAATCGTCGATCAAGAGAACAACGATATCTTGCTGGCTGGTCCCGCGGAGCCCTGGATGGTTCGTCCCGATGGGCACGTTGTCGGGACTGAGTCCGGAGGATCGGTGCTTCGTCTAGATGACTTGGTCAACGCTTTCCGCAGCGTTGAAACAGCCCGCCAAAATGGCGGCATTCTCTGTTCCATCGAACCGACCCCGGAAGGTCGAGTTCGCCTGCAAAACTTTTTGAAGAACGTCAAACTTCGTCCAGGCCAAAACCCCGCTTACCTGGAAGCAGGTATGCGACAAGCATTTGGCCCACAACAAATTCTGTTGGGTGGAGTCGCCACCGACAGTCGCTTTGCTCGCACACTGGTCGCCGCGGACTTCGAGATGAAACGCATCGCAATGGGACTGACTCAGTCGCCCGTTGCTGGCCTGCCCAGCTACCTGGAACTCGCAAAGAACCAAGTTCAGTCCACCGTCAGCAGCCCACGGTGGTGGATGGCTTCGGATTACGAACCAGTCGCCCGTGACGCGGAAGGTCGCGTTTGGAAGATCAGCGGCCAAGGCGTCAAGACGCTGACCGAAGACGATACCTTCGACAAGAACGGCAAGGTTCGCGGCACCGGTCGCAAGAATGCGTTGGCAACCAAGTGGGCCGACATGATGACCGAGCAATACGAAGAACTCTCCCGCGAACGTCCTGTCTTCCGCGATCTTCGCAACGCGATGGATTTGGCCGTCATTGCAACGCTCATCACTCAGCAACAACTCGATCACAAATCGGGAATCGACCTGAGCGTTCTTCGTGGCAACGATTCGCATGTTGAATTGGCCAGCTACGAAATGCCCAAGACGTTGGAACCTCAGTGCAGCTTCATCAAGGGCCGTGCAGGATGGACCGTGACTGCTTCGGGCGGAGTCAACCTCAACGCTTTCGCGGTTTCTGAAAACCCCGTCATCGACGAAACTCTCGGCAACATCGCTGCGGCCAGCGACGCTTCATCGCGTTGGTGGTGGGACGGCAAATAAGCCGCCCCATCACTCACCGACGATGGTCAAACGGACGAACTTTCACACGGCGGCTTCCTCGCGAATGCCGCCCGGGATGTTTTGAACATCCCATCTCTCTGATCGCAAACTCTCCGCACCTGCTCTTCATGAGGTTGTGCAGTTTTGAGGTGCCGTGCTCGCAAGGTTGAAATCACCCTCCTGAACGCAGAGGTTGTG
>TARA_R110002073_G_scaffold56905_9_pt1 | contig 12970 bp, 8 predicted proteins | sample TARA_R110002073 | Tara Oceans TARA_R110002073 (sample SAMEA4397174) | marine metagenome | biome: Polar Biome; feature: [DCM] deep chlorophyll maximum layer (ENVO:01000326); material: water (ENVO:00002006), including particulate matter (ENVO:01000060) such as... | depth 40 m
GGAACAAGCCGGGGGACTGAGCGATCGGGCCAATCGGCAAAGCGACGTCTACGCGATGGGCGCGATTTTGTTTGCGTGCTTGACCGGGCGTCCACCGATCGTAGGCGACACCGTGATGCAAACGTTGTTGGATGTCGTTCACAATCCTGCCCCCCCCGTACGCTACTTTCGCTCGGATGCCCCGGTCGACATCGAAACGATCGTGGCGAAATGTTTGGAAAAGAGTCCACAGAAACGCTACGAGTCGGCTGGAAAACTTGCCGATGACCTTGATGCCTTTCTCGAAGACCGTCCGATCAAGGCGCGGCCTCGCTCGCTGCCCGTCAAGGTTTGGCATTGGCTCGAAGGGGTCCCCTTGGTCGCTGCCGTCTCGGGACGTCGTATGGTCAGTGCATCGACGTCGCATCGTCGCTTTCAAGCAGTCATGTTGCTGCTGTTGTTGCTGACTCCCTTCGTGGCGGTCGGATTGTCGGTGCTGTGGCACAAGCACAAAGAATCGATGCCGAGTTTTGTTCGCATCGGCGGTGGACTGGACGATGGCGTCTACAACACGGTGTCGACGACGATCGCAGAACGGTTGGCCGAGCGATACCAAGTCACCAGCTCGGTCGCCACCAGCAATGGGTCGCTGGAGAACCGATCACGGCTGCTAAGCGGCGAAGTCCATCTCGCGCCGATGCAGGCGTCGGCGATTAGCGGAAGCGACCTGTGTGTCGTCGCCCCGTTGTTCTTTGAAGTCGTTCATCTGTTGGTGCGTGAGGACGCGAACATCCAAGAGCTCAGCGATCTGAAAGGCCACCGCATCGCCGTGGGCCCGATCGGCAGTGGATCACGCGAGGCGACCGAGATGGTGTTTGAATCGCTCGCGATCACGCCCGACATCGCGCCACGCGAGGTGATGGCGTGGAAAGAATTGGAATCGGATTCGGCCCCCGATGTCGCGGTGATCTGCGTCGGTTTGGGCAGTCCGCTGATTGCCAATCTGATCCGTAGCCATCGCTGGGAACTGATGCCGATTCCCAATCCAATCAAAATTGCGTTGCAACACCCCACACTGCGTCCGATGACGATCGATGCAGGCGATTATCCGGAGGTCGAACTTCCCGACGAAGGCGTGGCCACCGTCGGAACCACGGCGTTTTTAGCGGCCCGCACCGACACCCCCTCGGAATTGGTAACCGCGACGCTCCGCACGCTGTACGAGCCTCCGCTGTTGTGTGCCGGATTGATCCCGCGAAAACATGCGGCCGAATGGCAAGGCTTAGCACTGCACAGTGCCGCACGCCGATTTTTCGAAGTCAATGAAACGACGCCTTAGGATCGAGCGAGAATCAACCGCAGCGTGTGTGCCTTGATGATTCGCATCGTCCTTAATGATTCGCATCGGCCGAGGCGACATCTGCGGCTTGGACATGTCCCCAGCGATCGCCACACATTCTGCGTTGCCCCCCGCTCTTCTGCGACGGAGGCACGCGAGAGGCCAATGCTTCCATGTAGTCCAATCGCTCTTCTTCGCTACTGAATTCCAGCGGCCGGATGCTTTGCAATTCGGGCACCGAACGGATGCCATGACGCTCCATAAACACGACAAGGCCATCGATCATCGAACGCACAATATCGGGTCCTTCGCGATAAACCGCCGACGAGACCATGGCAACATCGGCGCCGGCCAACAGAACCTTGATCACGTCGGTCGCATTGCTGACGCCGCCACACGCCGCGATCGGCATCGCCGGACAAAAAGCATGGACTCGCATCACCGATTCAAGCAGATGCGATATTTTCCCGCTGGGGGTCAGGCACCAATCGGTGCTCATTTGCAACGTATCAAGCGAGATATCCACTTCGGGTGAACGGCCAAACAAAACCAAGCCCTGGATTCCCGACAGCAAGCGAACGGCCAAATGGCTGAGGCTGGTGTATTCGCGACTCAGTTTTAGGAACAGCGGAATCGAGATCGATTGTTGAATAATTTGCACCGCCTGGACGAGCGAATCCTCGATCTCGCGTGCATCCGAAAATTCAGCCGGGGGTGGATGACGCAAATTCAATTCGATCGCACTCGCCCCGGCCTCTTGTAATGCCCCGGCATAATCGAGCCAATGACTGGCGTTGTCACCATTCAAGCTGGCAATCACCGGCAGCGCCGTCTGGCGACGAGCACGCCGAACGATCGACAAGTAAGTCTCAGCATCATTGCAGAACGAATCCACCTTGAATCGCTGAGCCCGCGCGAGCACTTGGGTATCACGCGCCGTCAATCTCTGGCCATTTTTTTGGTTCCAAAGCAATACTTGCTCTGCGAACAACGATGGCAACACTACCGCTCCGGCCCCCGAAGCATCGATGGCAACACGCATCTGTTCTTGCGCCGTCAACGGACAAGCCCCGATGACCACCGGCGAACGCAAACTCAATCCACCATAATGCGTTGTTAAATCGATACTCATCTAGGTTGCCCCCATTTTCGAATGGCTTTCATGTTCACATGTGAAGACCCACAAACCGCAAGGCGACATCCAATGCACACTAACGCGAACGGCAGATCGGGTCTATTGTATCTCGTCGCAACACTCACCGCCAACATTGTCCGCTCAGCGAACTAATCTATGGACGATATTTCCGGAATCACAACCGACCTGCTGCTCGTGCTGACCGCTGGCTTGATCGCAGGCGCCGTGTGCAAACGTATCGGTGTTTCGATGCTGGTCGGCTACTTGGTGGTCGGCGGGGTGATCGGTCAAGGCGCACTGGGGTTCGTGAAACAGCAAAACCACGAACTCGAAGCGTTGGCGGAACTCGGAGCATTGCTGTTATTGTTCGCCGTCGGAATCGAATTTTCGCTCGAAGAACTGATGCGGTTAAGCCGCTACTTTTTGCTCGGTGGTGTCGTCCAAATGACACTCGTCGCCATCCCGCTAGCGTTGATCTGCATGGCGATGGGAATGAGCGTAAACGGGGCCGTGCTGGCCGCGTCCGCGGTCGCACTGAGCTCGACGGTGTTGGTATTCAAGGCGTTAGCCGAATGGGGCCAAGCGGCATCGGCCTCGGGCCGCCGCGCTATTGGAATTCTACTTTTCCAAGACGTTGCATTAGTGCCGCTAATGCTGCTGATCCCGCTGCTGACTCACCATGGCGAGCCGCCTTCGCTGAATGCGTATGCCCTGCTCGGCGGCAAATCGCTGGTTTTTGTGATTAGTGTCGGCATGGTCTATCACTTCGTTCGCCGTTGGCTTGTGCCGGAACTGGCCCAACTCCGCAGCGTTGAACTCGTCGTCCTGTTTGCCGTTTGTCTGTTAGGTGGTGTTTGCTGGATCGCCCACCACTTGGGCTTACCTTCCGCCGTGGGCGCGTTGGCCGCTGGGATTGTGCTAAGCGGAAATCGGCTCAGCAAGCAAATCGACACGATCGTATTACCGTTTCGCGAGACGTTCGCCGCAATCTTTTTCGTCACGCTCGGCACCCTTCTGAATCCGCGTCAATTTTTTGATGAACCGCTGCTGATCTCATCCGGAGTGCTGATAATTCTGCTGATCAAAGGGGCGGCTGCGGCGATTGCACTGAGATTGGTAGGGTTACGCACCAAAGCCGCAATCGGCATGGGATTGGGTCTGGCTCAAATGGGCGAGTTCTCGTTCCTACTGCTTTCCGAAGGAGTGAAACAGGAGCTACTCAGCCCGATCGCCTACAACCGCTTGCTGCTCATCGCGTTGGGAACGCTAATCTTGACGCCTCAATTGATCCAATTTGGACTCCGCTGGTCGGGCGAGGAGCAATACGAGCACGATGAACACGACCACCACGGGTTGATCAACGACACCAGCCGGCATGCGATCGTAATTGGCATTGGGCTGATTGGACGCCAGATCAGTTCGCAGCTTGAGATGAAGGGGATTGATGTTCGGCTTGTCGATTTTAGCCCAATCAACCTGCATCTCTTCGCCCAACAAGGATTCCATACGGTCACCGGCGACGCTCGCGATCCACAAGTCCTGAGGCGAGCGGACGCTGCGAACTGCAACCTTTCGGTCGTCAGCGTTCCCGATGACGCGGCCGCCAAAGAGATCGTCGCGGCGCTGCGGTCGCTGAACGCCGACTCTACCATCCTGGTTCGCTGTCGTTACCAGGGGAACGTCACGGCCATGCGGCGAGCCGGGGCCAACGGGATCGTCAGCGAAGAGGGCGAGGCGTCCGCGGCGCTGCTGCGGTGGTGCGAACGTTTCGTGCAACCCAAAGCATGACCATTCGTAGCCAGTAGCGACCGTTTTGCGTAGCAAAACTCGCGCGAGACGCGAAGCCAATAACTGGCGTCGCGGCTCTTGTAATCAACGAAGCCGAACGTCAATCAAGGCTTTTGACGACGACGTAGTAAGCGCCGAGCTCGCCTTCGCTGATCTCGAAGACTGGAGCCAAGCGATACGATCCCTTTTTCAGTTCGGTGACGAAGCTGACTTCCTTGGCACCGGCGGCCACCGGTTTGCGATCGAGATCATTGTCGTCGATTCGCAGGACCGCATGGGTAGCATCGATGGCGCTACCCGGCGTGGTACGAAACGCCTGTGTGGCGCCGGGAACATTTTCGCCGGCGGGAAGCGAAGCGTTGATGGATGCGCCCGACTCGGCGGGCCAACGCCGCAGCGAGACCTGGTATTTTCCATCACGAACCACCTTCACCGCCCAGTGTCCCTCGTGCGTCAGCTTCTCGGATTTCGGGTGTTTCCGGTCAGCCGCGCGGATCGATCCTTGATGCCACGGTGGATAGATCTCTTGAATCCAATCGTGAGCGGTCATGCTGACCACGGGGTGATCGGGGTGGCCGAGGTAGATCTCGGTGGTCTGAGAAAACGTGGGCTTCAATTCATCCCACCACTTATCGTAGAACTCTCGCATCGTCGCGACGACTTCGGGATGCTCTTTGGCGATGTTTTTCTTCTGCCCCGGGTCGACGGTGATGTCGTAAAGTTCCTTGCCGTTGATCAGTCGATACTTCTGCGACATCACTGACGAACCACGCCATTTGATCGGATCGCGGACACGCTGAGAATCACTGATCACAAAACGCTCGGGCCAATCGACGTCTTTGGCCGGATCCAGAAGTGCGGCGATCGAGACCCCATCGAACTTCACGCTCTCCGGCTTTTTCAGCCCCGTCATTTCGAGCAGCGTCGGGACGATGTCCACAGCGTGCGTTAATTCATCGACGTCATGTTGTTTGTCGATGCCGCCGGCTGGCCAATGCAGGAAAAACGGCACGCGGTGACCGCCTTCGTAGGGACTGCCCTTTCCGGCCTTCATTCCTGCGTTATAAATTTTCGCCCCGCTGGCCGTTCCGTTGTCGGTGGTAAAGACAAAGATCGTGTCGTCAGCGATCCCAAGCTCTTCGATCAACTTGCGGGTCTTGCCAACATTGTCATCGATATTGGTGATCATGCCATAGAACGCGGCAATGTTGTCGGCCTGGTCTTGATACATGTCCAAGTATTTTTGTGGGCAATGCAGCGGACCGTGAGGCGCGTTCGTAGCGATGTAGGCAAAGAATGGCTTCTTCTCTTTTGCACACTTGCTGATGAACGCATTCGCCTGATCAAAGAAGACGTCAGTGCAAAAGCCTTCGGCCGGAACGATCTTGCCGTTGTGAAAATAGGCACCATCAAAGTAGGCATTGTCCCACACGTCCGGCGTCTGCCCGATGCCGCCGCCGCCATGCCGATAGACTTCGGTGAACCCGCGATCTTCGGGACGATAAGGATAGTTGTCGCCGAGGTGCCACTTTCCGAACATGCCGGTTTGATAGCCAGCGTCGCTGAACATTTGCCCGACCGTGACTTCGTTTTCTCGCAGCATCGATCGCCCCATGATCGTGTGCCAAACCCCAGTGCGGTTGGTCCAGTGCCCTGTCAACAGCGCCGAACGCGTCGGGGAACAGGTCGGAGCGACGTGGTAATCGCTCAGCCCCGAACTTTCCGACGCAAGCTGATCGATGTTCGGCGTCTTGATGATCGGGTTGCCGGTGCACGCCAGATCGCCATAGCCTTGGTCGTCGGACATAACGAACACGACGTTGGTAGCCGAGGCGGCAAGCGTCCCCGAGAAAAAGAGCCCAAAGCTGAGCACGGCAATTCGAAGTTTGAAAGTCATGAGTGGTGGCGACTACGAATAGGAGTTTGAAGACAAGAGAAGCGTTGTCAGGTTGACGTGGATTGTACCGTCAAAACCCAACCGCCGCTTTATAGAACCGCAATCGACGAAGTTAGTCGATCGCGATTTCCAAGGCAAGTTTTTTCGGAACTCAGCCCCAGTTCACCTGTTTTTTGCGATGGGGGTGACCCGAATTTCATCGCCGACCATTTTTTGCAGTGCCTCGGCGACTCGCACGGCGATCGCCCTGCTGCCCGCCGGGTTACTATGAATCCCGTCATCACTCAACTGAGACTCGGGCATCCACATCCCCGGCGGTGCCACGGGACTCATCACCACGATTTGCCGTAGCCAGGTATCCGCCACAAGCTGGACATCCTGCTCGTAAGCGATCTCACGCTCGAGACTTGCAAACGGATCGAAGATAAATCCTCGCGGGATTTCCATCAAAATCACTTCCGCATCGTGATCGCGACAGGTTTGGATCATTTTCAGTAGATTCGCCTTTGTTGCCGCTCGGGAGTGTCCCTTTAGAAAATCGTGGCCGCCGAGTTCAATCACGACCACCTGAGGATGATCGGCAAGCACCCGGTCCATTTGCCCGAGTGCTTGTGACGTCGCGATCCCCGAAAAGCCTCGATTCACAACCGGCACGCGAATCATCGCTTCCAATGCACCTGGGTATCCTCGATCGGGAATCATCCCTTGAGTCAAACTGTCGCCCAAACAGACCACAGGCCGGGAAGGGTCCAGTACCAGTGTGCGACTGGAATTGGCGATCGCGTGGAACTCATAAAACATCCATCCCCAGCACATCCACAATGCTGCGACACAAAGCCCTGCAAACCGTCTGTCGTGCAGGCGATGATGTCGATAGCGAATCCGGATGGCAACTACAAGCAGCATCACGCACCCGAGCACGATCATCGCAGGCGTACGTGGCACCAGCTTGACCGCCAAGATGACGACGCAGGTCACCAGCGGAAGCCAACCTGGCCGATCTCCAAAGAGCAAAACAGAAGCCCAAACCAACCAGAACGCCACCATCCAAGGCAACACACTTGGGAAACTCAACAGCGAGACCACCACCACGATGGCGATGACCAGCGTCTTGAAAACACCTAAGAGCGAGGTCTTTGGTTTGCAGGGAGAGGGCTGTCCCGACGCAATATCGGATTCAACAGGCAGGTTCATGGATTTGGAATCACTGGCGATGGCAAGTTGCAATTCGACCATCATAGCCCACCCTCACCGATCACGGTCGATTTTCGGACTCACCTGCTGGCTGACCGTGATGGTACAATCCATTCACGTGAATTACACCGACGTTTTGCCAAACCGTTTTGTCAACCAAGGGTTCCTGAGCGTAGGGCCGGTTCCCACCGGCCTTCCTTGCAAACTGGACATCTAATTTTCGCTCATTCCCAACCCTGTGCCACTGCACTGGACATCCAAGATCTGTTCGGCTGAGCAGTACACAAGGAGTCATCGGGCTGAACAGCCAGTGTCAGCAGATAAGAAAAAAAGGAGCAACCGCTTGGACTTCGTGCACCGACGATTACGCCGAAGGCGTTGCAGACATTAGCCGGCGGTCGAGCGAAGCGAATACCGCCGGAAGCCGATACAAACGCAAACACCATCCCCAAAAGGTGGTCGTAGATCCGTCATCATGGATGCTATGACAGGATGGAAGCCTATCCCACATCCTTGATTTCAAATTCGAGTGTTCGTCGCTGTTCGGCTAACTCCAAGACAGCACACTAGAGAAACTCAACAGCGAGGCCACTAGCAAGATGACTATGGCAAGTTGTAATTCGACCATCATAGCCGAACCTAACCAATCACAGTCGATTTTCGGACTCAACTACTGGCTGACTGTGATGGTACAGTCACCGTCCCAAACGACATGACGTGATCGATCAGTCGTTTCTCAGTGGATCCCTAAACTCTTGATCCGTGACGCGAGCGTCGTGGGCTTCATCCCAAGCCGCTCGGCGGCTCCACCGACTCCTGAGACTTTTCCGTTAGATTGCGTTAGCGCGAGGCGAATATTGGCGGCTTCCCACTGACGAAGTTCTGCGGCCGTCATGACACGCTCATCGTCAAGTGACGCAACGATTCCCGGTTGCGCGGTGGTTGATTTGCGGTTCACCGCTTGCACCGGATCGAGCTGGAATCGCAATCGTCCAGCCTGGGATGTGATCATGGCTCGCTCGAGAACATGCTGGAATTCACGAATATTGCCAGGCCAATCATAACGTTGCAGATCATGGACATTCGCCTTGGTCAAGCGAGGAACGGGGCGGCCGAGCTTTCGTGCAAGCTGTGCGAGCAGATGCCCAGCTAATAAGGGAATGTCCTCTTTACGTTGACTCAGCGGCGGCAACTCGATCGGAAACACACTCAGTCGATAGTACAGATCACTGCGGAACCGGCCCCCATCGCTTTCGTTTTTCAAATCTCGGTTCGTCGCGGCGATGATGCGAACATTCACGCGGCGTGTTTGCTCTTCACCAATTCGCTCTAGCTCACCTTCCTGTAACACTCGCAACAACTTGCTTTGCAGATCAAGCGGTATCTCACCGATCTCATCGAGGAACAACGTACCCGCATCGGCCAATTCGAAACGGCCGACTCGATCACGCACGGCGCCGGTAAAGCTGCCTTTGGTGTGACCAAAGAACTCGCTGTCGTACAACTCGCGAGGGATCGCGGCGCAGTTGACCTTGATAAGCGGTCGATCGCTGCGTGATGAACGCCGATGAATCTCGCGGGCAACCAGTTCTTTGCCGGTCCCACTTTCACCGGTGATCAGAACGGTTGAATCGGTCGGAGCAACCAACTCGATTTGCTCGGCGACCTTTTGCAGCGCCGCACTTTTGCCCACCATGTCTCCGAACGCGTTTCTCGTCCGCACCTCCTCTTGCAAATAGTCGTTCTCCATTTCCAATCGGCGACGAAGCGACTCGATCTCCTCCCATGCCGACGCATTGGCAATCGAAGCGGCCGCGTGATTGGCGATCGTACGCAGCCAATCCAGGTCTTCGTCATTGATGGTGGTTCGGCTGAATACCCCCAGCACGCCGAGGACTTCGCCACGGTACACCAGCGGTTGGCCGCCGAAACCTCGAATCCCTTCTGCCCTAGCCCATTCCGGGTGAACCAGCCAATCGGGTTGGCCTAAAAGATTGCCGACCTCTAGTGGTTCGCCGGTCGCTGCGATCCGGCCTACCTTGCGAACGCCGATCGGAAAACGCCGAAACGCACCGTCGGTTCGCGAGAACTTTCGCTGCGGATCCACTACCGAGGCACCGGCGCTGGCTACCAAATGCAGACATCGGGTTTGATCGGGACACTCCTGACGCAACGGACAGGTCTCACAACCGGCGCCGGGTCGAATCAGCCAAATCCTCGCCAATGCCACCGCTGGCGACGCGGCAATGCGATCAACAATCAAGTTTAGCGCATCGTCCACCTGCAGCCGCTGAGCCAACTCTAACAGCAGCGTTTTGGGCTGATCGATCAAAGACGTCTTTTCTTCGAGCATTCGCAAACAATACACGACATTTCGTGAATCGCAAGCGATCTTTCGTGAATCGACGATATCTCGTTGCGTTCGCCAGCCGCGCAGAATTAACGCAAACAGTTTACGGAAAACGACTTACGGATTTCCACACGATTTGGTCCGAGACGTGCCTAAGGAAACGGTGACAAGCAGTGGCTTTCACTGTTTGCAGTTTAAACCCCCTTTCTATAAGGAAAGAAGCAATGACCCGAATCAGCCCCATCGACCCTGCAAAGGCAACCGGCCCCGCCAAAGCACTGCTCAACGGCGTGCAGTCCAAACTGGGTATGATCCCGAACATGATGTCGACGATGGCCAACTCGACGGCTGTCTTGGATGCGTATTTGAAATTCAGCAGCGCGCTGGCCGCCGGAGCACTCTCGGCCAAGGATCGCGAGCAAATCGCGCTGGCGGTCGGGCAAGCCAATCAATGCGACTATTGCTTGAGCGCCCATACGGCGATCGGCAAGATGGTCGGGCTGACGACCGACCAGATCCATGACGCCCGATTGGCGAAGTCCGCCGACGCGAAATCCGATGCGATCTTAAAGCTCGCCGCTCGGCTGGTGGAAAAACGTGGCTTGGTCTCCGACGACGAAGTCGCCGCAGCGAAGGCCGCTGGTTTGACTGATGGCGAGATCGCCGAAGTCGTTGCCAACACGGCGCTGAACCTGTTGACCAACTACTTCAATCACGTCGCGGAAACCGACATCGATTTCCCTGTGGCGGAGCCAATCGACGACGCTGCATCCTGCGGCTGCCAGGGCGATACGTGCAGCGCCGCGTGATCAACCGTTCGATTGGACTACAAACATCAAAGTATCTCGTTGGAGGAAGATCACATGTCAAAACCAACTGACATTCGCCCCCCTTTCACTCGTGAAACGGCGGTGCAAAAAGTCCGGGCTGCCGAGGATGCTTGGAACTCGCGTAATCCAGAACGCGTTTCGTTGGCCTACTCTCAAACCAGTCAATGGCGGAACCGCGAGACGTTTGTCGAAGGACGTCCGCAGATCGTCGAATTTTTGAAAGGAAAGTGGGACCGAGAACAGCAGTACCGTTTGGCCAAACAATTGTGGTCATTCACGGACAACCGAATCGCGGTTCGGTTTCAGTACGAGTACCACGACGAATCGGGAAACTGGTTTCGTGCTTACGGTAACGAAAACTGGGAATTCGATCGCGATGGCTTGATGCGACGCCGTGAAGCCAGCATCAATGACTATGCGATCGAAGAATCGGATCGAAAGTTCCACTGGCCACTCGGTCCCCGCCCGGCGGACCATCCCGGCTTGGAAGAGTTTGTCAAATAGTCAAACAGACGGGCTCTTATCTTCAAAGTCGGCCGCTACCACCGGCGGCCGACTCGCGGGCAACAGGGCACGGCTTCGATTGAAAAATCGTTTTATTCCGCAGGCGTGTAGATCGCGTGGGTTTGCGTGTTACCGTTTTGCAAGTGGATGCCGACGTCATCCAATAGCGTGCCAGATTGGGCACTGACCGACACAATCGCCAGTGAATAGCGTGATAAATCAGCTGCGTATTGACGTTCGGTTTGCAACAGCTCTTCTTGAGCATCGAGCAGGAATTCGATTTGAATCTTGTCGGAATCAAACAACACTTCGGAGGACCGCAAACGATCTTGCGCGGCTTCGTATTGTAACCGCGAGTAGTTCAGCGAAGCGTAGGCGGAATCGACCTCGGCAATCGCATCCTTGATTTCAAATTCGAGGGTCCGCTGCTGTTCGGCCAACAAATTGCGTTCTTTCGCCAACAGCAGTGAGGCGTTGCGTACCGCCGCACGGGCTTGTCGGCGTCCCGCAGTGACCCCCATCTCGAGCCCAAATTCCCACTCTTGATGATCGCCGGTGAAAAAGTCGTCATAGGCACTGCCGAATCGCTGCTGACCGTTCCCCGTCAAATCGTCACCGAAACCACGAAGCCGATAGCGACCGATCATGTCCAATTGAGGCAGCAAGAAATTCTTCGACGCCACCAACTGCAACTGCTGCTGCTGGACCTTTAAACTTTGCCGTTTCAGTTCGGTCCGATTGGCCAAAGCCTGATTGAACACACTTTCAAAGTCAAAATGGAACTCCGCCTCAGGGCCGTCTTCGATCGGCTGCAAGATTTGGCCATCGCTAGTCGGCAATCCGACCATTCGCCGCAGTCGTCGCTCGGTCGCAAACAACCCGGTTTCGGAATCGCCGCCACCAAGTGCCAATTCGGCTTCGCGACAATAGCGATAATATTTCGCTCGTGCCTGAGCCTCTTTGTTCGCCTCGCCCCCATCGACTTGCGCATGGCTGCGAGCCAACACGCTCTGCCACGTTCGATAGGCGAGGTCACGCGCCGCGATGATACTTTCGTAGCTGCGATATTGCCGTTTTAAATCCCAATACACTGCGTACAAGTCACGTACAAACGTGCGTACCGCGATTTCAAAATCGGCTTCGGTGATGCGAGTATTCAAACGGGCAATTATGATCCCCTTTGAAAAATTAAAACCGGGCTGAGCATTTGGACCTGCAATCGAATTGAACTGCTTGCCCGCACCTCGCAACAGCGGCTGACGCACTCCGGCTTCGAGCTGCGTTTCCCAGTAACTCGGGAACCGATTGGCCGCGCGATTATTGGCATCGTATTGCTTGCGGGTCGTCAGATCCCAAGTCGCACCCGAGAGCGTCCGCTTTTGAATCCCGGCGTTAAAGGTCGCATAATCTTGCGTCAACTCTTGGACGTCGCCGCCGAGCGTTGCATTGTTAAAAACACGATCGTTGTTCTGAGACGTGGCGCTGGCGGAGAGCGTGCTGTCAAATGCCGCCAATGCGGCTTGCGGTCCAAAAAATGGATCGCTCGCGGTAATACTGCGGTCGTAAACGGTGGTCGCAGATTCGGGCGATTCCAAAATCCGTAGCCCCAACGGATGAAGCACCGGACTTTGCGATAATGCCAGGTGAAGCATTTCGCTTTCGCTGATCGGACGTGTCGGCAACCCGTTGATGGTGTTAGTCACCATCGGAAGCGATGTCGCTTGAACCGACGGCAATTCCGAATCATCCGACATCTCTTCGCGATCGAGATCCATCGAATCGGCAAGCGGAGTCGAGGCAAGATTGGCCGCTGAGGCTGCGATTGTGGAGGGACGTTGTTTTGGCGAGACGGGCTCGGCTGGGGAAGCAACGTGCGGCGTTTGCGGCGACACGGGCCAATACGATTGCGGGCTACCGAGCGTAACACCTGAGGGCGACGGTTTTGATCGAATTT
>TARA_R110002073_G_scaffold115759_3_pt1 | contig 12964 bp, 10 predicted proteins | sample TARA_R110002073 | Tara Oceans TARA_R110002073 (sample SAMEA4397174) | marine metagenome | biome: Polar Biome; feature: [DCM] deep chlorophyll maximum layer (ENVO:01000326); material: water (ENVO:00002006), including particulate matter (ENVO:01000060) such as... | depth 40 m
GTCGCCCAAGACGCAAACAACGCGCAAAGCAAATTAACTAGGTTTCGCAGAAATGTCCGCTTTGCGGCGGTGTAAACCAGGAAAAATGAAGCAATTTGCTTTAATCCGCGGGGTTAAAGCAGCACGACAGAACGATCCCTTTTTGGAGAGAGACTATCGCAAAAAACCAAAATACCTTCGCCAAGCGACAACGCGAGATGGAAAAGAAGTACAAGGCTCAGGAAAAGCTGAACCGACGTGCACAGCGCAAGCTTGATCAGGAGAACGGAGTTGTTCCGGTCGTTGCAATCGACGAAGAATCCGAAGAAGATTTGGATAACGACGTTTAAAGTTCAACAACACACGATTTGATTTGATATAATCGACCCCGCCTAAGGATGGTTTATTACCTACGAGGACGGAGTCGTTAACGTAGACCTCGGTGCAGTTCGATTCGCAAGAACGTTTCTTGCGATTGAAAACGGCACAATTGTTTTGAGAGTATTGGAAGAGAAGAGATGGCAGAAGGCAAAATCAAGCGAGTTACCGACAAGGGATTTGGTTTCATTGAAACCGACTCGGGTAGCGACATGTTCTTTCATAGTTCGGCACTGGAAGGTGTTAACTATGACGACCTACGTGAAGGTCAACTCGTTTCGTACAACGTGGGCAGCGGACCGAAAGGCCCTCGTGCTGAAAACGTACAACTGATTGAAGACTGATTGAAGACTGATTGATCAATCTGATCGATATCTAACATAAGCACTGAGAGCCTTAAAACTCTCGGTGTTTTTTTATGCGCCGATGTCCTCGCAATCACGGTTGCAGCGGAGGTTGTCGAGCTGGAAAAAGCGGCAAGCGTTGAGGCCACATCATCGTGGCACCCCAAGCGTGTCCGACTTTGCTTACATCCAGTTCAAGATCTCGACCAACAACGGGCCTAGAATCGTGATCATGACCAAGGCAACCGGATACGCCGCGACGTAACTGGTCACCGGTTGGCTTGATTCGGTCGCCCCGGTCAAAACCGCAAGCCCTGGGGTCGAGGTCATGCCGCCACAGGTGGCGCCGAGATTCTGCAGCAGCGATAACCCAAACACGAATCGTGCCATGCAGTAGCCGATCAGTAACGGGAAACTAACGATCGCCAGCGCCGCGAAACAGAGCACCAATCCATGTTCCGCCAGAACGGGGCCCACGTTTTTGCCTGCTTTGATTCCGGCATCCGCTAAAAATAATGCCAATCCGCTTTCGGTCATCAACATCATTGCCGCAGGAGGAAAGGAGCCTCGGATCGGTCCGACCTTGCGAAAATGTCCTAGCAGCAGTCCGACCATCAAAGGACCTCCGGCGATTCCAAGTGAAACCGTTAGTCCTTCGAAATCCAATTCGGCATGGCCGACTAAAATTCCAATGGCAATTCCAATCACAACCGATAGCAAGTCGGTCTCGTTTAGTGTCCGCGGTCGATGCCCGACAATGGGCTCGATATTGGCAAGGTTGGACGACTCGCCCACCAACGTGAGACGGTCGCCGAACAAGATTTGAGTTTGCGAGGAGGGGACAAACTCGATTTCATAGCGACGGATTCTTGCGACCGTGACCCCGTAACGCGAGCGAAGTTTCAAAGCCTTGAGCGTATGTCCGTAGATCTCTGGCGACGTGACCACCACGGTTTTGCGTTCGTGGTCCGCATCTAGAATCGCTTTTTCCTCTTCATGCAGCACCCCGAGTGTCTCGGCAACGCGAGCAATCTCGCTGTACTCGCCGAGCAGCATCACGCGATCTCCGATGGCGAATGCATAGTCCGGTGGCGTCGGTGTCCATCTCGATTGGACCAAGACTCGCGAAATTTGGCAGCGAGAATCCGATAGCACTTCCACTTGGCTTGGCCGTTTTCCCACGATTCCTGGATTCACGATTTCAACCATGCGTCGCTGAATTGACGAATCTCGGAGGGCATCGGAATCGCTGCTGGAGGGCGTGGGAGCGATCGATTCGGGCGAGGCCCATTTGAATGCGAGCTGCACAAATAAGACAACGCTAATAATTCCGATCGGATAAGCGACCCCAAAACCAACGGCGACAGCGGCAGGATCCTCGACCGATTCGCTGATCGCTCCGAGTGCCGGAGTGCTGGTCATCGATCCGGCCATCAATCCGCCTGCCAGATCCGCAGGGAGGTCCAAAAGCTTGGCACAGCACCATGTTATCGCGGCGCCGGTGACGACGATGACAGCACCGAGACACGCCATCACCTTGCCTCGTGATGCCAAGCCGCGAAAAAAAGTAGGCCCTGCAGAGATGCCGACACAGTAAACAAACAGCGCTAACCCCAGCGTCCCAAAGCCATCGGGGATTGTCCAACCAAAGTGGCCAACCAGCAATGCGACGAACAGAATCGCCGAGGTTCCAAACGAGATCCCTAGAATCGACAATCGGCCAAGAAACAGACCGGCTGCAATAATACAAAGCAGAATGACAAGCGGGGACATTTGAGTGCCTTCCTAGCCGAAAACGAAATACAAATCAGCGGCTGTTTCTAACCGATTGACTGTTTGGTTGCGACGCCAAGAAAATCGTCGGAAGCCAAATCCCCCCAGTCCCCAGCCCAAGGGACGCGATGCGGACACGCTTTCAAAAGACTTTGCCGGCTTCTTTTAGCAGTTGATGACGTTGACCGCCAAACCGCCGAGGCTTGTCTCTTTGTACTTCGATTGCATATCGACGCCGGTTTGCCGCATCGTCTCGATCACTTTGTCCAGCGAAACACAGTGTTCGCCGTTACCGTACAGCACGGCAAGACGAGCGGCGTTGATCGCTTTGACGGCACCCATCGCATTGCGTTCAATACAGGGCACCTGCACCAACCCCGCGACTGGATCGCAGGTCAGCCCGAGATTGTGTTCCATGCCGATTTCCGCGGCGTTTTCGATCTGAGCCGGGGTCCCGCCCATCACCGCGGCGAGTCCTCCCGCAGCCATCGAACAAGCGACTCCCACTTCGCCCTGGCATCCCATTTCCGCCGCCGACAACGAAGCGTTGCGTTTATAGAGCATGCCGATCGCCGCGGCCGTTCTCAAGAAGGTGTGGATCGCTTGCCGATCGACGCTAGGATCGAAGCGAGCGAAATAGGCCAATACGGCCGGAATCACCCCGGCTGCCCCGTTGGTGGGTGCCGTCACGACACGGCCTCCGGCGGCGTTTTCTTCGTTCACTGCCAGTGCGAACAGAGTCACCCAGTCGATATGGGCGAGCGGATCGATGCTGCAGTTGGGCAACGACAACGTTCCTTCGACCGGCGAAATGCCCGACAATTTTTTGTAGATCCCGGGGGCTCGACGCTGAATGTTCAATCCGCCTGGCAGGATACCTTCGTGTCGACATCCCATTTCGATGCTGTGGTTCATCGCTTCCCAGATCTGATTCAATTCGTATTCGATTTCCTCTTCACTGCGAAACGTCAGTTCGTTGTGTTGCACCAGTTCGCTGATCGTCAGCTTGTTTTCGTCGCATTGACGCAGCAACTCGGCGGCGCTGTGAAATGGGAACGGCGCAGTACGATCCCGGCTGAGTGGATTGGCGGCGTCTGCAATTTCATCATCCTCGACCACAAATCCGCCGCCGACCGACAGATACGTCTTTTGCAATAAAGTCTCACCCGATCCCGTCAACGCGGTGCAACGGATCCCATTGGGATGCTCGGGAAGAAAGGTATCGCGATGAAACAGTAGGTCTCGTTCGATATCGAAATCGATTGAGTGTTTCCCGATCCAGTGTAGGACGCGATCGGATTGGATTTTGGCAAAACGCGGGTCGATCGATTCGGGATCGACGGTGCGAGGATGTTCGCCGCACAGTCCAAGCACAGCCGCCCGGTCGGTGCGGTGCCCTTTTCCCGTCAATGCCAACGATCCATAAAGATCAATGACAATCCGGGCTACGGATTTTGCCGTAGCTGCCTGGTCCAACGCTTTGGCAAAACGCTGCGTTGCAATCATCGGGCCCACGGTGTGGGAACTGCTTGGGCCGATCCCGATTTTCAACAAATCAAACAGACTGATCATGGTGCAAGTCTTTTTGTCACAGATGAAGCGTGTCAACGAAACGAGGTGGACAAGCCGCTATCGCCAAAACTGCTAACCGTCCGAAAGAGCTCTAGTTGACCGAGTGATCTGCGGGGGCGTAAGCGGACGGGGACCAAATGCCACCTACGGCAATCCAACCTGCGGTTTAGGCTATTGCTACTCAAAAAGACCGTCGACTTATGCAACACTCGACACGCATCTATTCTAACATAACGGTTTTAATTGACTCTTGACTTCGAGGGCCCCTACGATGCATGTTGCCTTGACGATCGCCGGTTCGGACCCTTCGGGCGGGGCGGGCTTGCAAGCGGATTTGAAGACATTTCACGCCAATCATGTTTACGGAACCAGTGTGGTGACCTTGTTGACGGTTCAAAACACGCAAACCGTTGACGCCATCAAAATGATTGAGCCCGACTTTGTGCTGGCTCAGTTGGACGCTGTGCTTGACGACATTCCGCCGACGGCCGCCAAGACAGGTGCCCTGGGAAACGCCGCGATGATCGAAGCGATCGCCGAGCGTGCTGCTTCGTTTCGTTTTCCTTTGGTGGTCGATCCCGTCATGATCAGCAAACATCGCGTGCCGCTGCTAGACGATGCTGCGGTGGATGTGCTCGAGCGACTGCTGTTGCCGCATGCGTTTTTGGTGACGCCGAACCGAATGGAGGCGGCTCGGTTGACCAACACCAAGGTGGATGATTGGGAATCGATGGAAACGGCTGCCAAAACGATCCATGCGATGGGGGCGAAAAACGTGCTGGTCAAAGGCGGAGAAATCGGAACCGAATCGGTCGATTTGCTGTTCACTGACAATCGTTTCCATCGGATTGGCGGCGAGCGAATCCACAGCGAAAACACGCATGGCAGCGGATGTGTGCTTTCGGCAGCCATCACGGCAAGTCTTGCCAGAAACAAACCCTTGCTTGATGCGGTCGAGCACGCGAAGCAATTTATCGTCGAGGCGATTCGTACAGCGCCCAAGCTGGGCAAGGGATTAGGGCCGCTGAATCTGATTTTCTGATAATCTCATTGCTTCGTAGAATTCGATCCTCGATAATCCCAATGGTTGCGGATGACCAAGCTTGGCCCAAAGTTTGCTCAACCTGTTGCGCCAATATTCGCTTCTAAAAGGATGTTATATGTTGCATCGGAATCTCCAGCACGAATTGATGGATGATCCTCACTTGCCGCGGGACCAACACGAATTGGCGTTAAAGGGATTGTCGCGGCTGAACCGCTTCACGGGGGTCGCCGCATTGATGTATCGACACTTGCGCCGACGTGTCGATGTGAACGCTCAGCGACCACTGCGAATTCTGGATGTCGCCAGCGGGGCGGGAGACGTTCCGATTTATTGGGCCCGACGCGCTCGTCGCGATGGCGTCGAGATGGAAATCACGCTGCTCGACGTCAGCGAGGTTGCGGTCGATACGCAACAGCAACGAGCCGCCCAGGCGGGCGTGGAAGTGCAATCGGTTCAAGCGGATTGTCTTGCTCATCCATTGCCGGGCGGTTTTGATGTCGTCACCAGTTCGCTGTTCATGCATCATTTGAACGACGAACAAGCTGGGACGTTATTGCGGGCGATGAAAGTTGCGACGGACGCGACCATTTTAGTCTGTGACCTGCATCGGTCTCGAATGAACCTCGCAATGGTTGCCTTTGCCGGGCGTGTCTTGTCACGGTCGCCGGTGGTTCACACCGATAGCGTGCTCAGCGTCCAAGGGGCGTACACACAAGCTGAGTTTCAAACATTGGCGCAAGCTGTCCTCGGTGGCTCGATCGAAATGCACCCGGCTTTTCCTTGTCGTTTCCTTGCGTCGTATGAGAAACCGGCTCCGGCCGATCCCCAGATAATCGCCAACGTAGCGGCCGTGCCAACGGTGTCGAGTGTCGCGGTATGAGTAGCGACATGGCGGTGGCGTCGTCGTCTCGTTCGCCGGTGTTGGTTATCGGCAGCGGCGTCGCCGGCGCGGCTTGTGCCATTCGTTTACGTTCGCTCGGCGTCGCAGTGGACTTGGTCGAAAAAGCTACGTTTCCGCGTGCCAAGGTGTGTGGTTGCTGTATCGGTGAAGCGGGGCTGAATGCCTTTACGCAATTGGGGATTCGTGACGAGGTACTGGATCTCGGGATGCGCACGCGGCGTTGGTGTGCTTCACTTGCGGGACGACGCATCGAGTTGGCGATTCCACTCGGAGTGGCGATCTCTCGCGAAGTGCTGGATCCGCTGATGATGCAGGCCGCAGTTCGCTCCGGTGCCAACGTATCAATGAACTGCACCGCAACCATCAAAAACAGTTCGTACGATGTCGTTTCAGTTCAGCTTGATCAAAACGCCACGACCATCCGTCAAGACTATTCGTGTGTGGTGGTCGCATCAGGTCTTCGTTCGGGCAACTGTGGCGGTTTGTTGCCTTGGACCGAAGTGCCGCATGGCCCTTTTGGGATTTCGATGATGGCTTCGTCGGTGGATGTTGAACCTGGCGTCATCTATATGGCCTGCAGCCCAGATGGTTATGTCGGACTTGTCAAACTTGCTGATGGACGCGTCGATGTGGCCGCGGCGCTTCAGTCCGGTCAATCTTCCTTTGCGACCGGCGATCCGGTCACACGCGTGCAGCGGATACTCGCGACGAGCGAATTTGCCACGGTCGAGCTTTCGGATTTTAGTCCTGTGATGACCACGCCGCCGCTGCGGCGATCACGCCGGGCCGGGCATGGTCGTGTATTGGCGATCGGGGACGCGGCCGGTTACGTCGAACCGTTTACCGGCGAAGGGATGACGTGGGGCATGCAGGGGGCGATGGCTGCGGCAGACTTGATCGCGGCGAAGCGAAATGATTTGAACGATGTTGGTGACGTGTGGGAGCAAAAACTCGCGGCCTTGCTGCGACGCCGAAAACGGACATGTCGCGTCGTCACCACGGCGCTGCGGTCGCCGGCCGCGTGTCGCATCGCCGCGGGAACACTGCGGCTGTTTCCAGGTCTCGCGACCCCACTATTGCGCAGCATGAACAAAGCCTAGCTGGTCGCAATTGCCAGAACTCGCCGCACCTGCCGCTCGCCGCATCTGCGGCTCACCCAAGCGAAACTCGCCAAGAGTTTCGGTCCCCATTTAAAACAATCTCCTTGATCCCATCGCGATTCCCCCCGAAGTTAGCGATCGAGAAGAACCGGCGTCTGACAAACCCGCGTAAAACACGGTGTTTCGGTTAGGGTTCTACACGTTGACGCCCGGACGGACTAAGTTGTGGGCCTGTGAACGCACTATTGAAAACCTGTTAATTGAAGGCTGCAAAGCGAATGACGTCGTACGATGTATTGGGTGTAGGGAACGCACTGGTTGATATCCAAGCACAGGTAGAAGATTCGATTCTGAGCGAATTGTCGATTGACAAGGGGATTATGACGCTTGTCGATGATCAACAACAAGCGAGTGTTTTGAGTCGGCTTGATGGACGACCTTTGAATCGTTGTGCGGGCGGATCGGCTGCGAACACGATTGTCGCACTCGCTGAATTTGGTGGCACGGGGGCGTTTATCGCGAAAATCGGCGATGACGAAGTCGGCGAGTTCTTTATCAAGGACATGCGAGACTTGGGGGTCAAGATGGACGTCGATCCCGCCAAAGGATCGCCGACCGGAACGTGTGCCGTTTTGATCACCGACGACGCTCAGCGATCAATGATGACCAACCTTGGCGCTTCGGCCACGTTGCAATCATCCGATATCGACGAGTCGCTGATCAAGGCGGCCAAGTACGTTTACATCGAAGGCTACTTGTTGACGGGCGAAACCACAAAAGCGGCGGCATACCGCGCGATGGACATCGCCAAGCAGCATGGTGTTAAAGTCGCGTTCACCGCTTCGGATCCGTTCTTGGTTAACATGATCCGTGACGAAATTTGGGACTTGATCACCGGACCTGTTGATTTGTTCTTCTGTAACGAAGAAGAAGCGAAGAGTTTGACCGGAGAAGCGGACCCGATCGCTTGTGCTGCAAAAATTCATGACCACGCGGAAAACGTCGCATTAACGCTCGGCCCCAAAGGTTCGATTGTGATGCACGGCGGCGAAGCATTCCCGATCGAAGGCGTTGAAGTCAAAGCGATCGACACCACCGGAGCGGGCGACATGTACGCCGGTGCATTGCTGTACGGCATCACCAACGGCATGACATGGCGACAAGCAGGCCACTTGGCTTCGCAAGCATCCGCACGCGTCGTGTCCCAAATGGGAGCACGATTGGAACGGAAGTTTACGAAGGAAGAAATCCAATCGCTGAGCGACTTGGCCTAAGCCGATTTCGCAGCAACCGATTGTGTCGAGAAAACTCGCCGCAGCGAAATTCTCCGTAGCGAAACTCGCCAAGAGTTTCGGCAGATCAAGGGGCAGCCGTTAGGCACCGGGGAGTGTGAATGACGCAGGCTCCGGCCGCTCACACGCGAGCGGCTCACAACATCATTCTTTCGCGTTTGCCGCCGCCAACGATTCGAGGTAATCCAACAACGACGCCAACTCGTGCGTCGTGTAGTCCTTCATTACCCCTTCGGGCATGACCGAGATCGGCGACGTTTGACGCACTTCGATTTCGTCTTTTAAGATCGTCGTCTCTTTGCCCTGCTGGTCTCGGATTGTCACGCGATCACTTTGCTCGTTCGTGACGAACCCGGTCAAGACCACGCCATCGAGTGTCAAAATCGAATTGGTGACGAAGCCTTGAGCGATCGTTTTGCTGGGTTCCAAAATCGCAGTCGCTAGATCGGGACGTTTGTACGTCTTGGCAATGTTGCCCAAGAAAGGCCCTTTTTGCACTTCATCTTCTCTGATGGTATGGCACGCCACACAATTCGCTTTCGTAAAGATTTGCTGGCCAACGGCAATGTTCCCTTTCATCGCGACCGCTTGCTCGGCGGCTTCGCTTGTGGTCAATGAGCTGATCATGGCCGAATCATCCTGGGCGATCTCGGCGATCTGCATTTGTTTTACGATTGACCTCGCCGTGTCGGCGATGGTTGCATCGGAGTCGGAGCGAGCAGCCAGAATTTTAGCATCGAGGTAATGGTTCTCGATTTTTGCGGCCGCTTGCATCAACCGCACTCGGCGGTTGGCGTCTTGCCATGCTGCGTCAAGTGATTGCTTTGCGAGTTCGCGATTTTCAGGACTTGCGTTTCCGCTGGACGCTACAGCGATCAACGCTGCCTCGGCCCAAAACGCGGTTTCCGGATCCGATGACGAGGCCACTGTGGCGAAGGTCGATGTTTGAGTATCCAGCCGCGGTGCATTGATAAACGCGTTGCGAGCACGGACGAGCTCTTTTGTATGCTTGTTCGTCGCATCGACGGTGCGCTGCAGTGTCACCAGGGCGGCGATCATCGAGGCCGGCGCGTCGCGGTCATCCACACTTGCCAACACGTTGACTAGGTCCGCCATCGTGGCGGCTGGCAGGTCGCTGCGTTTCGCGGCGGCAACCAGTACCGTGATCGCGTCACGCGGCACATCGCTGGCGGCGGTCAATTGGGTAACCAACTGACCCACCAAGCTCGGGTCTTGTTTGGCCAGTTGAACCAAGCGGGTGAGTGAATCGCTCGATTCAATTCGGTTGCGGTTCATCAGCGAGATCAGCTCCGCCGCGGCGTCTCCCGAGGTGTCGCGAAGTGCTTGCTTCAGCACCGCCGCGATCTTGTTGGTTTCGCTCCAAGGGCTCGGCTGGTAATAAGGGCCTCGCGTATCAGGACGGGTGCCCCACGAATCGCCATTCCACTGGCCCTCTTGGAAATGCAACCGGCAAAGGGCTTCCAAAATCACCTCGCGTCGATCTGGGGCGGTTTCCTTAGCAAGCCGTTGGATCAAACCGTCGACCACCGACGGTTGGTGCATCATCGCCAAACTGCGAAGCACTGGTCGTGGGGAAACGGAATGGTCGTCCAACGCCGCAAAGCACGCGTCGAACGCATTGCGTTTTGCCAGACTGCGAATCGCCACGTGGACAATCACAGGGTCATCGCTGCGGAGTGCCGCGATACAGCGTGCGATGGAGGCGGGATCGGTTGCGTCGCCTTGCAGCGATTCGACGATTTTTCGCTGTTCGTTTCGTTTTGCCAGTCCACGCTGAAGCAGTTGGCGATGAGCCGTGTTTCCACGTCGCATCAATTCACGCTCGGCTTCCATTCGCCGGCGTGCACTCGGCGAGTTCATCACGTCAACAAGCTGGTCGTCGCTTAGACTTTCAAATTTTGGTAACGGGGTGGGGCTAAACGCTTTGGGTTTCACACAAACAATGTATCCTACGTTGGGACCGTTCCAATCAAATGTCGCGCCTCGCCAACTGGCACAGTACACCCGACTGTTGCCGTCAACGTCGGCATCGGTGGGACGCGTCATGCGGATGAACGGCTCGGGCGATTTCGTTTCTTCGTAACTGGCTCCGCTGGGAGCGACGGTATGTCGGTACAACGCTCCGGTGCCCCAGTCTGCTGTAAACGGGGCATGGTTCCAATCACCAAAACCAGGCTCGTCGATGTAAACCGCGCCGCACCCGGAGCCACCGCCGTAATCGGCCAACGGCTGGACACATTCATCAGAAAAGTTTTTGTAAAGACGCGGGTAGCCGTGGTCATCAGTGCCGGTGAAGTGATGCAGACGAACGTTCCATCCGCCGCCGTCGTTGGTGTTGTCGCGGGCGAACATTTCCATTTCGGGGCTGATCGCCACCTCCAGGATGTTGCGGGTTCCGGTCGAATAGATTTCCAATCCCGTACCATCGGGACGCACCCGGATCACTCCGCCGCCGCGGTGTGTCAGCCGCCGGCCATCGGTACCTTCGGCATTAATAAAGCCAAAGTCGCCTCCGGCAATGTAAAGCCATCCATCCACCCCAAGACTGACACCGTTGGTGGTGTGGTCGGCGGGCCGTTTGCCGTAATCAAAGGCCAAGTTTTTAACGAGTATCTTTTGCTCGTCCGCTTCGCCGTCGCCATCGTGGTCAATGAACGCACTGAGGTGCGGCGGGTGCATCAAGTACAAGCGGTCGTGGTCCCACACCAAGCCACGCGGCGCATCGACTTCGCAAAACACTTTCGTTTCGTCGGCGCGGCCGTCGTTGTCGAGGTCACGCAACCGGATCACGCGGCCGCGGCGTGGATTGCGGCCGAGCGAGCCATTGCCATCCGAGCTGACGTACAAGGTGCCATCGACGTCGGCCGCGACAAAGACGGGATAGTTCACCGCCGGAGGAGCCGCGAATAGTGTCGCCTCGAAACCGTCGGGGACTTTCACATCGGACAACAGCGCTGCTTCCTGGTCCGCTGACATCTTTTCAATCGTTGGATAGACGTTCCCTCGTTTTGCGTACGGATCCGGACTCAGCGGAACAAACTTTTTCTTCTCTGCGTCGGCCGGCCACAGCGGGCCAACGCCCTGGCCGCTCAATTTGACTTCGCGGATGCTGCACCACCCCGCATCGCTTGAAATACCAGTGATGCGGACGAACTTCGATGGCGAATTGGCGTTCAATGTTTGAGGTTCGTTGATCGCAGTGGATGCACTGGATTGGTCCAAAAGCATTGACCACGATTTGCGGTCAATCGAGCCTTCGACTTTGTATTGATAGGGACGATCGGGGAACTCCCATGTGATTTCAATCTCACCAAGCACGTGCGGCTTGTCCAGTTCAAGTTGCAACCACTGGGGATAACTACCACCATCGGCACACCAACGCGTTTCCGTGTTGCCATCGACCGCAAGGTAGGCGTCTTGAGACGTTTGAGTGGACGATGCTTTGGCTTTCACGAGCGTCGCGTCATCAGGCATGTCGCCTAGATTGATCGAAACCGGTGCTTTGAATTTTTCTTTGTCGATGAACGTGACTTTGTTTCGGCCAGCGAACGGTTGCAGATACTCAGGTGACAATTTTCCACACGCCCACAACACTCCTCGCGTGACTAATTCCAAGTAGCGTGGATCCTCGACCGTTTCGGTATTGTGACCGATCGTGGTGCTAAAGCTGCGTGCCCCTTGCGTTTCATTGGTCCACGCCACGACCGCTTGGTCGACACGTGCGTTGTCACCACTGCCAACGGCTTGTTTGCCGATGGCCAAGGGATGAGCACCGAACAGTTTGACGTTGTTGTAAAGCTCTTCCTTGATCGTTGTCCAATCGCTTAATGTTTCGGTGATCGGATGTTTGGTGTCGACGAACCTGATTTCGATCGGTCCTTGCGGTCCATGACCACTCGATTGTAAACCGAGGTGTTCAAACCACGCGTCGCTTCCGGTACGAAAGCTGTGCATGGCGCAATGCAGATGCACTGCGGGAATCGTTTGATGCGTTTGCACGATCCGGTCGACAATCGCTTGATCCTTGATGTCCGCGGCACATTCATCGTGAATGATCACGTCGTAGCGTTTTGCCCAGTTTGGATTTTCATAGATCGGCAATACCGGGGCGGTGGTCGAATTGTCAGTCCAATAGACATCGACTTGGATATTGGCCCGCGACTGAATTCCCTTGCACAACGCTTCTTGTTGGTTGGCGTAATCGTGGCAACAACCGCCCGCGATCAATAACGCTCGAAGCGGCTTAGGGGCAGGGGCGTCGGCAAAGCTTGGCCCCGCAGTCGCCGCGAAACAGAGCGACGCGGCGATCACCGGTATCAAACGGAGTGAGTTCATAAAGAAGCGGGTGGTAAGGAGGGCGAGATGGCAGAGCTGGGATGGACGGGCTGGGATGGACGGGGGATTCTACTGGACGGAATTCTACGGGGCAATCGCGTCGTAGATCAGACCTTTCAGCTTGAATTCGGTCAGCCACTGGTATGGCATGATCTGTTCGATCGTGATCACAACCAAGTCGTCTTTGGTGGACACCCAGTAATGCGTGCTGGCGGCGCCGCCCC
>TARA_R110002073_G_scaffold237786_1_pt1 | contig 12949 bp, 20 predicted proteins | sample TARA_R110002073 | Tara Oceans TARA_R110002073 (sample SAMEA4397174) | marine metagenome | biome: Polar Biome; feature: [DCM] deep chlorophyll maximum layer (ENVO:01000326); material: water (ENVO:00002006), including particulate matter (ENVO:01000060) such as... | depth 40 m
CCTTGAGTAGAGATAGTTGCCATAATAGGTAAAGCTTTTTCATCATCACCTTTCAATAACCACTCGAAGTCGTTATCATCTGGAAGTTCTTGTTCACCACCACCAATTGAAAGGAAGTAGTCCATACCAGCGTACTGGTTTAGCCCGAACACTCTACTAATGATATTTGATACCAATGTAGGTTCTTGAGCGAATACACTACCAAGGTGGTTTTCAGTTGTTAAACCAGACCAACTCTTTGGAGCGTACAATTGTAAATTACTAATTGCGTTTGTTGCCATTGTAAATTAATTTAATTAATCGATTGTTTATATAAATATTAAGCATTTTCTAGGTTATAGATTTTCTCATTGTACCGAAATCGATACTTTTAGAGGTTCCTCTACTTGGTCTGGATCCTGCCTTCTTGGTGTTCTTAATAACTCCTGCTAATTTCTTAGTTGCTTTAGAAGTGGACTGTCGTTCAAATGCGGAAAAATCCCATTTAAGGACAGTTGCTAAATACGCTATTTTAAGATCAAATTCAGGATCAACTTCTCTAGCCCTCATTATCTCATTCTTACCGTTTTTATCTAATTTGGTGATTCCTTTATAAACAGCTTCTTTATCCTTAGGAGACATGGTAAACCCTGGGATAATTTCTTCTTTCTCACCTATATGACCTTTAAGGTCTGTAAGCCACTTATCGTGTGCTTCTACTCTATTTTGTTTCTCTTTCTTCTGTCTTTGAACATAAGCTTCTTTTTCTGCTTTCTGTCCTTCAACTAAAGATGCTAGTGCGTCTTCTGCTTCTTCTTGAAGTACTCCTGTGTCTTCGTAACGCTGAAGCTTCTTTTGAACCCTCTCTGGGCTCCATCCTGAACGAGTAAGCAATTCCTTCACTAAGTTTTTTTGAAGGCCCTCATTAGACTCTAATTGCTCTGAAGTAATAGACTCAAATACTTGCTCTTGACTTTGCATGTTCATTAGCTCTGTTAAAGGAACTCCTTCTTCATAGTTGTCAAGTAGGTATTTAATCTCTATAGGCATAGTGTCTTTATAGTCTTCTACCTTCTTGTCTACTGTACCTGAGATTTTACTCATCAACCACTCGTCTGATTCCTCAAAGTCATCGTCTTCAAAATCTATAATCCCATTTTCGCGTTGCATTTCTGCAAACACTCTAAATGCATTTTCTTCTTCTTCTTCGTCCTCAGCTTTGATACCTTTTTCAAGATCATCATCTGCGTCAGTGTCTTTGTCCTCTTTCGAGTCCACGTCTTTATCGCCTTCTGCTTCGACTTTATCTTCAACTTTAGGCTCTTCCTCTTCTGCTGGAAGTTCTTCTACTTCTTTGATTGCGAGACCTGGCTGAAATATGCTAGGTTCTTCATCTACGGGAACGTCTGTTCCATCTACTTTAGTGGCGTCTCCTTCTGGGGCTGTCGCGATACCGTCAAGTACGCTTAAGTCTAGCCCTCCTAAAATATCATCTTCTTCAAATGCCATACTAAATTATTTACTGGTTAACAAAAATATATATACATTTCCACATACACAACCCTTTTTAGGGGGCTGCAAGGAATAATGTCGGGGTTTTATAGCTAAAACCTAATTTCTTAGGTTATATTTTAACTATTTGGCTTTTTATTCGCTGCCTTGCGTTTTATCTCTTCGTCAGCCTTATTCTTACGCATAGTCTCTTGATGTTTTTGTTTATCAAGATCTAGCTTCGCCATATCAATAGTATCTCGAATACTATTGTCATTATCATCTGTGTCTAATGCGGAATCTCCCATCTTAGTCATAGCGTTCATTTGTGCTATCTGCAGCTTCGTACTGTTATCTTCAGTATTTCTAGCATCTTCTCTATTCTCTTTTTCTACTTCGAGTTGGAGTTTAGATTGTTCAATTTGCAGTTTGGCTTGCTCTGTTTGGAGTTTAGCTTGTTCTGCTTGCTGCTGCATTTGCATTTGTTGTTGTTGCATTTGCGATTCTTGTTGCTGTTTAGCCGCTTCAGATTCTTTGATCTTAATGCGGATGTCAGCCAACGAACTAGAGTTGTAAACGTCGATAACATCGGATATAGTCATTTTGTCGTTTTGTAGCGCTGCCTGGGTCAGTGATTTCAATGCTTCCATAGCTTGAAGATCCTGATTAGCATTCGATACGAATATACCATACTCTGAGTAACCAAATTCGTCACCCATTAATTTAAAAGACATTGTAGCTAAATCATCTGATACATACTGGAAGCGTTTAGTCTTACCAGAGTATACATCCTTAGCCACATCTACTAACGTAGACAGTACTCTTGTTTTTGTATGATTGTGAATCTCATACCACTTTTCTGTAATATGAGAGGATTGTTGAACTGCTCTTTCTGTTGTTCCTACAAGTTCCGAAGAAGATATACTTCCTAAGCGTTGTCGAGTAACTCCTGAAAGGCTTTGTAGATTTTCTTCCACAAATTGTAATAACTGAACATGTTGCTGGATATAATTACCCGTCTCCATGTCTAGTACTTTATTCTGTGTCGAAATGTTACCTGCAAGCTTACCTGCTGATTGTCCTTTTTTACCTTCATTGAATGAGTCTACAAAACCAAATTTCATTGATTGTGCATAGTACATCCACTTCTCTACATCCCATCCATCGGGAATAAGTGATAAATCTACAAGGGCAATTTTACCTTGGTTAGATGCAATCGCTAACTCTAGTCTGTACCACATTGTTATGTACAGGTAAATCCATGGGACTAACCTATCCATTAAGGATACTGATTGTGAATTATTAGCGTTGTAAATTGTTCCTACATATCCTGACTTACAATAAGACAGGTTGTCCATTTTTCTAAATTGTTGTCTTCTTGGGCGAATGTTAATGTAGATGTTTTCACCTAGCTTAGTTCCTTCCCAGTACTCGTTGATCCACATCCATTCGATGCGTTCTCCCATTTCAGGATCTATCTTGTAAGTTTCGTTAACTATATCCTCCTGAGGCATACCTTGCTCATCAAAAAAGAATAGTCTTCCTATCTTACGCATAGACTTCCATACAACTTTAGTTACACGGAGATTACCTTCTACATCTCTATATACGTGTATAGGGTCTTCTCCTGGTATTGTGTCTACCTCTTCAAAAGTTAATTTAGGAGGGTTTGCGTGGTTAAGAGAAGAACCACTAACAGTAGCTATATTTCCTTGCTCTTTTTCTAAGTCGTCTACTTGCTTAGCCGTTAGATCTTCGTAATAGAAATCTATAATAGCATTAATAGACATGTATGTATCTTCAACTAATGCGTCAGCATCATCTACATAGTCAGAGTTGTTAGAAAGTAAACAGTAAAATTCTAGTGGGTTTACTCTGCGAACCGTAGGCTCTTGGGCTACTTGGTCTACACAATAAATCTCTTCCCCAGCAAGTAGGGCATCTTCCCATCCTTTCTGAAAAAGAGTTTTTAAGTCTTGATCTTTTTCTAAAAATTTCAACAGCTTGTGGGCTGTCGATTCATTCATGTCTTGAAAGTCGTATTTGAAGTATTTCTCCATACGCTTCAGATGCTCAGGAATACTAGCCTCTATCTGTTGAGCTTGTTCTTGTTGCTCTTCTTCAGATTTAGGGTCTGGCATTTCTTTGGACATAAGTTCCCTATGCTGATCGATTAAACCTTTAAAGGTATCTACAATCTGCTTTTTCTTCTCCTCTTCTTTTGCTGAAATAGAACCTTCATTCATAGCTCTGACTACATAGTCAAATTTACGTTTAGATTCTTCTCCGAATAGAAGGTTAAATATTGGGGAAACTACATCATAGTATTGAAGGGACGCAGGCATTTCTGCTGTCCCTCCTAATCCTAATGGATCTGTAACATGCTCTAGATCCGTCTTATCGAACTTTCCGTTGTACAGATCGTAGTTCCTCTGCTTCTTAGCTTTAGGACTACGTCTTGAACTGTCGTAAGTACCGATCAGACCTAATGCAGCCTCTATACATTCCTCGCCCCATTTCTGAGTCTTTTGTCTTAGACTCAATTTCTGTCTAGGAAATTCTATATTGGCCATATGTAATTTTTATTATGCTACCTCTAGTAATAAGTACTCACAAAGAGGGGTGTTAGCTGAAGATTTTACTTGCACTTTCGTGTTATCTGCAGTAGGGTAGAATAAAAACTCCCCTGGAGATAGTCTTGCAAAAATCTGATCTCCATCATCTGCAAAAATTAAATCATCTGTTGTGTCTATGTTTTTAGCATATATATATGCTTTTTTAGCTCCACCTGTAGTACCCGCTAAAGCTTCTACAGTCATATCTAAATATGCAGTTGAAGTTTTAACAGTAGTTAACCCTTGACGGTTATCTCCATCTATAGTTAATGAATCTGTTACAGTTTTTGATAAATTAACACTATCGAATAAGTCTGTACTACTTATACTAAAGGTTGCTTTTAAAGTTGCGTTTGCCATTTTATAAATATTTTATAAATTACTATCCTAGTGCTTTTTCCATCAAAATAAACTCTACAGTAGGGTTTCCTGCTGCAGGATCAAGATCTACACTTTGCATATCTGATGTAGGTATGAATGCAAATTCTCCAGGCCCTAGAACTGCGAACCAGTCTCCTGTCGTTCCCGCAGTAGCTGCAGCAGCTCTTAATCTTACTTTTACATATTCACCTGTAGTTAAACTTAGGTTGTGTAGAAATAAGTAAGCTCTGTCATCAGTACCCGCTAAAGGTCTAATAGCAGTTCCTGTTCCTAATGTGAGGGCATCTGTTGTACCAGCTCCTGATAATATTATTCTTCCTATTACTTGTGTATCCCCTGCAGGAGATAGTGAGTCTGTTTCTGTAAAGCTTAATGTTTGCTTTGCAAACAGGTCCGTACTAGAAAGAGACAAAGTTACATTTACTGTTGCCATATTATTGTTTTTTTTAAATTCGCGAATTAAAGTACAAAACTATACAAATATATATATCTCACAACCTCTAAGGAATAAAAATAAACATTAAACGCTAGCTTTTATAGCTAAAAGGTTTTTCGCTTACCTCTTTTAAAGAGTGTTTTGTTCCAAAAGTCCTGATCGTGTATAGTTGATATTTTCTTTTCTTTTTCTACTGTATGCTTTTTAACCTCTTCTATGTGGTACATAACCATCATGAAAGCCATCACTCTATCAAAGTTATCGTTAGGATTATATGCTATCAATTCTTTCAACAATCCTTGGCTTCGTATTTTATGTAAATTCATAAGAGACTCATCCTGCCCGTAGGTCTCTAGTAGCCACATTTTTATAAGCTCTTCTCCGTACCTTTTTAGTGGGGAAGACATGTGCATACCTTTACCCCTCTGCGTACGACTGTTCTGTACTACATCTTTTATAATATCAGGCTGGTCAAGAAGAAGATAGGTCTCATGCTTATGTTCTAAGTATTGATACACACCTTTACGTTCGTTTTCATATAGACACTTAGCATTGTAGAACTTTAAAAGTCTTCTAAGAATTTCATAGTATTGGTTAGCAGTTTCAGGTCTCCCTGTATATTCCGCTACAATCCTATTAGTCAGTTTGTTGAGTATTATAAGAGAACCCAAAGAAGCTGTTGTAGCTTCATCATGATCGTATGGATCACATCCCGCGATATACATTCCTTGGGGAATCTCTTCCTCACCATTCTCGTATGGCATCTCGTGTATAATAACACAACCTTCGATGTCGTCGCTAGCTCTAAGAGGGTAATCATATATTGGGTTTAATTTTGCATCGGGTTTCCATTGCACTTTTCCGTCTGTATCTACGATAAGTTTCCCTATGTAATCTAGATTCTTTTCTGCGTTGCTAACTTCTAGTTGAGATAAAGTCTCTAATAAATCTGCAGTAGGAAAATGGTTACCAGTTTTTGTTAGGAATACTTCAGAAGGTTTTAACGGTCTGTTTTGTAATTCTGCATCTAAAGCTCCTCTAGAGTTTTTACCTGATCTTAATTTGTCTCTAAACTTTTCTAAGTATTCCTTTGCAGGGGCCTCATCAGTGAAGCCGTTCTCGTCTTTATATTGGTTCAATCCCATGTACGCGGGAACGAAGTAAGCTATCTTGCCTTTATCTTCCCACTCATCGTTGAATGAAATTAAATCATAAACATCAGGGTTATAAAACATATCCCTTGCATCTATAGTACCTCCACCTTCCATATCACCACCTGTACCTAGATACATACAGCTACCGAATTTGTAGGAACCATTCTTCATACATTCTACAGATGCTTCGTGAGCAGCTTTAAGATTAGAAAACATTCCAATCTCCTCCATTACCATAACCGCGGGACGAGTACCGTTGGCTGCGAATGGGTTATCTTTAAATGTACGATGCTTAATTTTAGACCCACTACCTCTAGTTTGCCATGTACCACCAAGTTTCTTTTTGTATTCCGCTAACACTTCTTTAGCAGACATCCATGAACCAGAGTACTGCTTAGCAAAAGGAGAGGGATAAAACTTATCATCTGTTTCTATATACCCAGGTAGGTTGTCCATCCCAAACTTAGTCTTCTTTAGAATATCCGCAGAAAACTTTGCATCCCCAGCTGAGGCTACAATTTCTGTAGACGGTGGCTTTCCTATATGCTCAGGAGAGTATTCTTTCATTCCGTCAAATAGAAACTCATGCCCAATAACCCCTCCTGCAACAGAATAGGATTTACCGAACCCACGACTCCCCATCATCATCATGTTCTTAGCCTCATTTAAGTATAGAGGTCTACCCATGTTTCTAGGGAACGTTTTACGCATATACTCTCGCGCGTGTATGTAAGTTCTTCCTTTAGGGTCTTTTCCTACTTCTTCGTATTCTCTATCGCAGGTAAACTCTTTGTCATCTGAGAAACCAGAGAATCCCCTAGCTTCAGTCCAATTGTAATAAAAATCCCACTCCAAGTCACGCAAGAACGGCTTTCCAGGTTCTTTTGTTTTAGAGTGGGCAGATTTATTTAATAATATAGTCCAGAAATTCACATAGAAATATAAGGTCCCAGGCATCCATACGCCTCCAACCCAATAACCCTCAATACACCGCTGCTTTTGTTCTCGCCAGAATAGCAAGTACTGTTCGCTAGCAGGGTGATATTGAGGAATCTCTTCCAATAAGAAATTCTGTTTATTAATCATATAAGACCTGTTTCAGATGCAGACTCTATAGCACCACCTTTTGTGGACCCTTCGTCTTTCTCTTTTTCTACCATCTTTAATAATCGATCGTAGTCTGTAAATAATTTTACATTTGTAGCTAATAGCTTCTCAATCATCTCTGAGTCTTCCTCGTAAGTAAGACTATCTAAGAATGCAGATTTTTCATCCATCTTCTTTTTCCATACAGATAACTGTCTGCTAGTGGGAGGCACTAGCATTTCCTCATAATACTGGCATGCTGATTGCACCTCTTCCCACTTAAATTCTTTTTCCTTCAGGAAATCTTCACCTATCATCTTCTTCCTGTTTTTCAAGGAAATATTAGAAAACTTAGACTCGGGATCAACTAAAAGAGCAATAGCCCACATTATCTGCGAGCTTTTGCTTTTTGTTTTGCTTTTATCTGTAGACAGTATATCCGCAAAAGGTTGAGGTATCTTAAGTTGCGGATTAGCCTTCCAAAAATTTATGTCAGTATCAAACCCGTTTAAAATCATCCTACAATACCTAGAACGTTATACATATCCATTTGGAAGTATTCCTTGTCTTCTACCTTAACCATAAACCCTTGGCCCTTAGGAATAACAATGTCACCTACTTTAATTTCAGTTACTTCTGTACCTATAGCTACAACTAAAGCTTCTCCGCTTTTGTTCTCTTGCTCTTCCTTAACCATTGATTCAGACTTGATAATACCTGAGGTAGTCTCTACTGCTGTCTTTGGAATCTCTACTACAATCGTTCTACCGATTGGTGTGTATTTTAATTTAATCATTGTTTTTGTTTTTATATACCTAAGTTAATATGTGCATTTCTATTTCTAGACATCTCTGCACTGTAATGTTTACTGCTTAAATCGCTTTGTGATAATTCATATATCACTACGTGGTCGTTCATAGAACTTCCTGAGAGGCTGATTTCTGTTACCATTCTCTGTAACTGTTCTGTATCTGTCTTTAGATACACAGTTTCTCCAAGTTCAAATTTCAAGTTCATTACCACTTTTTAATTGGGCAGTGTGATTGCATAGACCTAGTCTTTGCTATCAAGGGACAGCCACATTTTTTGCACCTGCTCTTAACGTTGAACTCACAGCTTGCACAGATATTTGCTCTGGCTTCTGCTATCTTCTCTACGTGTTCATTAGGAAATACTACATTCTTCCATCCTTCTAGGATTTCAGACATCTTCCCCTTCACGCTCTTCTTTTCTTCTTCCTCCATCTTTATAGTAATTTAGTCTATTCTTTTTTACAGTAAATAATCCCAAATGTTTTAATCTTACAGATTTGAAATCTCCTTCCTCTATAACCCCCTTTACAAATCTGAACTGAGTCTTTACTATGTGCTCTATTTCAAATTCAGATAAGTTGTACTTCTCTGCAAGAGTCTTAATTATTTTTTCCACGACAGCCTGTATGTTATCTCCGTGCTGTCAGAATCTAAATTCTTAAGTATAGAAGGGTTGATTACTTTGCCTTGGATTATCTTCTTCTTTCTTAATGATGTGATATGATTGTTAAAAGAGGCTTCAGATATTCCTACAGACTCCCTAACTGCTTTCCTCACCTTTGTAGAGAACAGTATCTCTTCAATCCCCTTCACCTCTCTGTTGGGGTGCCATACCATAAGAAATGAAGACAACACTGTTATCTCCATATCCTTAAGCTTTAGTATAGGGTTGAGTATTGTTAGGTAGCTTCTTAGAAATCCTCTAAGATCTGTATCTATAGGTATAATCATAGTTTCTCTCCTAAATAAGCTAAAGGAGATAATTCTTTAAGGTCTATCTCTGGGAAGCATACCTCTGCCATCTTAGGGTTACTCTGCGCTATAGTAGTCTTAGCGTACCTAGCCATACGGTAGGCGTTAGCCTTGTCTTCCTCAGTAGCATCAGTTCCTAGAGATGTTTGTGCTCGTGCGTTCATTTCAAGTACATTATCTATCAGAACTCTGTCTTCTAGTTTACTTATACATGAAGCGCATAACTTACCTTCTGAAGGTAGCCCGAACCGCTCTCTTAATTTGATTTCATATTCACTCATATTGCAAATATAACAAAATTAATTATAATCTAGCATTTCTTTAACTAAATTTCTATAATCTTCACAGGGTACAAGTTCATAAGATTTATTTCTCTCATTAAACCACACTATAAAGGTAGAGTGAAACTTAAGATTAGTCTCGTGTTCTATTATGTATCTGTATGTTGATAGTTGTAGGGAGTATGTAGACATCTCACACTCGTCAAGGTGAGCACATGGGCCTAGCATTTTGTTCTGGAATCTACTCTTTTTGGTTAGACGTTTATTAGTCTTCCAGTCAAATATGACAAGAGCATCAAGTTTAGTGGAGAAGTACAGTTGATCGACCATACCACAAAGTCCGAGTTCTTCGGATCCAACCACAAGTTCAGAAGTAATAGGGATAAGTGTATCCTTAGTGTCTTCATAGAACTTTAAAAAATGGGACTCAATCGTATCATAAGCATCAATATCCAATGGCTCATATATAACATTATCGATTATTTTATTGTTGATGTAATTTTCAGCGAAGTTGTGTAATTTACTTCCCTTATTAGTCGCATATAAAGCGATCTCATCCCACTTATCTAAAATATCTTGCTGTGTTACGCCCTCTTGTTCAGCCTTCTTATAAGACCAGAATTCCTTTTCAAATGGTTTCTTAAACTTACCTATAAACGTAGTCACAGAGGTTAACTGCTTCTCGTTTAACTTATAGGTGTGATCATCGTCTTTAAAGACTATATGATTAAACTTGTTTAATTCTTTGTATATCATGTAATATTTTTTGTATATACACTGTAGCGTCCATAAGCTCTTCTTGTAAATGTACTAACCATTCTTCTGTAGAGAGATCCTCTCTTTCCATGGTAGTATTATACTTTTTTAAACCTATCTCAGCTCTCTCTTGTAGTTTTTGGCAAACTTGGTCTTCAATCTTACTCATTAGTATCCTGTTAAGCGTTTAAGTACATCATCTATAGCTTCATGTCTATGATTATCCTCTAGGATTACCTTGTGTACAAACTTACTGTCTTTTATTTTAGATACCTCATGAATAGCAGAGTAATTTGGATCCTTAAGATCTATCTGCTGGTTGTCTCCACAGAATATCATTATAGAACTCTTTCCTAACCTACCTAAAGCCATTCTAAACTGAGCTCTTGTTAGGTTCTGGAATTCATCTACTATAACTACAGCATTCTCAAAGGTCCTTCCACGGAAGTGTCCTAGGGATACTAATTCTATATCTCCTTCATCGACCATCTTCTGGATCTTCTCTGGCTTATTATACACCTTTCTCATGTTAGACATGATAGGTACAAGCCAAGGTTCCATCTTTTCCTTCTCATCTCCTGGAAGGAAACCGTTATCCTCAGTAGCTACGGTTGGTCTGGTAATGATAATCTTATTATACTCTCTCTTAAAGAACATATCTAAAGCTACTTGTACAGCTAATAGTGTTTTACCGCTACCTGCTTGTCCTACAATAAAGCTAAATGCCTTATCTAGTATATCAGTCTTAGCTCTCTTCTGCTCTTCTGATAGGGTTATATTAAACTTAACATTACCCTTAGGTGGTTTCTTGTTTTTGTTTTCCATAACCAAATATAGTTAAAATATTATGAACCGCAATTTTCACAGTCTGGATTATCAATACTACATGCTTCTGGTTGTTTCTTTTCTTCAAGTTCATCTAACCATCCAGAGAACGTATCTTCAGCTATTGTCTTAGCTGCTTTGTCTGCTTCCTTGTCGTTCATTAAGTATATTTTAGTATCGTTCATTATAAAGTATGTATGCGTTGAGTAGTAAAGAAAAAGTGGTCAAAAAGAAACCAAATGAACTACCACTAATTTTTCATTTGGGAGAGTCATTGTTGGTTCAACTCTCAAACATCACTGCGAGGAAATAGATTACCTGTTCCAACAGTCGTCCTCTATTCGTTTATCCTTTCGGTGGGTGACTGAAGTTTATACTCGCGGAGGGCAAATATAGAAATTAAATTCTCACTGTACAAAAAATCCCCCAACTAATTTGATAATTAGAGGGGGATTAATGACACCTGCGTAGGGTCATTCCTTGTCTGCCCCTAATATACTTATAAAATCGGAAAAGTCCCCATGAAGGAGACTTTTCTTTTAACCAAAAACCAAAAACTATGAATTCACAAGAGATGTGAAACACACAGCCGTAATAATACAATATTTATTTTTAATATACAAGAGGTTTTAAAATAAATTTTTAAAATTTATGTGCAGATGAAGTAGTGGACCACCTTAGGTGTATACCCGCACTAAAAATTGCGGAGGAGAATCCCCCGTGTTACTTTATCGAAAGATGAAAAAGCAAATCGTTCTCGTGGACATCAAGGATACTTCAAGTGCAGACTGGAAGATACTAAGATTCGAAACTTGCGGAACTTCTTTAGCTGAAAAGCTAAAGATGCGTTCAGCAGGTCTTGTAATCTCAGCATCTAAAGTTAGTGCTTGGACTATAGGTGAAGTCCACGACGGATACACTATTGTATCGGAGAACTCTGATGTTCCTTACTATGAGGGACAAGAGCCATTCGGTGACAGTGCGTTGTACTACCAATCATTCGTGGTTGATGTAGTTACAGGCGTACAGCTGTAGTGTGTTGGGAACCTGAGTGAGACTCGGCCTGTAACTAGGTGGCAACAGAAAAGCTTTCTCTCTGCACGTACTCTTGTGCATTATTATTCAACATAGCTAAAACCTATAAAGATGAAAAACGTACTTGGTACTGCATTACTTAAGCTATTAGCTTATAAATGCAACAAAACACTTATTGTATCCTTATATACCTCACACGAATGGATCTCAACGATTCACTCAAGAAGTATGAAGTTAACTAAGTTCGCTTACTACTTAAAAGGCTACAACCCTTACAGTAAGCACAACTCTGACGTAGACTTAGAGTGGTTTGACCCTAAAAAGGATCAAGTAACCTATTACACACCCTATTAAGGGTGTGCATAATATCCTATTGAAGTTAGAACTTTGATTCAATACTTATAGGAGAACCGTGGAAACAACACGTAAAGTTCAGTAAAGTACTTAGAATATGATGAACTTTGATTCAATCATGTATAAGATGCGACTGACCTAACTCTATCACATTACAAGCCTTTACGTGGCGATAGGGATAAGTAACCTTCGGGTGAAACTAATTGTAATTAACCTTAACAGTAATCAAAAAGTAATCAACTATGAGAGTAAGAACTCCACAAAAGTACAGCCTGACTCAAGAAGAGTTGGACGTGTGTCCATTAGAGAATATGGATGCAGAGGCAGCAGCACTTAAAGCTGCAGTAAGCGCACAGATTGACACTGCTATGCATGAAGTAAAGGAATGGATGAAAACCAGTAAAAACCTAAAGAAATAAGACTATGGAAGACATGGACAATATAACTCTCTTTACATTTCAAAAAGAATGTAGAGAGAGAATAAAAAAAGCAACCCTTGAATTAGAAGGGTGTAAAGCATTATTGAACGTTATTGACGTAGAACTTAAAGTACGTCAGAACGAGTACGAAATGGATAGAGATTTATAACATAATAAACTCTTGTCCTATTACACAGAGTGGTTACTCAAACTAAGAGCTAATCTTAGTCAGCGGTGCACTTTAGCTCGCCACTAAACAAGAGGCTGAAGAGGTGAATAGATTAAAAGAGTATGTAATAATAGTCTTACAATCCTCATATATGTATGCACATATATAGTCCAAAAAAGTCTAA
>TARA_R110002073_G_scaffold21092_10_pt1 | contig 12947 bp, 11 predicted proteins | sample TARA_R110002073 | Tara Oceans TARA_R110002073 (sample SAMEA4397174) | marine metagenome | biome: Polar Biome; feature: [DCM] deep chlorophyll maximum layer (ENVO:01000326); material: water (ENVO:00002006), including particulate matter (ENVO:01000060) such as... | depth 40 m
ATCAAGGTGCGCTACATGCACTCCGATGTGGATACGGTCGAACGTATCGAGCTGATCCGCGATCTGCGTCTGGGCGTGTTCGACGTGCTGATCGGCATCAACCTGCTACGCGAGGGGCTCGATATCCCCGAATGCGGTCTGGTCGCCATCCTGGACGCCGACAAGGAAGGCTTTTTGCGTTCCGAAACAAGCATGATCCAGACGATTGGCCGCGCGGCGCGGAACTCGGAATCAAAGGTCATCCTCTATGCCGACCGCATCACCGGCTCGATGCAGCGCGCCATCGACGAGACCGACCGCCGCCGCGAAAAACAGGTCGCCTATAATACGCAGCACAACATCACCCCGACGACGATTGTGCGCGGCATTTCGGACGTACTCGAAGGCGTGATGGAAAAAACCGCCAAGGGCCGCAGCGCCCGCGCGCGCGACCGCAAACGCCTGGGCACGCGCGAGGACGGCGTCCCGTTTGACCGCAACAATCTGCGCGCGCATATTGCCGAACTTGAAAAGCAGATGCGCGTCGCCGCCGCCGATCTGGAATTTGAAGAAGCCGCGCGTTTGCGCGATGAGATCAAAACCCTGGAGGCAGAGGAGAAGCGGGTTCCGGGGATGGTTCAGAGGTAGGTGGGATTGGTAAGCAATTTTCTAAAAACAATACCCGTTCCTATCGCCACATTTCACCACCCCACATCATCGGAATTCGCATACCATAGCTATGGCCTTATTAGCGAGGTGCTACCTAGATAAAAATCCAAACGTGAATGTGAAGCTTCAACAAGTTCCAGCTGCGTCGCGGGCGCTTCCACCTTTAAAGAGTTTAGAACGCTTATAAAATCGCCTACCAAGCATTGAAGAGAGGAAGTTTCGACCACCTCCATTTTTTCTCCCAAACTTGCTTTTCTTGATACCGAGGTAGTTGGTGAAACGATGAAATGCCTAAAAGCCCCACTAATTGCGTAGTTTTCTTCAACCCAAGCGATATGGTTGTGGGATTGTCCAATTTCACTTTTACTAAGCTCCCCATCCAATTTCTTTTCTGTCTTCAACTCAATCGAATATATTGCGCCATTTAACTCATCTAGCCAAAGGTTATCCGGTCCAATCTCATCTGCTTTATCTGGTCGGATTGACCTAAAGCCGAGCAATTCACCTAAAACTCTCACGCCTTCTTCATGTTGTTTGTGGCTTTTCGTTGCATCCAAAATTATTGAAATTGTATCTTCGAGCCGCGTAATTCGCCGCTCAACCTCTATAATTTCATCGCCCAAGTGCTTTCTAAGTCCGGACTCGATGGCGGTCTTGGGAGGACTTCCGGCTTCGGCCTGAAATTCATACACTGATCGCGGCACCGGCAGCGCAACACCAAGCCTGGAATGCGCCTCCCGAAAATAACGCCGCGCTGCTTTGGGCTCTCCCGATGCGTGGCAGGCCATTCCCATCCACAAATAATGCCAGCCACCAAGGCTCGCATCGACGGTAGTTAGTTCGTCAACGCCGCCAGCCAAACACTGTCTGGCTCCAACAAAATCAGAAGCCCACACCGCTGACATAAAATTCGATTCAGCTTTTGCTGCTTTGAGGTAAACTTGCTCATCCCCCTCTACTTCAGCCTTGAGAGCACCATCTATTTCGACAGCGCTAAGATGGTCTCTGTAGTAGTTCTGCCATCCTTCATCCCTATCTAGAACCTGATTAGCTGTCTCTAGAATATCAGTTGTATCAAAGGCATCATTTTGCGATTTATGAATTTCCGAGCCTAATTTTAATTGCTGACGAAGGACCGGAGGAAAGTAAGGCTGGTGCCTTCTATTCTGTAACCAAATAGAGGTCGCCCGATCATTCACTAAAAATACGCCATAGTCTTTTCGACCTCGATTTATGCGGCCAAAAAGTTGCGTAAGCCGTGACGCTGTCCGGTTTACAAATGACTTTCTGAAGCCGAGGGTTTCATATTGATAGCCTTCCACCAATGAAGCTGTGGCCGGCACACCATCAATAACCATTACTCTGCATTGGTGGTCCGGAAGGTCAATTCCATCAAATCGCCCGGCGAGTAAGAAAGTACCTGTCGAAGCCTTTCGAAACGCATTTAACTTTGCTGTAAACTCTGACGGTTCTGGAAGATCAGCAATGTCTCTCCAGTTCTTCGCACGGTTCCGACTTGGTACAGCAATCAGAACCTTTGTACCGCCTTCACGTAGACGTGCTGCAGCATTCTTTACGGCATCTTTTTTCGAATTCAGCCCATAGAGGACAAGCCGCTCTCCATTGCCCGCATCATCATCTTCCCGCACGATATCGCTAGGCTTGCGACCGAAAGCACGTGCGAAGTCCGATTGGCTTGTCAATGTTGCTGATAAATACACCCTTTCTACTTCGCGCTTTGCGAGAGCAGGAAATTGCTTGGCAGGGATAAATGGAGGAGAAACTTCAATGTTTTGACCGTGAATTACAATACTACACAAACCTATATGTTCAATTATTTGCAAGTATGGGAAAAATATATCCGGCTTATTTCTATTCATATTCCGTTTAATAATTGATTTTAATTCTTCCGCGTGGTCATAAATATAAATCGGTGGCGCTAGAAACGGCCCAGACGTCGGTGGAGAAGAGGTTGCCCCACTCAGCCTATCTGCTAACCCTCCAACTCGACACCCCCTATGGATCCACCCCATTATTTCTGAATGAAAATTTGGATGCTCGACCGCACTTACCTTTAATGTAACTGAATCTCGGAAAATTGATTCCGCAACATGTGCATCGTCAAATACAATAGCAGCTGGAGATAGTTCATTCTTAAATGCGGTAATTTTATTTATAACTGACTGGTAATTCGTGATGCATATACTTTCACCTAACTCAAATTTTGCATTGGAAAATTTACCCGAAATCCTCGTAGTATAATCTAACCCAAGCCTTTTTGCCTCTAAAGCTGTCTGCTCTACCAAATCGTTATTGGCACATACATAAACAGCATTTTCTTTTCCTGCATTATGAAGGCTTTGAGCAATTAAAAGGCCTATTAAAGTTTTTCCTGCACCTGTGTTCAACTGAATAAGAACGTCAGATCGGTTTTTTGAATGAAACCATCGCTTAAGCGTCTCCCCTTGAGCGGTCCACAATGCTGAAACCGCGTCATCGCCCGATGGGCGCCCCCTAAAAATTTCGATTGGGTCCTGAGGTGCCGAGTCAGACTTGGGGCGACTTAGCTTGTTAAAGTCGATGGGCATATTTACTCCGTATATTTATGTGACACCTTAGCGCGTAATTGCCTACTCAACCAGCCAATTGTGTCACGCCTTTTGTGTCCAATCTTCAGAAGTCCTTTGGTAGAATGGCTGCCAATGAGCGTTTCATGTTTGGCTTTGAGTACATTGCTTCGATGGTTGAACGGGTTGTGTTCACATTCTTCTAAAGCAAGCGTGCCTTAACATCTAAATGGCACTGCAACGGAAGAGGTGCCGTGAGCAAATGCGTCGGTTGTGTCAAGCGGACTCCCAGGATCAGGCCTTGGAGCCGAATGTATAGGGGACGCTTCCCGGATAGCAGAAATCGTTCACCACCCCACCCCAGTTTCCCTGACGAAAGTCAGGGTCCAGAGGCGTGCAACTGGATCCCGGCATCCGCCGGAAAAACTGTGGTGATGGAGTTTTCGGGAGGTACCGGCTCTGCGGCGCTGGCGCGCCTTGGCCGGGATGACAGAGGACTTCGATTTGTAGCCGGGGCTCCCGCGTCCCCCGCCTTCGCGGGGGCAGGCATTGGGAGTCCAGCGAAACGTAAGACTGGGTCCCCGTCTTCACGGGGACCGCGTATTGTGTTCGGTTCGAAGCTTGCGTCACCACAGGGCGAGCGAAGCGTAGTTCCCTGTGGTCCATGGATGCCGGGCACTGCGGCCCGGCATGACGCGCGGATGAGAACCACAACCCATCCTCATGCTGAGGTGCGGAGGCCGGAGGCCGGAGCCTCGAATGCACGCAGCGCGCTGGAGCCCGCCTTCGAGGCTGCCTGACGACAGCACCTCAGAGCCTGCCCCGGACCGCGCCTGCGCGGATTCCGGGGATGAGGAGAAATTCCCTCTCTCCTTTGAAAGGGGCGAGGGTAAGGGTGAGGGGTTGGTGAAAAGTTGAGCACAATCCTGCACGACCCCTCACCTCAATCCTCTCCCCCCGGGTGGGGAGAGGAAGACACCCGCACGATAGCCCCCCTTATCCCCGCCTGCCCAGTCACGGCGCATACTTTCCCCATGCCCGGACGTGTTCGCCCCCCTGAAGAGATTGCCCGCCTGTCCGCCGCCGCAAAGGCGATGCGGCGCGGCGGTGCCACCCAGATCGAGATTGCCCGCGCGCTCAACGTGCCGGGCTCGACGATTGCGCGCTGGGCCGGTGAAGGCGGCTGGCGGGTCTGTGACATGGCCGCCGAGATGCCGCCCCTGGAGTCGGCGCCCGGGGAGGAAGAGGACGAGCCCAGCCTGGAGGAGATGCGCGCCGAACTGAACGACCGGCTCAATCGCATACGCGCGAGCTTTACCGTCGAGCAGATGGAGGCATTCGCCCACGAAAACGGGGGCATCATGACCGAGACCGAAAAGGAGAACCACCGCGCCTATCGCCGTGAATACGGCTACAAGGATTAGGGGGCTTTTCCGCGTCACACCCTGTGTCATCCCGGAAGCGCGCAGCGCTATCCGGGACCCGACGTTCGCGCCTGTCGTTCAAGGTCCCGGCTCTGGGCGCTGGCGCGCCTTGGCCGGGAGGACAGATTTAGCATTTGCGTCACCACAGGGCGAGCGAAGCGGTGTCCCTGTGGTCCATGGATGCCGGGCACCTCCGCCGGGCGGAGGGCCCGGCATGACGCCGGGTGTATCCGCGAGTGCCACCCCACCCGGGTTTCCCTGACGAATGTCAGGGTCCAGGGGCGTGAAACTGGATCCCGGCATCCGCCGGGAAAACCGTGGTGATGGAGTTTTCGAGAGGTCCCGGCTCTGCGGCGCTCACGCGCCTTGGCCGGGATGACAGATCCAGCATTTGCGTCACCACAGGGCGAACGGCGCAGCGCCCCCTAGCCGAAGGTCTTTTCGACGAAATTGCGCTTGTCCTTGCCGGGGAAGAAGGCGGCCGAAAAGCTCGTCGCGACGATGGCGATGAGGATGCGCGCGAAAATGGTGAAGAAGAGGAAGGTGATCTGCTCGTCGCCGAGGAAGATCCGCACGAAATTATTGTAGCGATTGGGCAGGCCGGTATGGGTCAGCCAGTCCTCGACCAGTTCGGCCCCGTTGATGATCCAGTTGAGCCAGTCCGGCGCATACAGACCCAGCGTCACGAGCATCGCCGTGGCCAGGATGAAGGCCAGAAATAGCGTCGCGCTGACCGATCCGATGCGGGCAAATACCAGTCCCATGCCTATTCCCCTTGTCGCGCGGCACAGCCGCTTGGTGTCAGTCTAGCAGCTTCGCAAGCCTTGTGCCGCTCCCTTCGCCTAACGCGCGAAGTCGGGCCGTGTTCCGCAGCCGGGCAAGACAGGTGTGCGCCCCGGAGAGTCTCCCGCTTCAAGGGAAAGAAATCGGTACGCCGGCGTTTGGGATCTTCGCGAGGGACTTGGAAGCCCCGTCCGCCGGCGCACCGAAAGGGGCGCACGAGACGGACCTTGCCAAAGCGGCGCTGAACAGGGCCTGACAGGCGCGGCCTTTGTCTGGCCGCAAATCCGCCGCGCCTGTGACGGGCGGCGCGTCAGGCGCGCTTGATCAGCCGCACGACGAACAGGATCACGACCGCGCCAATGAGCGCGACAATGAAAGTGCCGATCACGCCGCCGCCAATCCCCACGCCCAGCACGCTGAACAGCCAGCCGCCGACAACGGCACCGACCACGCCGAGCAGCATGTCACCCAGCAGCCCGAAGGGACGACCCTTCATGATCAGGCCGGCGACATAGCCCGCCGCCAGGCCAATGAGCAGGAAAACAATCAGATTCATGAGACCGCCATCCATGGAACACTCCTCGTCTGTTTCCAGCGCGAGACATTCGCGCTTTACGCGAAGACTGTCCTACATTTTCGCGCCTGCGTCTTCCTTTTCTGATTAACCCATGGTTAAGTCCCTGCAACGCCGGGGGGCAGTCACTCCAGTATCCAGGGGATATCATTCATGAAACACCTTCTCGCAGGCCTTGCCCTCGCTGGCCTCATGACCGCACCCGCGCTGGCCGACGGCATGGACAATGCCGTGGGCAATACGGTTCGGGTCATCATCGATGAGGCCGGCCACGGCTTTGATGCCTATTTCGACGCCGGCGGCAGCTATTCCGACAGCATGGGCCGCAGCGGCGCGACCTGGACCTGGGCCGATGACCAGCTCTGTATCGTTCCGCCCGCCGAGGCCGAGGGCGCTCAGCCCAATTGCGGCCCGTGGGACGGGACGCTCGCCGTGGGCGGCAGCACCACCGCGACCGGCTGGTCGGATGACGGCTCCTCGATCTCGATTTCCATCCTGGAAGGGCGCGGCCATACCGCACCGACACCCCCGCCCCCTCCGGCGCAATAATCCGAATTTGCACGCATACCCTTCGAAACTTTCAAGGCGGTCCGATCTCCGGGCCGCCTTTTTTCTTGTCGCCAACGTTATCGTACCAACCCGACCGGGGATTCGACTCGCCCTCAGATTGTTATATAGTCGCCTGAGGAGGGAAATATGATCAGATTTATTTGTTTGGCGAGTGTGATTGTATCGGGTTGCAGCAATATTCGCGCTGAATTGGGCGAGAGTTTCGCAGACCGGGCAGCGACAGCGCCGCTCAGTCAACCCGTTGCCTGGGACATGCTTCTGATTCCCGAGAGTGATGCGCAGGTTGCACAACGTTCAGGGCCACATTCACAACCACCCGTACGAAATCATCCCGCGGTGACGGATTTTGAATTCGACCGTACCGAGGACCTTCTTTTGCGGTGCCCATATGAGCACCCGCTTTTTGATGACAGGCGCGGTATCGTTCCGCGTTATTACGACTGCATCAATCCGCTTCACAGCGTTCACCAGACGATAACCCGTCCGGGGATGATCAATTACAATAGCGCTCATTTCTATACCCGATCCTACATAGCTGCATCGAATCTGGTGTGCGAATACTTCGTCTCCAATGTCGCACTTGAAACTCAGGGAGCCGACACCCTGATCGCGCTATTGCGACAGATTTCCACAGCCGGACTGGCGGTACTGCAAAATGGCGCGGAAGAGACCGCAGGTCGATTTGTGATTGGAACCACGATTTTGCAGGGAAGCGACGATCTTGTCTCAACCCTGAATGCCGCCTACACCAACGAACGCATGCAGAATATCAGCCTCCAGCGCCGCGAACAGTACCAGGCGATTGCTCAGCTTTTTGCGGAACACGCCCGCGTTATTGAAGAGGCCGAGCGTGCATCAAAGCCACAACAACAATCACCCGCCAACAGAACACCAGTGGTAGCTGAAGGCACTCCGATTCAGGGGGCAGCGAGCGCTAACCAACCCAAACCAGAATCTGATCGCCCGGAACGTTCGCCTGGCCCGCAGCAAAGCGCCAATACAGCGGAATCGCGGCCGGCATTGCCCGCCTTTTGGCTTGAAGACCAACAAATCCCCACTACCGGACTCTATGCTATGCTTGTTCGATACAATGCGACATGTCGACTGCCCGGCGTCTCATCACGATAGGTCGCCAGCTGCGCCCGGTCTCTGCCCTGCTCGACTGCCTGCAAGAATGCGCGTCTTAATTCCGGCGAGAAAACAAGCCAAGCACCGACCCGCACGCCAGGCCATACACGCCGCCATGGCCGCACGGGGCTACCGGATATTTCAGGGACCCGGGGCCTTCGATCTGAACATTGTCGGCATCCGCGCGCGCAATGCCGTGCCCAACCGTTTCGACGACTGGATGACGGTCTCCTACCGGGATGAAACCGCGGATGACTGGGCCTTTTATGCCTGGCCCTGTACCACCGATCCGGGCCTCTTCTACCTGCAACACCCGCTCAATGTGAACGGAACGGCGATCCTCAAGGCCGGCCAGTACCGCTCCAGCCACGCCATCCGCAAGCACCAGGGCCGCTATGACGCCCTGTGCCAGAAGCCCGGCACCGACCTGCCCGTGCACCGCGATCGCAACGAGGACGGCAGGCTCGACCTCGATGCACCAGTGATCACAAATGGCAGCGGGATCAATATCCACCGCGCCCATGCCACCCGTGCATCCACCGTCGTCGGCAAATGGTCAGCGGGCTGTCAGGTCTTTGCCGACCCGACCGATTTTGCGGTCTTCATGACGCTGGCGCGCCGGGCCCGCGACGTCTGGGGCAATGGCTTTACCTACACCCTGCTCGACGAGGCGGATTTGTAGGGCGCGGCTTTCCCTCTCCCATCTTCAAGGGAGAGGAAGAATGGGGAACCCCCTAGCCGTAATAATCCTCTTCCGCCGCGCGCAGCTTGGATTCTTCCTTGTGCGGGGAGAGGACTTCCAGCTTCACATGGCGGCGCCGGTTGGTGGAGATGACGAAGAAGCGCATCGCTGGATAATCCAGCTTGCATTCGAGCATGGCCGAGGTGATCAGGTCGACATTCTTCGGATCGTCGTCCGACATGCCAAAGCTGTGAGCTTCCTCGCGGCCATATTGCTCCAGGCCCAGTTCGACGCAGCGCCGGATCGCCGCGCGCTTCAGACCCGCCGTGGTCAGATGCTCGCCCAGCGCCTTGCGCACGTCCGGGTTTGAAACGCCGAATACCGCCAGATAGTTGGGCTCTTCAGGGATGTGGCCAGCCTCTTTCAGCAAGGAAATCCCCTGCTTGATGATGGCTTCGGAATGCTGGCGCGCGGTGATGATCGCCACCGGACGGCGGCGCAGCACGGCGTATTTGAAGATATCCCAGGACGGACCTTTCCAGCCCTCACCCGCCTCCATGCCGCGGCGGATATCGCGCAGCAGATATTCCTCGCCATTGCGATCCTTGCCATCGGCAAATTCGCGAAAGGCGCGTTCAGGCGGGGCGGCCCAGTCTTCCCAGTCGCCGGCCACGCCCAGATAGCCGCGAATGCCCTCGAACTCGGCCTGCGTCATCGTCTTCTCTTCACCGGTCATGGTGTTGAGCAAATGCGACCGCGTCGGCAGGTGCAGCATGTTCTCGTCAATATCGAAAAAATAGAAACTCTGTCGGGGCATTTGGGTCTCGCTTGGCGTCTGCGGCCATCCTTACAGGGATGGCGCCCGCGTTGGAAGCGCGGAGGGGTGCGAGTCCTCCTTCCCCTTGAGGGGGAAGGTGCTGAGCGACAGTGAAGCGGAAGGAGTGGGAAACACCGAGGTTGGACTAACCGGCCCTCTACCCAAGTTTCCCTGACGCAAGTCAGGGTCCAGAGCATTCAGACTGGATCCCGGCTACCTGCCCCTGCGCAGGCAGGGGTCGCCGGGAAAACTGAGGTGGTGGAGTTTTCGAGAGGTCCCGGCTCCCCGGCGCGGTGCGCCTTGGCCGGGATGACAGGGTAAGGGAAACACAAACAGCCCTCATGCTGAGGTGCGGATGCCTTGACCCTGCGCCCGGATTCACGCGAGCCGTGTTGTGTGTAACCTATTCAAAGGCCGTATGTTCGATATCAGCCGGTGATCAATGTAAATATTATCGCGATCAACATAATAAGATTGGCAAATATCGTTGCCATGAGGGCATCAGCACCAGAGCGCCTAGTATGAAAAAAACAAAAAATGGAAAAAACAAATATTAGTATCCACTTAATACTTAAAGCGTCATTTTCTATGGAATCATAAATTGATGCTAATATCGATAACACGCCAACAATAAAATAGTAAGTGTAGAGAACTTTTCGCCCATGCACGCCGTACGGGTTGGCTGGAAACCTGGAATTCGGCGGAGGCTGCTGATTTGCGGCCATCACCCTGCCCCCAGCGTCTCCTGAAAGCGCACGGCTTCGCCCTGCGAGGGACCGACCAATTCATCGTCGCGCATCACGGTCCGGCCGCGCACGATGGTTGCTTTCGGCCAGCCGGTAATGTCCATGCCGGTAAAAGGCGACCAGCCGCATTTGGATTCTACCCAGTCCTCGGTGATCGTGCGGCGGGCTTTGAGATCAACGATGGTGAAGTCGGCGTCATAACCCGCCGTCATCCGGCCTTTTCCGGCAATGCCGAAGATGCGCTGCGCACCGTGACTGGTCAGATCGATGAAGCGTTCCAGCGACAGACGGCCATGCGCCACATGGTCGAGCATGACCGGCACCAGCGTCTGCACGCCCGGCATGCCGGACGGGCTTTGCGGATAGGGCTTGGCCTTCTCTTCGCGGGTATGCGGCGCATGATCCGAGCCAAGCACGTCAAACAGGCCGCGCTGCACACCGCGCCACAGGCCGGCGCGATGCTGCGCGCCGCGAATGGGCGGATTCATCTGGGCAAAGGCCCCGAGACGTTCATAGGCGTCGGGCGCTTCCAGCGTGAGGTGTTGCGGCGTGACCTCGCAGCTCGCCACATCACGGCAATCCATCAGGAAATCGACTTCCTCGGCGGTCGAGATATGCAGTACATGGATCCGTTTTCCGGTCTTGCGCGCCAGCCGGACCAGGCGCTCGGTCGACATCATCGCTGCCTTGGCATCGCGCACGATCTCGTGGCTGGTCCAGTCGCCATCGACCGCCAGGCCGCGGCGGTCTTCCAGGCGGTATTCATCTTCGGAGTGGAAGGCCGCGCGGCGGGATATCGCGCGCAAGACCCGTTCCACACCGGCATCATCGGCGACCAGAAGATCGCCGGTGGAAGCCCCCATGAAGACTTTCACGCCGCAGCAACCTGGAGCCTTTTCCATTTCGGTCAGGACGTGGGCGTTTTCATTCGTCGCGCCGGCATAGAAGGCAAAGTCGCTGTGCATCCGATGATGCGCGCGTTTGAGCTTGTCATCCAGCGCATCCATGTCGGTGGTGGCCGGATTGGTATTGGGCATTTCGAAGACGGCCGTGACGCCGCCCATCACGGCCGCGCGTGATCCCGATTCCAGGTCTTCCTTCCATTCCAGTCCCGGCTCGCGGAAATGGACCTGCGTATCGATCACCCCTGGCAGGACCGTTAGTCCCGTCGCATCGATCGTCTCGCCAGCGCTGGCCGGGCCCAGATCGCCAATATCGACGATACGCCCTGCCCGGACGCCGATATCCGCCTTGCCGCGACCGGCGTGATTGGCGACTTCGCCGCCCTTGATGATCAGATCGAATGTCCGGCTCATTTTTGTGTGCGCTCCAAAAGGCGCGAGGCTGCTTCAAAGGCCGTGTCCGTACTCAAATCCATGAGCAGGCTCGACGGATGGGATTTCCAGTTTGGCGTCTCATTCTGGATGGTATCAAAATTCCTCGGCCCGCGCACGATGGCGCATTGTTCGCCATAGGGGCCGTAAAGCCGCTCATCTGATGGACCGAACAGGCCCAGCGTCGGCGTCCCCATCGCGGCCGCAATATGCATGACCCCGGAATCATTGCCGACGAACAGGCGCGCCCGTGACAGGCAGGCGGCAACATCGGTCAGATAGAGCTTACCGGTCAGATCGAACACGCCGGCATCGGGCAGTGCCTCATGGATCGGCTTGGCATGAACCTCATCACCCGGTCCGCCAAAAATCACAACCAGCGCGCCGGCCATCGGACCGCCGGGGCTGACCAGCCGTTTGACCAGCTCGCCAAAGCGGTCGCCCGGCCACATCTTGAACGGCCAGGACGCAGACGGACACACCGCCAGCACATCCCGATTGGACGGAAACAGCTTGGCAGCGCGGGATTCCGCGTCTTCCGGCACGTGGATTTTTGGCGGCGGTGGCGGATCGAGCCGCATCACACCCGCCGCCTCGCGTACCTTGTGCATCGGGATCTTCGTCGAGCGCAGCGTCTTGCGAACATCCGCGCGCAACAGGGCGGCAATCGCCGACCCGCGCATATCGACCACCAGGTCCCATTTCGTTCCGGCGACCCGGCGCCACAGGCCGAGCCAGTGCAGGCCCAGCGGCTTCTTGTTGACGACGATGATCTGGTCCAGCCGCGGCGTGTGTTCCAGGATCGGCTGGGCCAGCTTGCCGCAAGCGATGGTGAAACGGGCATTCGAGCGTGTACGGACAAGATGGTCCAGCACGCCGGAATTGATGACGGCATCGCCGATCCGCGTCGACGTGATAAAAAGGATGCGCTCCATCATCGCGGCATAACCCACGCGCCGCCCCTTGGCCAGCACATCGCGCGGGTCCATATGAAGGTGATGAACAGTCCCGATCCCTTGCCAGCCCGCCTCGCCCGCCGTGCCGTGATTTCGGTTGAAGGCCCCGATACGCGCGATTTCCTGCAACGCGTCCTCACGCTGGACTTCTCAACGCTTGAAACCGGGGACATTCGTCCGGCGGCCCTGCTCACCCCGCAAGGCAAGATCGTCACCGATTGTCTGGTGCACGGCATAGAGGGCGGGGTCTTCCTTGATACTCACGCCGAGGCCGCCGACGCGCTGGCCAAACGCCTGACGATGTATCGTCTGCGCGCCGACGCCCGGATCGTCCGGCGCGACGACCTTGCCATTGTCTCCGGGCTCGGGGCCGCCGATCCCCGCCATGAGGCCCTGCCGCCCCGCGCCGTGATGCAGGCTGCTGACGCCCCGGACGCGACCGGTGATGGCGCGCAGGATAAGGCCGAAATTGCATGCGGCATTCCGGCCTTCGGTCGCGACTACGCCGAGGCAGAGGTCTTTCCCACTGACGTCAATCTCGACCTCTATGGCGGTGTCGGCTGGAAAAAGGGCTGTTTCGTCGGCCAGGAAGTCGTCTCGCGCATGAAACGGCGCGGCACCATCCGCAAGCGATCTCTGGCTCTGACATTCGACACGGACGCCCCGGCCGCCGGCAGCGCCGTCATGGCGGGTGAAACGCCACTCGGTGCGATCACGT
>TARA_R110002073_G_scaffold5562_5_pt1 | contig 12917 bp, 10 predicted proteins | sample TARA_R110002073 | Tara Oceans TARA_R110002073 (sample SAMEA4397174) | marine metagenome | biome: Polar Biome; feature: [DCM] deep chlorophyll maximum layer (ENVO:01000326); material: water (ENVO:00002006), including particulate matter (ENVO:01000060) such as... | depth 40 m
CCATGTCAAACACGGTTGCAACCAAAGGCTGGCCGAGATGACGAGTCCACAAATGATTCACCGCGACACGGGCAGTCAACGGGTGATTGCGGTCGGTGATCCAGCGTGCCAGTGCCGTGCGGCGGCCGGTACTCTGCGGCGGAAACTCGACCGCAGGATCGTCCTTACCCGTACTCAGGAATCGTGTGGCCGACCACTGCGCGCCAATCAAGGGCGTAAAGGAATCATCGGGAAGAATCTTGGCGGCAAGTGCCTGCTCTGCCTTGTCGAGCTTTCCCTGAGCCTTCGCCTGCTCTTTTTCAATCGCTTCGCGTTTATCCTCGGTCGCCTCTCCGAGTCGCTTCGCGACGTCGATCAATGAACGCTTCGCCTGCAGCAGAGAAACTTTCCGTTCTGCTCGAATCGCTGCCGCCTTCGCTGCCAAAGCGACTTCTTCACTCGCAGACTCGTCCCACTCCGCTTTCATCGCTTCGTAACGCAGCGAGATGCTTTCATGTTCTGCGCTGGCGATTTCGACGTCCACACGAGCGAGCTTTAATACAAATTCAGCAGCGGTGTCGCCCTCGCCCGCCTTTTCCATCGCAGCTTCCGCTTGCTTCCGCTTCGTCTGGACGCTTTTTTGTTTTGCCGTGGCGGCTGCCAAATGGTTCTCGAGCACCCAATCGCGTCGCTCCGGTTGCCACGCCTCGGACGGCAATGGGATCGGTTGGATGTCGAGAGGGTTCTCGCCGGCAGGTTCAAAATCGAGAAACTCGGGCACGCCGGGCTGAATCACCTTCGATTTGTCAGGATTTCCCTCTTCGCCGCGAATCAACCGGTACGTCGGCGCATCCAGCAACGCGTCAAACGCCCGCGGCAGCCCATCCTTGATCAGGTTGGCTTCACCCGGCAACATGTCCATTCGCACCTGATACGGTTCAAAGAACGCCCGCATTTTGTAAAAGTCAGTGTGCTCGATCGGATCGAATTTGTGGTCATGACATTTTGCACAATCAAACGTCAAACCGAGAAACGCTTTGCCGACATGCTCGACGGTTTCGTCCATCCATTGGTTGCGATTGAACAAGAAAAAGTTTCTCGCTAAATAACCGGTCGCCACGAGTGCATCGGTGTCATTTGGATGTAGCTCGTCACCGGCTAACATCAACCGCACCATTTCGTCGTAGCCGCGATCTTCGTTTAGCGAAGCGACGATCCAATCACGCCAATGCCAGAGATGGCGTTGGCTGTTTCGCAGCTGAGCGTTTAGCCCCCACCAATCGCTATACCGCCAAATGTCCATCCAGTGACGTGCCCATCGCTCGCCATGACGCGGATCCTCAAGCAATCGCTCGACAATTTTTTCATACCAATCGGACGCCTTGTCCGTTTCGGCTGCAGCGATCTCGTCACTGGACGGCGGAATCCCGATCAAATCGAGATACAGACGACGCACCAAAATCGCTCGCGGCGCGTCGGGTTGCGGGGTTAACCCGTTTTCTTCGTGAGCTTTTGCAATAAACGAATCGATCGGGTTGCGAACCCAAGACGCGTTTTTGACCGTTGGGACAACCGGACGCTCGATCGGTTGGAAGGACCAATGATCATCGGGATCGGTTTCGGGTTGCTCGTCCTCCGGCGCCGGTGCTCCGCCAGCGATCCAAGCGGACAGTAGTTCAATTTCTGCTTTCGATAACGGTTCACCCTCATGCTCGGGAGGCATTCGATCCTCGACCGATGTCTCACTGACGCGGTCGATTAAAACGCTGTCGGTGGTGTCCCCCGGGGTGACGACGCCTCCGTCGATCATTAACTCGACCGTATCTAGACGCAGTCCACCTTCCTGCTTGAGCGCTCCGTGGCACGAAAAACAGCGAGTCTTGAACAGCGGTTTGATTTTCGTTTGGTAATCGTCCAGCGACCCGGCGTCGGCTACCATCGTGCACAGCAAACTACTGCACGCGACCGCAAACCAAAGGCGAACACAATCAAGCACGACCGTGGGCTTGATGCAACGAGGCTGTAAAAGACGACTGCAGTTTGCAACACGCATCATGGCTGCTGGTCTCCGTTGAACGCTCGTTTGCGACCCCCACTCACAGCCTGCGCGATCTGGCTAAACACCGGGTGATGGTCACGAATATGGTGTGACAATTCATTGCGTGCCTTGGTCCAGTTCTGCTCGAGAAGCGCAGTCAAAATCTCGCGATGCTGGCGAGCGGTTTCAAGTGCGGTCGATCGATCACGATCCTCCCACTCGAATAGCAATCGGTAATAACGCCCTTGACGTTCAAAAAACTCGCGGATGTAAACGTTCTGCGATGCATCGATTAAATACGAGTGCAGCGACTCGTCGATCTGCGGCGGTGTGGTGGGTGACGATGACGATTGCGTGTTGGCCTCTAACATCCGCTGCAAGTCATCGCGACAAAGCTGGTCACGAGACAATTCGAGCGCCTTCAACTCTAACACTTCGCGAACATCGATAAACGCTTCGAGATCACTTTGCCGAAACGGACGCACTTGCCAACCGTGACGCGGGATATGATTGAGCATCCCCTCGCCCGCTAGCCGATGAAAGATATGGCGGATTGCCGATCGACTAATACCATACTTCTCGGCCGTCGCTTCCTCGCGAAGATAGATGGCGTCCCCCTGCAAACTCTGCTGTACCAAATCGTCAACAATTCCCTCATAAGGTCCATCGTACGGATCTTGAGGTGGTTCGGGTGACGAGGTCGGATCCGACTCCGAAGGCTTCGCATCGGCGTCGGCAATCTTGGGCACCTTTGCCGGCGTCAACCGCCGGTTGGCCCCCTTTTTTAGCAACCCTTCATCGACCAACTCGGCAATCGCATGACGCACCGGAGTGAAGCTGACGTCGTAATGGTGCGCCAGCGCATCGAGCGTCAACGACGCCGGCAACGCGCGTCCCGAGCGAAGCCGGGCCGCCAAATCGTTCTTGATATAAGTCGAAATCGTGCTCATACGGATAAACATACTTGTCTTTGTCAACAAAAACAAGTAACATTGTCACCAAAAGCAAAAAAGTCGAAAAAGAAGCGGCGATTTTTACGGTCGACAGTAACGTATCCCGCGAAATTTAGACACTTTTTTGTGTCTGCCCCCATGGGTCCTCAGGCTCCAGCCCAATGCCGTGAACGATTTTTTTTAAGCCTTCGTGCTTCTTTGGCGTAGCGGAAGTCGTCAAGACTTTCGTCCCGCAGCAAAATACCTCGAAACTCTTGACGAGTTCCGTTACTCCCCATCCCATTTACAACACACGAGATACGAATCACGCATGAAAATTACTGCCATCGAAGCCGTCGTGTGTCATGCGAGGATGCGAAACTGGGTTTTTGTCAAAGTCATCACGGACCAACCGGGATTGTTCGGCTGGGGCGAAGCGACGCTCGAGTGGCACACGCGGAGCATCGTTGGCGCGATCGAAGATCTGGCGGAATTGATCGTCGGCGAAGATCCCAGCCGCGTCGAACACCTTTGGCAAATGATGTGGCGACAACATTTTTGGCATGGCAACGGTGTCGTGCGATCGACCGCGATTGCCGGGATTGATTTGGCGTTGTGGGATATCGTTGGCAAAATCCACAACGTCCCGGTGCACAAGTTATGGGGCGGCCCCGTGCGTGATTACGTGCGGCTGTACTGTCACCTGGGCGGCGGAAACCTCGACCATTTCTATAACACTCCCGTCGATAACGCCAAACAGTTCGCCGACTTGGCCTCGCAAGCGGTCGCCGACGGATTCACCGCGTTCAAGTCGATGGCGGTCCCGCCGACGATGCCAGTCGAAGGACTGAAGTCGATCAAGGCCGCCACCGCTTGTGTTGCCGCAATGCGTGACGCGGTCGGCGACGACATCGACATCATGGTCGATTGCCATGCACGCCCTTCACCGGCAATGGGGATGCAGTTCGCCAAGGCACTCGATCCCTATGGACTCTATTTTCTCGAAGAGCCATGTTGGCCGGAAAACCTTGATAGCCTGGCCGCCATCAACGCGGCCGTGACCACGCCGATTGCGACGGGCGAACGGTTAACGCATCTGGCGGCGTTTCGTGATCTGTTCGGCGTTCGCGGTTGTGAGATCTGTCAACTTGACCTGACGCACTGCGGTGGATTCAGCGAAGCTCGCCGTATCGCGGCACTCGCCGAGGCTCACCGCATCGCACTGGCACCGCACAACCCGCAAGGCCCGGTAAGCACCGCAGCATCGATCGAGTTTGGTTTCTCGCAACCTTCTTACATCATCTGCGAATCGGTGCACGAGGATGTTCCCTGGCGAAACGATGTGGTCGAAGAGGGTTTTACGGTCGATCCCGCAACCCGCACGGTGACGCCCAACACCCGGCCAGGACTGGGGATTTCGATCAATGAGGACGAAGTTCGCAAACATCCGTTCGAGCAAGAGGTTGCCCAGCGAGTGTTTTACCGTGACGGCGCGGTGGGAGATTGGTAAGCATGAACACGAAACAACCTCGCCGCTTTCAGCACGCTTCGTTTCAAGGACGGATCGGAATCGCCCGCGTCGACATCACGCCGCCCGTCGGCGTCTATTCGCGCAATTGGGGCGCCGCGAAACATGATGTCGCCGACTCGATCCATCGACCACTCTCGCTTACCGTGTTGGCATTGGCATCCTCCGCGGACGCCGCCCCCGTTGTCCTGATCGATGCCGACCTTGGTTGGTGGAAGACACCTGCAACGTATGACGAATTCCAGCAGCGTCTGCACGCGGAACTTTCGCTCGAACCAGGGCATTTGATCTTCGCACTAACGCACACGCACGCCGGACCGCCGCTGATGCAGCCCGACGCTTCGTTGCCTGGCAGTGATCTGCTGCAGCAATGGATGGCATCGCTAGTTCAGCGAACGGTTGATGCGGTACGCCAAGCTCGCCAATCAATGTTCGCCGCCACATTGGATTGGCATACTGGAACGTGCTCATTGGCGACCGTGCGTGATTTGCCTGACCCGAATCCCGATAAAGCACGCTATCTGTGTGGTTACGATCCCGATGGCGAGCCTGATGACACGTTGGTGCTGGGGCGCATCACGGACGAACAGGGCAAGCTACGTGGCACGCTGGCCAATTACGCATGCCACCCAACGACGTTGGCTGCGGAAAACACCGCGATCTCCCCCGACTACGTCGGCGCGATGCGTGAAACAATGGAAAACGCCACCTCCGCTCCGGCAATGTTTTTGCTGGGGATGTGTGGCGATCTCGCCCCGCGTTACCAATACGTCGGCGACCCCGAGGTAGCGGATCGACATGGGCGCCAACTAGGTTTCGCCGCACTGGCGACGCTAAACGACATGGAACCCGCCGGCAGGTCGCTGGTTTATTCTGGCGCACTCGAATCCGGAGCACCGCTGGCGATTTGGAAGCACCAACCCGTCCAAGCGTCCAGCGAATTGTCGGCGATCCGCAGTACGGTGGCGCTGCCGCTAAAAGATTGGCCTTCGGCCGACGAACTCGAACGCCAACGCTTGGCATGCACCGACCGCGCCCTCGAAGAACGACTAAGGCGTCGACGCGACATCCGTCTTGGCATCGGTGATGGCAAAACTTTCGATCTTCCTATCGTTGCTTGGCGGATCGGTGATGCGGTGTTGGTGGGCAGTTGCTGTGAACCGTATTCAGTGCTGCAACAAGAACTTCGCCGACGTTTCAAGGATCGCACTTTGATTTGCATGAACTTGATCAATGGTTCGATCGGCTATTTGCCGCCCGCCACACTTTACGACACCGACGTCTATCCCGTATGGCAGTCCCCGTTTGATCGTGGATGCTTAGAAACAACCCTCGAAGCCATGACCGGAGTCATTAACGATGTGCTCAGCCGTTAACAAGTCGCTGCACGGAGTGCTGCCTGTGCTGCACACCCCGTTTGACGACAGATATGAGATCGACGCGAAAACGCTGCAGCGTGAAATGGATTGGGCCTTTCAAACGGGTGCCGATGGCGTAGTCGTGGCGATGGTGAGCGAGATTTTGCGACTCGGTTACCACGGCCGCAAACGACTGGCGGAAATCGTATGCGAAGCCGCCGACGGCCGAGGATTCACCGTCATCAGTGTCGGTTCCGAGAGCACTGCCGAAGCGATCGAGTTTGCCAAACATGCCGAAGCGAGCGGAGCGAGTGCCGTGATGGCGATCCCCCCCGTGGCCACCAGTTTAGGTGCAGACGCGACTCGCGATTACTTTTCTGCGATCGCAAGTAGCATCTCGATTCCGTTGGTGGTCCAAGATGCATCGGGTTACGTCGGGGCTGCGATTGACCTCAGCGTCTACCTGGATCTGCTGGAGCAATTCGGCAACGAACGCATTTTGTTTAAACCCGAAGCAAGTCCGCTGGGGCCGAATCTTTCCAAACTTCGCGACGCTACGGCGGGCCAGGCCCGGATTTTTGAAGGTTCCGGGGGCATCAATCTGGTCGATTGTTACCGTCGCGGGATCGCGGGCACGATGCCCGGCACCGATTTGTTGGACGGGATCGTTGCGTTATGGCGAGCGCTGGACGATGGCGATGACGACCGCGTTTATCAATTGTCGTTGCCGATTTGTGCGATCGTAGCCTTGCAATTGCAGGCGGGGCTCGATGGGTTTCTGGCAATCGAAAAATATCTGCTCAAGAAACGAGGTATCTTCGCGAACACGATTCAAATCCAGCCGACGGCGTGGCAAATCGACGAGGAAACGCGGGCCGAAGTGGACCGGTTGTTCGAGCGAATGCAGGCGGCATTGTAGATGGCCGTTGCCCCCACCACGATCCGCTACCGCACGCTGACTTGGTTGACGCTTGCCGCAGCGCTTGCCTACCTATGCCGCAACGCCGTGGGTGTGGCCGAGAGCACGGTTCGCGAAGACCTCGGATTCACGCTCGAGCAATCGGGTTGGTTCATGGGAGCGTTCTTTTGGACGTACTCTCTATTTCAGGTTCCCAGCGGCTGGTTGGCCGAGCGGTGGGGCACACGATTCACGCTCAGCTTGTTTGCGTTCGCTTGGTCCGTTGCCACGTTTGGAATTGGCGTTGCACCAGGGTTTGGGTTGCTGATCGTGGCCCAGTTAGTGATGGGAGTGGCACAGGCCGGCATTTTCCCTGCATCCTGCAATTCCATCGGTCACTGGATGCCGCTGGGCCAGCGTTCGCTGAGCTGTGGAATTTTGGCGGCGGGGATGCAAGGAGGCGCAATCCTGGCCAGCGCACTGACCGGTTTACTGATCGCCCCGTTGGGTTGGCGATGGGTGTTCGTGGGTTTTGCCGTTCCCGGCATCTTGTGGACGATCGGGTTCTACTTGCGATTCCGTAACGATCCCAGCCAAGATTCGCGAGTGAACGATTCCGAATTAGCGTTGATCCAAGCGGCACGTTCCCCCGCGATCGATTCGGCACACGCAAACAAAATCAGCGAGTGGCGCGAGCTTCTGAGCATCGCTCGTTCGCCCGTGATGTTTTGGCTCTGCGGCCAACAGATCTGTCGCGGATCGGGGTACATGTTTTTCGCCAGCTGGTTTCCCACGTTTTTGCAAGAGACACGCGGCGTGTCGGTTGCGGAATCAGGCTACCTACAAGGATTGGTGTTGGCCGGAACGTTAACCGGCAGCATCTTTGGTGGCACGCTAGTGGATTGGATCTGGCGTCGCACGGGTAGCCTACGACTGAGCCGGAGCGGAGTCGGGGCGACGTTCCTGGCCGCTTGTGCGGTACTGATCGTCGCCGCATGGTTTGTGCAAAGCGCAGTGTTGGCGGTCGCGTTATTGTCACTGGGATCGTTCCTGGCAGCACTCGCAGGTCCGTGTGCGTTTGCCGCGACGATCGACATCGGTGGCCCCCGGGTCCCGCAAGTGTTTGGGCTGATGAACATGGTTGGCAACCTCGCCGCCGCGGCTTGCCCGATCCTGGTGGGCTGGTTGTTCCAGTGGACATCGAACTGGAATTTGGTGCTGCTAATGTTTGCCGGTGTTTACTTGGTCGGGGCAATTTGCTGGGTGTTCGTGAACCCTCAAAAACAAATTGACGGCGTTTAATCCGTTGAAAGTGGGGTCGAGGCCGTTCGCAGTAACGGAGGGGTAATATCCCCCGCCGGATGAAAGTCGATCGGGTTCGGCATCCTTAAAACACAACGGCGGCAGATTCGAGACCATTCGCGATTTTCGCTTTTGAAACCAGTGTTCTCGGGATGCAAGAAACACAAAAGTTCGCTGTTCATGCTAAAACGTATCGCGGAATAAGCAAAAAAAAAGAGTTTCGAGTAGGGCCGGTTCCCACCGGCGGTCCTCGACAGCGTGATCGACTCGGGCCGGTGAGAACCGGACCTACATGCTGTTCGGCGAATTACGAAAGCCTTGACGGCTTGTTGATTTAGTCCAAATGCGAATTGCAATGGTGAGCCGTGGGCCGTAAGGCACCGGGTGCCGCGTGGGACCCGGCCGCTGACGCGTCACGGCTCAATAAATCAACAAGTCGTTGACGACTTCCGCTACGAGTCATCCCACCACATACTTTTTGCTCAATCAACCACAGGTGTCTCAGAACCTTCATGGCAACACTCAATCCTTCTGCATCGACAAAGATTTTTCTGGCGACCTTGTTTGCGATGCCAATGATCGCAGCGTCCGCATTGGCTGGCCAGTGGTCCGTGCCGCTGGCGGGGAACACCTTTCACAGTTCGCCGGCGGAAGCCGGTGCGGTCTTTAATCGAGACGGCACGCTGCGGTTTACCGATGCAAACGAAGTCTACAGCGTCTACTTTCACGTCGATCGCCCCGGCAACCTCAAGCTCGGTGCTGCGGGTCGTGCGGCGAGAGGCAACGCCACGGTCGAAGCCCGAGTGGGCGAGACAACATTCACGGCCACTCTGCGAGGCGAACCTACACGCGTCTACCCATTGGGCGAGATCAAGGTCGATGGGCCTGGTTATGTTGAGGTGCAACTCACGTGCACACAGCGAGAGGATTCCGCGAAGATCGAGCTTGATGAATTGCGGGTCAGCAGCAGTGATCAGGATTTATCGCTCGACTTTGTCAAAAACAACGACGGCAACATGTTTTATTGGGGTCGCCGAGGCCCTTCGGTGCACCTGAGTTATCGGCTGCCCAAGGATACGAAGCTGACGTACGCGTACAGTGAAATCACGGTCCCCAAAGGGCAGGACCCAATCGGTTCGTATTTCATGGCCAACGGGTTTGGCGAAGGCTACTTTGGTTTTCAAGTCAACAGCGAAACGCAGCGCCGCGTCTTGTTCTCGGTCTGGAGTCCATTTCGCACCGACAACCCCAAAGAGATTCCGGAGTCGGATCGAGTGCTAACGACCGCCAAGGGCAAAGAAGTGAGCGCACAAGATTTTGGCAACGAGGGTTCAGGTGGCCAAAGTTATTTGGTTTACCCGTGGAAGGCAGGATCGACTTATCGTTTTTTAACCGAGGTCAAACCGGACGGCGATGGCAACACGCAGTACACATCGTGGTTCGGCGACAAGGACAAGAACGAGTGGCGACTGATCGCCAGTTTTCGGCGTCCCAAGACCGACAAGCATTTAACGGGCTTCCATTCGTTTCTAGAAAACTTCGCTCCGGATACGGGGCATATTGAGCGAACGGCAAACTACGCCAACCAATGGGTTTGCGACGTCGAGGGCAAGTGGCATGAGATCACGCGAGCGAAATTCACGGGCGACAATACAGCACGAGGCCGTCATCGACTCGATTTCGCAGGCGGCAGCGAGCAATCACATTTCTTTCTGCGGAACTGCGGTTTCTTTAGTGCGAACGTCAAGCTCGACCAAATTTTTGAGCGTGCCTCCACTGCCCGCCAGCAACCGAAAATCGATTTCGCTGGCCTGCCCCGAGGTTAAGTAGCACAGGCTGTCGGGCTCGTCGTCAGTCGGGGAAATGTCGCTTGAAGGATCTTTAGCAAGATCCACTACCGGAAGTGCGTCATGATCGCGGAGCGATCAGCGACAATGGCGATTGAATTTACAGGAAGATGGGTGACAGGAAGATAAAGAACGAGGTGTAGCGAAAGTCGCGGAGACTTTTGGGAATGTAGTGCAGGCTGCTAGGCTCGTTACCTGCATCCCTCCCAGCCCTCCGACTTCACCTCCCCGGCAGCTTTGCTGTGGGGGAGGTCGGATGGAACCTTTTCAGCGAAATCCCGGCGGGGGCGCCCCCAGCTCGCTCGAACGTCACCATCTGTCACCTCAGCCACCTCACCCAGCGCAGCAGGGAGAAGTCGAGCAGAGCCTTTTGGCGATTGCTCGGGTGAGGGCCTGCCTCCGGCTCACTCGCACGTCACCATCTGCCATTTCAGTTACCTCTCCCAGCGCAGCAGGGAGAGGTCGAGCAGAGCCTACAGCGATTGCTCGGGTGAGGGCCTGCCTCCAGCTCACTCGCACGTCACCATCTGCCATTTCAGTTACCTCTCCCAGCACAGCAGGGAGAAGTCGAGCAGAGCCTTTTGGCGATTGCTCAAGTGAGGGCCTGCCTCCAGCTCACTCGCACGTCACCATCTGCCATTCCAGTTACCTCTCCCAGCGCAGCAGGGAGAGGTCGAGCAGAGCCTACAGCGATTGCTCGGGTGAGGGCCTGCCTCCAGCTTTATCGAACGCAACACCAACTTCACCTCCCACACCCGGCTCATCGTCGCTCATTTGATGAGCAACCGCAGCGTGAAACGCGCACATCACTCAGCATCCCGAAGTCCCGGTAGGGACGACAGCGTATAGCCCACGGCGTAAGCCGTGGGTTCCCGAAAGAACCAAGGTCGAAGCCTCGAAAGGGGCGGCAGAAAACGCTACGTCCACCGCCTCCATCTGCCACCTCTCCCGAGCGCAGCACGGGAGAGGTCGGACGGGCCCTTCAAGGCCTCGTCCGGGTGAGGGCCTGTCTCGATCTCACTCGCACCGCACATCAATTCCGCGTCCGCCCGGCTTGCCACACCCTCCCGTAGTGGATCTTGCTAAAGATCCCGCCCCAAAACGACCGTCAACCACTCTCCGCCGACCCCATTCAATCACGACTCCGCATCACGACAGGTGTTCACTTTCGAAGACCAAAAGGCAGATTGCTCGTGCAATTTGAACAGGAGCGAACAGAGGGAACAGAGTTATAAGTCGCCTTTTTCTCTGTTATCTCCCTTACCTCCTGTTCAATGAATTCTTCCCCACAAGAGTCCAGCAGTAACCGTCAACCATTTTAAAATTTTCAATTGCAAATTTAATTTTTTCAATTCGCTCATACGCCTCAATATCGCTGCACTCGCTCCCACCCGAGACAAACAGCGCACTCATCAACCATCATCCCCAAGTCCCGAAAGGGACGGCATGCTGTAGCCCACGGCGTGAGCCGTGGGTTACAAAACACCCCAAGAATGAAAGCCCCGAAGGGGCGACAGGAAAGACCGACGTCTACCGCGATCGGACCAGTTATCTTGCACTCGCGCAACCACAGCGCCGTCAAAAAAAAAGAGCCCCACATCTAATCCGCAATCCGACGGTGTTAGCCGCGCCCCCTTCTGTCCGAATTCGCTAGCGGGATAAATTTAGATAGAAACTGGAGGGAGGAAAATAAAATGGTTCACCGATGACCGGAGATCGTGGTGAGAGTGACTTGGTGATGGACGGTGTTTCCCATTTTTCCTCGCTCCATCCAGTCGCCTCTCCCGAGCGCAGCACGGGATGAGGTCGGACGTGCCGTCGAGGCCTCCCGTAGTGGATCTTGCTAAAGATCCCTCCCCCAGTCGACCGTCACCCCCACTCATCCGCCCCCATTCAATCAGACCTAGAATTGCCCACGGACGCAAACGCAAGCAACAAATACGCGGTCTGTATTTAACAGGAGCAAACAGAGGGAACAGAGTTACAGGTCACCTCATCTCTGTTATCTCCCATCCCTCCTGTTCAATCATTTTCGGAGGCGTCCTTTTCCGCCGAGCCGCGCCCATCCATTTTAAAATTTACAATTGTCAATTTAACTTTTTCAATTCTCACTCCCTCCAAAACATCGCTGCGATCGTCAGCAATCGCAGCGAACAACAAACGCGTCAACCAACTTCCTCAAGTCCCGGCAGAGACGACAGCGTATAGCCCACGGCGTAAGCCGTGGGTTACCTGCCACCTCTCCCGAGCGCAGCACGGGAGAGGTCGGACGGGCCCTCAAGGCCTCGTCCAGGTGAGGGCCTGTCTCCAGCTCACTCGCACCGCCCACCAACTCCGCATCTGTTCCGCCTAGTCCCAGTTTCCCGTACTGGATCTTGCTAAAGATCCCGTCGGACGGTGACTTTCCAATCTCTCCCCGTCCCGGGCCACTGAATTCTTAATCGTACTTTTAATCATAATCTTGGCCGTTCCATCAGCTCTCCATCGCCAATAAGAGCGACGATTGCGCGGTCTAGTTGCTCGGACAATTTGAACAGGAGCAAACAGAGGAAGCAGAGTTACAAGTCACCTCATCTCTATCGTATTCATTATCTCCTGTTCAATGAGTTATTCCGGACTCGCATCGAGCCGTCACATTCAACATTTTAAAATTTGCAATTGTCAATTTAACCTTTTCAATCTCCCAACTACCAACTCCTCACTCCGCGTAACCAAGCAACTCTTGGATCGTGCAAATGTCGATTCCCGCACGCGGTACATGCGTAGCAAAACGATGGCGAAAAACATGCGAACTGACGTGCTTGTGAATTTCCGCCTGGAGGACTGCCACGTCAACTCGCACGGCTGCGGGATATTTCCGCTCCAGTGCTTTCGGCAATCACCCGATTCGGCAAAGAGAAGCTGGCCAAATCGGTCCTGTGGAGCAGATTCCGCCCCGGTTGCAGTGGCCCCACAGCAAACGTCATCGCCCACTCCCACGGCCACTACAAGCAGGGTGGCATTTCGGAGTACTGAATCGATTTTACCGCCGCCCT
>TARA_R110002073_G_scaffold336401_2_pt1 | contig 12905 bp, 15 predicted proteins | sample TARA_R110002073 | Tara Oceans TARA_R110002073 (sample SAMEA4397174) | marine metagenome | biome: Polar Biome; feature: [DCM] deep chlorophyll maximum layer (ENVO:01000326); material: water (ENVO:00002006), including particulate matter (ENVO:01000060) such as... | depth 40 m
CATGAAAAGCAACTGGTGAGTGACTGCCCAGGTTCCCTGGGCTTTCACGAGGCAGTCGTTAATTTTACAGTTTCGATAAGTCCTCAAAATCAGGTCGTATCTCAATGACCCTGGCAATGAGCACCCTGACTATTTCCGTCAGCCCCGGTGTATTTGGTCTATCGAACTCATACGAATATCGAAAACGTACAAATGCATTGTTCGCTTCGTTAAGAGCGATCTCTATGTCATCGATAACAGGGATGCCAGCCCCCTTAATATTTTGGTAGAACCATGAGGATTCAATTGCCTGGGTAAATCGATGCGATAGAATTTCTTGCTCGGGCTTTGGTAAAAGATGGTATAGATCGAGTAGCCTATGTTGTCGTGATCTGGGTAATGCATTGATCTCCAGAATACACTTCAAAAGCAGCTCAACACTGAACGCCAAATTGGTAAAGAGCGCACTGGTTACTCCTCTTATGTCATTTGCCAATTCGATACGACCATGAAGGGACCTAGCCGCATACATGCAGGCACATGCCGTGGCGAACATTTGCTCATCGGGCTCCAGTGCTCGACCGCGTGTTGTCATCTGCGCACTCCTTGATAGTGCAAGCGGTATAGTCCTTTTGTCTTAATTTTGAGGCTCACTCCTTCGATTTTACGGCTTCTTCCAGCTCGCCATCCTTGAGCAGCCCTCGAGGCTTATCCTTGTAAAGCATGATTTTGAACTGATTATCTCTTTTGAAGCTGCTCTGAACACTGTTCCGAATGCAGTAGGCATCAATGACATCAATCAGGATGTACTTGTGAGTCTCGGAGAGTTGCTCCAAGCGCTCTAGAGAGGCCTTCAGTATCCCATCAATCCCAACCTTGCTCGAATCCATCAGCAGGGTGTCCGTCGAGCAGTTCAGCGCATTGACGAGCTTGTAGATAGTAGAGAGCTTTGGGTCGGCGCTATCATTCTCTAGCTTAGGGATGTGGGTCACCTTCAGGTCCGCATGTTCCGCCAATTGCCCCTGAGTCCACCCTTTATCCCTTCTAAGTCGTTTTAAATTATCCCCGAAGGACATCATAACCTCCAAATATTATGCTCCAGGGTTGATAATAAACCCATTTATTACCCTGCAGGATTGATATTGCTCTACGGCAATGTTAAAAATGATGCTGTAGGGTAATTGACAGACTTTCTGCTCAAGTAGTTTGGGCTTCTGTTACACCCAAACTTACACCCAAACTAACGCCGGAGTTCCGGCAATTTAGCCAACCAAGAGGCTGCAGAAAGAGGTATGACCGGCTGGTTTATCGACAAGCTGACCGTGCATCAAGACTACCCTGAGGGCGGTCTGCCTCTGGTCGGAAAACACGGCATCCTGCGTCACGACATAGCGACCGGGGAGCGCCTCAGCGACACCGTCAACAGCCGACAGCACGAAGGCTCTTATAGCTCCAGCGTCCAAATCCGCTGCACAGGTTCATCCATCGAGGTCTCCGGCAACCCATCGCGATTCAATCGTTCTGAAAATCTTTGGGGCTTTACCACCATTGAGCAGTGCGTCCAGGTCTACAACCAGATCCTCGTGGAGTACGGTCTGCCTCCGTTTAGTCGCTGCACGGGCGTTTGGCATGGACAGTCACCGGACGGAAAGCGATCCCGCCTGATTGCTGACGGCGCGATTATCCGGCACATCGACTGGACTAGAAATCATGTGGTGGGACAGGGCAGGGAGCTTGCGTTCCTGCGGGGCGCTTCGACCTTGACCATCGGCCGCGGTCTCCAGCCGCACCTCTACCCGAACGGGTACACCGTCGACTGGGGCACTCATCGCTTGCGTGTTCGCGGCGAAGGTTCCAGCTACCGCTATGACAAGCTGTACATCAAGGCCCAGGACTTACTGACCCACCGGAAAAAACGTCTGAAAAACGCCAGCAAGGAGGAGACCGCCTATTACGACCGACTGATTGAATACTGCAACGACTGCGGAATAGTCCGAGAAGAACAGAGCAAGAAAGCCCCGCACCTCAAGAAACACGGCACGCTGGCGTTCTACGGTCTGGCCTCTGAGCAGGACTTTATACCGCACCTGACTGACATTGAGACCGCGCTCAAGAGACTAGAGGTGAATCACATGACCTACGAAACCATAGCGGAACAACTGATAGTGAAGGGCATCTGTAACAGCGCCCAATCGGCAAATGCCACCGAGTCCTATGCATTGAAATGGCTCCACGGCACACCACTGGATCGCAGTAAAAGTCAGTATCGCGTTCACCGGGCACGGTTACTGCAGCTCGGCTTGGAGATCGCCATGCCGTATGACATATCTCGGCTTGCGCCTCAGTTGCGTAGCTCAGAGGTCATTGATCTGCAGCCGGCAGTCATGCCCAGTTGGTACAGAATGCCCAGAGTTTGCGAGCTAAAAGCAGCATGATAATCAACTCTAATATCATGCCATATCTACTTAGATTGGATGAAATTTATCAACGCAACCGGCGGGCTTATGCAAGCCAGCAGGCGTTCATGATGTACTGCGTTGTGGTTGATGTGATGCTGTATTGGCGGCACCTTGAACGCTGGGAGTTTGATCGGCTGGACCATGCGGCTCAAGATGAATTGTATTACTGGTTTACTGAAAAACTCCTGCATATCTGCGACCAGCACATCGATCTTTACTGGCTTATTGGCGATGTGGACGGCAAGCCGCTGTACACCAATGGCCGCGATCCGGCGCCGTTCTGGCGCAAACGATTAGAGCGTCACCAGCTCAAACGTATGGATTACGTCTGATCATGGAGCAAATCGCGAAGGTTCAGATCGACCTCGTTGTGACCGAGGACATCGATAGGCTCATGCGCACGACGCCACACAGCCAGAAGTTGGCGGTCGTCACGGTAGATGGCCAGGATTACATCGCGCTGTACAAAACCGAACGTGCTGCCAGGCCGTTCGCAATCCTACCGTTGTGGCAGCTCGTTCCGGTTCTAGACTTGGTCTTGTCTGACGAATAAGTGCGCATTCCAATCTGTGGTGGTTGATTGCAGTGTGGATAAACCTGCTTGACGAAAGGTCTGGGGAGGGGCCGAAACCAGCACCAGAGTCTGTAAAACACGGCAAATCCGTTACCCGCGAAAGAATCCACAACTGCGCATAATATATAATATGTTAAAAAGAGTGTTTGGGCACACAGTTATGCACAGCCTGTATTTGTTTGGTCCCTTTCGGCGCCGTCACGGACTCTGAGCGCCACTCCGCTTTACTGGGGTTCCGGAAACGCCCCTCGATGGCTTTCGTCGGAATCTGACGCTGGGATACACTGCTCGTGATAAGGACAGGTTTGTCGAGTTGCGCCCCTTCGGTTGCGCGCCGTCACAGGAGGAACATCAGCTGGATATCTGGGTGGACGCCGATGCCTGTCCGGGCATGGCGAAGGACATTCTGTTTCGAGCGGCGCGCCGCACTGGCCTGCTACTGACCCTTGTGGCCAATCATTCACTAGCGGTTCCGGCGGACGGCAATATCCGCATGCTGCAGGTAACCAGCGGGTTTGATGTCGCCGATGACGAAATTGTGCGGCGCGTGAAAGCCGGCGATCTGGTGATCACCGGGGACATTCCCCTCGCCGCTGAAGTCATAGCCAAAGGCGCGCTGGTACTGAGCGCGCGCGGCGAGCGCTACACGGCGGACAACATCCAACCCAAGCTCAATATGCGTGACTTCATGGACACGATGCGCTCCAGTGGTATCCAATCCGGCGGCCCTGCGGCATTGAACAATCAGGATAAACAGCGGTTCGCCAACGAACTGGACAAACTGCTTGCGGCGAGCCGCCGCGAGTGACATTCAGGATACGCGCAGCGAGCCTCGCGGCCCGAGGATTCCGCACCTTGGCAGTCGCAGACCGGCGTCTGGGCGCATAGGGAGCAAGATACGCCGTACAGCGCGCATTCCCGATGGTGTGTAATGGACCGGCCCCGACCAGCTGCGGCGCGGTCTCACCGTGGCGCGAGCGTCTAGCGCATTAGCGCCCCGCCGTTCACGTTGAAAACCTGACCATTGATCCAGCGCCCGTCTTCCGACAACAGCATTGCCACCATGCCCGCAATGTCATCAGGTGAGCCCAGGCGCGTCCCCGGGATTCTGCTCAACATGTAATTTTTGATATCGTCGGTCAAGTGGCCGCTGCTTTCCATTTCTGCAGTGAGCACAAACCCCGGCGCGACAGAGTTGGCGGTAATCCCCCTGGCGCCATAGCAAGAGGCCACATGACGCATCAGCGCATTCAGGCCACTCTTCGACATGGCATAGGAAGGGCGAACAGGCTCTCCCGCATCGGCCGCGCTGGAACTGGTGTAGACAATTGCACCGCTGTCGTTAGCCAGCAGATGAGGTAATACCGCCCGGGTGCAGAGTAAATGCCCCTTCAGGTTGACATCAATGGTTCGATCAAAGATATCGAGTGACACAGTTTCTGCGTCGCTGTCTTCCATAATGACGCGCAGGTCTGCCGCGTTGATGTGTGCGCCGTCCAATCCGCCCAGGCGCTCAACAGAAAACGCCACGGCTTCATCCACGGTGCGCTTGTCTGCGAGGTCGATAGCGATCGGATAGGCTTCACCACCTGACTCACAAACCTGCTGTGCGACAGTGTTCGCGCCCTCCGTGTTGATATCCGCAACACAGACTCTGGCACCCTCCCCGGCCAACCGGCGCACGGTGGCTGCGCCGATACCACTACCTGCGCCCACCACAATAATACGTTTCCCTTTAAGCCTGGACATGCTGTTTCTCCTTTATGTAATCACACCGTTGAGTGTAATGATCAAACGAGCGGGTGCGGCATCTCGCTGGAAAAGCGACACCGCGGTGTAGTATGCGTTACCAGCGTGAGCGCGCATCAGCCACAATCGCTTTTTTGCAAGTTTGCCTGCAGGGCAAGGCGGAGTGCGCCGAGGTGGGTGTTCAGCGCGAGCTCGAATCGCGCATCGCTGAAATGCGCCGCACTCACCATGAAAATAATGCCGCCGCCCCAGGCGAGGTTGAAGACTACACTACCCTCCTCGCGCAGGCTTTGCTCCTGAACCGGGACACTGTAAGGCTCAAAGATACGGGTGAGTGTCGCCTCGCCGAGTGGGTGCAGGCGGCGCTCCGCCATGTCGCGCAGGATCAGGCCCAACTGGGCGGGCCGACGGCGCATGAACCTAAGCCAGGCGGTAACGGTCGCAAGAATACGTTCAACTTCGCCACGGCCGGGAGGCGCCGCGTGCTCGGCCAGATACGTGGCGTAATCAACCGCCATGCGTTCCAGCACCGCGCGATACAGTGCCTCTTTATGGCCAAAAAAGTGGGCCACGGTCGGGGCTGTCTTACCGACGTCAGCCGCCACATCCTGCAGTCGGGTCTCGGCATAACCGAGATCCGCAAACCGCTGCTCTGCGGCGTCAAGAATCGTCGTTCGAGTCTGCGCACCGAGGCGCCCCTCGCCCTTGGGGCGACCGCGCCGAGCCGGTCTGTCCTTCGTCATATCGCACGCCCCTTGTGCTCCGCTTCTTTCAGCAAAATCATTCGAGCTGATATCACATATTAAACCGGTGGTGGACTGTCCTGATTTTTACTGAATTGATATTAAGTTAATTGGCGGTATTCTGTCACGGTGTCGCAGCAATTTGTGCGATGTCCCAGATTCAGGCGCTCACTGCCCTTCCCATGCTTGCGTAAAGAGGAAATAAAAATGGCGACAGATAAACTGGAACCCCGCGTAGTCCGTTACGGCGGTGCCATGTTCGGCGAGGATGAAATCGCCAAAGTGAATGCTGTACTGCAAGACCCCAACGGTATGATCCCAGGCGCCCGTGTGGGTGAATTTGAAGCCGAAGTGGCGGCCTTCATGGGCAAAAAGCACGGTGTCATGGTTAATTCCGGCTCCTCTGCACTGATGATCGCGATGCGACTACTGAACCTGCCCCAGGGCTCAGAGGTCATCACGCCTGCCCTCACATTTTCCACCGACGTGGCGACGATCTACCAGGCTGGATATACCCCTGTGTTCATCGATGTGGGCCTGGACAGCTACCAGATGATCGCAGACCGGGTCGAAGACGTTGTTACGGAAAACACCAGGGCCATGCTGGTGCCCGACCTTGTCGGTGGCATCGGCGACTGGGACAAGCTGCGCGCCCTCGCCGACAAGCACGGACTGCAACTGGTACACGACTCCTGTGACACCCTGGGTGGTAGCCTGCGCGGCAGGAAAACGGCGACCCGTGCAGACATATCGGTCACCAGCTTTTCCATTTTTCACATCATTACCGCGCTGGGCAATGGTGGCATGGTGTTCTTCGATGACGATGAGCACCTGGACAAGGCACTCATGCTGCGTGCCTGGGGCCGCTCTTCCGAGAAGTACATGTTCGGTACCAAGGTCGCAGAGAGCGATGGACGCTTTCTGGAAAAGCTCGACGGTCTGGACTACGACTCGCTGTTCCTGTTCGAAGACCTGGCCTACGGCTTTATACCCAACGAGGCCGGGGCAGCATTCGGCCTGGGGCAGATGAACCGTATTCACGAGCTGTGGAAACTCCGCAATGCCCGTTTCCAGGGCTACTATGACTTCTTCGCAGAACACGCCGATAAATTCATCGTGCCGACCACGCTGCCAGAAACTGAAACGACCTGGATATGCTTCCCGCTGCAGGTTCGTCCGGAAACCGGCTGGAGTCGAAAGCGGCTGCAAATGCATCTGGAAGACAGTGGTATTTTTTCGCGGGTGATCTTTTCGGGCAACATCACGCGGCACCCCATGTTGAAAGGCCGCGACTATCGCGTGCATCCGGAGGGCCTGGGCAACTGTGACCAGATCATGGAGTTTGGAGTGATGCTGCCCTGTCACCCCACGATGACGGAAGAAGACCAGCAGTACGTGAAACAGGTATTAGTGGAGTTCATCGACGCCGACGGCCAGCTCTGAGCTTGTCGCACAAACCAGGCACTGCGTAGAAACTGGCTTGTGCAGCTCACCCCGTACTGTCGTTAGTTGCCAAGGCCTGACGGCACGATATCGGGGTGGGCATACTCCGGCAGCACCGGGTCAGGAATGCGCTCTTTGCCGTTGAGGGTATACACCGGGAGCTGATGATGATGCGGGAAATGCAGGCTGTATGCAGTCAAGCCCGTGCGCTCAGCGGCCGGCAAGTGACATAGGGCGAGGCCAGTCTCCGCGATATATTCAATGCGTTCGGAAGGATACTCCTCGGGAATCCACTCGCTCGCCCCCGGTGTACGAATAGGACCAGCGGGGGCATTTGAACGAAAACCTACGGTTTTGAGTCCCAGACCCTCCGCGTAACCGTAGGTTTCCGAATAACTACCCCTTTCCCTCATCTTCAATAAAGTACGTACCATTGGGCAACACATGCTTATAGGGCAATAACGAAATATGGGATAAGGTCTCGTCGTCGATATTCTCTCCCTGCTGCCGGAGCTGCTCAACCACGTCATTTATCTTGATCGTGTTCCAGTACAGAATGGCATTGGATACAAAGCTGAGGCTGCTGGCCTTGTTCATGATTTCCTCATAGTCCCCAGTGGTGAATTCCCCCTGGTCTGCAAAGAATATCCAGCGCGGCAGTTTGTGCCGGTATTCCCCTTTGTTTAGTTGCCGCTGGACGGTTTGGCGCAGTTCTTTGTCAGTCAGGTACCGCAGAATGTATTCGGTCTTGATGATCCGGCCCAGATTGGTAAAGGCCTTGGTGAGGCGATCGGAGGGTGAACTATTGGTCAACCGTTGAACGATGACGTGTGCTGGCGCAGTTTTTTGTTTCAGAGAAATGACCACCCGCATCATGTATTCCCATTGCTCCTCAATAATCGCCAAATCAGCTGTTTTCGTGAGTAAATGGTTGAGGTCACCGTAATCGACGGATTTGTCGATACGGTATAGCTGCTGATCCTTCAGATCCCGAATGCGTGGCATAAAGTAGAAGCCGAGCAAATGACAGAGGGCGAAGACGATTTCAGTGTACCCGTGCGTATCGGTGGTGTGCTCTCGGATTTTCAGAATCGTGTTGTTTTCCAGCAGGCCGTCCAGAACATACAGGGCTTCACGAGCGCTACAGGAAATGATCTTGGTGCTGAACACGGAATATTGATCGGATACATGGGTGTAGATCCCGATGGCTTTTTCATAGTAGCCGTAATAGCGGGGATAGTATGACGCCAACAGACTGTCGGCGCGGATTTTAAAGCGTTGCGCATCTGAAGAGGACAATGTACCGGAGCCATACACCGCACTCAACGGCAGCTCATGGTGTTGATTCACAATTTCAGCACTGGCGTTGATCAGGGTTTCTTCGCGAATATAGTATTGCAGGATATGCCTTAGCATATCGACAGTAACGCCATTGACGCTGTTACTCATGGACACGACGCCTAGGTTTGTGGCTTGTGAAATAATGGCAGCCATCAGGCTTTTGTAAAAGTTTTTGGGCCGTGACTGGTGATGCTGGATAGGGACAAAGTGACGACTGTAATGCGTCATTTGATCCACCTCCATCAGCAGTTGCTCGATGCGTATGCTGGGCATATGCGCATCGATCACCTTTTGCAGTTGGTTGACTTTATCCGGTATGTCCAGCTTGTCGTCACGCTTGAGTTTCAGCCGGCCATTGTGTATCTCAGCGAAATTATCCAGTCCAAAACGCTTTTGCGCTGCTGACACCGCTTCGTGGAACTGGGTTGAAATGGCGGAACGCACTTCGTGCGGCAAAGGCTGCTGTAGCTCGGTATAGACGGTGTGTTTGGTTTCATCCCAGTTGGGCTCGTTCAAGGTCAGATCCCAGAACGACACATGTTGTTTGCTCTGTGGCAAATACAAATCGCCGGAACGCAACGCATCTTTCATCGCGAGAGCAAGACCCATTTCCCAAACATTGCGATTGATGTTGCCGGTTTGATCTTTAAGGCTGCGACGCAGCTCGCGGGGAATGAACGCAATCGGTGGATTCTCCGGCAGTTTTTTCAGATCGCCGACATCCAACTGCCGGACGAACTGGATGGCCTTTATCAGTGGCCCAGAACCTTTCGCCACTTCAAACGGTAACCGTATAAAGTCGGAAAAATACTTTCGTAAACTGGGGTAACGGGTCAGCAACAAATCGCAATAGCCGCGTTCTTCCAGGCGTTTAAAAATGTGCAGATCCTCAATGGAGGCCAGCAAGTGTTTCTCGTCAATACGCTGCCATAAGTCATTCTTGTACAACGGCTGTTCATCCGGCCATTCCAGCAAAACATGCGTGGTATCGAGCACAGCATCGATGGCTTTCTTCTGGCGTTTGCGGAATTCCTTGTGCTTTTTGTCGTGGCTGTTTCTGGTTTGTCGGCACAGTTCCGTCATGTACTGATCGTGCATTTTGACCAGGTTATCCAGCAGGATCTTGCGGGATTCTAACAGGAAGCACAGCATCAGGGCATAGCGCTTGTGGTCTTTGAAGCGTTTCATGTCCTTGGCACTGTAGCGCTTGGTCAGTCGATACAGGTAGTGAAGAAAAGCGGTATCAATGACCTTTTCCTCGAATTCATTAATGCCGGTGGCCACCAGATTGTCATAGCGCTCCAAATAGCGTTTCAGCGATGAGATTTTGGCGGCCGGTGGATACTCTTTGAGTTGGTTGAAGTAGGTTCGTTGATTACCGTCCGTGGTTTGCAACAGATCGTCGATGGCACCGCGCAGTTCAGGGGACATCTGATCAAACACCTGCTCAAAAAGCTGAGTATGGACCTGGTTACAAATACGGATGATCTGCCGTTCGATGGTCGAGGGTCCGGGCAACATAATACGGTTCAACAACAGGTAACGTTCTGCCCGGTGAAAAAGTTCATCCGGCAGCAGCCCCTGACGGGCGTGTTTCTCTATCCAGCGATCCAGGTCGGCTTCCACTTTGTCATCAAACCGTTGAAAGCCCAGATACTTGAGGATGTTATTCCGATGCTCCAATAGTGTCGCTTCCCGCTCGGGCACGTCCACGGTTAGCGTGGGCGGGAGGTCGAGTTGACTGCTCAGGTAGCTGATTACCCGGGGGGATAGATCATGGAGCTGGTTAAGAAACCGGCCATAGAGGCGCATGGCGCACAGTTGGATGGCAAATCCCAGACGGTATTGCTTACGGTACTTGTTGACCACCTGGCAATCGCGTCGGCTCAGCGTCCAATCGCGAACCATTTCTTCGTCGGAAAATCGTTGTGGCAGCATTAACGGTTGGTATCGCTGCTGGTTGGTTAAGAACTGCTCTTTGGTTGTCATGGATTCTCACTTGGGCTCAGTCACGCCAACTACTCCTATAGCGTTGTTTTTATTGATGTTTTTATATTCGTGAGACGCCATTGTCGTATCTAACAATTAGACGGCATTGTATTCACGAATAGACGATGGTAAAATAACGAATAGACGAGTTTCAACCATCAATTAGCCGAGCGCTTATTTTATGTACCCACGTTATTCTGAAATCAATGTCAAAGAAGCGCTGAGCGACACTCCGGTGGTCTTTGTGATGGGGCCTCGCCAAGTCGGTAAAACCACTCTGGTGAAGGCGTTGATTGGTGAGATGGGCGCTGAAAACTGGGAATACATTACCCTGGACGATCAGGCCCAATTCGAAATTGCACAAGCTGATCCCGTCGGGTTCATCCGTAATCTGCCACCGAAACGAATTGCGCTCGATGAAGTTCAGCGCCTGCCTGAACTGTTCGTCTCCATTAAGCAGGCTGTGGATGAACAACGCACGGCAGGTCGCTTTCTTCTGACGGGTTCCGCCAATGCCTTGTTATTGCCCCGGCTATCAGATTCCCTGGCCGGCCGAATGGAGTCGGTTCGCCTGACAACGCTTTCCGAATGCGAGATCCATGGACGACCCCCCAGCTTTTTAAGCAAACTACTGAACCAGGAAGCGCCTTCGGCTCAGGACATTCGTGTGCGGGATCATCTACTGCAACGGTTGATTACGGGGTGTTTCCCCGACCCTCTGCAACGTGCCAATGAGCGGCGAAGCACCGCTTGGTATCAACAGTACGTCAGTACATTGATCCAGCGGGATATTCGCGATCTGACCCATATCGATCACCCCGATTTGATGGCCAAGTTACTCAAACTCACCGCCTTTTATGCGGGGAAACTGGTTAACCTGACCGAACTGGGCGCTAAACTTGGGCTGGATCGACTGACCATTAAAAAATACATGGCGTTGTTGGAGCAGTTGTTTCTGGTGGAGCAATTGCCGGCCTGGCATTCCAACGAATACAAACGGTTGGTGAAAACGCCCAAACTGCATTCCATTGATACCGGCATGATGTGCGCTGTTCGTGGCCTGAACCGGGAACGCCTGCTGAAGCAGCCCGGTGATTTTGGGTTGGTGCTGGAATCCTTTGTCTACAACGAACTGCGAAAACAGGCAGTATGGATCGAAGAACCGTTGAGTTTCTATCACTACCGGGACAAGGATAAAGTGGAGGTCGATGTGATCATCGAAAACGCCATAGGCGACTGTTTCGCGATCGAAGTCAAAGCAGCAGCGACGTTGAGTTCCAAAGATTTTACCGGCTTGAAACGTTTTCAAAGTGTGGCTGGCGACCGCTTCAAAATGGGTGTCCTGCTCTACGATGGCGATCACACGACGGCATTTGGCGACAACCTCTTTGCTGTCCCGCTGGGAGCGCTCTGGTCATGAACGAAAACCACACCATTGGCCAGCTGGCTAAGGCAGCAGGTGTCAACGTCGAAACCATCCGCTACTACGAACGCCGTGGGTTGATCGCACAACCTGCCAAACCGGTGCAGGGATATCGGACCTACCCTAAGGCAACTCTCTCCCGGATTTTATTCATCAAACGCGCTCAGGAACTGGGCTTTACCCTGGAAGAAATCGACAACCTGCTATTACTGGGTGACTCGCATTGCACGGAAGTCCAGGAATTGGCCGAAGGTAAACTGGCCAGTGTGCGGGCAAAAATCAACGATCTTCGCCGTCTGGAGCAAATGCTGGCGGAGATGGTGACCCAGTGCCGTATCAATCCCGAAAACGTAGCTTGTCCGATAGTGGAGTCTTTGCAACCCAATTCAGGGTAATCATCAATTGGAATTGACTCCGTACCTGAGTACGGCATTTATACTAGCTCTATAGATATGATCGCTTGGAGCAGCCATGCCGGCAAATGACAAACTCACCCATCCAAATCTGCCCCTTATCGGTGGAGTAATGGCGGCCATCGGCGCTGGCCTCTGCTGTGTCGGTCCATTTGTGTTACTGACGCTGGGGATCAGCGGTGCCTGGATCGGTAACCTGACATTGCTGGAGCCTTATCGTCCGATCTTTATTGCCATTGTGTTGTTGTTTTTTGGTTGGGCGGGCTGGAAAGTCCATCGCCCGATAGAAGCGTGCGAACCGGGTACCGCTTGCGCCATACCGCAAACGCGCAAGCGGCGACAGATCATTTTCTGGATCACAGGCATCATTGCGCTGGTCCTTGTTACCAGTACCTACTGGATCCCATTGATTGCCTCAGACATTGAATAGCACCAGAGTAAATCATGCACAAAATCACAATAGCCCTTGTACTCGCCATCACCAGTCTGTCCAGCTGGGCCAAACCTCAGACCATCACCCTTGATCTGCCAACCATGAACTGCGCCATGTGTCCGATCACGGTCAAGAAAGCCCTTAAACGGGTTGATGGCGTGGCCAAAGCCGAGGTCAGCTATGAACACAAGCAGGCTGTGGTGACTTTCGAGGATACCCAGACCAGCGCAGAGAAACTAATTGAAGCGACAACCAACGCCGGATATTCATCAACCCTAGTGGAAACGGGAAAGCCATGACTTCAAATGTTATTTTACAGTCGGAATTGACCTGTCCGGAATGTGGCAATAAAAAAACGG
>TARA_R110002073_G_scaffold32236_4_pt1 | contig 12898 bp, 9 predicted proteins | sample TARA_R110002073 | Tara Oceans TARA_R110002073 (sample SAMEA4397174) | marine metagenome | biome: Polar Biome; feature: [DCM] deep chlorophyll maximum layer (ENVO:01000326); material: water (ENVO:00002006), including particulate matter (ENVO:01000060) such as... | depth 40 m
AAACGCTAACTCTTTTTTCCAATCGCCTGTTGTTTGACTGCGGACACGCTTCAACACACCTTGAAAAGATTTCGATGACGCAAGACCGCCGCCAATCGTATCAATAGCCGCATTTACATCAGACGTGGACAGCTTTCCGCCGCCTTCTCTGGAAGACGCCAGCGCATATGCCAGACCGATAACGAGTGACTTAACTTCGGCGCTCGCAAGGGCTTGCTTGGAAAAGTCGCTCTGTCCAGCGTACCTAGACAGACGGAGAGCAATATCATCCTCATTCACGTCTTCGTCTTTGCCACCGAACATCCTTGAGACAGCCATTGCTTGACTTTTTAGACCTTCAAACGAACTGGATATTTTACCAGCGGCGCTTATTATAGTGGACCCGTTCTCTGCTAATAGGTTACTAAGCTCGTCAATTCTTGCGACTGATTGTTCAATTCCTGTGTACTTAGCCATCATTTTCTTTGCGGCGGCTGGCAATACTTTCGTAATGATAGTTTTGCGCTCTAGTGAGGTCGCTGCGTCGAACATTCCAGATAAATGAAGATCAACAGCGTTGGCTCTAGTAAAATCACCAGTATCACCGACAGCGGCGCGGACACGATTAATCGCTGTGGCTTTCTCTTGCGCTGCGGTTAATGGTTTCGCCGCTACGCGCGCTAATTGATCTTCCTCAGAAAGACTGCCCACGTTAGCCCCATCAACTTGCGACAATGTAGGAGCAAGACGTGCTTGACGATTAATTAATGGCAGTGACCCAAGGTCGCTACCAGCTTGTTGGGATAGAGTAGGGCCGACAGCAACGTGCTGCTTTGGAGTTGTCAGAGAATTAAATGCCGCCGCTCTAGCCTGAGTTTCAGACATATGGTGTCTCTGGGTTTCCGCTTGCTCTTCATCTGTTAGATTTCCGAAAGCTATCGCTTTTGCTTCTGGTAAAGTAATCCTTGATCCGCCTAAGTCTGGACGCTCTGCAAACGGTGCTGTCATTTTGGCTATATGTTCATTCGTAACTGGCACGTCTGGCATATTGACTAAAGTGTTTTGAACCATAAGCTGCTCAAGGGTCTTAGGAACCTGACCTGTAGCCATAGCCTGCCCTTGTGGGGTTGCTGCTGATAGAATCTGCCCTTTTACAATGCCTTCTGTCGGGTTATTTTTCTGGAAAACACGAAAAGCTGTTAAGGCATCATTGGCTCTAGCAGAAGCGGTTGTGCGCGTAAGGTCGTTTGCTTGGGCGTCTAAGCGACTATCAATCAAGCTGTCTGTGTTTCTTACTGCGTTAGCAAGTGACCCATCACGATGCCCAACAAGATTACGGGCAAGCATCCCGGCGCGATTGTTGTCGGTCAAAATATCGGCAATCCGAGCATCAGACAGACGAACAGCCGCCCCCACTTTAGGATCAGGAACAGACGCAGACATAATGTTAAGAAGGTTCGTTCCAAAATTTGAATATGGGTCTGCGCCTGTGGTTTTAAATGCTGGATTTGTTCGACGTGATGTTGGCATTAGTAAAGACTCCCTGTCCCGCCGAATAAATTCTTTGTAGGCATTATATTTGGATTAGATGGGAAACCAAACCCAGTGGGAGAAACGCTGCTGATGCCGCTTTTGGGGGAAAGGATAACTGGACCGCCAGTTGCCACGGCATCGCCGCCCCCAAACATATTAGAGAAATCACCGCCGCCAGCTTTAAAGCCGCCGTATGCCGCCGTACCCATAGATGCCAAGCCTAAGATATTAGCCAAATCGCCGTATCCGCTGCCTGCGCGCTTTGCTTTTTCTTCCGCAGACGCCATATCAAGATTAACCAAGGCTTCTGATGCTTGCGCATTGCGTCCTGTCTGAGCCAGACGGTTGCCTGATTGCCTACGGCCTATGTCGCTATTAAAAAAGGCGTTTCCTATACCTTGCATATTGGCAAGACGTGCCCCTTGCTCTCCTGACGCAGCATTAACTTTAGCGATTTGTCTGTCACCTTCTTGGCTTACAACGCGAGGTGATCCAGAGCTATTAGTTCCGGGCATACCTTCGCTAACAACGCGGGGAGTGCCTTGGCGTTTTAGAAGCTGTTCGAAAGCCATAGCCTCAGAAGCCGCGTCCCTGTTCACGCTATCTGCTGAACTTTGCGCTAAAGACTCTTGAAATTGTGTATCTGCTTCTGCTTGAAAAGCATCTTGACGCTGCCGTTCAGCCTCGAATATCTGGTCTGTTAATTGGCTATATCTTCTGTCCTGCGCTCTTGCTTGCAGGCCTTCGACCCCAGATTTTGCAAAGTTTAAGCCCATTGAACCTAAAATATATTCTAATGACATTATGTAATAACCTTTCCAGAATCTCGACCAAACAAATCAGACACAAACGTTCTTGTTGCCCCGTTTGGAGCTAATCTGTGAGCCTGCGCAGCCGTTGCTATATTACTTGTGAGATTATTAAACGTGTTCGCAATTGGGTCGAACGGCGGGAGTGTGTTGAGTGTTTGGTATTGTCTTGCTGCATCGCGTGAAATCTGTCCGGGGTCTGCTGTAGCGTTTGCCTGAGATATTAACGCGGACCGTGCGTTCTCAACGCCTGATCGCGTGTTGTTGGAATATTGCTGACCTTTTTTGGCAATGTCTTGAATACCAAGATCATAGCGTTTTTTAAGCTTTCCGAATTCAATACCAGCCGTAGATGATTGTCCTTGACCGCCGCGCGCCAACGTCAATGCCAAAGACTTTTTTGCATCTGCAAAATTATCGTCTAACTGCGGTTGTGCGTAGTCCATATATGATTGCGTTTGGTTATCATAGAAGGACGGATTAAACCCTGCAAACTCAGTGTCAATATTCCCAATGGCTGATTTTATTTTTGCCAGACGGACAGCTTCTCGCTGACGCGCTTCTGCGGCGGGGTCAGGACGATCATCATCACCACCAAAACCAAAAAAATCTAATATTCCCATATTTTGCCTCGCCTTTGTCTGTGGTCAGTATAGAGAAAATACTGTCTGTATGCAATTGTTGATCACCTTATCATACTTTATCGTAGTGCATAACAAAGTGACCTATTTTTGCTGCTTCAGCTACCGCCGCACCTGTTAGACGCGCCGAAAAGTGAGTAGAGTTACCTGAGACAGCCGCTTTATTTTGGGTGTATGTTGTACCTGTTATTGTCGCAACTATGTCGTAAGTTGTCGTTACTTCTGATGGTTCTGTCGCAAGCTCAATCAACCACTGGCCTTCTGCCGCCACATCTATTCCAGTGAAAGCTTTGCTTGTCGCTGGATCACTAGCATCAAGAAATGGAAGAACCATCACTGGCTGCGTTGTATCGTATGTGTTGCCGTCAGCACCCCCGTATAAAAAGACAGAATCACCAGACCTTACATAAACATGGTTATCTTGAACAACAATGTCAGACGGAGTGAACCCCGGCTTGTAAGTTGACCACGCAGAAATTTTTGATCCGGGGAAGTGGGAAAACACGTAAATAGTATCATTAATCACGAGCCAGTAACGACCATCAATCGGCTCAATAATAGATTGAGCGGATTCTTTTTGTGCTGTTGTTAATCCCGAAACGTGGGTGTTTATAAGCGGATCAATAGCTGTTCCTACGTCACTAACAGACGCACTATTGGATGAATCACGCGCTCTAAGTGAACGAACACCACTATCAGAAAGATAGAAAACATCGTTATCGCCAAAGCTCTCAATTGACTTACCAGCAAACGTCCCAGTATTTTTAAGAACCTGTAGTTGCGCGTTCGAAGCAGGGTCTTCGTCAACGTACCAGATTTGAACGTTAGATTTTGAAAATATAGCAACGTTATTAAAGTAAGACGCCAAGCCCTTTAGTTCTTGTGATCCAGCCGCTTGATTAGCCATATTCGTAAAGCCAGCGCCAATGTCGTCTGTGTTCCATTTTGTTACATCGTTTACAGACGAGTAGTAAAGAACGCTGCCAGCCGTGGAATACATCTTTGCTTTAAAAGCTAAAGCAGAATCGCCAACCTCATCTGGATTTCCGCCAGTACCAAAAGTTACATCGTTTGGAGAAACACCAAAAGTCACACTAAACTCATCTCCAGCATTAAATGTGCCGCCTACAGTAAGTTGCGTAATCTGTGGTTGGCCCCCAACTGCGCCGATGCCCCCCAACATATCAACAGCTTGAGTGTCCACGTTTACAGGAGTTGAAACTGTCAAATTACCACCCACTGTAACGCCAACAGTCAAGTTGTTAGGAGTCGACCCATTTGTGATTAACGGACTAATGCGAACAGTCGCACCATCTGCGTGTGCAATATATTCTGGTGAAGAATTATAAGCCCTAATTTGCGCGGCAACTGCTTCTGCTGTAGCGGTGTTTGAAGTTGCCCAATTGACCGCAGTAGACAATATTTCAATACCGTTTACAGTGATAGAGGCTATTTTGTTTGTTCCCGGAGCATTTGTTCCACCTGTTATGTCGAACGACCCGTTGCTTGAAACAACATCACCCGCAAACGTAGCTTCAACAACAAAAGCGTTTGGTCCTGAACCAGTGCTTGAAATAGCTGAAATAGTAACAAAATTACCAGACGATTCCGCAGTATAATTTGGTGTGCTGGTTGTGTTGTTAATTTCTGTGGCAATAGCCGCAGCCGTCACGTTATCTGATGTTACCCAATTAACAGGTGACGTGATGATAGAAACAGAATTAACCGTTAATGCAGAAAGTTTGTTGACGCCAGCGCTGGATGAGCCGCCTTGTATTCTAAATCCGCCTGACGCCACTGTTTCGTCTGTGCCGGGAACCGCTTCTTGAGTGTTTGCGGCAACAAAAGTCTGGTCATCTGTGCCGCCAGATACGTTTGTTGTGATTGTAGAAGAAGTAAACGAATTGTTATCACCACCCGTAACCTCGACAACATTCGCCGCAACAGTCGCAGAGTAATTGGTGTCAGCATCAATCAAGTCCTTAAAATGCGTGGCAATTCCGCTGTTGCTTGTCATTCCAGACCTTGCTACACCAGAAACCCAGTCTTCAACCATAACGCCATCATAAAAATGTATTTTAGAGTTGTCGCTATAACGAGCGATTACATAAGCTTTGCCGTCAAAATTTTCAGTATAAACAATCGCCACCATGTCCAAACTGTCTGGGTGCTGTAAGCGCTGATATGTCATGCCTGACGGGACCGTTGGATCAGCAGCGGAGCCGAACGTAAATAAGCTTGTGCTTGTTGCTGCCAGACCAAACGTGCCTGTTGGTAAGCTAAATGTGCTTACAAAAGCTTTACGTTTTTCTACTTCGCCGCCGCGAGATATATGCGCATCTTGGCACTCAAGCAAAGTACCGGGCGGACTCGTAACGTCTAGCCTTCGGGTGTCTAAACCAGCCTTAAAATCTTCAATTAGCAAATAAGGCATATTGCCTCCTAAATGCGTTTAGCAGTTAATTTTTCTTGAGGTCGAACGGCGGCGTCACTCATGCTAAAGCGGCGCTTGGTCGATAAGCGCGCTTTTAAACGCTTGTAATGAAGCTGTGCTAACTGAAACTTTGCGTCTGCATCTTTAGCGCCTTGTCGAGCGAGAAATTCTGCTGCTGCGTGAAGGACAATTAAACGATCATCTAAATCTGCTGTGTCTGTGTCTGAAACAAGTTGAGATAGATTTTTGATTCCTGTGAAACGAATATAACCTTCAAGAGTAGAAGTAACTCCGTTTGCATCCGGTAAAGGCCAAACTTCAATTTGGCTAGTACCATATGGCTCCCATTTCAGAACAGGACTTAACCTATCTCCTGCATCGGAATCATACACATTGTATTCATTTAAAGAGATTCCGGGAGATAAGACAGACCAATTTCCGCCATCTTTAACATGAACGCTTTCTATTCGCTCAAGAACAAAGGTCTGGGGTATGTCGTAATAACGTGAACCCGCAGCTAATTGTTTGTCACTTGTGCTGCGCAAAAAGGGCCAATCGTAATCTGCCCACAAGCGATCTTGTGTCCGACTAAGAACTTGCTTTAAAGAATCAAGCATATTGACGCCCAAGTTCGTCGTTGTGGAATGGCCTATCTCCGCACGGAGGTCAGTCACCAAAACTTGCAATTGAGCGCCGCGCCCCATTATTTAGACAACTCTTGCTGAATAGATTCATTTACGTCAGGGGTTGCTGGATCGTCCGCCATGAATGTTCCGTCTGGCTCATGTGCGCGCTTTGGAGCATCTTTTTTACGAGTGCGTTTTGGGCTTTCCTCGTCTGAACCATCCATATCAATCTCAATATCTCTTAGCGAAACTGGAAGACTTGGATTTAGTCCGGGGAACATTTCATTGATAGATGATGCGTGTTTTCTAAATTTTTCAACAAGAAAAGATTTCTCATCTTTATGTGAACGCTTATCCATTTTGGTAGGCTTGATGTTCGCGCAAGCGCCTTGTCCGTGAACCATATTTAAAACAGCAACTTCCGCTACAGAAATATTGTGCTTTTCAACCGTGTTACGAATGTCGCTTTGTAGGCTTACGCTGCAAGAAACTAATTGCATTAACTTTCCCTTTTCATTTTAAAAGTAGAGGGGATCGACTGCTGCCGATCCCCTTTATCTACGCGTTAGGCGATAGAATAGACGCCGTGGCAGTTTAGCTGGTCACACATTAGACCTCCCGTCCAAGTTACCGCACGGTACATTACATACTGGTCGGCTGGACGTGATGGAGTGTGCTGCTTTAAGTCTTCTCCATCCATAACATACAATTTTATGTGCTTTGAATCGAGGATGTAGCAATACTTTGATCCAGAACCAGCACCGACTGAATTTATATTCAGACCATCCATAGTGGGATCATAAACAAAGGTTAATCCTGCAAACTTAACAGCACCAACGCCTACGTCTTGTGCGCCAGAGAAGCCAGTTTGTGTGTAGTTACCGTTTGCACGCAATTCTGTCTCTAAAGCGTTCATAAAGTCTGAACCACAAACTGCGATATCAGGACGACCACCATAGCGACGAAGCTGACGAATCTCGTTCTGCAAGAACTGTAGAAGGACGCCACCGTTTGTCGCGGCAGAAGTCTTCTTAGCTGCTAAAGTAGCAGAACGGTTTCTCCACCAATCGAATGTCGCACGGTTTAGTCCGTGTATCGTCCCGGTAGCAGGCGCAATGCCTGATGTAGCTGTTGATGTAATAAGAGCTTGGATACCCGGAACTTCTTTAGCGTCCTGAGTGCCGTCTGCCCAAATCATATCATTGAATGTGTTGGCCCAACCTTGGGTCATATCGTCCAATTTATCATCTAACAAGCTTGTTAGGCGAGTAAGTTCACCTTGAGAATGCTGTGTAACCTCACCGCTTGTGTTTGAATCAACAACAGAAATTCCGTCATGCTTCAATTCGGTAAGCGTCAATGAGATACCAGCGTGTAACTCATACCAAGACGCGACTGCACGTTTAATGTTAGCAGGATTTGCGTAACTCACAGTGTCATTGTGTGCAAAGCCTTCTAATGCCGTGGTGTAATCGCCCTTGACAGGTATAGAGATTTCACCCTTTCCACCGGGAAATGTCTTTGATTTTTTCATCAACATATCCATTAGTGGTTTGTCTTGAATAGACTGCGCAAGAGCATCGCCCTTGATGTAGAAATCTAACGCTGCGTTTGCAATGTTAGCTAGTTCGCCTGCTGAAAAAGCCATAGTGTTTCGCCTTCATACGTTTTACTAGCCGTTCGCTGCCATTCTCACGGCTTCCGCGAGTGTTTTTGGAGCGGGACTAGCATTTGTGGATACATGACCACTTGTGTTTGGACGTGTTGATGATTTGGCTGGACGCATCACTTTAAGCCGCTCGTTGACTGTCGCAAGGGCTTCATCTGCCATCTTGACCGCTTCTTGTGCTGTCTGTGGTCGTCCGTTTTGACTAACCAAAACGTTCACTTGATCCTCTACAAATGATTGCTTCATGGCATAATCTGGATCACTTTTTGTTACGCTGGCTTCCCAATCAACAACGGCATTAGACAAAATCTCGCGTGATTGTGTCTGCACTTCTGCCTGACGTTGCTCTGCTAACTGCGAATTCTGTTGCTCAAGTCTGCTGACTTGAGAACGTGATTGAGCTAATTCACTTGCCGTTTCTGGATAAACCAGACCTTCATCAACCTGACTTTGAAGGTCTTCTGGAAGTGTCATTCCAAAATGCATCTTCAAATTCTCAGACAGCTTGTCAATATGAGCGATACTCGCTTGAGGATCGGTCTTGATAAGCGCTCCTAGTTGATACAACTCAGCAACTTCTTGATCATTCAAACCTGACTGATCCATGAAGCTCCGTATGTTGCTGTAGGCTTCGTGACCTTCTTTAAAGGTATCTCGCTGCTCTCGCAGTTGCTTGAAACGTGGGATTTCGTCGTAACGACGATTTTCTTCTTTATTGTCACCGTGAGGGTCGTCTGCGGCATTTGCCTCAACATCACCATCAATTGGACGTTCAGAAGAACTTTCCAGTTCTATACCATCATCAGAGTCGAGCGTGTCCTCTGGCGTTTCCTCTACTGGGGCTACAGCATCCCGAACTGCGTCAAGAAGTGTAGCTTTGGTTTCGGCAACGTTATCGCTCTCTGTATCCGCGTCTGACGGAGGCGCGGCATCTAAATTATCGTCTGTTACTTCCTGTGCTTCGGAAGGCGATTCCGTAGCCTCGTTTAACGCCTGTATATCTTCACCAGCCAATTTAATTACTCCTGTATTGTCTGTTGGATGACATAATACTACTGTCTGTCGGTAAAATCAACAAATCAGACAGACCTCATTCCCGGCTGCGGTCCTTGCTGCGATCCTTCGCCTTTTGGTCTGTTGTCCGCACCTTCACCACCTTGGGCGTTTGGGTCTGTGGATGGGTCGCCTGTTCCGGGTTGTTGCATACCGTTTTGGGCAGTTATTGAAGCCAGACCGTCGATAACGGCATCGGTTAGATCAAGATGATCATCCATCCGTTTCAGCGTTGTTTCAGCCAGCCATTTAGGATTAATGGTAGGCATTTGAATCAAGAACGGCAGAATCCTCTCCATGTTAGCCATTTCAAGCTCACGGTTTGGACGACCAGAACTTCCAGCCTCAATTTCAAGGTAGATTTCTTCGGCTGTTTCTTCACGGCGCATATCAGGCCATACAGCACCGGGGCCGACAATCTTCTTTACTGTTTCAACATCCATTTCTAACATTAATATTTGACCAGAAGCGCGCGCAACTTGAGTAAACATGTCGTCAAGATCATCAACATTTGACCCTGTTGAAGACGACCTAGAGCCTTCTGCAAGCGCGTTGGCTGTTGCTGTCTGTCCGTTAGCCTGACCAAAGCTTGTAGAATCAGATCCGACAACCCTTTGCATGTCTTCAAACAAATAACTTGTTTCGTATAAGTTTGGATCAATACCAACGGTAGGAACACCAGTAAGAACATCTTGTACTTTTTGTCCGTCTGCCAGACCTTGAAGCTCAAGAACTTCATGTGGTTGCCCGGACTTTAACAAGTCCTTGTCTGCGTCTTCAAATGTGCCACCAGCCAAAACATATCGTGGTCTATTGGCAATACGATGCTCCCTCAACCCTTGACGAGAACGGTTATATTCAAGTTGCATGTCTCGCATAAGCCGAACATCAGACGGGGGTATTAACTGTTCGTCGTCTTCTGTGTCATTAAAGGACAGAGGGAAAAATGGGAAAAACTGTTCAACGTCAACGTTTGGTCCTCCCGGCTCTTTAAGAAAATCGCAGTATCCGTCTGCAATAACATACATAAGACCAGATTTTTTATCGTATAACTCCCATACTTGGACTTTGCTATCTTTAGCAGTATCTTCACCAGCCATGTGCTGGCGGAAAGTTCCTGCTGATTTTGGCTTGTATGCTGTGTAACTTGTTGCGACATCGACACCATAAGTCTCTTTTACATCATCGACGGTCATCAAATATTCTTCGGCTATCCAGTTTGCCCCAACAAAGCCACTTAGATGAACACACGCAGGGTCTATAATAATAGAAGTCGTTCGCGGGAAATCATAAAGCAAACCTTCGCGCACAATTAATTCTGGTTCGCTTTGAAGTTTCTCAAGAGACAAAGCCAACTCTTCCGCTTCGGCTGAATCATACTCAATTTCACCGTCTGCTAAATCAGCAGACAGACGTTCGATCTGGGCAATTCGTTGAGTAACATCTGCTATCTGAGCCACAACGTCAGGACGCTTTTCTAGCTCACGCTGAAATCCAATTTTAATATATCCTGCGCCCGTGACCACAGCGCGTCGAACCAACTGTTTCATCATTGTTTTAAAAGAAGGTATCTGTTCTTGCATTGAATAATGAAACAAAACTTCCAAGGTCTTTGAAATCCTGTCCAATTGGTCACGTAGCTGACTGCCTTGTTGGTAATCCTGCAAAAGCTTCATGTCCATTGGATTTGGAGGCATCATGGATTGCTGCGCAATAGCCATATTCTGTTGCGCCAACATGATCGTTTCCATGTCTCCGTCCCATATTTCAAAGTCCATACGCTCTCGGCGCTTTGCAACAGCTTTAGGGTTTTTAGCATAAAGCGCAGACGTTCTCATTTTAATATGCTGCTGAACAACGTTCGCAATATAGTGCGCAGGGTTGCCATCTTTCTTATCGTAACCATCGCGCGCAAGCTGCATATCCTGATGAATACGAGAAAAAGCGTCTTTGTGATGCTTTTTACCAGCTTTAATTTTGTCTGTGAGCCGCTTAACAAGAGCCTTGCGCGGCTCACTCTTGTCATATTCCTCACGGATCATTTGGCTTTTCTTTTTTTCCGGGTCAGGAGCCATTTGCTGCTCTTGGACATCAACGCCTTCAAAATCTTCTTCCATCACTAAAAACCTCCGTGTTTTTCTGCTCTAGCTGTTCTCGCCCGAAATCGGGAATCTGCCTTAACCCAAGCCAGAGTGCCGATGGTCGGCAGCGTCTTTTTTGGTTTATATGAAGACGGCCCAACTTGCCGCCCAAGCCCAAGTCCGATGTAGGCCAATGTATCAACAAAATCATCATGTCGGTGATGAGGAAATTTTAACAATTCGTCCATTGCTGGCTCCAACCATGTAGAATTTTCGGGGAAAAAAACCTTTCCCATCGCCATTCGGCCTTGAATTGACTGAGCGCGTGTCTGCTTGTCTGCGGCTGGTGTTACCTCATGTACGTTAATGTATGTCCTTGTTTCCGACATTCGTTTTTTTAAAAAAGGCCCAATCGACTTAGATATATGACCTCGCTCTGCCCACCATATTAACGGCTTGTGTTGCTCCATAAGCTGTATCATCGCATCTACAACGTGGTCTGCTGATTTTCTTCTCCACCAACAATCCAAGATGTAAATATCATCGTTAGAATCTACGCCTACTATAATCATTACTGTAGCATCGTTCGTCTGTTTTGTCCCTACTGCATGATCAGACGAAGCGTAAATCCTTAAATCCTTTGGAAGCTCTTTGTGTTTATAAAACTTCATCCAATCACGCTTAAAGAAATCTCCGTCTTCTGGAGTAGGGCGCTGCTGATACAACGCTGAAAACCCGCGAGGATTAAGTGTCCGCTGCGCGGAACCAAATTCTTCATCGAACCGTTCGGGCCACAAAACTTCTCCCTTAGTGCGCCCCATTGCATCGTTGTCTTCCGCGAAAAACGGTAAGTTTATAACTTTCCACTTCTTGGCTTCTGATTCACGGTAACAAGGGTTTGTCGGATCTGTCAGTCTGCCAACGATATCATCTTCGTGCCATCTGGTAATTACAATAACAACCGCAGCGCCTACTGTCATAAGTCGGGTCATGGCAACCTTCGTAAACCATTGCCAGCATTTTTCGCGTGTTGTCGGACTGTCTGCTTCTTCAGCGTCTTTAAGTATGTCATCAATAATTAGTCTGTCTGCGCCACGTCCTGTGAGTGAACCGCCACGACCCTTAAATACACACATACCGCCTTCACTTGTCTGAATACGGTCTTTAGCAGCGCCACCCTTACGAAAGCCAACACCGGGAAACATTTGAGAAAATTGCTGAGACTGCATAATCTCACGAACCTCAACACCAAAGTCACCCGCAAAATCTTCGTTGTATGTAGCAAACATAATTTGCAAATAAGGATCACGCCCAAGCATCCAAGCAATAAACCGTTTTGATACCAACTCAGACTTCCCGTGTCTGGGAGGCATAGTAACAATCAGACGCGGAATATGTCCTTTATCTACTTCTTCAAGTGCTGCTGCCAATACCCGATGGTGCTTTGCAGCCATATATCTGGACATACCAAGATCGTCCGGGTCGTCTGGGTGAGGCATTGTTAGTTCAGTGAATTTTAGCAAATCATCACGCGCCGTTTTCATGGCGATCATGCGGTTTACCGCCTTCTCCTGATCTGGTGTTAGTGTTGGTTTAGTTTCAGCCATAATTTGCCTTAGAACCTTGAATTTCCGTGACCGGAGGAATCACCATGCCCACCTGTCCCATGAGAGCCGCCAGAGGTCGGGCCATACCCATCACCGCCTGCTTGCTGTGAAGTAACTTGGTTGCCCATTGCTGCACGTCCATTCGATCCGCCCGCATAGTATCGCGCGCGGGCTCGCCACCATTCAGCGCGCTCTGCTACCTCTCTTGCTTTCTTCGCCTCAACAGTATCAACCTTCCCGGTCATTACCTGACCGAGCTTACTTGTTTTTAAATAATCTTCGGGTCCGGGCCTGTTTTCTGGGTCTGACGGTCTGTCAAACTCATCATCTATAGGACCGAACGCTCCGGGGTTAAAGTTAGGTGAATTAGGATTAAGGGTAGGATTACTAAGCGGGTCGGCTTCGTTGCGTGAGCGCGCGTCTGCGAATTGCTCTGCAAGCGTCCCATGAACTGCCTCTGCGCGTC
>TARA_R110002073_G_scaffold4251_1_pt1 | contig 12897 bp, 10 predicted proteins | sample TARA_R110002073 | Tara Oceans TARA_R110002073 (sample SAMEA4397174) | marine metagenome | biome: Polar Biome; feature: [DCM] deep chlorophyll maximum layer (ENVO:01000326); material: water (ENVO:00002006), including particulate matter (ENVO:01000060) such as... | depth 40 m
AGGCAACTCGCGGCTACCTAATGACCGATTAGCGTGCCTGCACCCGCTCACTGCATCGGAGGTCAAAGACAACCCTCGAAAGAGCGAAAATCGCGAGGGATCACGAGCGATTTGACTGCTGAGATTCCGTTTCTTCTCGCGGCACAATTTTGGCTTTTGGTTTTTCCGTGACCGTTCCGGGCACCAACCACGGGCCGCGATTGTTTTCTTGAATCAACCGCATCAGCTCCTCACTATCGATCGCTTCGACCTCCAACAACCGCTGCGTTACCGCCTCCAAGACATCACGGCGCTGCTCCAAAATTTCGCGAGTCTGCACCAGCATGTCATCGACAATGCGTGAAACTTCTTTGTCGATCATCTTCGCCATCTCATCGCTGTGCATGATCTGGTATTCGCCACCACCAGATCCAGCGAGGAATGGGCTGCGTGTGTTGCGGCGAAGATTGATTCGACCCAGACGGCTCATTCCGTAGTCCATCACCATGCTGCGAGCCGTTTCGGTACAGCGTTCCAGGTCGTTTTGTGCCCCGGTGCTAATGTCTTGGAAAATCATTTCCTCCGCCAACGTACCGGCCAACATGACTTTCATTTGGCTCTCCAGTTCGCTCTTGGTCATCAAGAAACGCTCCGATTCGGGACGCTGCATCATGTAGCCGAGCGCCGCCAATCCTCGAGGAATGATGCTGACCTTGTGCACTGGATCCGTGTTGGGCAGTGCCGCCGCGACCAGCGCGTGCCCGGACTCGTGATAAGCGACGCGAATCTTTTCGTCCTCGTTCATCACCCGTTTTTTCTTTTCCAACCCAGCGGTGACACGTTCAACGGCTTCATTGAACTCTTCCATCGCCACAGCGGGTTTGCCGTTTCGAGCGGCCAGCAAAGCAGCTTCGTTCACCAAGTTGGCCAAGTCCGCTCCCACGAAACCACTGGTGATCGATGCGATGCCTTTCAGCTCAACGGTCTCGTCAAGTTTCACGTTCTTCACGTGCACCGCCAGGATTTCTTCGCGTCCGGCGACATCGGGACGATCGACCAAGACGTGCCGGTCAAAGCGGCCTGGACGCAGCAACGCTGGGTCGAGCGTTTCGGGACGGTTGGTTGCCGCGACAACAATGACACCCGAATTGGAATCAAAACCGTCCATTTCAACCAACAACGCGTTCAATGTTTGCTCGCGTTCATCGTGTCCACCGACAACGCTGCCGCTTCGACTTTTGCCGAGTGCATCCAATTCGTCGATGAAGATGATGCAGGGTGCCCGATTGACCGCTTGGGTGAACATGTCGCGAACCCGAGCGGCACCGACGCCGACGAACATCTCGACAAAGTCACTGCCTGACAGGCTGAAGAACGGAACCCCGGCTTCTCCCGCGATCGCTTTGGCTAGCAACGTTTTCCCGGTGCCGGGAGGTCCGACCAACAAGACACCTTTGGGAATGCGGCCACCCAAGCTTTGATACTTGTCGCTGTTTTTCAAAAAGTCCACGACTTCGCGAACTTCATCGACGGCTTCTTCGATGCCAGCCACATCTTCGAACGTGGTCGGCAGGTCATCTTCGCTGTAAAGCTTGCCACGGCTTCGCGAGAACGACATTGGCGAACCAACCCCGCCCATTCGCTTGAGCATCACGATGCCGAGCGCAACCAAAACCCCAATCATCAACAACTCAGGCCAATGATTTTCGAGGAAGCGGCTGGGGCGATCGTTGTCCCATTTGACGCCCGATTGCACGAGCAATTCTTCCAACTCGGCCGCGATTAGATCATTGGGATAGCCGCGAATCGTCAGGAAGCTGACCTCCTCAGCGGGTTCCTTCTCACTCGGATGATTCTTCACATACGACTTGAAGTAGACCTTCCCGGTGATTCGATCGTCCGCGACGAAGATGTTGTCGAGCCGGCTGAATTCATGCCAAACGTCTTCCTTCGTGCTGCTGGGAACCACAATCTTCGGCACAGGAATCTCGTTGGCCGGATCACCGCTGATCAGTGTTGCTGTGGAGCCCGGTGTTGCTGAGGATCCCGATCCGCCGGATGCCTGCGCAGAACTCGATTCGCCGTCCGCAGCAGCGTCTCCGGCATCCGAAGCAGATTGCTGGGCCTCGATCGCCGCCTGGCGTTCGGCCGACATCGCCAACAATTCTTTCAGATGCGGGTAGGCCAGACGTCGGCGATTGTCGCTGAATAGGAACGCACTCAGCACAACTGCGCCAGTGACCGCCAGCAAAACCAACCAAACATTTCCTCCGCCTCGATTCTCGGACGATCCACCGCGTTTCGACTTGGGTTCGTTGCTCATTGCGTTCCAATTGTGTTTGTTTCGTTGATAACGGCTGGTTCAGCCAGGGTTCCACTATTTCTTCTGCTCGTCGACTTCCCAAGGCACCACTTACCGCACCGTATGAAAATCTGGCTTCGCGACGGGTCTGGGTGACTTATTCGGATTGTTCTGGCAGGTCCGTTCCCCCATGATACGGCCCCTGACACCCTGGACAATCATTCCCGTGACATCGCCCCAGCCCATCTCCTCAGAAACGGAACCGACAGTGCCGGCCGAATCCATCTCCGCGGACTCGGTCCCCGATTTCCGGTCGACCAACCGCCCCGTCAGTCGCGTCGCGGTGCTGGGAGCAACGGGAAGCATCGGCGTGGCGGCATTGGACGTGATCGAAAACCTGAATCGATGTGACCCAGATTTCGCCTGGGAAGTGTCGAGCATGTCCGGACACTCCCAGATCGATCCGCTGATTGAGTTGGCAGGAGGCTGCCACACGCCACCGAAATGCGTGGTCGTTTCGGACGCTGAAATGGAAGCTCAAGCCGCCAAAGCTCTGAAAACAGCGTCCACCCAAACCAATTCACGTCTGACGGAGCGTTGTCGGTTGGACGTAGGACCAGACGCGTTGGTTCGAGCCGCCACGGAAAAAGACGTTGATGTGGTGGTTGCCGCCATCGTCGGACGAGCCGGCTTGGAATCCACTTTGGCGGCCGTTCACGCGGGAAAACGCGTCGCTTTGGCAAACAAAGAGACCCTCGTCGTCGCTGGCCCAGTCGTCACGCGAGCGGCAGCGGACAACGGGGCTGAATTGCTGCCGGTGGACAGCGAACATTCGGCAATTTTCCAGTGTTTGGCGGAGTCACGGGCACGCCAAAGCCAATTTGCCACCGCGAATCAACAGACCTCAGCGGTTGATCCCTCCGCCAAGACACATTGGCCGGGCGTCCGGCGGCTCATCCTGACCGCCAGCGGAGGCCCTTTTCGCGACTGGACGACCGCCCAAATGCGGGAAGCGACGATCGAACAAGCTCTCGCTCATCCGACTTGGAAAATGGGGGCGAAAATCACGATCGATTGCGCCTCGATGATGAACAAGGCTCTCGAGGTGATCGAGGCCAAGTGGCTTTTCGATGTGCCCGCGGACAAAATCGAAGTCGTCGTTCATCCTCAATCGCTGATTCATTCCCTGGTCGAATTCGAAGACGGCAGTTTGATTGCCCAGGTCAGCCCGCCGGACATGCGGATGCCGATTCAATATGCTTTGACATTTCCTCGCCGATTGCCTTGTCCCGCGCCAGAACTGGATCGGACTCAGGGCTGGGACATGTCGCTTTGCCCCGCCGATCCCGACCGTTTTCCCGCTTTGGCACTCGGTTTTGAAGTCGCCCGCGTTGGTGGCACGGCTGGAGCTGTGGTCAACGCGGCCAACGAAACCGCAGTCGACCTGTTCCTGAACGGGCAAATTCGCTTTACTGACATCCCTGAAATTTGCCGCCGAACCCTGCTGGACCACGACCACGAATCTTCGCCCACACTCGAACGGCTGTTAAAATTGGACGTTTGGGCACGTGGTCGAGCCCGGGAATTGGCCCAAATTTGATGTCGTCATCTTCGGAAAGACGGGTTCAGTGAACCTGTTTGCCCGACCAACCATATCTTCAACGTGGATTTGCCGGGCCGGCATCCCTCGTTCAACTCTCTTTCACCCCCGTCGAATTCATGTCGTTGCCTGTTGATTGGTCCCTCTTGCCCTCCTTGTTGGCGGCCACCGAAGACACCGGCGGCGTCATCGCTTGGTTGCAAACCACTTGGTTGTGGACCCAAGTCGCCCTCGGAATCGGCTTGGTCATCTTTGTCCACGAGCTCGGACACTTTCTCGCGGCCAAGACGTTTGGCGTGAAATGCGAGAAGTTCTACGTCGGATTCGACGTGCCAATTTCAATCGGCCCGATCAAGTTCCCTCGAACGCTCGGCAAGTTCACCTACGGCGAAACCGAATACGGAATCGGCATTCTGCCCCTGGGCGGATACGTGAAGATGTTGGGTCAGGACGATGACCCACGAAAAGCGGAAGAAGAAGCCAAACGCATTCGGCAAAGCGGAGAAGCCTCGGACGCGGAAGAGAAACTCGATCCAAGAAGTTATCCGGCCAAACCAGTTTGGCAACGAATGATCATCATCAGCGCCGGTGTGGTCATGAACGTGATCACCGGAGTATTGTTTGCCGCCTTCGCGTTCTTCAACGGTGTTGGCTACACGCCCGCAGTGGTTGGCGGCGTGACTCCTGGGGGACCTGCTTGGCAAGCCGGCGTGCAACCGGGTGGAAAAGTCGTTGCTGTCGGTACTCTCGAAGATGACTCGCAATTGCCCTTCAGTGAAATGCAATTGAAGATCATGGAAGCCGGCATCGAATCGTCCGAGGCCGCCGTTCCAGTTCGCTTGCAATACGGCGACGACACTCGCGAATATCAGTTGGTGACGCAGGCGAGTCCAATCGAACCCGATCGACGCATGATCGGCATCCAGAGCCCGACCGGCGACACACTGTTCTCAGAACTGCCCGCGATGCCAAACTCAGTCGCCGCCGATGTGGTGACCGACGAGGACGCCGGGGCCAAAGTGGTTGGCTTTGACGATCAAACGCTGGATTCATCAGCGATCATGCCCATCACGCCATTGTTGTCTCGCATTCACACCGCACCATCACAACCGATCAAACTTCGATTGGTACGCACCGACGAATCCGAACATTCGATGACCCTGCCGCCGCAGAAAGCGAAGGACTTCGGCATCCAATTCAAAATTGGACCAATCAAAGCGTTGATGCAAAACGGTCCAGCCGAAAAGGCCGGCATGAAGGTCGGCGACCAAATCATTTCCGTGGGTGAAGACACAAACATCGACGCCTATCAAATGGTGCTGGCGGATGTTCAATACGACGAACCGATGAACATCACCGTGCAGCGTGGTGAAGGCGACTCCCGAGAGGAGATCGAATTATCACTGACGCCTCAGCGTATCGAACAAACGATGACGCCCGTGTCAGCTTTTGGCGAGATGATGTCGGTTGATTCACTCGGATTTGCCTACGAGCCAACCGCCGTGGCTTCGGAAGTGATTTCTGGCACCGAAGCATCCGCAGCGGACGGAAACGAGACCATCCAGGTCGGAGACGAACTCCGCGAAATCCGCGTTCAGTTTGCGAGTGCCAAGGATCGCGAATCGATCGAAGATGAGTTGTCCGAGACCGCGATGGAAGCTTTGACCGAAGGTTGGGAAATTGGCCCGACGCGGCCGCTTGGCAACTTGATGGAAACGATTCAATTGTTGCCCAACGGAACCAAGATCGTCGCCACTGCGATTCGACCGCCCAATGGCACCGTCGTTGAGCAAACCTTGACGGTTCGTCAATCCGATCGATTCTGGTATGAACGGGGATTGAACTTCACCCCCGTCGAATCCATTCGCAAAGCGGATTCGTTGGGGATGGCACTTGCCCTGGGCGTGAGCGAAGCCAAACGCCGAATGGCCGATGTCGGTCGCTTCCTCAGCATGCTGGTTCGAGGAAAAGTGAAGGCCAAGTTTGTTGGTGGTCCGATCCGGATCGCACAAATGGCCAGCCACCAAGCCGAAAAGGGTTTGTCCGCGCAGCTGATGTTCTTGACGATGCTGAGCATGAACCTGGCGATCCTGAACTTCCTGCCAATCCCGGCGCTCGATGGGGGCCATATGGTCTTCCTGACCGCCGAGTTGATCCGCGGGAAAAAGGTCGACGAAGCGATGGAAATGCGTCTGACGTTTGTCGGTGTGTTGGCGTTGCTCGCTCTGATGATCTTCGTCTTCACCAACGACATCCTGAACCTTTTGTAGCTCCGAAGCATCTCCGCTGGGATCTTCTTGATTTGATCTCCATCGATGGTGTGAAAGGGATGCGGTGAATGACGACTTGGGCGAACCACGCGACTACCTGAAGCTGCACTTCCTGGTATTCGTGTGGGGCTTCACGGGAGCCCTGGGCGAATTGATTCAGCTACCGGCGGTGGAAATTGTGCTGTTCCGCAGTGCGATCGCATCCGTGGTTTTGGCCTGGATCGTTCGCAAGTCATGGCGTGTTCCCATGAGGCGAGCGTTGGCCATGTTGGCAACCGGCGGCCTGATCGGACTGCACTGGGTGCTGTTCTTCTTGGCGGTCAAAGTCGCCAATGTCTCGGTGTGCATGGTTGGGATCGCGACGGTTTCATTGTGGACCGCGTTGCTGGAGCCATTGATGATCCGTGGTCGAAAACTTCGTCGCATGGATTTGGTCTTCGGTGTTTGCGTGATCGCCGCCGTTGCGGTCGTCTTTCAAAGCGAACTGCAGTACGCGGGCGGATTCCTGATCGCAATCGTCGCGGCATTCACCGCCGCCGTGTTTTCGATTTTGAACGGCCGGTTTGCCGTCACGACTCCCCATCGCGTCATTTCACTGTATGAGATGATCGGCGCATGTGGCTTCTGTGCCGCTTGCTTGCCGTTGTCGGCGTTCTATCTGAGTGAAGGGCAAGGCCTCGATCTGGTGCCTTCGCCAAGCGATTTCGGATGGCTGCTGGTCTTGGCCGTGGTTTGCACGGTCTACGCCTACAGTGAGTACGTTTCGCTTCTAAAACGCCTCTCCGTTTTCACCATCAACTTTGCAAACAACCTCGAACCCGTCTACGGGATGATTCTCGGAGCGATCCTGTTCGGCGATTATCGGACGTTGGGCGTGGGCTTCTACTTTGGTGCGACTGCGATTGCATTTTTGGTGCTCGCACACACCGGTTGGTCCCGTCGAAAACGATTGCCAATTGGATGAGTGCAGCACCGATGGGCTTGGGTTAAAATAACAGTCTCTTCTGATCCTCGTTGACTCCCACCCAAGTTTTGCATCCCCATGTACGCAAACGCATCTCAGGTACTCGCTAATCCGTTGACTCGCAGGTTTCTGATCGGATGCTCCGCCTTTCTGATTTCGGCGTTGCTTGCCGTTCCCGCTTCAGCGCAACGAAACAAACGCGGCCAAGATCCGGCCCTCAAACCGCGTCCGGTCAAACTCAAAACCAAAGACAACATTGAGCTGACCGCGTTCTACTTCCCGTCCGCGGAAGGCAAAGAAGCGATTCCGGTGCTGTTGATTCACGAGTGGAAAGGACAGTTTTCGCCCTATCAAAAACTCTGCATGGCGATGCGATCGGCCGGTTTGGCCGTTTTGTTGGTCGAATACCGCGGCCACGGGAACAGCCGACAGTACACAAAGCCGAACGGCGACAAAGAAGATTTCAACATCTCCAGAATGGGGAAACGCGACATTCAGGCGATCATTCAATATGACCTGGAAGAAGCGAAACAGTTCCTCAAAGAAGAGAACAACGAAGGCCGCCTCAACCTCAACGCATTGGCCGTTGTTGGTATCCAAGAAGGTGCGATCATGGCCTCGCACTGGGCGGTTCGCGACTGGGGCTTTCCCAGCGTTGGACGTTTGAAACAAGGGCAAGACGTCAAAGCACTGGTCTACGTTTCACCAGTGAAGAACTTCAACGGTCTGACGATTGACTCCACTTTGAGAGACAGAAACGTTGGCGTGCTGCCAACGATGATTGTCGCGGGCAGAGAAAGCCCGGAAGCTGACGAAGCCGAACGTTTGGGCGGACGCATCACCGCACTTCGCAAGCGATTGAAGATCGATGGATTGGAAGTCAAACTCGAAAGCACTAGCTTGAGCGGTCCTGCCTTGATCAACGAAGTCCCTTCCACGGCATCGGACATCGTCAAGTTCATCAAGGCCAACGTGCCGGTCAGCGAAAGCGAAAACGAGTGGATCGAGCGTTGAGCTCTTCTTGATCAGTCTCTTCGGTTTCCAAAGATCAAGCCCAGCGTATCGTCTCGTGCGATCCGTTGGGCTTTTTCGTTTTTCGATGCTGCCTTCGCGGTCGACGAACGATCAATTGGAAGGCAGACTCGGAAACGGCGGGTCACCCGCCGCGATGGTTGGCACGCTCCACAGAGTTCCTCCCGCCGTCACGAAAAGCGTTTTTAGGTCATCACCACCGAAGGCACAATTGGTTGTCTCGTCGCGAGGTATTCGCAAGTAGTTGAGCAGTTCGCCCTCCTGAGAAAAGACATAAATGCCCGCTGTGGGCTGTTCCGCGGTTTCTTGCGGCAGATGAGGTTCGTTCAATCCTGCGGCAACATAAAGACGTCCTTGTTCGTCCAATTTCATTCCATCAGGACCACGCGTCGTCCCCCAATCGTAGATCATCGTTTGACTCTCAACGTCAACATTTCCATCGGATTGCAAATCGAATCGCCACAGTTTTCTCGCGCCGCCCAAACCGTTGTTGTTGTCGGCGACAAACAGGTATCGATCGTCCGAGGTGACAACCAAACCATTGGGGCGGTCCACTTCTTGAGCGATAATTCGCGAAACGGTTCCGTCGAGATCAATCCGATAGACACCTTCAACATGTTTGCCCGCTCCGTCGACCAACTCCATCCCCGAGCGGTCGCCATACTGCGGGTCGGTGAAGTAGATCCGGCCACGTGAATCAATTGATAGGTCATTGGGCTGGTTGAATTTCATCCCTTCGAAACCATCGGCCAGCACGGTTTTGCTGCCGTCCAATTCCAGCCGAACGATCCGACGCTTCACGGCTTCACAAACGACCAACCGCCCCTCTCGATCGAACATCAATCCGTTCGAACCGGAGTCTGCTTGATAGACCGACGTTTCGCCGTCCCGGTCTCGCAGGTTGATGTTGCCCTCGCCGCTGGTGAACAAACCCTTTTCAGGATGCCAGGCTGGTCCCTCGCCCGCGCCGTGCTCCTGAAGCAACTTCGGCGGGCCCGCAAAAATCGATGCGGGCTGACGAGATACGGAGGCGTTTTCCTGACCGACCGCGATACTCGCCGATCCACATATGACGCTCACCGCCAAGGCCAACTTTGCCGACCGATGCCAACTTCCAAGACGTATTTTCAACTTCGTTTCCTTTATCAATTCGAATCCCACAATTCCTCCCAAAGTTGAAGGATAGCCCAATTCCAACGCAACGACTCAAGGCTTTACAAAACCAAAGGTCCCTCGGCCAGACTCCACCCTCGCTTCAACGTCTTCTCGCAAACGATCCGAGTCTGCTTCCCAGTACAACTCACGGAGCTGATCACTCATCTGCGTCAAAGGACTGATGATTCGAAAACCGGTTGCACGGGATTCGTCTGATGTTGCCCACCAAGGACTCGGTGGATAATCCGGATCCTCGTCCCACCAATCTTCTGTGCTGCGAAGAATGGAACCGCATTGGCAATCCTTGGCATCCAAGTTGAAATTCCCGCCAATGGCAACGTGCCCACGAAACAGACCCGTTGTCGCGGTATCCTCGATCACCCATTCCGAAACATTGCCTTGCATATCGTGCAGCCCCAAGGAACTCGCGAGTTTCGTACCAGCACGAATTGTTTCGACCGTTTCGGTGTTCTCAAAGTGAACGGCAACATCATCGACCAGCGACTCTGGCTTTTGACCTGAAACGCATGCATGCTGCCATTCACTTCGGAGCGGCAAACGGTAGTCCAGTTTGCAGGTCAGACTCAACCATTTCGTGTACTGCCGCGCAGCGAATTGGCTGGTGGTTGGCACCGGTGAATCGGAGGCACCTGCGAATGCAAAATGGAACGAGTAGTCGTAGACGTCCGTGGGGCTGGAAACGCCATCCACCTCGTCAAAGCCGGGCCGCTCGTAGCCTTTTCGAAAGGCGGCTTTTTTGTGAGCGTAGTAGAGCTGGCGATACGGCATGTACTGCTCCATCGTGATCTCCAATTTACCCATCCAGAACGGCTCAATCGCCACCGTCTGCACCTTCAGATCTGGATCGACTTTTGGCGAGACATACGTCGCACCCGTTTGCTCCACCCTCGATGCATCGATCGATGATGCCGGCGGAGGAGGCGGTGGCTTCAAATCGATGGTGCCACCGGCGACCGGTACCATCTCGATTTCAACGTTTGTCCCCGGAATTCGCTGGGTGTAGGCAACCATGAATCCCTGGTCAGTCTTCACGGAGCGTTCACCCGTCGGAGGTTTGGATTGCACTCTCGATTCTGGCCCTCGAGCTTCCGCTCCCGAATGGCAAAACGCGAGAAGCGGTGCAAGCAAGACGAATCGGTTCCAAATCAACATGGCTGCGTGCAAAAAAGCGGTCGGAAAACATTCATTCTACCGTCCTTTGAAGCATCACCCATGAACGGACGGTGCTTGCAAGGTCCCCATCCTCCCCACCAAGCAAAATCGACGAACCGATCTAGACTCCGGCGACCGGAAAACACGAAAGAAGAGCTTGCCCCATTTCATCGATTGGAAAGGATTTTCCATGGACGAGCCCACCCCTTCGACCTTCGCCTCCGTGCGTGACGGATTTGCCGCCATCCGTGAACTGATTCTTGTTCTTGCGATGCTGGCCTTGTTCCTAACGCCCACCACAGTTCGCGAAATTTTGCAGGACGCGGGCATTCGGTCGTTTGCCGGGGTCGAGTTCGATGAGAAGACGTTGACCGAAGTCGAAAACGCGGAATCACGCGTGATCGAACTCGAAAACCAATTGGCACTCGCGCAATCGCAGTTGGAATCGATCGCCCAAATTTCGCCGAATCGAGTCGATCCGCGTTTGGGCTCTGTTTCACGATTGCTGGCCAACGCGCAACAAAGTGCGTCCAAGATGAGCGACAGCTTGGAAGAAGCCAAAGGCAAACAAATCGAACTTTGGCAGCGTTCGGGACGGCCGCCTCGCACTCACGGTCGCGAAGAGTCACCAGCCCGGGATCAACCCGAAATCGAACAAGCCTTGGTTGCTCCCGAAGAACTGTTCAATCGCTGAGTCGGCGGGCACCCAATATCTCCCGCCCGACGGTCGAGCAGCCTACGCGTCGTCGCTTCGAAGCTGCTCGAACAACTTCGCTCTCGCCAAACGCCAGTCACGCTCCACCGTCGCGACGCTGATTTCAAGAACCTTGGCGACTTCTTCGTTCGTCAGTCCGGAAAAGAACCTCAGTTCAACGACTTCACGTTGGCGAGGTGACGTCGCTTCCAACCCTTCCAACGCCGACTCCAGATCTTCGTATTGGCAACGGTTGTTGGCCTCAAAGTTGTCCAGCACCACATCCAAGGAAGCTCGCTGGTAGTCACCGCCACGTTTATTGGTCCGTCGACGCCGTGCGTGATCGATCAAGATCTGCCGCATCGCCCGGTTGGCCATCCCAAACATGTACCGACGATCGGAAACATTCTTCAGTGCTTCGGTGTCCAACAACCGCACGCAGGCCTCGTTGACCAGAGCTGTTGCTTGCAATGTGTGATCGGGACGCTCGCCACGCATCAACGCCCCCGCCATGTCTCGCAGTTCAGACTGCAACGTCACAAACAACTTTTCGCGAGCCTCTTCGTCGCCGTTCTTCACCTGCTGCAGCAGCATCGAGACTTCGGTTTCAGGTTGGCTCACGAGACAAAAACTCCAACGACGAGACGGGTACGAAGGCGGCGGTGCCGATCTGACAATGAAATCAAACGCCCCGGAAAGCATACCCGCTTTTCGATCCGCGGAGGTCACCGGCCGATCGCTTCCAAGACACGACGTCGAACCGCCGGAGCAAGGTTGCTGTTGCGAACTTCGTCTTCGATCTGGTCACGCGTCCCTTGGTAGCGAAGCGGTGCTGGATGCAGATTCGGCAGATCCAAATTCACTGTCACTTGGTCACCATTCTGGCTGACCGAAACGCTTTCATTGCTACCAGCAAAGGCAGACGTGGAAACCGCGACACCGGTCCGGCCAGGCAACGACCACTGATTGATTCGTGGGAACGGTTGCCCGAATTGGGATGCGTTGGCCTGAGCCCGACGAGCACTGTGAACAGGAATCATCTGGCCACGCCGCATCACGAGCACGTTCGTCCGGGCTAGCTTGGGTGCACCATCGCGTTCCAGCACGGGCATCCCGTCGACCGACATCAACACGTCACCGCGTTTGAGTCGGAAGGGAGCGTCTTTGGATTCGACCACTTGTTCGACGACCAAACCGTGGCCAGGTGTCAGCATGGGACAATGCATTCGCAACAATTCTGGAACGGGAGCGAACTTCACCTTCCAATCTGGATGAAGGGAGTCGACGGCATCGATCTTCTCGGGCGGAGCACCTATCGTTGGCTGATCGGCATGCGAGACTTGCAATGCGAAAAAGGACAACCCGAGACAAAGACCGGAAGCAAGGATGAGACGTTTCATGAGAGCACCTTGGAAGTTGGTGATGGAGATGCGGTTGTGACCTCGCCCGAGGTCACTGAGAAAAGAGCGTCGGATCCTCCGACGTTCGTTGATTTCGAGAGTGTCAAAAAAGGGAAAGTCGCTGGTTGCTGTCCGCGAGTTCAGCAGGCAAACAAGCGTCTTGAGTATATGAGCCGAAGGGCGTTAGCCCCGGTTGCGGGTGGTAACCGGGGCTAACGCCCTTCGGCTCACTGGGTGAACCCCGGTCATTCCCGCTTTCCAAACTTCACCCTCCCTCCGGGGAGGTCGTGCAGTTTTTAACTGCTGTGTTGCCAAGCGTTTATCATCA
>TARA_R110002073_G_scaffold234063_8_pt1 | contig 12893 bp, 11 predicted proteins | sample TARA_R110002073 | Tara Oceans TARA_R110002073 (sample SAMEA4397174) | marine metagenome | biome: Polar Biome; feature: [DCM] deep chlorophyll maximum layer (ENVO:01000326); material: water (ENVO:00002006), including particulate matter (ENVO:01000060) such as... | depth 40 m
TCAGGTCACTGTAATTGTCGATGGTGACGAATTTAATTTCGATCTCGACATGGGCGGCGAGAATATTCTTGATGCGGCCATGGAGCACGGTGCGGATGTGCCGTTTGCCTGCAAGGGTGGTGTCTGCTGCACCTGCCGCGCCAAACTGATCGAAGGCAAGGTCAATATGGAAATCAACTATTCCCTGGAACAGGAAGAGGTCGACGCCGGATTCATCCTCACCTGCCAGTCCCATCCGCTCACGGAAAAAATCGTCGTCGATTTCGATCACCGGTAAGGTTGCGGTTTAGGAAAAGATTACACATCAACAAAAAACGCCTGAGCCAGATCGCTCAGGCGTTTTTTGTTTAATTTTTGATGCCGAGCGAGCAGGGGCCTCACGAGATCGGGACGCCCTACCCTCAAACACTCACCGATAAATTTCACTATTCAGGATTGAATGAGGTCCGCCTGTCTTGGCTCATTTGGCTTTTGCAATTTGAAACAACCTGCCTTAAGCGGGCTTTATATCAGACTTCTCCTAGAACCTTGATCATGCGCAACAGTTTGTTTCTGATCTCCTTGTCGCGGATCGCATAATAATATTTAACAAATTCCATGGTTTCCGGCCGATTGAGCATCCTATTTTCATCTGTCATTTCCGTCTGCCTGACCTGATAGTCCTGTACCACCTGTAACTCGGGCGGGAAATCATCAAAAAAGAAGGTGATCGGCGTCTTCAGAATTTGTGATAACTGATACAGCCGGCTGGCGCTCACCCGGTTTTTTCCCTGTTCATATTTCTGTATTTGCTGAAACGTTACGTTCAGTTCATGCCCCAGTTTGCTCTGGGTAAGTTTCCGGATCTTGCGCATGAGAAATATTCTTGAGCCTACATGAACATCTATCGGGTTGAGCGATTTGCGTATCATCTGATCATTCCTGAATTTATTTTGGCATTTTTATGCGCCACCTCCCGTTCTCCATACCGGTTGGTGTACAGACTAGCGTACTGGTCAACACACCTGGTGTGCTGCTACGGGATACAATTATGAGACGGGGGAGAAATCAGCGTTATTTATGCCACATGATTTTTAGAGGATATATGTCTTGTTTTCATCGTTTTTTCTGCCCCTATGAAGACGGATAATTTCACTCTAGAGTAACGTTTTATGTATCCAAAGATCATAACCGCCTCAGCAAAATATTTCCACCCCCGAAAACATGGGTCTTTTTTCCCCTAATTTTAGGGAAAAACAGCCCCCGTGCCTCTTCTGGGGAGATATCAGATGATTTTTTTGAATTTCATAAAAGAAATAAGGGCCGTACGACTGCGAATACCTGTCGCACAAAATAACCCTTTGAAGATTTCATCAATATAGTTAGGGCTTTTATCCAGAATGAGGGAAATCTGCTTGGTTGTCAGGCCCATTTCGGAAAGTCTCAGGATACGTTTGGCAAAAGGTTTTAAGGTTAGCGCGGATTTGCCAAAAAACTTATGGGTTAAGGCAACCTGCAGAAAACAGGAGGACAGCGCCGAGACCAATGTAAGATATTTCTGGCTCGAAAGAACCTCTTTCTCTTCCGGCGTTTTCTGCCCCGCCGAGACCGTAACAAGTGCTCTATGATCGTGATTCAGCTGATAAGGAGTTGTAATACCATGATAATGGAAATGCTCATTTGCAACATCAAAAAACTTCTCTCTGATCTCGGGTATATTTTTATAGTCATCCGAACTCCAGAAAAACGCATCTCGCGATGTGAAGGATTTGACAAAAACCGGATCAATCTCTTCAAACCTGTTTGCATTATATTTCTCCCGCCATTCACTGTCGAACGTGTAAATTGCATGAACAAATTTCATATTTTTCAACGTATACACCATGTATATGAACTGGAAAAATCCCAACTCTTCAATAATACGTTGAAAGGTATCCTTTAATTCCCAGTCATTATGACATTGTTTCAGCTTTTCCGTGGATTCAATAAGAAAGCTGTAATGGTCCATCAAAAATCCCCTGGGCTATTAGGGGTGGTCAAAATAGTCACAACATTGACTTCCCCATTCTGTTGATCCCGATCTCTTCCCGGAACCGTGACTGGCTGAATGTGACCTGTCAGAAAAATCGGATCATTTTCCCTTTCCTGAAACAAGACAGAAACACCACCATAGTTTGTTTAATTAAAAACCATATCAACTATAGTATAGGGCAAATAGCGGGTATATGCCAAGCGAATGATTCCATGATTTTCGCGTAACACTGGCACAGACGGCAACTGCTGCCGCCTTGATTCTTTCAGAAAAGTTATAAAAAATCATCACGCCCCTGTCGCATTTCAGAAACCGTCCGTCGATTTAAGTGAGCCTGCTTGATGGGCTGATGAAAAATACAATGCAATGTATAGGGAGCTATTACCATGATAAATGCTGAAATAGACGACACGACACCCCGTCGTTCTTTACCTAACAGGATGCTGAAAATTGGCCTTCTGGCAACCGTCCCTTTTTGGACGGCCGCCGTCGGGACATATGCAGCGGCTCAGGAAGCCCAGACAGAAAAGGCAACCGATGATGCGCCTCTGTTCGACGAAATTACCGTTACAGGATCTCGACGCAAAGCCCGTTCCGCCTCTGACACACCAGCGCCGGTGGATGTAATCAGTGCCGCTGATTTGAGCAATCAGGGCGATACCGACTTGACGAACCTGCTGCGAACTTCTGTACCTTCCCTGAATGTCAACTCTCAACCGATTAATGATGGCGCAACCCTGATCCGACCGGTCAACCTGCGCGGACTGCCACCTGATAACGTCCTGATCCTGACCAACGGCAAGCGTCGCCACCGGGCGGCGGTCATTACCTTCCTCGGGAATGGTCTTTCCGACGGGGCTCAGGGACCAGACATCTCGGCAATCCCTTCCATCGCCCTGAAACAGGTTGAAGTCCTGCGCGACGGGGCGGCGGCACAATATGGCTCAGACGCCATCGCCGGCGTGATCAACCTGATCCTCAGCGATAGAGCAGAAGGCGGCCGCATTGAAGCCAAATATGGCAGCACCTACGAAGGAGACGGTGACCAGATGCAATTCGCCGGTATTATCGGCACCAGCCTCGGGGACAATGGCTTTGTCAACCTGAGCGCCGAATATCGCGAATCCGACCCCACCAGTCGCAGCGTACAGCGCAGCGATGCCGCCAGTCTGATTGCCGGTGGCAACACGAATGTTGGTGACCCGGCCCAGGTCTGGGGTAATCCCCGCATCCACAATGATTTGAAATTGTTCATTAATATGGCTGTCGAGGCTGGGGATTCTGCCGAATTTTATGCCTTCGGGAATTATTCCGAGCGTAAAACGGAAGGCGGTTTCTATTTCCGTAATCCGGATACGCGCGGCGGTGTATTCTCCAATGATGGCGGGGAAACACGCCTGGTTGGTGATCTCACTGATGACATGTCAGGTGGCTGCCCGACAGATCTGAAAGGGCCAAATCATCCTGACGGTGAAGATGCCGCCGGTTTCGCCGCGGTTATGGCCGACCCGAATTGTTTCGTCTTTAACGAGCTGTTCCCCGGCGGCTTCACGCCAAGTTTCGGCGGTGACCTCAATGACATTGCCGGCGCCGTGGGTTTACGGGGCGAATTCAGCAATGGCCTGACTTATGATGTCAGCGCCAATGCAGGACGAAATGAAGTCAATTTCTTCATTAACAATACTGTGAATGCAAGTCTTGGGCCTGACACACCGAATGACTTCAAGCTGGGGAGTTATACACAGCTTGAGAAAAACGCTAATGCCGATTTTGTCTATCCAGTCGCCATAGACGGTCTTGCTTCGGATCTGAACGTCGCCTTCGGGGCAGAATGGCGTGAAGAACAATTTACGGTCGGTATCGGACAACAGGAATCCTGGCAAATCGGGCCCCTCGCCGCTCAGGGTTTTGGGATTGGCGCCAATGGTTTCTCCGGTTTCGGCCCACAGAATACCGGCAGCTGGGACCGCACCAACATTGGTCTCTATCTTGATCTGGAAGCCAATGTCACTGATGAATGGATCCTCGGCACCGCGATACGCTGGGAAGATTTCAGCGATTTCGGGAGTACAACAAACTTCAAAGTCTCCACCCTGTATCATATTACCGATGAAATTGCCTTCCGCGCAACCTACAGCACGGGTTTCCGGGCGCCAACCGTCGGGCAACAGCAGGTGGTCAATACTTCCACTGTAATTGAAGGTGGTGTTTTATCCCAACGCGGTACAATCCCGCCAACAAATCCGGTTGCTGTCGCATTTGGCGGCAAGCAGCTACAGCCTGAAAAGTCGAAAAACTTTTCCATGGGGCTGGGCTATACTGGCGAACATTTCAGTTTGACCGTTGACTATTTCAACATCAAGATGCGGGACCGGATTACCCAATCCGCCAGTATTGAACTGGATGATGCGGATAGAGCCAACCTGGCGGCGTCAGGGGTTGTGGGCGCAGAAGACCTTCAGGTCTTCCGTTTCTTCACCAACGACTTTAAATCCAGAACCCAAGGTATTGATGTCGTCCTGAGCATTCCAATGGAACTGACCGATATGGGCACATCAAGCCTGAACTTTGTCGGGAACTGGACAGATACAAAAGTCACAGACAACCCGACAGGTTTACTGGACGCCACCCGCATATTGCAACTGGAACGCAATTTACCTCATTACCGCGCCAACGCCACTTTCATTCATGTCGAAGAAAACTGGCGGGGCTTGCTGCGGGCCAATTACTTCAGCGGGTTTTATGAAGCCCATGCCGGGGATGGTACACTTCCTATTGAGGCGGGGGGTGAAATTTCAATTGATGTCGAGGTGGGCTATAATGTCATGGAAAACCTGGAGTTCATCGTTGGAGCAGAAAATGTATTCAACAATTTCCCCGATAAGAACCCTTGGGCGACCGTTGTTGGGTCCCAATATCCGGAGACATCCCCGCTCGGCTTTAGCGGCGGTCTCTATTACGCACGGGTGAAATATGACTTCTAATCCCGAATAACGATCCTATTCCGGAAGGGGGCAATAGCCCCCTTCTCCCCTCCCGCGCTTAGGGAACATACAAAGGATGATGACGGCATATGACCTGCCCGAAAAGAAAAACCAAACTTTTAATATTTGATGTGCTACAATTAGTAATCACTAATATAAAAATACCCCAAGCCTAAAGTGAGAAGTCCTACATCCTGCACCAAATATTCGGGAGTTTACATGACTAAAGATAACCCTGACAAACCTGGAAACACTACTATTGGGAAAGACAAAAAAAACAATAACAAACAACAAACCGTGGACCAAATCGCCCGCTCCAGAGTGAATGAACTCAGAGCATTTATTTACAAGTATCTGCGTGACAGAGACCTTGCTGAAGAATTGGCCCAGGAATCTCTCATGCGACTGATCAACAGAATGAAAAAGCCTGGCGTCAATGACACTGGCGCCTATTTATTTCGAACGGCAACAAATGTGATACGGGACCATTTTCGTCGACAGAAAGCAAGCCCCATTGACCCCCATGTCGACTGGGAAACAATACAAGTAACAAGTCAGGACCCTACTCCGGAAGAGGTCTTGCATTGCGGCGATTTACAGGAGGCCTGGAAACTGGCCTTATGCAATTTGCCAACGATACAACAGGAGATTTTTTACTTGAGACGGATTGAAAAAATGTCAACTTTGGATATTGCAACCCGGTATCAACTGACCCAAAGGTCGGTGCAGCGCCATTTGGCAGTGGTATTTAAATCCCTTCATGATAGTATAATATAGTATATAAAGATCAGGCTGACAGACCACATGAGAAACAATATTATTCATATGTATCCCAAAGACGATATTCCAGTTGAAGTTTTCGATTGGTTTATTCGTATTGAGGATGGGGCTTTATCCCCTGAAGATATAGATGAATTGAAAGCCTGGATTGCAGAAAATCCGGAACGGGCGATTTACTTTCCAGACCTGGATAATTTATGGACCGCCTTTGGTGAAACAGATTTTCAGCCGATTTCCAACACGAACAAACACAAGACGTTCTCCTGGTGGTCGACGAGAAAAGCCATCGGAATTGCCGCAGCCGTCGTCATCACGGTGGTCTCGGCCTTAACATTCCTTCCCGTAGATACCGACACTAAAATCCGAACCTTTGAAACCGCAACAGGGGAAAGGCACATTGCCACCCTGTCCGATGGCTCGTCCCTGCATATGAATGCCCAGACGAAGGTCATCGTCGACTATAGTGAAAATGAGCGGAAGATTGTACTCCAACAGGGAGAAGCCTATTTTTCTGTTGCAAAAAACCCGGCACGGCCTTTCATCGTACGGTCCGGCGATCTCTCTGTCCGGGCGCTGGGAACCGTGTTTAATGTCGAACATATCACCGGACAGAAATCAACGGTAACCCTGGTCGAAGGCGCAATTCAGGTCGCCCAGTTAGAAGAAGACGAAATCCGTTCCACGGCTGTCCTGAACCAGACCGGCAATAAAGCGATCCTGATTGAAAACAGCGCCTCCCAAGCAGCATCTGACAATGACAGCGGCATTACGCTGATGCAGGTCAATATCGAAAATGCAATATCATGGCGGGATGGCAAGCTGATTTTCTCTGGTGAACCGCTGTCTCAAGCGATCTATAAACTCAACATGCATTCCACACATAAAGTGATATTGCAGGATACCAGCATCGGTCAGGAACCCATTTACGGGGTATTTTCCCTCGGAGACTGGGAAAGTGCCGTACGGGCAATGGTCAAAATATATCCTTTGAAAGCCATTCAGGAAAGCCCGGGCAGAACCGTCCTGGTTGCCCGAAAAGATCGCTCTTCCAACTAATCCAACTAATAGATTACCTTGGGACCAATTCTATTATAAGATAGCGACATAATTTTCTTTAAGGGAGGAACGGGCAATAGTTTGCCTGTAAATAAAATACGCGCGCTATTAAAAGTTAGTTATTATTTTGGTTTTCTGTTCTTGGCAACCTCGGCCCAGGCTGCTGAAGTCAGGCTTGTCAATTATTCCGTAAAAACCGAATATCTCGAAGACGCCCTCATCGCCTTTTCCCGGGCGACCGGCATCAATGTTATTTATCGTGATAAAAAAATCAAAACCATTCGCAGCAAGGTTCTCGTGGGACACCATACCCCTTCGAAAGCCCTTGATATTCTCCTGACGGGCACCGGTTATCGATATGAATTTATCGACGCCAAAACCATTCGTATTTTTGCCGAACAACAGGCATCTGACCAAGACCCGGAACAGCCGCCGGAAGCTCCCCTTGCAACGGTTACCAATTCACCGGAACTGTTCGAAGAAATTATCTCCCTCGGCACCCGGACACGCAACCGTGGAACGGTAACAGACGCGCCTGTGCCTATTGACGTATTCGATAAAATATTATTGGAAAAGCAGAGCTTCGCCAGCCTGACCGATGCGCTGCAGACCTTCATTCCCGGCCTGACGGTCTTTCCTTTTCCCAGCGCCGATGGCTCCTCCCTGATACGCCCCCCCACTTTTCGTGGTCTGCCTCAGGATCAGATACTGGTATTGGTGAACGGCAAACGTCGTCACCGTTCGGCTCTGGTTAACCTGATCGGGGCCGGTTTTGACCCCTTGTCACAAGGCTCCCAGGGGGCGGATATGGCGACGATCCCCGCCATCGCCATCAAACGCGTCGAAGTCCTGCGCGATGGCGCCTCGGCGCAATACGGGTCCGACGCCATTGCCGGTGTGATGAATTTTGTTCTGAAAGATAATAATTCCGGTGTGGAGCTGCGCAGCCAATATGGTCAATTTTACGAGGGTGACGGGGAAACTCTTCAGGTTCAGGCCAATGTTGGTCTGCCTTTGCCTCAGGACGGTTTTCTCAATATCAGTCTGGAATATCTCAATGCGAACCCGACATCCCGGGGACGACAACGCACCGATGTTCAGGACCTGATAGCCTTGGGACTGGATGTACCCGACCCGGCCCAACGCTGGGGAAATGCCGATACAGAAACCCTACAGAGCTTCTGGAATGGGGAAATGGAAATTCAGGATGACATGCGTTTTTACATGTTTGGCAATTTTTCATACAAAAAAAGCGATACCTCTTTTTTCTATCGCCACCCTCTGCGCACCACAGGCATTTACAAGTCCTCCCTCTATGACCCCGGTTTTGACCTGAACGCGATTTACCCCAACGGGTTCACCCCTGAATTTGGCGCCGAAGTTATTGATTACAGCCAGATTATTGGCCTGCGCGGTGAAACCACCAGCAATATTTACTGGGATGCCAGCCTGCAGTATGGCCAAAACCAGATACGCTATAAAATAGACAATACAATCAATCTGTCTTTGGGCAATGCTTCTCCGTCAGAATTTCGCCCTGGCGAGTTGATCCAAAAAGAGTTTGGCTTCAATCTCGGCCTGACCTACCCTTGGGACATCAAATACTTCCATTCCCCCCTCAATCTGGCTTTTGGATTTGAATATCGTCATGAAGGTTATCTCATCAAAGCCGGCGAGAAAAGCTCTTATGAAACCGGACCTCTGAAAGACCTGCCCATTGGATCCAATGGCTTTCCCGGCTTTTCCCCGGACCAGGCCGGTGACTTCGCCCGGGACAATATTGCGTTATATGTCGATCTGGAAACCAATATTACCGACCGCCTGCTGATCAACCTTGCGACACGATTTGAGTATTACTCGGATTCGGACAGCACCCTGGACAGCAAGGTGGCCCTGCGGTATCAACTTTTGCCAACCCTCGCCCTGCGCACCGCCATAAGCAGCGGATTCCGGGCCCCGACCCCCGGGCAATCTCATACAGCAAACACCTCGACCTTTTTTGAATCCGGAAACCCCAACGCCATCATAAGGGGCACGTTGCCACCAGATCATCCCATATCGCTCTATTACGGTGGACAGACCTTGTCCCCGGAAACCGCAAGAAACATTACCGCCGGAATCATCTGGACCCCCTCGGACCAGCTTTCCCTCACTCTTGACTATTACCGCATCCGGGTACAGGATCGAATTGGTGTTTCATCCAACTTCACCATCGAAGACGAGGACAGGGATTTTCTGGCAAACACCGGCATACGGGATGCCCTGACCATCGATACCGTACGCTTTTTCACCAATTCCTTTACCACAATCACGGAAGGTTTCGATATCGTCGGCGCCTATGACATCAACTGGAGCGGAGGCACAACCCAATTTTCCTTGGGAGTGAACTATAATGAACAGAAGCTTGATGAATTTGACCCCAGCGCCATTGACCGTGAACGGGAAATTGAACTGCAGGGCGGTTTCCCTAAAATCAGGTCAACCCTGTCGATCTATCACCAAATCGGGGATTTGAGTTTCTTTCTGCGCTCGACCTATTATGACAGTTTCACTGATGCCACACCGACACCGGGTATCGCCACCCGCATTGGCGCAGAAGTGGTTTTCGACCTTGAAGCAAGCTATCAGATAAATGAAACCCTGGAACTGTCCTTTGGTGGCCAAAATATTTTCCATAATTTTCCCGATGAAACTGACCAGTTTCTGTCCTTTGGTCTGCCTTATTCCTTTCAGTCACCTTTCGGGTTTAATGGAGGATTCTGGTATATAAAAGCCAATACGCGCTTTTAATATCATCTATCTGTTTTTGTCATTGCCAAAGGTTTCTGATGCGGTAAGTTATAGCAACCGTAGAGAAAAATGAGCCATGTCAGAACAACCTTTTACAACACCTCCTCGCCTGGAAACAGAGCGCCTGATCCTGCGTCCCCATCGCTATGCAGACTTCCCGATCTATGAAGCCATGTTCCAGCATCCGGATTTCACCCGCTACACCACTGGCCAGCCTCTGCCCCGGGAAGACGCCTGGAACAAAATGATCCGCCACGGGGGACACTGGGCCATGCTAGGGCATGGTTACTGGGCCATAGAGGACAAGGCCTCCGGTGACTTTATTGGGGAGATTGGCCTTGCCGATTTCAAACGCGCTGTCACCCCCTCTCTCGACTCCATGTTGGAAGCCGGATGGGGGTTGGTCGCCAATGCCCAAGGCAAAGGCTATGCCGGAGAAGCCCTGAGAGCCATTCTGGTCTGGGCCAGAACCCATTTCCCGGCCAGAGAAATTGTCTGCATGATCGATCCGGAAAACGGCCCTTCGATTAAATTGGCCGAGAAAAACGGCTTCCACTTCTGGTCGACAGCAAAATATAAACAATATGACACGGTTCTCTATAAACATAATCAGAAGATCGATGTCTGACCACTTGAGAAATCGACGCAACTGGCTTAAAGTGAGGCCAATATCTAACCATATGGAAACGCAACAAAAATGTCTCTAGGCCTTGCCCATCGAAAAGAACTTCAGAAACGCCGCGCTCAAAGTTTCTGGTTTCTGTTCAAAACCGCCCTGTTTTTCACCATATTGATTGGCTGTAGCTATTATGCCTTTGATACAGGACAGAAAATAGCCTTGCTCAATGTGGCTTCGACACAGGAAAAATATGAGCAACAGGCCTCCGACCTTGAAAATATGCGTCTGGAACTCGGCAATACGGAAGCGGAACTTACCAAGCTGCGTAATTTGCTGCCAAACGAAGAAATTCAGGATCTTCTTGGCGTCATCAACCAAAAGGCGGCCGATGGCATCGCGCCGTCACGTATGGCCACAGTGATCGCCGGTCTGTCCGGTGACGAAACCTGTTCCGATGTCTCCCCGGCCAAACGTTTCGCCATCATCACCCCCGTCTCACAGTTGGCGGATAATTCCGTTAGCTTCTACCGCGGCCTGATCACCGTTGCCGGCACCGGAAGTCCGACCCTGAATGACGACGGCAACCCGGAAGCCTGGTTCGACCCGGCAAAACCGGTCAGCGCAACCTTCACCCTGCCCGGTGGCGAAACCCAGGAAGCCAGTGGTATTTTGCCGATTTACCATAGTGTGATCGTCAATGGGAAAGAATATCGCTTTAGCATCATTGCCGGGCGTCGCGCCTTCGCCGATATCACTGTGCGCAGCTGCGACCTGTAATATATATTTCAAAAACGAGGAGATCTCCGTGACCGCACCCTGCCCTTATCTCTCCGCAACCGCCCGCGAAAAGGCTGTTCCGATCACACTCGTGACCCGCGACCATCTGACCGCCTGGCAGAAAAGCCTGAGCCCGGCCCAGAGCCGCTGGGCCGATGACAATGACTTTACCGCCGCAGCCGGCCAGATCCTGACACTAGCCGCCGCCGACGGGAGCCTTGAAGCCGTGGCGCTCGGGATGGGGACGCATCATGACAAGAAGGACATCTGGGTTCTGGCGACACTGGCGCAAAGTCTGCCCAAAGGATACTATCGCCTTGTCTCGGAGCATGATGAAAAACTGGCGGCTCTCGGTTGGGCCATGGCCCAATATAAATTCGACCGGTATCTCGACAAAAAAAATGACCGCGCCGCGGTGCTTATGGTCTCCACAGAAGACCTCCAGCGCCAGGTTACCACCCTTTTCCACGGTCTGACTCTCGTGCGGGATCTGGTTAATACCCCTACCTGCGATATGGGCCCAAGCCACCTTTCCGCCGCCATGCAGGCCCTGGCCGCGTCATACGGGGCAACCTTTCACGAAACCGTCGGCGATGCCTTGCTGGAAAAAGGCTATAACACCATTCATGCCGTGGGCCGCGCCGCCGCCAATGCCCCGCGATTGCTCGACATGTCCTGGGGCCGCCCCGATGCGCCAAAACTGACCCTGGTCGGCAAGGGGGTGTGTTTCGATACCGGCGGACTTGACCTGAAACCATCTTCCGGTATGCGGATCATGAAGAAAGACATGGGCGGCGCCGCCCATAGTCTTGGCCTTGCGCGCATGATTATGGACAGCGGCCTGGACGTGCGTCTGCGTGTCCTGATCCCGGCTGTGGAAAACAACATTTCCGCCGACGCTTTCCGGCCCGGGGACATCATCACCACTTATAAAGGCACAACAGTCGAAATCGACAACACAGACGCCGAAGGCCGTCTGGTGCTCTGTGATGCGCTGACGCTCGGATCGGAGGAAGCCCCTGACCTGATGCTTGATTTCGCCACCCTGACCGGGGCGGCCCGGGTCGCCATGGGATCTGACATCGTGCCGTTCTTCACCGACGGTGACGATATTGCCGGTGCACTCACCGACCAATCAGCAGAGGAAAGTGATCCGATCTGGCGTATGCCGTTATATGCCCCTTACGAAAGCGACCTCAAGTCCAAATGCGCCGATATGAGCAATATGGGCAGCGGACCGTATGGAGGCGCCATCATCGCGGCCTTATACCTCAAGCACTTCGTCACAAAACCAGAGAAATGGGTACATTTTGACGTCTTCGCCTGGAATTTAAACAACCGTCCAGGACGCCCCCAGGGGGGAGAAGCAATGGCGTTGCGTGCCGTGCTTGCATATCTGACAAAACGCTACGGCAAGTAAATGCTAAAAAACATTGCAGAAAGCCGAATATAAAGGCAGTATTTGAATAATATAGTGGAATAGAGTGGGGTTACGGGATGGAGATTGAACTCGGGGGACATAAGGGGCTGAAACTGTGGATGCAAACCCTGACAGATACGGTCAGAGCCAAAGGCCCGGATTTCACCTCGCGACAACTGGCCCTGTTGCTGAGGATCTACCTTGAACCTCAACCTCATACGGTGCGGGGCCTTGCCGCTACGCTCGGCGTTTCCAAACCTGTCATCACCCGCGCCATTGACACGCTCAGTGCTCAGGGGTTCGTCAAACGGGTTCGGGATGAAGAAGACAAACGCAATGTCCTGATTCAGCGCACCGTCAAGGGCGCCGTCTTCCTGACAGATTTTGCCGAAACCATGGAAAAAGCCCACCTGGAAACCAACAGCTGACCCCTGAATTAGAAACAGGTGCATCGTG
>TARA_R110002073_G_scaffold41466_1_pt1 | contig 12892 bp, 13 predicted proteins | sample TARA_R110002073 | Tara Oceans TARA_R110002073 (sample SAMEA4397174) | marine metagenome | biome: Polar Biome; feature: [DCM] deep chlorophyll maximum layer (ENVO:01000326); material: water (ENVO:00002006), including particulate matter (ENVO:01000060) such as... | depth 40 m
TACTCGCGCTACTCCGACCGCAATCAACGACAGAAACATTGGTGCGAAAGAACGATAAAAAATCCCCAATCAGCTTCGCAAAATTTTCTGTCGCACCAATGTTTCCGTCTACTCAACCGCGGAGTCATCGCAGGCCGACAGTCGCGGAAAGACGGACACTTCAAGTCTCACCTTCCTCGGCTGCAAATCCTCAGCATCCAGATTCACAGCGCCACATTTACTCGCGCTACTCCGACCGCAATCAACGACAGAAACATTGGTGCGACAGTAAGATTTAATATCCCCAATCTGCATCGCAAAATTTTTCTGTCGCATCAATTTTTCTGTCCACTCAACAGCGGAGTCATCGCAGGCCGACGGCCGAGGAAAGTCAGTTACTTCACTCCCCACATTCCTCGGTCGTCAATTCTCAGTCTCCAGATTCACGATGCCACATTTACCCACGAAGCTCACACCGCAATCAACCACAGAAACATTGATGCGACAGAAAGATTAAAAAAGCCCAATCTGCCTCGCAGAATTTTTCTGTCGCACCAATCTTTCTGTCTAGCCAACAGCGGAGTAACCAAAGGTCGACGAAACCTAGATCCAACTAGTCGCCCCCGTGCGAATGCATATCGACCAGCTTGGATGCTGCTGTTCGTCGTTTGGTGACATGATCAAATCGGGTTGCTTCAATAATCCTGACGCAATGCCTAAGACCATTAATACCGCATAGGCGACGCCCAAAATTTGGAGTTCTTTGTGAACCTAGAGATCACGCTGCGTGTCGCGTTTTCGTCAGGCAAAGAATTGCCGATCCGTTCCCACCCGACTTGCAGAAGTGAAATGAAAAACTTGATCAGCTCAAACGGTATCGCTACAGGAAACATGTACCTCCAAAGCTGGACACGTCCAATTTATGACCAAATCAATCTCGGTTACCGGCGTTAACTTTCGACTTCCTAACCAAGCCCCTTTATTTACCGACCTCAACATCCACTTTGGCCTCTGCCGCACCGGCATCGTCGGTCGCAATGGAGTGGGTAAATCGACGCTCCTGAAACTGATTCAAGGTCAGCTGCAGCCAAACGCGGGCAGCGTTTCAGTGGTCGGAAAAACCGCGGTGCTGGACCAATCGGTACAGGCCGATCCGCAGTTGACGATTGCCGATCTGTTTGGCGTCGCCAATGAATTTGACACGCTGCACCGTATCGAGCAGGGTGTTGGCACTGAGGCTGATTTCTCCAATGCGGATTGGTCACTGGAGCCGCGGATCGAGTCCGCACTAGGCCGTGTGGGGCTCACTTTCTCTGCTGACCGACGGCTCGCAGAGATGTCGGGCGGGCAACGCACCCGGGTCGGCATCGCCTCGCTCATTTTCAGGGAAGCTGATTTCTTACTTCTCGATGAACCCACCAACAACTTGGATCGCGCCGGTCGCAACACTATTCTCGAACTGCTTGATGGTTGGAGAGCCGGCGCACTGGTGATCAGCCATGACCGCGAGTTACTGGAGTCGATGGATATGATCGTCGAACTCACGTCACTGGGCGCAAAGACGTATGGCGGCCGCTGGAGTGAATACCAATCGCTAAAGGCTCGAGAGCGATCGGCGGCAGAACGTGAATTGGCGGATGCCGAAAAACGCAGTACTCAAGTGACGAGAACCAACCAAGTGAAAGTCGAGCGGCAATCCCGTCGCAATCGCGCTGGGAAAAAATCGGCAGCGAAGGGAGGAATCCCGCGAATCTTGATCGGTTACCGAAAGGAGCGGAGTGAACAGACAACCGCGGACAAAGATCGTGAAGCCGCTCGTCTGCGGGCGCAAGCGAACCAGAAGCTAAGTGAGGCTCGCAAAAAGATCGAGATCATCGATCCATTTCGCGTCGAAATGTCATCCACCAATCTACATCCGTCGAAGTCCATTGTGCAACTGGATGACGTGACCTTCGGCTTCGACTCCGAGCATCCGATTGTTCGAAATTTCTCGCTTTCCATCATGGGTCCAGAGAGAGTCTCGATTGCAGGAAGCAACGGCTCGGGCAAATCCACGTTGGTTGCTTTGATCTCCGGCACCCTGCAACCCAACAGCGGAACGGTCCATCGACGATCCACATTCGCTATCCTGGATCAATCCGTCAGTGTTCTTGAGAGGGATCGCACCGTGCGGGAAAACTACAAGCGGATCAACCCTTCGTCGAGCGAGAACGAGTGCCGGGCCGCGTTGGCTCGTTTCAAATTCCGCAGTGATGCCGCGCTGCAATACGCAGCGACTCTTAGTGGCGGCGAGTTGTTGCGAGCGGGACTTGCATGCGTCCTGGGCAGCCCCACTCCACCACAGCTGCTGATCCTCGATGAACCCACCAACCACGTCGACCTTGAATCGATCGAAACGGTGGAATCGGGACTAAAAGGTTACGATGGTGCGATGATCGTCGTCAGCCACGATACTGCGTTTCTAAAATCAATCGGGGTCACCCGAGAAATCATGCTCGATGATGTGTGCGGCGGCGTGGGGGCACAATTGTCCGGCGTCACATGCAGACGGCGTTCTCCGTCGATGCAACGTAAGACGGAAAGAATGAATGCAACAGAAAAACGAAAGCACGATGATTTGCGGAATTAATCCGCCCATTCGGACCAATGTTTCTGTCGCCTGCTTTTGCTTGGGGGCGTTTTCGTTTTGGAGCTACGTTCACCAGAGCGTGGACGGTTGGGGCGCCAACGTGAATCACCACCTGCTGGCGAAAGTAGCTACGAGAGAATGCTTCACAGCGTTACGCAAACGAGCCTCAGTCGATGCTTTTCAACTTAGCAACACCATCGCTAAGTAAAAAAAATAAACTTGCGTCCGCGGACTGAGCGAACGACCAGGGGCTGCCGAAAGTCTTGACGACTTTCGCTACAAAGTGTGTTCACAAAACCACCGGCTGCGCGGATGAGCACATCGCAGTGACCGAATCCGCACGGTCTTAGCGACGGGTGCTCTCGACGGGCGGGGTTGCATCGACACCGGAATCGCCATCTTCGCGTAGACTTTGGTGGCACCGAACACAGCTGACGGTCAAATGATTGAACGCCAAGGTGACACCGTCGATGTTCTTCCGTTTGGATTGATTGATCAATTCATCGGTGACGAATTGAAAGGTATTGACGTGTTTGCGGTACTCTTTATTCCGACTTCGCACGAAGCCTTCCATCGTATTAAGTACTCGCATTTTTTGGGCGTTTGCCTGGATCGTATCAAAGTCCTGCATGGCCAAACCACGCAAGATGGCGCTGGAGTAGTCGAGTTTCTTCTCCATCCAAAAATCGATCGGCTTCTCTTCGGATTCCACGATCTGTGTGGCGGTGCTTGTTGGTTCTTGTGCGAAGCAAACAGGGTGCAGTAACAGACTGGTTGCGACCCAATACAGCGTCTTCATGGTTTGACTTTCGAAGGTTGCGAAATGAAGCGAGAAACGATTCATTCGCAACAGGGCAAACCGAGTGCCACCGAGCAAAACATTGAGGCACGGAGAAAGTAAAAACCGATGACGGCTGGGCTTTAGCCTAAACTTCGTCTTTGCTCATGGAATATGGCAGAGCGACAGTGTTTTGGTCGCTCCAGCTACATCGATCGTTATACGGAGCGAATCAGATGCCCGATCGAGCGGGCACGGTGGATGGGGGCGGCGAACTGCCAAGCGGGGCGACGCGGTTGCCCTGAGATGACGGGACGAAGCCTTGTGGCGGCGGAGCTTGTTCAAACCGAGCTGCTGGCGGTGGAGCCTGCTCGACGGCGGTCACACCCACATCGTTCATCAGATGATGCAGCGTCGCTTCGATTCGTTCGGTCTTGGCAACAATCCCCAAGTTGCCAATTTGACGATGTTGGTGACGTGACCAACCTCGGATGTCATCCTGGATGTGATGGAACAATTGGTCCATTCCGTACAAACGCGATCGAACGGCATCATGATCGTGATTGTGATCCGCGGCGTGAATAAACTTCGCCACTCCCAATAGCTGATAGCCTTCGCTGTACGTTTCCGCAAATCCCACATTGTGCGAATAGTTGTAGTGGAAGTCCAGTAACAATTCGTTAATTAGAAACTCGAGTTCTCCCGACAGATCGTGGTACTGAGTAAACCCGCCAAACGGCATGACCGTCGGACGTGCGACCACGTGCGAGTTCGAGGATTGTGGCAGATAGTAATAACGATTGCCCTCAACATAATATTGACCATGGCCGCCGATCGACCGTGGAACAACGTAGCGACGGTTCGAGTGGATCACATCGTGATGTTCGCGTCCAACAATATGCCCGTGGCTGTCGCGAATAATATGATCGTGATGGTCGATATGCGAACCGCCGCCGATCGGGATCCGAATGTTCGAGGATCCGCCATGGTGCTCGACACCGAGCGTGTGTCCATGCGAGTCGCGAATGACGTGATTTTGGTGATCGCTGTGGTTTTGCGAGTTGCCGCGACTACCGAAATTCATCCCTCCGTTTCCGATACGAATCTGAAACTGTGCCGATGCATGCTCTGCGACCGCCAACACGCTCAGAGCCATAAGAATGCGAATTATCATCACGGAAGTCCATCAATCGAGTGAAAGCTATTTGGGTGGGCAACTTGGCGGCCACATCGTCGCGTTTTCTTTTAAAACCAATTCTAACCGCTAGAATCACAGACACCTCCGGCGGTGAAGGGTTAAACGGCCAAAAACGTTTACGAATGCGATGCCCGCCATCCTAACCGCAATAGAGAGCACATTCGGTCGGTAAAAAAATGGACAAAATCTTCAGCAACATCGCAACGATCCAGCTCAGACCCTACCAATCCGCCGACGCTCTGTCGCTGCTGATGCTGTTTCGCGACACGGTACACCGCATCAATTGTCGCGACTACACACCCGAGCAAATAGATGCTTGGGCCCCCGCCGATACTCCACTGGAACCTTGGGCAAGTCGTTTCGAGGGAAACATTGCCTACGTGGCTCATCACAACGACGAAATCGCCGGATTCGCGGACATGACGCCCGACGGCTATTTGGATCGGTTGTTTGTTTCGGCAGATTTTCAGCGGCAAGGAGTGGCTCGTAAACTGGTGCAAGCGATGTTGCAGTCCGCCGCCGACTTGCAGTTACCAGAAGTGACAACCGAAGCCAGCATCACCGCGAAACCCTTTTTTCTCGCCGCATCGTTTGTCGTGGTCCGAAAGCAAACGGTGGTCTGCCGTGAAGTCGAATTCACGAACTTCTTAATGCGACACCCCATTTCCTAAGTTCGATAAAATCACCCGCTCAGCGAAAATCGACGATCACGGGGCGATGGTCGGAACCGATTCCGGGGCCGACAACACGATCCGCAACTTTGATCTCTGCCCCCACCAAGACGTGATCGATCATCATTCCCGGCAGCGGCAGTGACGTTGGATTCCAAGTGCTTTGTAGACCTTGACCGAGCGATGCGTCACGCAACCCAGACTGTTTCAGCAATCGCCGAAACCAATACGACCACGGCGTGCAATTCAAATCGCCCGCCACAATCATCCGCTGACTCCCGTATCGTTTCGCGTGATCGGCAATCCCCAAAAACGCACGATTGCGATCACTCCACGTGGAATGACGCATCGGTGGTAACGGATGCGTGGCGATCAGCCGCAATGGCTCGCCATTGGGTAACGAGAACTCTGCGACCAACGACGGCAACATAGTTTCCATTGAAAACGAGACGACGTCGCATTTCGACCAGCGATGTTTGCTGAACATCGCGATGCCAAAGTTGTCGTCGCGAGGCATTAGCCGGCGATAGGGATACTGATCATGCAACCCTCGTTCCATGGCACTCGTCCACGCCGCATTGGTCTCTTGTAAGACGACAAAGTCAGGATCCGTTTCCGCAATCCATTTTAATACCGCCGCCTTGTTCGTGTTGCGCGTCAACACATTGGCCGTCATCAAGCGGTATGTCTTGCCCGTGACCGGATCGGTTGGCCAATAATACGGCAGCATACTGAGACACAAACCGCCGCCAAATAATAGACTCGCCCCGCCGACGCGTTTGCGGCCGAGCAGCCACAAGATCAGTCCCGAAACCAGCATCACGATCGTCGCTTGCACACGCAATTGACTTGCCAGATCGAGCAAATAATGCCATTTCCCCCACCATCCGGCCGTCATCGCGGCAAATGATAGAAACGAGGCTAAGATTAGCAGCGTTTCGGTGTACTGTTTTACGGTGGTCCCAACGGAGTGAGTATGTAGGTCATCAGCGTCCGGCAAATCCGTTCGCTCGGCATCGAGTGTGCTCATCGATAGTCATCTGGAAATTTAACGTACATGTGGCGTCGACGCTGCAACCATGACGCATAGTAAACAGGAAGCATGGCACAACCGCGCCCCACTTAGGGAGCCTCGGACTTCGTGGCCGAATTTATTTGGCCGCTACCCGCGTCAGGAACCTGCCGACGATAGCCAACAAGATACATTTTGCTGCCCTTGGGGGCCTTGAATTCTTTGGGAAAATCAGTGCCTGACAGATCGTAACAAACCCGCATCGCATCCGCATTCTTAATCTCATAGATGGCGAAAAACGTCTTGCCTTTATTGGGCCCCGCGGTGCTCTTGATCGTCATTCGTTTTGGTGTCGTGGTCGGATCAAGAGTGAACGTCCCGACGTCCGAGTGTTCTTCTCCTTCGACCGCGACTTCGTACTTGTCCTTGTCGATCGTTAGTGTGATTGCCTTCAGAGCAGGTGGAGGAAGGAGAACACCTCCGAGCATTGCTCCCTTCGGTTTCCAAACTCCATCAAACCGGAAGGCAGCGTTATCGGAAGAGGATTTACCATTTTCCTCCGACTTCGGTTCGTCGCCTATAGCCACCACCGCCGACATCAAACAGAGCATTAAAACAGGTAGGAAAAATCGCATCATGTCACCGAGGGTTGGATTCGACAAAAGATCGTTACGGTTTGACTCAGTATAGACACCGAGGGCATGCCAATGTGAGTCGCCGACGTGACGAGGCCCACCCGATTGTCGATCACGCCCTACGGAAACGTGCCCTTGGGGGACGCTCGCGGACCAAATACGGTGCGATGACAACTGCCGCTGCTTGCGTTGCCCACACGGATGAGATAGCAATGGAGTGAAACAAGAATCGTTGGAACGATCTTCCCCTTATCGAGAACGCTTCATGCATATCCGACTGGCTGATTCCCAAGATCGAATCGAAGTGGACCGCATTTATCGCGATGCGATTGCCTCGGCGGCCTGGTTGCCCGATTCCGTCCGCCGCAGCGATGTATCTTTTGACGCAGATTCCGAAGGCGAGACCGTGCACGTGGCCGTTGACGAAACCACGGGGGTCCAGGGTTTCATTTCGGTGTGGCAGCCCGAGTCTTTTGTACATCACTTGTACGTCGACTCACGATTTCAACATCAAGGCTGTGGTACGTTGCTGCTACAGTCACTGGACACTTGGTTGGCGCGTCCTTGGCGGCTCAAGTGCATCCAAGCGAACGAAACGGCCTTTGCGTTTTACAAAAAACGCGGATGGAACGTCATCGAGTTAGGGCAAAGCGATCATGGCCCCTACTGGTTGATGCAATGCGAATCGATCCCGATCGCAAACTAACACAGACGCATTACCGCGGACGCATTACCGCAGGCTATCGATTGGTCGATCGGTCGGCAATCCACATCAGCAGCGGGCAAGTAATCTCGCTGAGCTGAACGGTGCTGCCATTCAAACGAAATTCGCCTTTGACCAACTGATTGCGTTGATACAATTTTCTAACGAACTCGCGACGCGAGGTTCGCACTCATCGAATCCGTGCGAGATGCGATGGCTCGTTCGCGAGCTGGACACTCCGTTTACGCCGCAGGTCGATTCGCCTGACGGCGCGCTTGCCACAGCGAGCGAACGTCAGATTGAGGCTGGGTTAATGTTGCGGTGATCATCATAGCTTCAACGTTCGTTAGCGTCACTCCGATCATGGCGATCCGTATCGGCCACGTAGACCATTCCAGAAACAACGCGATGACGCCTACGACCATCAAGAACCAGCACGTTTTTGCCGCTCGGGTGTGATAACTCGGAAATCGCCCAAATTTCTTCAGACCGAAGACACACGAACCGGCGTAACTGAGCACCGCCAATCCAATCCAAACGGATTCCTGCAGCAGCACTTCACTGCGAAGATAGACAAGCGACAGCAGCAAGCATGCGTACAGCGTCACATCGGCAATGGTGTCTATTTTGGGACCAATCGAGGAACGTTGGTTCAGCAGGACTGCTATCTTTCCGTCCATCCAATCGGTCGCTGCAAGAAAAAGAAACATGCCGACCACCCAGTGTGGATACCCAGCGACGGCAAGCCCGACCATCACCCACGAACCGAAGAACCGAATCACGCAAAGCGCATTGGGCAAGGTGGCCCAGCGATCCGGCGGCGATACAACGGGAAAAGCTTCAGAGTTTGCAGTCGGACTCATTGAGTAATCCATTGAAAATAGTAAAAGAAAAGCGGCGCAGTGAACGTTAAACTGTCGATCCGGTCGAGAATCCCGCCTTGTCCCGGCAGAAGGTTTCCACTGTCTTTGACTCCGATTTCACGTTTCACCGCAGACATATTTAGGTCGCCGATTTGGCCAGCGATCGATATCAGTATTCCGGCAATGAAAGATTGCAGTAGCGTCATCGCGACTAACCAGTGCCCCAATAACGTCGCAATCAGCGAGGTGATAACCATTCCGCCCAAAAAGCCCTCCCATGTCTTTTTGGGTGAGACCGGAGTCAGTTTCCGGCGTCCGAATCGGCGTCCCACCATGGCTTGGGCTATGTCATTCATTTCGGTGACAGCAATTAAAAACAGAAACAATCCCGCGGGTCCCGACGCGGGGTTTATCGATTCGGGGTTTGTCGACGCGGGGTTTGTCGATTCGGGCAACGTGACCAATAGCGCGACGTGTCCAATCGCGTAGGTGGTGACCATGACAACGAAGGTAATTCGTCCGATGTGACGAAGGAAAGTGTCGACTTGGCCTGAGACAATCAACACCAAGGAGGGAATCGCAATCGATAATAATGGAACCGCGATGACGAAGAACGATGTCCACTTCATTGCCACCGCAACGTAGCTGATCACAATCAATCCATACATCGATCGGGTCACCGATCGTGGCATCGCAGGCGTTAGCGGCAGAGCCACGAATTCACGCAGCGCCAAACCACTCACCACGCCCAATACCGCCACCATAGCGAGTCGTCCCAACAAAGCGGATGTGATCACGACCAGAGTCACGATCCACCAGCTCTTCAGGCTACGAAGCCGCGATTGAGCGATCTCGGGGGACTGTCCACGGATGGCGATCAGACGGACACCGGTTCCCACCATGAGTGCGGAAACGGCAACCAACGCGGCGAATTGCACGTTCGGTGGGATCGGAAAGGGAGGCATATTGAAAACAACCTAGGGAATCACGAGCGTTCAGCGAGCGAGTCGTCTTCCAAGTCTTGCTGCCCATGTGGAAATCGCCGGAGTGCCCATCGCGTCGCGATCGGCAATAACGCAAAGAGCGAAAGCAGTGCCAACAACTTCACATCAACGATGCTCCACACGCCTTCTTGGGCCATCGTTCGTAACGTCGGCAATTGGGATCCGGCGAGCACAAACACAATCGTGCCTGGCAACATTCCCACCCAGGTGGTCCAAGCGAACGTGGTGACCGGAATCGCGGTCGCTCCCGATGCGTAATTGACCAACGTATACGGTGCATGAACCAGCCGAAGCGAAAGCAGGTAGCTACCTCCGTTTCGAGACACCGCTCGGTCGATCGCTGCAACGATCTTCGACAACTTTCCCTTCACCATCTCTCTAAGCAAATACCGCACGACGAGAAAACTGACGACAGCAGCGATCGTTAATGCAGAGCTCGAGATCACCAAAGCCATCCAAAATCCAAACAACCAACCGTAAATGATCGATTTACCGGGCGTGCCAGGGACCAACGATAGGGCTAGATAGATAACGAAGCCGGACAGCGGAGACCAAAACGGGTGGTGTTGAACGTAGCCACGCAGTTCGTCCTCTTGTTCTAGAATCGGATCCAACGACACCTTATCGCCGAATGCAAACCATCCGATCACGGCGATCACCAGCAGAACAACGACGAAGGACAGACGCCAATGCATCGAGTGTGACCTCTACCGACGAGACGACGTGGAACGCGACGCTCGCTGGTTCTGTCCGCTGGAGTTGTTGGACAAACGAATCGAGTTCTCTAGCGATTCCTTGGCTTCTTGGCACGGCACGCACTTGTCGGCAAAGGGAACATTACGTAACCGATCAACCGGGATGTTTTTCGAACATTCGACGCACCGCCCGTACGTCCCCTCTTTCACACGCAACAAGGCCGCTTGGATCGCGGCCAACTCTTCGCTTTCGGCTTCCGCTAACGTTGAATTCACCGTGGCGTAATCCAATTCGACCGCAGCATCGGCAAGATCTCCTGCCACGGCATCGTCCGAATTGTGAAGCTGCGATAACTCGCCATCGAGCAATTCGAGTAGCTCCGAGCGCCGCTGCACCAGCTTTTTGGCCAACGATTTCATTTGGTCTTCGCGTTTCATCATCCATCCTCCCTCGTGGAACGGTCGATCCTAAACAGAGACAATCGATTATCGCCGTCGTCACCAACCGATTGGAACAGGCCAACCAGGGCAACATTCATGCCATTTGACATCAAAATTCGGTGCCCCTCCGGGCTCGCCCCTACGACAGCGCTACGTTGAAACGTTTTCCCCTGATTTTCAGGTCCAATGTTGGTATGAGTTGTGCACGGAAATCGACTCCACACGAATCATGGTCGCGATCGCAATCTGCACTGAATTGCGACACCGTTTCGCAATCCGCCTCCGAGGACCGTTACAACTTGAGCAAGTGATATGAAGATCCTGCACATTTCCGACCTCCATTTTGGGCCGCCCTACCTGCCTCGCGTGGGGCAGGCGATGATTGAGTTAGCTCCCAAGTTGAATCCCGACGCCATCGTCGTCAGTGGCGACTTGACTCAGCGAGCCAAACGCGAACAGTTTGTTGCCGCTCGTGAATTTCTGGACCAGTTACCGAAGTGTCCCATGCTGGTAATTCCTGGCAATCACGACGTGCCGTTGTACCGAGTGAAAGAGCGACTGACTGATCCGCTGGGTTTGTACCGAGAAATTATCACGGATGATCTCGCCCCGGTATTGACGATGGACGAGGCGATCATCGTTGGGCTCGATTCAACGTCGCCTCGACGGGCGATTTCCAATGGCCGCATTGTACCGTCGCAACTCGAACATTCCGGACGTGTCTTCGGGGCCGCCTCGCCAGAGCTTTGCAAGATTTTGGTCGCGCATCATCATTTTGCTCCCGCACCGGACAACCTTCGAGACAACGCGATGCCCAAGGCAAAACGGGCGATCAATCAGTTCGTCGATCAAGGCGTCGAACTGATCCTAGGCGGCCACCTGCATCGTGCCTACATCGGCAACTCGCTCGACTTCTATTCGGGGAACCATCGTGACCGAGGCATTGTGATCGTCCAGTGCGGCACGACGACATCGCGACGTGGCCGAGGGCGTGAACGCGAGAAGAACTCATTCAACTTAATTGAGATCGCACCGGAGACGCTCACCATCACCCATCATATGTTCTTCGACGAGCAGGGCGATTTCGCGGCACTGAGCCGTCATCAATTCCCCCGCCACGGCCGCGTGTTCAAGTAGCCGCCGCTGAAATCGTCAGAAAAAGCAAACGAAGTTAAAAGATGCGAATTTAGAAAATGGGGAACGCTTGACTTCAAAAGTTTCGAAGGCTGAAAACCGGCAGGTTCGAGACCTCAGCCTACTGCTTCGGTTCAGTCCGCAGATGAAGACAGAAACATTGGTGCGACAGTAAAACTAAAAATCCCCAGTCTGCCTCGCAGAATTTTTCTGTCTCACCAATCTTTCTGTCGACTCAACATCAGAGTCGTCGCAGGCCGATGATCGCGGGAAGTCAGCAGATTCACTCCGAATGGTCCTCTGCCGTTGACTCTCGTCATCCGGGCATACGGCGCCACGATTATTCCATCAGCTCAGGCCGCAATTGAGGACAGAAATATTGATGCGACAGAAAGATTAAAAACACCAGTCTGCCTCACCCAATTTTTCTGTCGCACCAATCTTTCTGTCTACCCAACCGCAGAGGCATCGCAGGCCGATGATCGCGGAAATTCAGCAGATTCACTCCGAACGGTCCTCTGCCGTCGACTCTCGTCATCAAAGGCATACGATGCCACGATTATTCCATCAGCTCAGGCCGCAATTAACGACAGAAACATTGGTGCGACAGAAAGATTAAAACCCCAGTCTGCCTCGCTCAATTTTTCTGTCGCACCAATATTTCTGTCTACTCAACCGCAGAGGCATCGAAGGCCGAGTGTCGCGGGAAGTCAGCAGATTCACTCCGAATGGTCCTCTGCCGTCGACTCTCGTCATCAAGGCATACGATGCCACGATTATTCCGTGAGCTCAGGCCGCAGTTAACGACAGAAATATTGATGCGACAGAAAGATTAAGAACACCCAGTCTGCCTCGCCCAATTTTTCTGTCGCACCAATCTTTCTGTCTACTCAATCAGCAGCGTCATCACAGGTCGATGATCGCGGAAATTCAGCAGATTCACTCCGAACGGTCGGTCCTCTGCCGTTGACTCTCGTCACCAAGGCATACGATGCCACGATTATTCCGTGAGCTCAGACCGCAATTAATGACAGAAACATTGGTGCGACAGAAAGATTCAAAACACCCAGTCTGCCTCGCTCAATTTTTCTGTCGCACCAATCTTTCTGTCTACTCAACCGCAGAGGCATCGAAGGCCGAGTGTCGCGGG
>TARA_R110002073_G_scaffold332867_1_pt1 | contig 12882 bp, 7 predicted proteins | sample TARA_R110002073 | Tara Oceans TARA_R110002073 (sample SAMEA4397174) | marine metagenome | biome: Polar Biome; feature: [DCM] deep chlorophyll maximum layer (ENVO:01000326); material: water (ENVO:00002006), including particulate matter (ENVO:01000060) such as... | depth 40 m
GATCCTGTGCGGCGAATTCCTCCAATGTATCCAGATAGTCATCGACATAATCCAGATCCTGATAATCGAGCAACTTCTGGGCCCCGGCATAGGCAAATTCCCGCGCCGCATCCGGCAACCGATTAATTCTGTCAATTCTTGCCTGCGCTTCCGGGCCATTTGGATTGCCGGTAATCTCTGCTGCCACCGGAGGCAGGATGATTTCTTCCTGATAAGGACTTTCAGCCGCCGCAAAGCCTGCGGCAAAACCTTTAAGGTTAATATCAACCATTTTACCTTCGGCCCGGATGGCTTCTTCAAAACTTTCCCGGCCGAACGGCAATACTCCGGCGCCGGCAATGGCGCCAAACAGGATCGAACTGATAACACACCCCGTCTCAGCCGCCAGGCTTTCCATATCAAAGGCGATGAAATTCTGCGCGGCTTCTTCTGCGGCCCGCAAGACTGTTTCACTGTCACCGGTCCCATCCCCCATGGCCATCTTCTCGGCTATGGAGAAAACACGGTGTGTGGAAGCAACGAGTGTCGTCTTGTTCGGCGTGACAAACTGGCGTTGCACCGCGCGACCAGCTTCCATCAGTTCCGCCGCAACCACCAGGTCGACATCGCCGGCCAGGGGCATCAACGCCATGATCGGCGGTGTCCCGTTATCCTTCACTGCAGATTTTGGAAACATTTCCAAATAATAGATGGTCGCCCCGGTTCTCTGCGCGACACCGGGAACCGATGTCGACTGCGCGAAATACCCCTGCTGCTCTGCCAGGCTCACCAGCCAGTTGGTCAGGACACCGCCTCCCTGCCCGCCAAGGGCCGAGATAACGATGGTGATCGGTCGGTTGATATCATTTTTTGTGATCAGGGAAGTACTCATAAGGATATTCTCCCGCGCTGACGATCGGCGCGTTTTTGCAGGTAGCCAATAACGCTCTGACGCAGGCCGTGCTTAAATTTGTCCCATCCTGTGGGATTAAAGATCAGTTCGGCGCGGGAAAAGGACGGACAGAGCACCGCCGCATGAGAATTCTCACCGCATACCCCGCAGCCGACGCAACTGTTGTCGACATAGGCCACCGGGTCTTCCCGCAGCACATCCGGATTGGGTTTAATGGTCAGCGAAGGGCAACCGGACAGACGGATGCAGGCGTGATCCCCCGTACAGGTTTCACTTTCCACATAAAAACGTTCTTTGATCTCACGCTTACCCGATTTAATATTTTGCGCCTTGATCGGTTTTTCACGACGCTGGCGGTTGAGCATGCATTCGCCTTCAATAACAATAACCTTGGGGCCAATAAAATGTGACGTCATGGCTTCATGCACCAACGCCTTGACATCGGCGATGTCATAGCTGTTGATGGTGCGCACCCATTTCACACCAACGCCCTGCACTGCTTCCTGTATGCGGGCTTTGCGTTCGTCTTCTTTCAGGCTTTTGGCGGAAGAGGGGATATATTGCCCGCCAGTCGCGGCCGCATAGCCATTATCAACAATAATAAAGACATTGTCACTGTTGTTATATACCGCGCTGCCAATCCCGCTGGTCAGGCCATTGTGCCAGAACCCGCCATCCCCCATAATGGAAATGGCCCGTTTGCCGCGCACGGAACTGAAGGCCGAGCTGCTCGCCGCGCCGAGTCCGTACCCCATGATCGTATTGCCAATCTGAAACGGAGGTAGCGTGCCAAATGAATTACACCCAATATCTGCTGAAATATGAATTTCACCATAGTCTTTCTCCAGCATCTTGATTGCCGAAAAGAAAGGGCGCTCGGGACAACCGGTACATAACCCTGGCGGACGGGCCGGTATCGCTTTATCAAGCGCATCCGCACTGATCTTCAGATCAGCCAACGCACTTACGGACGCATCCAATTCGTCAAACTTCACCAGGTCGGGGCGATATTTGGCCAGAAAATCCTTCAAGCCGCCCTTCATCACCTGCCCGGTATACTCGCCAGAAACCGGCAGAACATCCTTGCCCGATATTTTGCAGGTAAGATTTGCATCGTTGAAAATTTTATTAAGCGATTGCTCGATATAATTTGGCTGACCTTCCTCCACCATCAAAATGGCTTTTTTATCCCGAGCAAACGCGACAAGTTGATCATCAACCAACGGATAGGTCACATTCATAACATAAAGCGGGATCTGGGTATCCCCGAGGCTGTCAGCAAGACCCAGCATCTGTAACGCCCGGATTACGACATTGTACAGGCCTCCCTCAAAGACAATTCCGATGTCCTTTTCCGGCCCGTCAAATAATTCATTGAGGTTGTGCTCTTTGATAAAATCGACCGCCGCAGGCCAACGCTGTTCAATCTTTTGCTTTTCCTGCAGAAAGGTAAACGGCGGCAGAATGATCTTATCCGCCTCCCGAATGGGGTTCTCCAAAGCATCTCTGACGGTAAAGGCCGGTTTAAGGTTATCCTTGGTTTCGAACTGACCATGCAAATGACAGGCCCGAATGCGCATCTGAAAGAACAACGGCGTATTACTGGCCTCGGACAGCTGGAAACTTTTTTCCAGCATATCAACCATCTTGGGCAGGTTCGGTCTTGGATTGATCAGCCACATTTGAGATTTCATGGCGAAGGCATGGGAGCGTTCCTGCATAATGCTGGCCCCCTCACCATAATCCTCCCCGATGATAATCACTGTACCGCCAATCACCCCGGCAGACGCCAGATTTGACAAGGCATCAGACGCCACATTGGTGCCCACAGTGGATTTCCACGTCACGGCCCCGCGCAGAGGATAACTGATGGAAGCCGAAAGCATCGCTGCCGCGGTGGCTTCACTGCCATTGGCTTCAAAATGCACGCCCAGTTCGGATAAAATTTCCTGAGAATCCGCCAACACATCCATAAGATGAGAGACCGGCGCGCCCTGGTATCCGCCCACATAGGCGACGCCAGATTGCAACAAGCCTTTGGTGACCGCGAGAATACCTTCTCCGTGGAACACCTCTCCCGCGCCGTGACGCAGCTTTTTTACCTCTTTGGCGAAGGAACGCTCTGCCATAGTCTACTCTCTCTTCTTAAAATAGGTCGTCGTAAATCCAGCCCAACAGCATTAAGGGGCCAATGCAATAACCCTCAAAGGACTGCCGGAACCATTAACGATTTTAAGGGGCGGCGTAACAATCACGGCGCCTTTAGGCGGCAGCTGGTCCAGATTGGTCAAAGACGCCAGACCCAGCTTATTATTGCCATGCATCAATGTATGAGCCGGCAACGGTGGGTCGAAGTGAAAACCCTGCCCCGCATCTGTGCCGACTGTTTCCACGCCAAATCCCAGAACATCCCGTTCTTTTACCAGATATTCAATACAATCCGGTGACGGGCCAGGACAATGCGATCCGTTTTCATCAATATTCAGAAAATCTGCACCGGTGCGCTTGCTCCAGTCTGTCCGCATCAGCACCCAGGTCCCTGCTTCAATCGCGCCATGCTCCGCTTCCCAGGCCTTTACTTTATCGGCCGTAAGAACATAATCCGCATCTTCGGCGGATTCCTTGCTGACATCAATTACATTTGCCGCAGCGATCAATTTTTCCGGAGCAATGGTGTCGGTATAGCCATCATTATAATCCTTGCCCGTGACCCAATGACCCGGTGCATCAAAGTGAGTCCCTGTATGCTCGCCACAAGAAATCTTGTTCCAGTACCAGGCCGGCCCTTTGTCATCATACTGAGAAATACGCTCCAGTTTAAATCCCGGAGATTGTTCAAATTCCTCCGGCAACCCGATTACCTGCGTGTTTTCGTCCAATGGCACCGACAGGTCCACGACCCGAATAGCGCCTGTCGCCATATCACTTACCAGATTGGTCAATGTTTCATTTGTCATATTTAAGGCCTCTCTTTTATGATTAATTTCTGTCCTGATGCGACCAGGTCGCCCTCTCTTTTTCACGGCGGGCCCCCGGTCCCGGGGAATAAAGAGATCCGCCTCTGCAAAATTATTATATACATAAAATAATTTTTTTAAATACAAATTACTAATAAAAACGCCTCAAAAATGATTTTCCCCTTCCCGTTCATGCTTTACGGCATTTTTACGCTAGTCTATTCTACGTCCGGCATGACGCTGGATAAAATATTATATCGCCTTTTTCCCCCAAACTATCTTATTTCACTTTATTTTGTCGTTTACCCGTTATTTACAAATTATCGTTAATTATAGGGTGGATAAAGTTGTCTTGTAGGAGTATTTTCAGAAAATCATTTGAATCGGCCTGACAGGACCAATTAGAGGCAAAGAAGGGAGGCATCTGAAAGATGCCACAAGTAATGGACCCTGAAGAACATATGGACTCTCCTTCCGATCAGCCAAACGGTCCGGAACGAAGAATTACCTTCCAGCTCTATGAATATTGGTTCGGGTTGGTTGAAGAAGGTGGTCTGCCGCCCCTCAAGTCCCTGACGCCTGCCGATATCGCACCATACCGCAATAACATGGTTCTCATTGATCTGAGAGATCCTGAATCAGAGCCAACATTACAGGTCGTTGGCCAACTTTTACTGGATGATGTTGGTGAAGATATTCCGCTTTCCACCATCAGCGACATTCCCCGCCGGACACTGCTCAGCCGCCTGACGGACCATTACATGGAAGTTCTCGGCAACAAAAGCCCGATCTCGTTCGATGCCGAATTTATCAATCTGGATGATCAGAAAATATACTATCGCGGTATCATGTTGCCTTTCAGTGATGACGGCATCAAGGTTAATTTTATTCTGGGGGCTATTCGCTGGATCAGCGAAGATGACATGAAAAAAGCCGCCGCCGAAGCGGCCTTGTATGAACAGGACAACACGACACAATCGACGACCGAAACTGATACGCCAGCGAAAGCAACCGCATCGTTGGCTCAGGCCGCGCCAACAGAAGAAGGTTCCCCGACCGCAGCTGATAATATTTCAGCACCCGATATCCCTGTTGACGTCTCCCCTTCGGATCAAATTCCGGCGTCTCTCCCGCACCTTCGGGAAGAACTGGAAAAATGCCGGAGCCTGGTTCAGGGGCAAAGCCCCGCAGACCTCCGGTCCCGCAAGGCACTTTATGAAACTCTCGGCGCTGTTCTGGATTTCCACCACCTGTGCCAAAACAATATTGACAGCTATCGACAGCTGTTGGCGGAAGAAGACCTCAGGGCCCAGAAACGCGCCCCTTTCACACCGGCGTTGAAATTATGCTTTGGACGAGACTATGACAAGACTCGCCTGACTGAATATGCCGCGACATTGTCGTATGCCCAAAAGCACAATCTGACGGGGGTTGATCTGCCGGAATTTCTCGAAAATTTCCCCGGCGGGATCAAGGGTTGTGTCCAGGCGGAGCGTCAGGGTCGCCATGACGGCAACAACACGCCAACGGCTCTGTCCGATGAAGAAAGTAAAAAAATTATTCAAAACATGCCACCTCTCGCAAGCTTCGACGTCTTGATAGATGACGACACCGGCAACGAGGAAGGTAACGACCTTTGTCTGGTTCTTACCCGTCGCGAAGGAACGCGCATGGATGTGGTCAAAATTCTGCCTCAGGATAAGAAAATACTGGGGCCCATTATAAAAAAACTAATAAGGGATCTCTGATCAGGCAATGAAACGATAACGGGATGACAGACCTCATATAAAGGGGCGCATTTCATATAATGACTAAAGTAACTCACTCCCCATACGGAGAGTATTAAAAGGACGAGAAAGTGACGAGCTGGACTCAAAAGAAACTCAGAATTGATGTTGTTGCAGATTTTGCTGTAGAACGATCAAAGTCTGGACCCAACGCTGAATTTATCCAATTCATCAAGGATCTTTACAAGCATGCTGCCCCGGAAGAACTAAACAACCGCCCCATTGAAGAGTTGTATGCGGCGGCGCTTTCCCTGTGGAAATATGCCCAGCAGCGCGATAAGAACCTATGCAAGATAAGGGTATTTAACCCAACTCTGGAAGAACATGGCTGGCCGGCCTCTCACACCATCATTCAGATTATCAATGATGACATGCCATTCCTGCTCGATTCCGTAACTTCCAATCTGCTGGAAGACGGCAACGACCTACACATGCTGGTCCACCCCATCATGACCTTTAAGCGGGATGCCAAAGGCAATATCACGACGGACAAGGCGGGGAAAGAAGTCACCGAATCCATTATGCATATTGAAATTACTGCCATGACGGATCCGGAACAGATCGCCGAACTGGAAGCCAAGCTGAGTAAAGTTCTCGGCTTTGTCCGCGCCGCCATTGATGACTGGAAAGTAATGCTGGGCAAAATGGATGATGTTGGCAAAAACCTAAAATCCTTGCCTAAAACAGTTCTTGACCCACAAAAAAGAGACGTTGCGGTCAATTTCCTTAACTGGCTGAAGAATGACAATTTTACCGTTCTCGGCTACCGGGAGTATTTCCACGACAGCAAAGCGCCCCATAAAACCAAGGGCGAAGGTTATGGCATGCTGCGCGAGCCGGACGAATATGTCCTGAAAGGCCCCGAAGGTCTTGTCCCCACATCACCTGAAATTGAAGATTTCATGGCCCAGGACGAGATCATGCTGATCACAAAGGCCAACGTGAAATCCCTGATTCATCGTGTGGTTCATCTTGATTATATTGGGTTCAAAAAATTTGATAAGAAGGGCGCAACGATCAGCGAGGTTCGGTTTGTTGGCCTGTTTACCGCCCAATCCTATAACCAACAGGCGGCAACGGTACCTTATCTTGATCAAAAAGTGCACCATGTGGTATCGGAATCTGGTTTTTCTGCCGAAAGCCATGATGGCCGGGCATTGATGCATATCCTTGAAACCCTGCCCCGGGACGAATTGTTCCAGATTGATGAAGAGCAGCTGCTCGAAACAGCCATGGGCATTCTGCATCTCAAAGTCGTCCCACGCTGTCGTGCCTTTATCCGGAAAGACCGTTTTGAACGCTATGTCTCTGCACTGGTTTTTGTTCCTCGTGACCTTTATGATTCAACATTGCGCGGCAAGGTGGAAACCATTTTATGCGAAGCTTTCAACGGCGAACTTTCTTCCCGCTATGCCCAGCTCAGCAATGAACGGATCGCCCGATGGCATTTTATCATTCGCACAAAACCCGGAGACGTGCCGAACCCGGACACCGACAGCATTAACAAACGTCTCAACGAAGTGGCTCAGCGCTGGACGGATCATTTGCAAGAGGTTCTGAATGACCGTTGGGGCGAAGAAGTCGGCACAACCTTGTTCCGCACCTACCATAAATCATTTTCCGAGTCGTATCGCGAGCATTTCGACGCCCGCTTTGCGGTAACCGACATTGAAAAACTGGAACAGCTGCCCGAAAGCCAGAATATCCAGTTTAACTTTTACCGTCTGGTGGAAGACCCTGATCACGCCATTCGTCTGAAAATTTACACCAGCCGCCAGACCATTGCCTTGAGCGACTGTCTGCCCATGCTGGAAAATCTTGGTCTTCGGGTCGTGGAAGAAAATGCCTTTACCGTCGTGACGGAAGAAGGCCGCTCCCCCATTACCCACACAATTCATGATTTCTACATGGAAGACCAGACGGAAAACTCTTTCGATCTGGCGAAAATGAAAGACCGCCTGGAAAACACCCTGCGCGCCGTCTGGATTGAACGGGTCGACAATGACGGCTTTAACAAACTGGTGCTGCGCGCCGGCCTGAATTATCGTCAGGCTCTGATCCTGCGCATCTACAGTAAATATTTACGGCAACTGGGCCTGTCCTACAGTGAAACCTATATGCAGGACACGCTTACCCAGCACTGTGATATCGCGCGGGACCTGTCGTCTTTATTCGAAGTCTATTTTTCCCTGGTCCTGCCAAAAGGGCTTGATCGGGAAGCCGAAGCCGCGCGGCTGGAACAGTCGATCCGCACCAATCTGGAACAGGTGGACAGCTTGGACCAGGACCGGATGCTGCGCAGTTACCTTAATGTGATCACCAGCACGTTACGGACCAACTTCTATCAAGCCGATAAAGATGGGTCCAACAAGCCGTATATTTCCATCAAAATCAAAAGCAGTGAAGTCAAAGAGGCACCAAAACCGCGGCCATATGCCGAAATCTTTGTCTATAGCCCCCGCATCGAAGGGGTGCATCTGCGCGCCGGGCCTGTCGCACGCGGCGGCTTACGCTGGTCGGATCGAAAAGAAGATTACCGAACCGAAGTCCTCGGACTGGTAAAGGCCCAGCAGGTGAAAAATACCGTGATCGTACCAGTTGGCGCCAAAGGGGGGTTTGTGCCAAAACAAATCCCGGTTGGGGCTGATCGGGAACAAACTCTGGCAGAAGGCATAACCTGCTATAAAACCTTTATTTCAGGCTTGTTGGACATCACTGATAACCTGAAAGACCAGAATATAATCCATCCGGATAATGTAGTGCGGCGAGATGGCGATGACCCCTATCTGGTGGTTGCCGCCGATAAGGGCACCGCAACATTCTCCGATATCGCCAACGGCCTGGCCCAGGATTACGGATTCTGGCTTGATGATGCCTTCGCTTCCGGAGGATCCAAGGGCTATGACCATAAGAAAATGGGCATTACCGCGAAGGGCGCCTGGGTTTCTGTTCAGCGCCACTTCCGGGAACGCGACATCAATGTCCAGACGGACTCCATTACGGTCGCGGGTGTTGGCGACATGTCCGGCGATGTATTCGGCAATGGTCTGCTATGCTCGGAAGCCGTCAAGCTGGTCGCAGCTTTTGATCATCGTGATATCTTCATTGATCCGAACCCTGATCCGGCCACCAGCTATAAGGAGCGCGAACGTCTGTTTAATCTGCCCCGCTCCAGCTGGCAGGATTACAATCAGAAACTGATGTCTAAAGGCGGCGGCATTTTCCCCCGCAGCGCCAAATCCATTCCGCTTAGTCCGGAAATGCAGGATTTGCTGCATTTTGACGCTACCGTAAAAACCGCAACGCCAAATGAGGTGATGAGAGCCATTCTGACATCTCATGCTGATCTGCTATGGTTCGGCGGCATCGGCACTTATGTCAAATCGACTCAGGAAAATAACTCCCAGGTGGGAGATCGCGCCAATGACGCCATTCGCGTTGACGGCCGCGAACTCAATTGCACCGTTGTTGCCGAAGGCGGAAACCTGGCCTGCACCCAGCGGGGCCGGATCGAATACGCCCTGAAAGGTGGACTGATCAATACCGACGCCGTTGATAACTCTGCTGGCGTGGATTGTTCCGACAACGAAGTAAATATCAAGATTTTACTGAATGCTCTGGTCGTAGATGGGAAGTTAACCTCTCAACAACGCGACAGCTTGCTGGTTGAAATGACTGATGAGGTGAGTAAAATTGTCTTAAACGACAATTATCTGCAAACCCAGGCCATCAGCCTCGCGCGCGCCAGCAGCATCCGGGAACTTGACAGCTTTGTCCGCTTTATGGATGACCTGGAAAAATCAGCCCATCTGGATCGGGAGCTCGAATTCCTGCCGACCGATGATGAATTGATTGACCGGACTGAAAAGGAACTGGGCCTGACCCGACCGGAAATATCCGTGTTAGTGGCTTATGCCAAAATGGGCCTTTATGATGAATTGATGACCAGCGATTTCCTTGATGATCCCTATCTGGACAAATATCTGATCCGGGCCTTCCCGATTCAGCTCCAGACGAGGTATGCATCTGAAATTGCAAAGCATCAGCTGAAACGCGCCATTATCGCCAAGGAAATCTGTAACGAGATTGTCAACCGTGGCGGCATCCAGGCAATTAAGGAAGAAACCGGCGCCATGGCCGCAGACATCGCCCGCGCGTCTATTATTGCCCGGGAAGTCTTCAGTCTGACCGCCCTGTGTGAACAGATCGAAAGTCTGGATTATAAAGCCCCGGCTACCATACAGATCCTGATGTTAATGGATGTCGAGGCCTTTGCCCGCAGACAAACCATCTGGTTCCTCAACAATACCGATACCAGCCGACCGCTCAAGGATATCATCGAACAGTTCCGGCCTGGTGTCGAAAAACTGTTTGAGGGTTCCGCAGCACTGCCCAACGCACAGGACGACAGCCTTAATTGCAAAATCGCCATGTATTGCGAGCAGAATGTCGATCGGGAACTGGCGGCCCATATCGCCAACCTGGAATTGACCGTGGCGGCATGTGATATGGTATTGGTCGCTCAGGAAATGGATATTGATATTCTGGACGTAGCCCGGGCTTACTTCCTGCTTGGCGACAAAATCGGCTTCGACTGGTTGCGCGCGGAAGCGGAGGTGGTCGAATCTTCAGATCATTGGGACCGGTTGGCCACCAACAGTGTTGTCGCCGACCTGCTTGACCAACAGAAGAATCTGACCCGGTCAGCCCTGGCAAACCTCAAAAAAGGCGGCGATAGTGTCGAAGCAGCAACAGCCTGGCTGAAGAAAGTGGACAATTCCATCCACCGCATTCAAAAACTGATTACCGACTTCCAGGTAACCGGTCGGATCAATGTAACAAAACTGGGCTTTGCCGCACGGCAAATCCGTAATGTAATCATCGACTGATCACTAAATTTCACTAAAAAAGGGATGAGGTTTCCTCATCCCTTTTTTTATCCATCGCGCTTTCTCGGCAACATCGCGATCTTAATATCTGGACATTTTCCTACCCCAGAGCGACCCAAGCCAGGCCCCCAGAAGCAACGGCAAAAGAATGGCCGGGAAGACACGCAGAACCTCGGCATAGCCTGTATCACTGAAAATGAAAATCAAGGCCATATACACCAGCCCGAAAATAAACGCCCACATGAAAGACAGGCGCATGGCCCCGGCGCGACTACACACAATATAGCCGACGACACCGCCAAAGAAAATTAAAATCAAAATACCCATTGCGCTTTGCCTTCTCAAATTTATCGGCCACAGTAAAGTGACAACCGGATTTCCCCCTAATGTAAAAGGACATTCCGCAAAGCGCACGTTCTTTTGTCAAGAATCTGCATTTTTAATCATCTGGTCAGGGAGCTCAAAACTTGTCGTTTAAAACAACTTCATCCGGAGACAACTGTCCCCCACGCGCCCAAGGCTCTTTTACAGATTTTCCTATAACTAAAATCAGAGCGATAACATGATCCTCCGGTAAATTGATCACCTCCGCTACCTGGTCGGCATCAAACCCGATCATTGGCCCCGTATTCAGTCCTAACGAAGTCGCGGCCACCATAATATTCTGCGCCATAAAGGAACCGCTGCGAATTGCCTCATCACGCTCCAATACAGGCTTATCTTTATAAAACTCTGTCAACATCCCCACAAGAATATCCCGGGTTTCCTGGTCTGCCGTGCGCCAATAACGCGCCGGATTCTTGCGCCAGGCTTGTGTATCGCCGCAAATAACCCAAACCTCACTGGCCTCGGTAAGCTGCGCCTGATCATAAGCCGCCACGCGCAAGGCGGCGCGTGCGCCCTTGTCTGTAACCCGCACAATTCGACCATGTTGAATATTATACGACGACGGCGCACACAAGGCCGCGTCCATTAAACAATCGATCTGTTGATCATCCAACTTGAAGCTGCTGTCAAAATGTTTAGCCGTTCTGCGTGCTGTCATCGCAGTCAATGTATCCATGATAAATCTCCTTTTGTATCTTTTCACCGGATACTTTAAGAGATAGTCTTTCCATTAAATTAAGGAATGCACAAATTAACCAACATGCTTTTGCATTTTATGCACAAGCTTTCCCTGAAGGGGCGCTCATGATTAATCGACTGAATCTATTCCTCAAAGTGATAGAGCTCGGCAGCTTTTCCGCCGTCAGCCGTGCCGCCGGATTATCACCATCAAGCATCAGCCGGCAAATGGACAAATTAGAAACCGATTTCGGCATTCGGCTTCTCAACCGTTCCACCCATGTCATTCATCCGACAGAAGCGGGACTCGCCCTGGCGCCTTACGCAGAGAACAGCCTCGCCCAACTGGACCAGGCCAGGCAGGAAATCTGTCCCCCAAGCGAAAAGGTGACAGGAGCACTGAAAGTATCTGTCTTCTCCACCTTCGGCAATCTCGCAATTTGTCCCCTGCTGCCAAAATTCTTCGACCAGTTTCCCGATGTCAGCCTTACCCTCAACGCCGAGGATTGTATGGTCGACTTGACCAAAGAAAATGTGGATCTCGCAGTGCGTATCGGGCGACCACAGGATTCTAGTCTCAAGATGCGTCCGTTGATGGTCAATCACATGCGATTGGTCGCCAGCCCAGCTTATATCGCCCGGCACGGTCTGCCGGAAAACCCGGAAAAGTTACGACATCACAACTGTCTGACCTTTGACCGCAACCGCAAAACAACCTGGTGGCATTTTGACCAGGACTCTCGGCAAATCAAGGTCCCGGTCTCTGGGAATCTGTGTTCTGTGGGGGGAGCCCCCCTCTATCGGGCGGCTCTGGCTGGTCTTGGTATCACAGTCACCACCCGTTGGCAGTCCCACCGCGCCATCACCCGTGGCGACTTGCTGCCGCTACTGCCCGACTGGAGCGCCAGTCTTGACGGCCAGGGCGCCAACCAGATTTATGCTGTCTATCTGCCAGATCGCCATATGCGTCCGGCATTACGCGCGTTCCTCGACTTTCTGGTGGCGGAACTCGCACCACTTAACTGCTAGAAAGACGAATGAGCCCCCAAAAGCCCTAAGTCTTTTTACTTCTGCCCCTAGTGACGGAAATGGCGCATGCCGGTCATCACCATAGCCAGACCACGTTCGTTCGCCGCAGCAATCACTTCGTCATCCCGCATGGAGCCCCCCGGTTGAATGACCGCCGTAACCCCTGCTTCTGCGGCATGAATCAAACCATCAGCAAAGGGGAAGAAAGCATCAGATGCCACCACCGAGCCCTTGGTCAGAACTTCTGGGAACCCGGCGGCCTC
>TARA_R110002073_G_scaffold5313_2_pt1 | contig 12836 bp, 10 predicted proteins | sample TARA_R110002073 | Tara Oceans TARA_R110002073 (sample SAMEA4397174) | marine metagenome | biome: Polar Biome; feature: [DCM] deep chlorophyll maximum layer (ENVO:01000326); material: water (ENVO:00002006), including particulate matter (ENVO:01000060) such as... | depth 40 m
TGACCGTGATATTCATGACCCAGTTTATGCCCTCGGGCACCTTTAACTTTCGGGGTCAGCTGAAAAATATTATTTACGGCGCCATTAACGACTAGGCGGTCAGGTCAGCCGTTTCTTTGAACGCGATTGCCGCGAGGATCCTGCGCTCACCGGTGTAGGGTTGCCTCGCATGCAAGACCGTATGATTGTTGATGAGCAATACGTCCCCGGGCTGCCAGCGAAAATTTACAGCGAGCTCACTCATTTTAGCCGTGAGTGCATCTAACACCTCGGCATCCATGGGTTTTCCCGTGCCGGTTGTGACGGCCTTTTTACCCTCATTGCGGGCGTCGTCCCAGCCATTGTAAACAGCGCTGATTGAGTTGAAAAACACGCGCTGGTCAGTCTCCTCATCATAGCGAATACCCGGAAGTATCTGGGTGGTGGTTCGTAGGCTGTTGTCCTCAAGCCATTCCCAGGCCATCGCGGCGTCTTTCATTGCTAGCTCAGCATCGTTCCTTGAACTCGCATTAAAGGTCTCCTTCCAGGAACGCCCTATGGGAGAGCTTGTGTCGGTTTCTGACGGCATCACCCGGGTGTAGCAAACCCCCTCACTTTCTACTGTTTTTGCGAACTCAGGATTCAATTCAAAAAAGACCTCACACACTTCTCCAGAGTGGAGCAGGGATGTAGAACCTCCGGTTTCCGACGCGACATCACAGAAGAAAAAAATATATCCCGGTGGTGTCGGTACCTGGGCCATCTCATGGTGGAAGGGAATGGATTCGCTCGCCGGCGCCTCGTTTGCCGTCACGATTCGAGACTCGGTCACCTTGTTCCTTGGAGCAGCGCCACCAATATAAGGCATGTTTTGATATTGGGTTTGATCTAATAACTGTTCAAAGGCATCGGCTGTCGAAACTGGAAAACCTCGAAGTAACACAGCGCCGTGATCGATTAAGCGTTTATGAATTTCGACTCTGTGGTTGCGCATCCATTGGTGTAACTCCGAATCTGAAAACCCTGCCTCGGCGTCTGTGGCGGCAACCACCAGGGGAAAAAGTTTGTGCTTAATCAGTCGCTGTTCGGCGATGGTAACGGTGTTGAGACTCACTTGACGATCCTAAAATCCAGGCCCTGGTCGAGGATTTCTACCGCCTGCTTGTTTGAAGCTGAGAGTTGCGCCGCCATGCCAAGTACCACTGCTTTTAATCCATCTTCGATAGTGACCTCTACAGGTCCATCGGAAGTAATGGCATTGTTGAATCCCAGATGTTCGTAGTAGGTTGAACCATGGTGAGAACCAGCCTTTTGTAATGCCTCTTCAACAAGCACCGTTTCTGCTATGGGCCCACGAGGATGTCTCGGGCTGAAAACAACCTGGGGTTCTGGTTGCGGGCGATCATCGGGCCAGGTCACCGCAGGGCCCGGAATGAGACACTCCAATTTAGCAACGTTTCCTACAGCGCAGATTTCTTCCTGATAAGTGGACCCCTCAGCAAACATGTTGAGGTCGAGTAGTGCCCGTCTGTTACTAGCAAATTCCATTGTCACAAATGCATTGTCGATAATGTCCGGCACTTCGCCGTCATAACGTTCCTTTAGGTGGTTGTGGTTCTGCCCGGCAGACGCATAGAGGGAACTGACTTCTTCTTTAAGGATAAGTCGGTAGAGATCAAAGAAGTGGCAGCATTTTTCAACCAGGGTGCCGCCGGAGTTTCGATTGAAGCGATTCCAGTCACCAACTTTTTTAAGGAACGGGAACCGGTGCTCGCGGATACTTAAGGTCTGTAGCTCTCCAATCCTGTCCAGTTGATTCATAAAATGAACCAGGGGTGGCATGTAACGGTATTCCATTGCTACCCAGAGAGGCGCTTGATGTTTGGCTGCTGCCTCTCGAATCCTGCTGACATCGTCTTTTTCGGTGACGAGGGGTTTCTCAACCAGTATGGGCAGGGATGTCGTTCTGAGAAGGCTAAGCAGTTGTTCTGCATGTTGATAGTTAGGTGTGGCAATCACCAGTGCATCAAGATTGGGAATTTTGAGCAGTTCTTCCAGTGACGAAAGGATTTCTGCTTCCGGCAGTAAACGCCGACAGCGTTTCTGCATCGCCGCATTCGGCTCCGCCACGGCAACCACTTGCGCATTTGGAATGAGGGCCAGGTTGTTAATATGTTCCTGGCCCATCATGCCACCGCCTAGTAAGGCATAACGTAGCATCTTTATGGCAGCAACAGGCCACCATCGACGTCCAGTGTTGTGCCCGTCATGTAGTGGTTGGTTAAGGTCAGCAGGATCGCGCTAGCAACTTCTTCAGACTTGCCGACGCGCTGCAACAGGACACCTTTACCCATCTGGGCAAGGACGTCGGCTTTTTTGTCGCCGAAGTGATCTTGCATGCCAGATTCAATTAGGCCCGGCGCGACAACATTCACCCGCAGGGGCGCGAGCTCCAAGGCCAGGGCTCGACAAAGTCCCTCCACTGCGCTGCCGACGCATGAAACCGATGACATGCCGACATTGCACTTACGGGCCGGCGTGCCGCTGACCAGGGTGATAGAACCCGATTCGGTCAGATGAGTTGCCCCGGCTCTAACGACATTACAATAGCCCCAAAATTTGTCGAAGGCTTCTCGAAACTGGTCCTGGGTTTGTTCCAAAAAGGGTTTCATGGTGCGATTGGCACCGGTTGCTGCAGCCACAATATGATCAACCCTGCCGACCCCGGCGAATAGTTCGGCGAGTCCGCCGGTGTTATGGGTATCACAGCTAGAGAAGGTAATGTTTGGATATTGTTTTTGGCAATTCGCGACCTTGTCTGCGGAACGGCTTACAGCCCAGACATTTGCGCCCGCTGCGCTGGCCAATACCGCTGTTGCCAGGCCAATACCCGATGTGCCGCCGACCACGACGATGTTCTTATTTTCTAAATTACTCACGCCTGATCGCTCCACATAAGTTACTCCCTCTAAGTTGATTCAATATGATGCTCGGCAGTCTACTCTTCTGCCCGTTGCTGCGAAACATCAGGCCGGGCATCAATCACTTTTCGAACTCTGGCGTGTTCCGCTTCATTCAACGCAAACTTGATAAATAGGGTTGCACCGATGAAGTAACAGGTTGCCGGTAGAAGCGAGAATAGCGCACGCAAAGCAAATTGAGTCTCTTCCGATTGCACGACATTAGGCTCAAAGCCCGAGAGCTGTAGGGTAAAGCCCGTTACCAGCGCGGTGATTGAAGCTGCGCCTTTGCGGATCAAGTTCCACACGGCTAAATAACTACCTTCTTTGCGTTCTCCCGTCAGATACTCGTCATAGTCAATAATGTCCGCTTGAATGGATGGCGCAACCACGGCGCTAATGCCACCGGTTACGCCGAGTAAAAATGACAATAACCAGATCAACAAAGGCTCGTGTAGAGCAAAAAAGTAGCCAACAAAAATTGCCGAAGAGAGCCACATACTGAACGCCCAGAGTTGCTTCTTGCCCGTATACCTCGCAATGCGAATCCAAATAGGGGTGAACGCAAATTGTGGGATTGTATAGGTGGCCAAAATAGCGGTGAAGTAGGTAGCTTTGCTGAAAGGCATCGCCTCGGCGGGTATTACATAGTCCACTAGATAGGGGACTAGCAGTCCAATGGTTGCGGCGCCGAAGGTTTCAATGCCGAAGACGATCAGCAGTAGAAATGCATGGGGGTTTCTAAATACATCGGCAAAAGACTTAAATGGGCTGCTAGAACCCCGGTTCTGGAACTCGGTTCTCTCGGGCAATATGGCGGTAGAACCGAGGACAAGACCTGTCACGCTGATGCCGGCAATCATAGACAGCACAAATGCCATGACCCTTTGATCTTCAGCGCTCCCGAGCAGATAAACAAAAAGTAGCCCGAGTCCTGCTCCGACGGCGCCAATCATATGGGTATAACCGAATAACCGGGTTCGCTCGTGGTGGTTTGGCGTGAGCTCCATCCCAAGTGCGCCATGGGGAACATAAAAAGCGGTGCTGGCGGTTTCGTAAACCAGCAGCGCAACCCCCATCCAGACGATCAGCTGCACACCTTCAAGAAACGTCGGCGGTGACCACATCATGATCATGCCAAGCCCCATGGGAATGGCTGAAAAATAAAGCCAGATTCGTCGTCGACCGTAACGACTTTTGGTGTTGTCTGAGAGATAACCGACCATCGGATCCGAGAAGGCATCCCAGAGTCTTGAGGCTGCAATCAAGGAACCCATGGCGGCAGGTGCAATGAGCAGAACATCGGTGGAAAACTTCATAAGGAAGGTAGCAAATAAAAAGCCCATCATCCGAAAACCAATTCCGGGCGCAGCGTAAGCCCAGATAACAGTGGTTTTTAATTGCTCGACTCCTGCGGCACCAGCCCGATTTTGATTCAGGTTTTGGTTCGGCTCTATTTTCTCAGTCACTCAATTGAACTCGTCTAGGTAAAGTCGAAGGTCTTGATTGCATTTAGCATCATTTGTACGGCCATCATGACCAACAACATGCCCATTAGTCGTTCAACGGCGGTTAAGCCGCGGTCGCCCAATATACGATGCATGGGTGTTGAGGCAAGCAATATGATTGCCGTGGCGATCCAGGCGGCGGTTATGGCGATAAGCAAATCAAAAAGTGGTGTTGTCGTCGACATCAACATCAGGACCGCCATGATTGATGGTCCAGCGACCGCTGGAATGGCCAACGGCACAATAAATGGTTCCCCCTCGGGGCCATCGCCAAATAAGCCCAGGGGAGATGGGAAAATCATTCGGATCGCAATAATAAATAGGATGATGCCCCCGGAGATACTGATGGCTTCCTGGGACAGATGGAGAAATTCAAGGATGTAACGGCCGCAGAACAGGTATAGCAGTAGGATGACGTAGGCAATTAACAGTTCGCGGATGGTAATTCGCAGATGGCGTTCGCGATCTACATGCTTCAGGACGCTCATAAACAGCGGGATGTTGCCCAGCGGATCCATGATTAAGAAGAAGACGACAGCAACGCTAAAGAGTTCGATCAAAAGTTAATCCCGCAAAATTGGTAAGCATAACATTGTCGAATGAACCACTTTCACTCCTGTGTCGTATCAGACCAATGAGTTCATTGAACACATTTCCAACATCTTGAATTTTAAAGATTTTGTAGTATGATGCGGCGCATCAAAGCACATATATTCGCTGTTCATTACAACCCTTATGCCAGACCCTGCATCTATAGTCTATCTAGAGTGTTAGTTGTCGTTGGAGTTACACCGTGAGTAACAAGAATTTAATTGCCCTGTTTATCGGCATTTCGATGGCCGTCTGGTTGCTATCCGGTAGCTTTTCCGGGGACAAGGTTATTGCCGCCGAACACGAAGCTATGGTGGCGTCCGAGGGATTGTTTAAGGTCCGTGCACTTCGCAGCACCGCAACCGAGCAGGTGACGTCCCTGGATGTCAGTGGCCAAACCGAGGCAAATCGAGTGGTCACCGTGCGAGCGGAAGTGACAGGCCGTATCGAGCAGATGGCCGTTCAAAAGGGTGATCGAGTCGAAGTAGGTGAGGTTTTGTGCCAGCTCGCGATTGATACAAAACAAAGTGACTATGAAGAATCCAGGGCGGCGTTCAAGAGCGCAGAACTTGAGTTTCAGGGCATCCAGGATCTTAAACGCCAGGGCTTGCAGTCGAATATTAATCTTGCCCGCGCCGAAGCAGCGCTGGCGTTGTCCCGGGCGAACATGATGCGGGCCGAATTGGCGTTAAAGAAAACCAGTATCGTCGCACCGTTTTCAGGGGTCATCGAAAAGCAGCCGGTTGAGCAGGGCGATTATTTAAACGTCGGGCAGAGCTGCGTGACAATCATGGAGATCGATCCCATTTTGGTGAAGGGGCAGGTCGCGGAGCGCAACGTGAACAAGATTGCGTTGGGCGGAGATGTTTCTGTCCAGCTAATTACCGGTGAAACCATGAACGGAAAAATCACCTATATTGCCCGTTCACCGGAGTCCAGCACACGAACGTTTCCTATTGAGGTGACGATTCAAGCGCCGGGGCCTAATATTCGTGCGGGAATATCTGCTCGATTGCAGGTGCCCCTGGGTAGTCAGATGGCACATCTTGTTACTCCTGCTGCAATGGTATTAAACGACGCGGGTCAAATGGGTGTTCGGATTGTTGATGACAAAGGCATTGTACAGTTCCAAAAGATCACTGTTGTAGGTGAGTCTAAGGCTGGTGTTTGGGTAACCGGTTTAGCCCCTCAAGTTGATCTGATCACCGTTGGCCAGGAAGATGTTTTTGAGGGCCAACAAGTTGAAATCGAACTCGCGCCCCTTGGTACAATAGTTAGTAAATAGTGCTGTCTTAAGCAAGTAACGCTTATACACATGACATTGACGAACCTAAAATAAATTGAGTTGTCTATGAACTACGTTGGTACGTTAGTGGGTCGGTCTCGAACGGTACTTTCCCTGTTGGTTGTGATTTTGCTAGCTGGGTTTGTGTCCTACAGCAACATTCCACTTGAATCTAACCCCGACGTCTCCGTGCCTGTCATTGTGGTGACAGTTCCCCATGAAGGTATTTCGCCAGAAGACGCTGAACGCTTGCTCGCGCGGCCAATGGAGCTAGAGCTAAAAGCAATTGAAGGCGTCGACGAGATAAACTCCTACTCGGGAGAAGGCAGTGCCACCATTGTGCTGCGTTTTGATTACAGTTTTGATTCAGATCAGGCATTACTCGACGTTCGGGAAGCCGTGGACAAGGCTAAGGCCAAAATTCCCTCCACGGCAGAAGAGCCTATCGTCTCTGAAGTTTCAGCGTCAGACTTCCCAATCATTACGGTAAGTCTGGGTGGCAACGGCGTGCCAGATCGAGTTCTGTCGAGGCTGGCCAAAGATCTCCAGGAAAAAATCGAAAGTATTCCAGAAGTACTTGAAGCTAACATCAATGGCGACCGAGAGGAACTGTTAGAAGCTATAGTTGATCCAGCACAACTTGAAGTGTATGGCATCACGAACGATGAATTGATAGCCGCGGTCTCCCGCAATAATCGCTTAATTGCGGCGGGTGCAGTAGATACCGGCAAAGGCAGCTTCTCCGTGAAGATCCCCGGTCTGATTGAAACAGCGGAGGACGTGCTTTCCATTCCTATTAAGGCGAATGGGGATAGTGTGGTCCAGCTACGAGATGTGACGACTTTGCGCCGTACTTTTAAGGACGCTCAGGGTTATACCCGGGCCAACGGATCACCGGCCGTGGTGCTGGAAATTTCAAAGCGCAAAGGCACCAGCCTGATCACCGCAGTTGATAAGGTAAAAGCCATAGTTGAGCGTGAACGACGCAACTTTCCACCTCTAGTTGAAGTGTCTTATCTTGCCGACCAGGCCCCGGATACCTTAGATCAAATTAATACCCTGCAGGGTAATATCTCAACCGCGATGTTTCTTGTGCTCACGGTTGTGGTTGCAGCGGTGGGTGTTCGTTCAGGGTTACTTGTTGCCCTCGGTATCCCCTTTTCATTCTTGTTTGCATTTATTGTGGTCAGCGCCCTGGGATATACCTACAACTTTATGGTGATGTTCGGCATGTTGCTAGGTCTGGGGATGCTAATTGATGGTGCTATTGTGGTGGTTGAGTTAGCGGATCGGACCATGTCGGAAGGCAAGTCGCCAAAGGAGGCTTATGTCTATGCAACCAGGCGGATGTTCTGGCCGGTACTTGCCTCAACCGGTACAACATTGGCTGCCTTTTTACCTTTGATGTTTTGGCCCGGGGTGACCGGTGGATTTATGAAGTACCTGCCGGTGACTGTTTTTGCTGTGTTATTTGGCTCCCTGGCATACGCGTTAGTCTTTGCTCCGGTGTTGGGATCGCTAATTTCCAAGCCCAAACAGGATAAGGTTGATGCAAATGCAGTGGCGTTGGAGGCAGGCCGCTATTCGGATCTTAAGGGCTTTCTCGCCATCTATTACCGAATTCTCGACTTTACGACGCGACACGCGTTTATTGTTATCGGTATCACCCTGGTTTTACTGTTCAGTATTGTTGAGATGTACGGCAAAGCCGGGAATGGCACGCAGTTTTTTACCGAGGTTGATCCAACTTTTGCAGGCGTTAATGTTGCGGCAAAAGGTAATTTTAGCGCTTCTGAAATCCGCGATATTGTTGTTGATGTCGAAGATAGAATATTGATTGCGGAAAAACATAAAAGTATTTACACGCGATCTGGGGCCGGTGGCGTGAGTGCAGGTCCCGGTGGTGCGAGATCTGCGGACCAAATCGGCAGCATGTTTATAGAATTATCCGATCGCCGTAGCCGCGATATTAATGGCTGGGAAGTGGAAGCTGTTTATCGTGATGCCATTGAGGAGATCCCCGGTGTTCGAGCCGAGATGCAAAAAATAGAGCAGGGCCCGCCGGTTGGCAAAGACGTCCAAATTCAGGTTGCCGGAGATGATCTTGAGATATTGGCCCGGGAAACTAAGCGGATCAGCAAATATTTAAAGTCGCTGGAAGGGTTAAGGGACATTGACGATACTGCGCCAGTTCCTGGCATCGAGTGGGAGATCACCCTGGATCGAGGTAAGGCGGCAATGATGGGCGCAGATCTGACCAGTGTTGGCGCGGCAATTCAGCTTGTCACTAACGGTGTTTTGGTGGGTAAGTATCGTCCCGACGATGTGGATGACGAGGTTGATATTCGCGTCCGATATCCAGAAGAATACCGCTCGATCACCCGGCTTGACGGCCTAAGAATCTCTACCCAGGATGGCCAGGTGCCCTTAAGCAGTTTTGTGCAGCGGGATGCTAAACCCAAACTGAGTTCAATCTTCCGCCAGGATGGCCAACGAATTATGTATGTTCGGGCAAATACGGAGCCCGGAGTACTCGCGGAGGAGAAAGTCAAAGAGATTAGTGCCTGGCTTGAATCGGCAGAATTGGATCGGTCCTTAGAGGTGGTATTTAAGGGTGCCAATGAAGAGCAGAATGACTCAATGGCATTTATCGGCACGGCTTTTTCACTAGCGCTGGCGTTGATGGGCATTTTATTGGTCACACAGTTCAACTCCTTTTATCAGGCAGCATTAATTCTCTCCGCGGTGATAATGTCGACAGTGGGGGTGTTGTTAGGGTTGTTGGTCCTGGATCAACCCTTTAGTGCCATCATGACCGGTGTGGGGATTGTCGCGCTGGCAGGCATCATCGTGAATAACAATATTGTGTTGATTGATACCTTTAACTATTTGCGCATCGATAATCCTGACTGGTCGATTGAGCGAGTGATTATCCAAACCGGTTGTTTGCGCCTGCGACCCGTATTCCTGACGACCTTTACCACGGGTTTTGGTCTCCTACCGATGGCAAGTGGCGTGTCGATTGATTTGCTGGCCCGGGAAATTGAAGTGGGTGGTCCGGTTGCCTCCTTTTGGGTCCTGTTGGCGTCATCGATTGTCTCGGGCTTAAGCTTTGCGACCTTGCTCACGCTGATTGTTACCCCAGCCATGCTTATGGCGCCAACGGCGTTTCGAAATATCGTGGCCAAGATTCGCGGCCGTCACGTTCCAACGCTCACGACCGATGCTTAACATCCTCGAAGCGGTATTCCGATAATCTTGGTAGTGTTACCCTTTAGGTTTGCTAGAGGGGACACCGATGGAATACCGAAGACTTGGCCGTCACGGCTTGGAAGTACCTACCCTGTGTCTTGGCACAATGACCTTTGGTCTACAGGTTGATGAAAAGACGTCCTTTGAGATCCTCGATAAAGCCGCAGCCAATCGCTTAACCTTTCTGGATACGGCTGATGCTTATCCCCTCGGTGGAACGGCACAAACACTCGGTGAGACAGAAGCCATCATTGGCCGTTGGATGAAGCAACGGGGTAATAGAGATAAGCTTGTACTCGCCACCAAATGTTTTGCCCAGACTGGACGCCGGCCGAATAATCGCGGTTTGTCCCGACATCATATTATTGCCTCTATAGAAGCCAGCCTAAAACGATTGCAAACAGACTATGTGGATATCTATCAATCCCACGGCTTTGACCCCGACGTACCGATCGAAGAGTCCCTGCGAGCTTTTGATGATCTTGTGACTGCCGGCAAGGTCAGATATGCCGCCTGTTCAAACTATCCAGCCTGGCGATTAGCCGAAGCCATTAGCACTGCAGAACGGCTAGGTATGACAGGCTATACATCGGTCCAACCAAGATACAACCTACTCTACCGGGAAATAGAAACGGAGCTCCTGCCGCTGGTTCGTCATCACGGTCTCGGTGTGTTGGTTTACAACCCTCTGGCGGGAGGATTCCTATCTGGTAAGTACAAGCCAGGCCAGTCGCCCGAGGAGGGCACCCGGTTTACCCTCGGGACTGCAGCGGATCGTTATCAGGCGAGATACTGGCACGATAGCCAGTTTGATGCGGTAGAAACACTTAAAGCGGCAGCTGCCGCTCGGGACTTAAACCTTGTATCGGTGGCCGTTGCCTGGGTGCTTCGTCAACCCGGTATTACCTCTGCGATCATCGGTGCCAGTCATCCGGATCAACTCGATGCCAACCTTGCGGCATTAAATGTTGAATTTGATGATGAGCTTAATAGTGCCTGCGAAGCCGCCTGGTGGACCTTACCCCGTCGGCCTGTTGCAGAAGGCTATCGGTAACCCAATCACCCATTCAGTCGCAACAACAGACATGACACTCAACTATTAAACTCAAGCTATCTTTGGAGAATCAGTTATGGACGAACTCGCCTTTTCAGATGCTGTTACGTTAGCCGGCAAAATAAAGCGCAAAGAGATTAGCAGCCTAGAAATGCTCAATCATTTTGTTGATCGGATCGATCGCTACAACCCTGATATTAATGCTGTTGTATTGTTCCAGCTCGACAAGGCAAGAGACCGGGCCAAGGCTGCTGATGTCGCCCTGGCTTCGGGAGAGGATTGGGGGCCGTTGCACGGTCTACCCATGACCGTAAAAGAATCCTATGACATTGGTGGGTTGCCCACGACCTGGGGTGACCCCGCGAATCGAAACAATATTGCCACGGAAGATGCGGTGGCCTGCGAGCGTTTACAGAATGCCGGGGCAGTCATTTTTGGTAAAACCAATATCCCAATCCATCTTGCGGATTTTCAAAGCTATAACGAGATCTACGGCACAACCGGTAATCCCCATAATCTCGATCGCACCCCAGGGGGATCATCCGGTGGTAGCGCGGCGGCATTAGCGGCTGGATTAACCGGTCTTGAGATGGGCAGCGACATTGGTGGTTCGATCCGAAACCCTGCACATTACTGTGGTGTGTTTGGCCACAAGCCCACCTGGGGTGTATTGCCCATGCGTGGCCACGCAATGAAGGATGTCCTGACGCCTTCGGATATTTCTGTGATTGGCCCGCTTGCCCGTAGCGCCGAGGATCTGAAGTTGGTTATGGATATTGTGGCCGGCGCTGACGATCTGCATTTGCCCGGTTGGCAAATTGCGTTGCCGGAACCCACCCAGAAAAGCCTGGCGGACTATCGGGTTTGTGTCTGGCTTGATGAGCCATCCATTGCGCCGGTTGATGAATCCCAGAAAGAGCGTGTGCTCAAGATTGCACAGTTGGTAGAAGCGGCGGGTGGTCATGTTGACTATAACGACCGGCCTAATTTTGATGTTGCCACCTCCCATGATTGTTACACCAATCTTTTGCACTCGGCGATGTCGGCAAGATCTGCGGAAGATGTTTTTAATGCGGGCGTAAAGCGGCGGGCTGCACTGGATAAATCGGACCAAAGCCAACTGGCAAAGGTCACCCGGGCATCAACCCTTTATTATCGAGAGTGGCATGCGATCAATGAGCAGCGTACTCACCTGCGCTGGGCCTGGCACGAATTCTTTAAGCAATATGATGTGGTGTTGACCCCCATGTGCATGACCTCGGCTTTTCCCCATGATCACAACCCAAAAAATTCTGAACGAATGATCCAGGTGAACAACAGCCCAGTGAATTATTTTGATCAAGTATTCTGGGCAGGTCTGACGGGCGTGTCTTACCTTCCCTCAACGGTCGTGCCGACAGGGCTCGACAGCCAAGATTTGCCGATTGGGGTGCAAGTTGTCGCGCGGGAAATGGGCGACCTCACCAGCATCGATTTTGCCAGGCTGGTGGACCGCGAGTTAGGTGGGTTTACTCCTCCTGCAGCATACAAAGATTAAGATTCTTAAGGAGTACTTTTTGTTAAGGATGAAAAAGTTAGTCGGGGTTTTCCTGTGCTGGGGGATTTTCTTTAGCGTCGCCCACGCCGAAAACCCTGTAGTGGAAATGCATACGTCTTCGGGACTTATTGTGCTCGAACTCAATCAAATGCTGGCGCCGCTGACGGTCGCAAACTTCCTGAGTTATGTCGAAAAGGATGGCTATAAGGGTGCGATTTTTCACCGTGTGATTCCAGGCTTTATGATTCAATCCGGTGGTCACTTCAGTGATCTGACGGAACTTGAAGGGGGAGAGCCGGTTGTCAACGAGGCGGATAACGGCCTGAAGAATAAGCTCGGTACAATTGCAATGGCGCGCATGGATGAAATTGATAGCGCCCAGCGCCAGTTTTTTATCAATGCAGCTAACAATACCTCCCTGGATCACGGACCTTTGAGTTGTACCCGGGAGGATGAGCGTAAGGTTGCGGCGGCGAGAGAGCGCGGTCTGCATCGCCCCCAAAGCTGTAAGACCTTTGGTTATGCAGTGTTTGGCAGAGTCGTAGAGGGAATGTCAGTGGTAAATGCAATTGAAGCAGTCCCCACCAGACCAAGGGGCGGGCACCGGAACGTGCCTATTCAACCGGTGATTATTGAGAAGATTGTGTTGCGAGGAGTTGGTTCTAGATGA
>TARA_R110002073_G_scaffold97404_3_pt1 | contig 12810 bp, 12 predicted proteins | sample TARA_R110002073 | Tara Oceans TARA_R110002073 (sample SAMEA4397174) | marine metagenome | biome: Polar Biome; feature: [DCM] deep chlorophyll maximum layer (ENVO:01000326); material: water (ENVO:00002006), including particulate matter (ENVO:01000060) such as... | depth 40 m
CAAGTTGCTGTTAATCCAGTCACAAAAAAAGAGGAAACATTAAACCAATACCAATTAATTGTTTTGGCGATGTTAAAAAAAGCAAGGGCAGGAGATGTTAGAGCTGCTCAATGGATTGATGAAAGAGGATTTGGAAAGTTAACTGAGAATTACGAAGTAAATCAAACAGGAGAATCTAGCGGAGATTTAAAAGACATAATACGTGCAATCAGAACAACAGGGGATACAGATTAATGATAAGTATTTAAAACCTTTTTTAAATGATAGCCGATACTTTATAGTTACAGGCGGAAGGGGAAGCTCTAAATCATTTTCAATAAGTTTTATACTATTAATGCTCTTAGAAGAAAAGGGACATACTGTTTTGTTTACGAGGTACACTTTGAGATCTGCTGCTATATCTATTATACCTGAATTTTTAGAGAAAATAGAATTAGCAGATAAGCTACACAAATTCCATATAACAAGAGATCAGATAATACATAAGGATTCAGGAAGCAAGATAATCTTCAGGGGTTTAAAAACAAGTAGCGGAGATCAAACTGCTAATCTAAAATCACTTACAGGCATCACTACTTGGGTTATGGATGAAGCCGAAGAATTGAATGACGAAAACATCTTTGATAAGATAGATTTAAGCGTAAGACAGAAGGGGGTTTTAAATCGTGTTATAATGATCTTAAATCCGACAACTAAGGAGCATTGGATATATACTAGGTTTTATGAGGGAAAAGGCATTGAGGGGGGCTTAAATGTGCTTAAAGATGATACTACATATATACACACAACCTATTTAGATAATAAAGAGAATTTGTCACAGAGTTTCATTGACCGTATTGAGGAAATGAAAGTGCGTAGACCTGAAAGATATAAGCATCAAATATTAGGAGGATGGCAGGCAAAGGCTGAAGGCGTGATATTTGAGAATTGGAAACTAGGAGAATTTAAAGAGGTTGGAAAAATAGTAGCTGGGGCAGATTTTGGATTTTCAGCCGATCCATCAACCTTGATCTTAACAAGCATAGATTCAGATAATAAGATCATTTATCTAAAAGAATGTTTTTATCTCAAAGGGTTAACCACTTCACAGTTATCACAACTCTATAAAAAGTATGCTAATGATAATCTAATAATAGCAGATAGCGCAGAGCCTAGGTTAATCAATGAGCTGTCATTGAGTTCTAACGTCAAAGCAAGTATAAAAGGGCAAGGATCGGTGCTATACGGTATTAGCTTGATGCTTGATTACGATTTAATTGTTGATCCTGAAAGCGAAAATCTAATTAAGGAATTAAACAATTATAAATGGCTAGAAAAAAAGAGCCAAACACCAATAGATAATTTTAACCATTTGCTTGATGCCTCAAGATATGCGATAGGGTATCAATTAAAAAATCCAAGAAGTGGAGAATATAATTTAATATGAATTTGAAGATGATTAGTTATTACGAAGATGTATTAATGCACACAGAAAAGGAAGAACATAAGATTTATGCTAAAGCTATGTTAGATTATTATAAGGGCAAAAAAAGTAAGCCGATTATGATGAACGGAGTATTGGCAAGAAAGTACTTGAAATGCATTTAGTAGACCTTAAAAAGATTCCTGAATTGTATATATAATAAGAGATGAAAAGACAGAATATTTTAGTGCCTAATAATCTAAGCGAAATTACGCTTGGACAGTATCAAAGATTTGCAAGAATTAATGAGAAAGAAGAAAACGAAAAAGTTTTAGAAAGAAAAATGATTGAAATTTTTTGCTCTATTGATGCTGAGAATGTTAAAAAAATAGAATATAAATCATTAAAAAAAATAGTGGTTTTATTAAGTGATGTTATAAATAAAAAGCCCGAATTAGTTAAAAGGTTTAAAATAGATAAACAGGAGTTTGGATTTATACCAAAGTTAGATGACATGAGCTTTGGAGAGTTTGTTGACTTAGACACTTCTTTGGCTGATTGGGATACTATGCACTTAGCGATGGGCGTGTTATACAGACCTATAAAAAATAAGTTGCTAGATACCTATACAGTTAATGAGTATAAACCAGAGGATGAAATAAACATGAAAGAAATGCCATTAGATGCTGCCCTTTCAGCTATTTTTTTTTTGATCGATTTAGGGAAAGAATTAACGAATCATATTCACAATTATTCAGCACCGCTGATTCAGGAATGGACTCAACAGCAGAAGGAGCATTTGCCGAACAATATGGCTGGTACTCTTCAATCTATGCTATAGCACAAGGTGACTTAACAAAGTTCGATCAGGTGACAAAATTAAACATACATAGTTGTTTTACTTTTTTATCATTTGAAAAACAAAAATTAGAAATAGAAGGTAAAAGAATAAAAAATGCGAGATAAAATTGACTTAGTAGAAATGCTTTACGAAAGATCATTATTAAATGATGACGAGGAAATTATTTTAAGCGATGGATTTGAAAGTGCATTAATTGGAATTACAGCAGGAGAAAAAATAGCAGTATACGATTTTTGGAAGGCTATCGATTGTCTTTTAAAAGCAGATAATACTTTAAGTTTTGATGAAGCACTTGAATGGTTAGAAGATTACTCATACGAGAAGCTGAAACATGCTGAACAATTGACACCAATTTTTATAAAGACATTATGAATAATTATTTTAAAATATTGGATGATCTGCAGGAAGCTGCTATTGCTGAACCTTTTATTAATACAGTCACACAAGGTGATATTACTGAAGTAGACCTAAACAAAAACACAATCTTTCCTTTATGTCATTTGATGCTTAATAATGTCTCATTAACATCGAATGCATGCAATTTGAATATGTCAATAGTGCTTATGGATATAGTTAACTTTTCTAAAGAAGCTAAAACAAGTGACATTAGAGGAAACAGCAATGAATTAGATGTATTAAATACCCAGTTATCAGTTGCAGGAAGGCTACAGGCTTTGCTCTTGAGATCAGAAACATACAGAAACAATTATCAACTAGATGGCGCATTTAATTGTGAACCTTTTACAGATCGGTTTGAATCAAATGTAGCTGGCTGGACTGTAAGTTTTAGTGTAACAATGTTTAATGAATCAACGAGCGTGGCATGATGGATTTAAAAAATGTTAAAAGTATACTGAATGCTTTTGGCAAAACAGTTGTTTTAAATTCAAAGAATAACCTTAAGAGTAAGGGAAACCTTGAAAAGTCGATAACGTTTAGTAAGGTTGAAGCCAATAAAAATAGTATTGCTATACAGTTCATAATGGAAGAATATGGATTGTACCAAGACAAGGGAGTTAAGGGTGCTATAAATCCATATACAGGAGCAAATGCTGCGAAAGAATATAAGCAAGGGGTGACTTATCAATTCGGAACAGGATCAGGTACAGGGCGAGGCGGAGGATTAAGAAAGAGCATAGAGAAATGGGTCGAAAAAAAAAGGTTTCAATTTCAAGTAAGAAACAAGAAAGGAAAGACTGGGCAGTTTATGTCTTACAAAGCGACTGCATCTTTAATATCTCGATCAATCTGGAGTAAGGGAATAAAGCCTACGCTATTCTTTACTAAACCATTTGAAAAAGCCTATAAAAAGTTACCTAAAGAAATTGAGCAAGTGTTTGGTTTGGATGTAGAAACTTTTATGGAGTTTACGTTAAAAGATATTAAGAACAAAAAATGAGTACAAAAATAAATGTTAGAAGTCCATTTTACTTAAATCTAGTTGAACCTACAGTTCCTGATCCTGAGTTTACTTGCTCGGTGGCTAATATTAAAAATTTAACCATAGATCAACAGGGGCAAATAAGTACAGCTGATTTAGATTATGGAACACTAGATACGATCACATCTAGTGATTCAGATTTTTCAAACAATAAGTTTCCTACTGAATCGAGTGCAACGAACAGAGCGTTAGTTTTAAGGATACTAATACCAGTTGGTTATTCTAATGTAGGCGATGGATATATAGATTGCCCTAAGACTGTTATACAACCTGCTTATGTTACTAGTGGCTCTACTCCTAGTTGTTCAGGAGGACCTACAACTAATAGCAGTATATCTGCTAAAACCTTAGATGAAGGGGGTGACTTTGAAACAATAAATTTAGCATCATTCTTTAATGCTGGAAGTGTGGCTATTGCAGGATTTAAAATTTATAATCCAAAACCGAGTTTAGTAAATGCTTCAATTAGTGGAAGCACTCTTACGGTTTCTTCTAACAGTATTGGAGGTGCTACAAATATTCAAATATCTGCTTTTGACGATGCATCAAATAGTTGTACAGCAACTCAAACAGTAACCGTAACAGTTAATGCAGCAGGAAGTCCAGCTTTTAGCTGTTCATTCAAAGCGTTTTCAGGTGGTAGCATTTCACAGGCTGGTGCAATAATAAAACCTAATTCGGTTGCGGATGTGGGTAATATAAAAAGCTCTAGTGGAGGATCTACTATTACAAGTTATTCAGCAAATAATACTGGAAGTGATAGAACAGTTACCCTTTATTTTGATTTAACTGCACCTGCTGGTTTTAGCAATGCAGGTAGCACAGTTGAATGTAGCGCAAACTTTGTACAACCGTCAAGTTCAACTAGCACTTTTGATTGTGGAACAGCTGGTTTATATGGTCAACAAATATCGAGCAAAGGACAAATAAGTATTGGAAATGTAACTAAGGGAACTATATCGAGTTTTAGCCCTTTGAGTTTTCTAGATGTAGATACCCCCACACCTAGAACTGTAACATTTACGATAACCATACCTGCTGGATTTTCAAATTCAGGAACTATTAATTGTACAGCAAGTATAACACAACCTGCAAAAGTTGCAGTATGTGGCTCAAATTCTTTTAAAATCTCAGGACCTAAAACATTACCAAGTGATTTTTGTAGTGGGCTTTTTAGTGTTACTAAAAGTATAACAAGTACTGTTTCAGGCGTAACGAGTAATCTTGGCGGAGTTGTTTGTTCAGCAAATGCACCATACCAAGGGGGCAATTTTTATTATGCAGTAAGCACAAATACTACGACAGTTGGATTAGGAACAGGATCATTTTATTTATGGCAGATTGATAACAATGGAGTTGTGCAAAATGTAGCAATTAGAAATTGCCCTACTAATGGTGCAGGAGGTGGAAAGGGAAAAGGCGGAGATTTATAAAAAAACAATAATATGGCTTTAGGAAGTGTATCACTTAATTTATATGTCTACTCTGGAACAGTTGGAGATTATCAGGCAAGTGACTTAAAATATACAATAAACAAAAATGTAATAATAGACCAAAGCAATGTGGTTTTAGAAATTGGAGAATTAGCAAGGGATTTTCTTAGCGTGACTTTTAACGATGATTATGTTTCACGAACCTTATGGGTTACAGCGATTGTAAATTATTTTGATGAAAACCAAACAGCCTTTACATTTAATAATCCACAGACATTTGATCATTTAGCATTTGATGGCTATGGATATTATGAGGATAGTATAAACCCACAATTGTCTACAAATGCTTTAATCAGTTCAAATGAAGTATATCATTTAGAAGATACAGCTGGAAAGATTCCAATTTTTGCAGAAGGTGTTGGAAAGGTTGTAATTGATTCAACCACAACTCAGATTACTGACAATGGCAATTCTAATCAGAAGATTCAATATTTAAATATACCAGCAAATAGTTCCAGCGTAAAAATTTATGCAACGGATGATTCAACGCTATTAAAAACAATAACTGTAACTAATATTTGTGAACCAAAATATACGCCATACAAAGTAACATTTACGAATAAATTTGGTGCATTTCAAGACCTGTATTTTTTTAAAAAGTCAGTAGAAACAATGATGGTAAAGGATGAAACCTTTAAAAGAAATATTGTTACTGTCGGCACACCAGTTTATGGCACTTATGAGGCTCAAAAGAATCGTTATAATGTAAATGCTAATACAAGTATAAAGTTAAATACTGGTTTCATTAGTGAGGGAATGAATGATACGATAGAGGAACTTTTTTTAGCAGAGAATGTATGGCTTAGAATTGATAACAAAACATTGCCAATGCTGCCTAAAACTAAATCATTGACATACAAGACAAGTGTGAATGATAATCTTGCTAATTATACTATTGAATTTGACTACGCATTTGATAAAATAAACAACATAAGATAAATGCTTCAAATACAGCTTTATATTGAAGGGAAACAGGTCGAGCTTTATGACGATGAAAGTATCACGTTAACACAAAGTATTCAGGATGTAAGAGACATAAAAAAAATATTTTATGATTACTCAAGAACATTCTCAGTACCTGCTTCAAAAAACAATAATAATATTTTTAAGCACTTTTATAATTATTTTATTGATGGGTTTGATGCTAGAAAAAAGAAAGATGCTCAGTTATTTCTAAACTATAAACCTTTTAAAAAAGGTAAAATAAAACTAGAGGGTACGACTCTTAAAAACAATGAAGCTCATACCTATAAGATTACTTTTTTTGGCAGTACAGTTTCCCTTCCTGATAAATTAAAAGACGATAAATTAAGTGTATTGGCTGAATTATCTGCCTTTGATTTTAGTTTTACGGATGCTAATATTGTTAGTTACATGACTGATGGCTTAGATGCTGACTTAGGAGATGAAGAAATTGAGGATGCTATAATATTTCCTTTGATAACTCACACCAATAGGCTTACTTATGATTCCACAACAAGTGCAGCTAATAATATATACCCAAGCACGAGTGGTACAAATGGAGTTCCATTAGATCAGTTAAAACCTGCTGTAAAAGTTTATGCAATTATAAAGGCTATTGAACTTCATTACAGTCTAAATTTTAGCAGGGATTTTTTTAGCCCTACAAATACTGTCTTTACTAATTTGTATATGTGGCTTCACACAAAAGGGGGCTCTATGTTTCAAGATCAGGGAGAAGCATACCAAATAACAGGTTGGCAAATTGTAGGAGGTGGAAAAGCTGTGAAAGGGGTTACTAAAAAAAATGCAAGTTGGAATATAGACAATGACAAGAACAACAGGAGATACGAATTATATTTTTATGTAGGACCAGTTTTAACATCAGCTAAATATAATTTAGTTATAAATAGAAATGGCGAAGAATTTAAAAGGTTTGATGATTTAACAGGATCAACAGGAAATGGAACACCCGTAGTTAGTGCATTTACTACTGCTAGTGCAATAGAGGTAAAGAATGGAGATTTTACAGTATTTATTGAATCAACAGAAGCAACTACATTCAATATTACTGTTTATATAAAACGAAAAGGATTTGGACTAAATATATACGATACAGGGCAAAACAACATGAATATTGCTGCTTCAGTAATTGTTTTAAGTGATAAGCCAATAACAGTTATATCTCAGTTGCCTGACATTAAAGTTATTGATTTTTTAACAGGTTTATTCAAGATTTATAATCTGACAAGCTATATTGATAGTGAAGATATTATACAGGTTAAAACATTAAATAATTACTATGCATCATCTACAAATTACTGGAATTTAACAGATCATGTAATTACTGACCAAAGCCAAGTTGATTCAGTAATACCATACAGACAAGTTAATTTAGCATATAAAGGATTAAGCACTTTTTTAGCTGAAAATTTTAAACAAATCCACCATAAAGAATGGGGAACTTTAGAATTTGAAAGAACATCGAAATACGAAGGGGCTAAATATAGTATTGAGTTACCATTTGAACATGCACTTTATGAAAAGCTATCGGATGCTGGAAATGGAAATGCAACAACAATACAATGGGGATGGGCAGTTAATAAAGACCAAGAGCCAACAGATACTTTACCCTTGTTATTTTATGCCAATAGACCATCAACAGGACAGATTTGTGTTTTAAAAATTTCAGGAGACAGGGCTTTAGTCGATAAGCCTTACATGCCGATGAATAGTTCAGGCTTTTTTACACAATACAATAGCAATAATACAACACAATCTTTAAATTTTCATGCTGAGATTGATGAATACGCATTGACACCTAATGAGAATACCTTATTTAAAACATTTTACGAAGATTATATTGTTGATCTGTTTGATGTAAGGAAAAGAATAACAAAACTGTCTGCATTTATGCCCAGTCATGTGGTGCAAAAATTAAGTCTTGCAGATATTATTATAATATTTGATAAACAGTATAGGATTAATAAAATAACAACTGATTTTAAGACTGGAAAATCTCAGCTAGAGTTAACCAATATATTAGAAAAATTTGTTGCTAAAACATTAATCGTTAATGAAGTAATTGACATTGCTGATGATACAATAACTGCGGACAGTGGTATTCTAACAGCAGATAAAAGTGGAACAAGTGTAGATGGGTTTGATATACCAATTCAGACTACAAAGATTCCGAATGTAATACCAACAAATAAACCTAAGCCAATAAATACTATAGTCGAAGTAACTCCTGCTACTATTATAGATTATCAAAACGATGTACAGAACACCTCTATAAACTTTAAATATAACATTACTAAATCTGGGCAAATAGATGTACAAAAAAACATTGATGAATATGGATTTTTAATTGCAGATATAAGCTCTTATTTAACAGCCTCAGATGATATTGATACACTAAAAGCTAATAGTAATATTACTGTGGTTTCAGTTACAACTTCAAATGCATTACCTAGTCTTAGTGTGGGCATAAAAAATGTAATCCTGAAGAGCCTTAGTGCAAGTACTACAAAGCATGCTCGTTTTTATGTAAGGACTACTATAGACACAGGATTTAAAAAAGCAGATGTTATATCTGATCTATTAACAGCAACAACACCTGCGGTTGCATTTTCTATTACCGAAACAGATTTTAGAGTTCGACAGGCTGGTTTTGGTGCTGATTATGGTTATGATTCAATACCAACTCATGCACAGATAAGAAACCGAAATACTGTAAATAATTTTGGGACTGATTGTGGAGCTGTTACAACTTATGGCGTAATACATCATAATGGACAATATGCTTACCCGGGATTAGGTGACCGAGTAAAAGTAGCAGACCAGTTTAAAGATTACAGCGGAGGAATAAATTCACAGCCAGAATACTATGCTGGAAGTAAATATTTTGCTCTTGCTGTTTTTGATAATAACACAATAACAAAACATATAGTTGTAGAATTTTCTAATGCTACGGTAGTAGCGATATATAATTGTCCATGATAAAAAATATACTAGAAATGCTCGATTTTGTAAAAGATCAAAAAGGAAAAGGGAGATTAACTAAAATCGCTTTAGGGAGGCATAAGAGACCTTATTTAATTAATGAGGTTAGTAACTATATAAAACTAAGATAATGGCAAAGGAGGTAGCTATAAATTTAAATGTAAACACTAAACAGGCTATTCAAAACATCAACAAGTTAGATGTGGAGATTAAGGAGGCAAAAGAATTAACATCCGAACTGAGGGGCGAAAATGTAAGGTTAGAACAACAGTTATCAAATACGAAGAACAGAACTGGTATTGATAAAATCAATAAACAGTTAAAAAGGAACCGTTTAATAATTAAGGAAAATACTCAGGCAGTATCTGAAAGAAACATAAAACTGGCTGATAATAAAGCAGTAGTAAAACAGACACAAGCAACTAAAAAATTAAATAAACAATTATCAGATAATACAGGACTTACAAGTGCATTAGATAGGGCTACTGGTGGGTTATTTTCAAAATTTGGCAATGGGGTGAAGTCAATAAAAGCAGCTACGAAAGGAATGAACCTTTTTAAGTTTGCTTTAGCGAGTACTGGTATTGGTTTAATTGTAGTGGCTTTAGGTTCTTTAGTGGCAGCATTTAAGTCAACAGAGGAAGGGAATGACAAATTAACTAAGGGGTTAAATGTGGTTAAATCTGTAATTAACAACCTTGTGGATTTAGCTGCCAGTTTTGGAAATGGGCTTATTAATCTTGGAGGTGTTATAAAGAAAATTTTTGCAAGAGATTTTAAAGGGGCGATAGAAGATGCAGGAAATGCATTTAATGAGTTTGGAGAAAAAGCTGGAGGGTTTACAGAAGAAATTAAAAAGGATGCAGAAGAAACAGCAAGAATAGCAGATGAAATAGCTAGAGCTAACCGAATTGATCGTGACCTTATGGTTCAAAGGGAGGAAGCAAATGTGAGGATAAATGACCTAAGAATTAAAGGATACGATATTGAAAAATTTACAGTTGAAGAAAGAATTGCTTTTTTACAGAAAGCCTTAGAAGTTGAAAACGAAATAACGGATAAAGAGATTGAAGCAGCTAAGATTAGAAGGGATGCTAAAATTGCTGAATTAGATTTAGCAGGATCAGTCAAGGAAGAAAAGGACGAAGCAGCGAAATTAACTGCTGCTGTGTTGAAACTTGAATCTAAAAAATTGAGTAGACAGAGGGAGGTTATCAGTTCGCTAAATGCTTTGAGGCGTAAAGATTACATGGAAAGGGAGAAAGAAAGAAAAAAAGAATTTGATGCCTTTAAAAAAGACTTAGAAGATAAAATGGCTTTAGAAAGGGGACAGATGGATTCTCTTTTTGATATTAGAAAACTATTTGCAGATAAGAATTTAAAAGCTGCTAATCTATCTGAGCAAGTTAGATTAAACATGGAAAGGGAGATTGCACTAACTGAGTTAAATGACTTACAGGTTGCAGATGGATTAAAGGGAATGGCAAGGCTTGAAATTAACACCTTTTTTGATGGAGAGCAAACTAAATTAAATGAGAATAAAGGCATAGAAGAAGAAGGTTTAGCTAAACAAAAAATACAATTACAGCATGATTTTTTAGATGCAGCAATTCAGGTGGCAGGTGCAGAAACTAAAGTAGGGCGTGCATTATTCATTGTTAAACAAGGTTTAATTATAAAAGAACAATTACAAGCTGCAAAAGCAACGCTGGTTAAAATAGGATTATTGAGTGCTGAATCAGGGGTTCATTTAGCTAAAGGGGGGGCATCTACAGCAGCAAAAGGTTTTCCACAAAACATACCATTGTTATTAGCTTTTGGTATTCAAGCAGCTGGCATTATACAGTCCGTAAAATCTGCGGTAAATGCAGCAAAAGGTGCTGCAAGTAAAATGGGAGCAAGTGGTGGTGGCGGAAGTTCGCCTAGTTTGTCTTTACCTACTTCTGCTGCTCCATCTTTTAATATAGTTGGATCATCGGCAGAAAATCAATTAGCAGAATCGTTGAGCAGTCAAAATAAACAACCTATAAAGGCTTTTGTAACTGCATCAGATGTTACATCGGCACAAGAGTTAGACAGAAATATAATCGAGAACGCAGCAATAGGATAAACAAAAAAATATGAAAATAATAGAACTAATATTAGACGAAGAAAACGAAGATGGAGGCATAACTGCTATTTCATTAGTCGAAAACCCAGCGATAGAAGAAAACTTTATTGCTCTTAAATCTGAAAAATACGAATTAGCAGAAGTCGATAAAGAAAAAAGACTTTTGATGGGAGTTGCATTAATTCCTAACAAGCCTATTTTTAGAAAGGGCAATCCTGAAGATTACTATATATTTTTTAGTGCTGATACAGTTAGAAAGGCAAGCGAAAGATTCTTCATGAATGGAAACCAAAGCGAGAGCACTTTAGAACACAAAAAAGCTATTGAAAATTTAACAATTGTTGAATCTTGGATCGTTGAAGGAGAGCAGGACAAATCTAGAATGTATGGCTTAAATGCTCCAGTCGGTTCGTGGGTTGTAAGTATGAAGGTTAACAACGAAGATATTTGGGAAAATTACGTAAAGACTGGAAAGGTAAAAGGCTTTTCAATAGAAGCGATGATGGCGGACAAAATGGAAAGACCTAAAGATTCAGGAATTGACAAAGATGAATTGGAAGCTCAAAAGTTTTTAGATACAGTAATTGATATAATAAAAGAGGATGTTTAAAAGGATTTATAAGTCATTAAGTAGGATTACGCCAAAGGGAGGCAGAAGGGGCTGCTTATGTAAGGACAAGAAGAAATATGACGTTAAATGCTGTACTGGTGAAATGCATGCCCAAGGTATGGGGCAAAACCAAATATAATTGATTAAAAATTTGACACTATAAAGTTTTCTGAATTGTATATATAATAAAGACAATAATAAATGAAAGCGACAGAAATGTTAGATAAGATCAAGGAAACTCTAGGCTTAGAATTAAGCAAGGAGGATATGCAACTAGCAAAAGAAAAACTTGATAACGGAACGGTTATCGAGGCAGATGCTTTTCAGGAAAACAACGAAGTTTTTATAGTTAATGGCTCAGACAGAATACCAATGCCGGAGGGCGAATATACTATGGAAAATGGACAGGTTTTACTTGTAAAAGAGGAAGGCGTAATTGCTAGTCTAGGCGAAGCTACTGAAGAAATTAAAGAAGATGAAGTAGCTGAAGAAACTGAGGCAAAAGAAGAATACGTAACCAAAGCAGAATTAGCTGCAGTCATTGAAGAAATGAAAGCAATGATTAGTGGAGGCGAAAAGGAAGCGGATTTAAAAGAAGAAGCTGAAGAACTTTCTACGGAAGTTGAAGCAGTTGAAGAAAAGGTAGCAGAAATAGAAATGAGTGCAGAAGTAGTTGAGCCAATTGCTCATAATCCTGAAGCATTATCTGCACCGAAAAGCAATCTTCCACAAAACACTAATTCTCAACTAGACAGAATTAGAGATATGATTTACAACAACTAATAAAAACGAATAATGTCAAATACAATCAATACAAGTAATGACGTACTACGAGCTAGATCAAAGCAAACAACTTTGACAGAAACTCAGGACGTCAAAGCAAATCAGGCAGGTGGCGAATTTAATATCGCAACAGATGCAAAAGT
>TARA_R110002073_G_scaffold36582_12_pt1 | contig 12805 bp, 5 predicted proteins | sample TARA_R110002073 | Tara Oceans TARA_R110002073 (sample SAMEA4397174) | marine metagenome | biome: Polar Biome; feature: [DCM] deep chlorophyll maximum layer (ENVO:01000326); material: water (ENVO:00002006), including particulate matter (ENVO:01000060) such as... | depth 40 m
GACGCCGACGACGCGGTCCGATTAGTTGGGTACCGGCCTATCATTTCGGGGGGATTACCCGACGGCTATTCGTTGGCTTCGACCAGCGTGCTGAAGATGCCCTGCTGCACTTGCGTCAAAGCGGTGTGCCGGCGGAATGACGGTTCGACATTGGTGTTATTCGAGCATGATGACCAGCAGGCGGCTTGGTTCGGCGATCGGCCGTCCAACATGGCCACGTGTGGCAACAAGGAATGTTGCCTGATCGATCTCGACCATAGCATCGCCGCGACCTGGAAGCAGGGGTCGCGAAACGTCACCGCGGTCGGCGTGCGGGACCAAGCCGAAGTGGCAACATTGGTGGAATGGTTAGAGAAGAAAGCGGGAAGAGCGGGAGTGGGGATCGAGGGAGTCTGAAGTGCCGCTCATCAACCTGCTTGTCCTGCTCCTTTGCTCGCGACTTCCATCCGGTGCAAACCTAATCTGAGTACACGCAGTCCAAAGGGACAACGATGAATCATTGGTTGACGCGACATCGCAACGCACTTTGGATCGTCCAAGCCATTGGCTTTGTGCTGATCGGGGTTGCGGTTGCGTCATGGTTCGGCGGCGATTCACAAATGCCAACTGCGGCTTCGACATCCACCTCGCATGATGTCGCTGACCCAGGCAAGCCGACGATCTGGACCTGCTCGATGCACCCTCAAATTCGTCGCGATGGGCCGGGCGATTGTCCTATCTGTGGCATGGATTTGGTTCCTGTTCGCGAATCCGCTGGCGGCATCCGCACTGTTTCGATTAGCGATGCCGTCAAAAAGTTGATGAAGGTCGAAACCGTTCCCGTCCAGCGGCGTTATGTCACCGCCGAAGTGCGAATGGTGGGCAAGTTGCAGTACGATGAAACGCGATTAGCACACATTACGGCGTGGGTTTCTGGGCGACTCGAGCGGATGTTTGTTGATTACACCGGTGTCAACGTCAACAAGGGCGATCACATGGTGCAGCTTTACAGCGAGGAACTTTACACGGCCCAAGAAGAATTGATCGCGGCCTCTGAATCGGCGGCGACATCCAATCGCTCTTCACGCTTCATCGAGCCGATCGACTTGGCCGGATCCGCTCGCGAAAAACTGAGGCGGCTGGGGATGACAAAAGAGCAAATCCAAGAGATCGAGCAGCGAGGTGAGCCTTCGGAATCGGTCACCATCTATTCGCCGGTGGGTGGCATCGTGGTAAAAAAGCTGAAACAGGAAGGCGAACGTGTGCAAACGGGGGATCGTATTTATACGGTTGCCGATCTGAGTCATCTGTGGGTGCAATTGGATGCCTACGAATCGGATTTGGCGTGGTTACGTTATGGACAACAGGTCCAATTCACCACCGAAGCCTATCCCGGCGAAGTTTTTCGAGGTCAAATCGCTTTTATTGATCCGGTGCTCAATGCCGATACCCGCACGGTACGGGTTCGTGTCAACGTCAGCAACGAAGATGGGCGTTTAAAACCTGAGATGTTTGTCCGTGCGATCGTGGAATCCAACGTCGCCGCAGGCGGCCGCGTCCTAGACGCCTCGTTGGCTGGTAAATGGATCAGCCCGATGCACCCCGAGATTGTCAAAGACGAACCAGGCAATTGTGATATCTGTGGCATGCCGCTTGTGCGTGCCGAATCGTTGGGGTACGTCACCGCAGAACCTTCGGATACCGCGAAACCATTGGTGGTTCCCGTCTCGGCGGTGCTTCTGACCGGCACGCGAGCGATTGTTTATGTCCAGATTCCTGACGCGGACAAACCGACGTACGAGGGCCGTGAAATCGTCATTGGAGCTCGTGCTGGTGACAGCTACTTGGTCAAATCGGGGATCCGCGAAGGCGAGTTGGTCGTCACCAACGGCAATTTTAAACTCGATAGTGCACTGCAGATTTCAGCCAAGCCTTCGATGATGACGCCTCAAGGTGGCGGCGGATCCGCAGGACATCACCACGGTAATGAATCGCCAACGTCTCGCGATTCGTCGATGGCAATGTCGGGGCACGCGATGTCGCTGCCTCCGGCGTTCACGACTGCGGCGATCGCGGTGGTGGATCAATATGAAACGCTCCGTGAATCGCTGGAATCGGCAGACTTGCAAGCCATTCAAGCTAACTTTGCCACTCTGGGCGAAAAATTGGCAAGCGTACCTCCCGCGAACCTTTCACCCGAGTTGTCGGGGCTGTGGCTTGAGCTTGCAATGTTGCTGCAAAATGATTCGGTCGAAGGTCGGGATGTTCAAAGCATGCGTGACGCCGATCGTGTCTTTGCCGTCACCCGCAGACATATCGAACAATTAAAAAATCAGTTTGCATTGTCAATAGATGACGACGAACCCGCAGTCGAAGTGCTCGATGCACCGCAGGCAGTGGTTACTCAAATCAAGCAACTTGTGCCGATCTATCTAGCAATCAGCGAGGCGTTAGCGGCGGACGAAAGCGAACATGCAAAACAGTCGGTCTCGAAGTTACACGACTGGATCGCAGCAACGTCTGCGGTCGAAGGCTCTGGGAAAGCGATCGAGCGTTGGACGAAAGAACGACGTGACTTGTCCGAAATCACTGCCAGGCTTTCTAAGGCCAACGACCTGGAAACACTGCGAAATAGTTTTGCGTTGTTGTCTGAGCAGATGTTGAGTCTACAGCGGATGTTCGGCTTGCCCGCTTCGCAAGCGTTATATGAAATGCATTGCCCCATGGCCTTCGATGGCCGCGGCGCGTCATGGATCCAGTCGGATGACGCCGTTCGCAATCCCTATTACGGTGCGTCGATGTTGAAATGCGCGGATCGAATCGAGAAGTTAGAGGCAAGGGACGAGAGGAAGTAGTAACAAGTAGCGGAGAAGATTTTGCTCGTCGGATGGTTGGTATTTAAAAACGCGGCTTGGATTTGCAACACAGAACAATGTCTGACTCTCACCCCAATCCTCTGGACTCTTCTCTGTCCACCGCGCCGCGGACGATGCTCGGACGTATCATTTGGTTCTGTCTGACCAACAAGTTGGTTGTGTTGCTGTTGGTCATCGCAACGATTTTCTGGGGCGTGATGGTCGCACCGTTCGATTGGCAAGTCGGCACGTTGCCTCGCGATCCGGTGCCGGTTGATGCCATTCCCGATATCGGCGAGAACCAGCAAATTGTCTTCACCGAGTGGATGGGACGCAGCCCGCAAGATGTCGAAGACCAAATCGGCTATCCGTTAACCGTGGCCTTATTGGGGATTCCTGAGGTCAAGACGATCCGTAGTTATTCGATGTTTGGATTCTCGAGCATCTATATCATCTTTGGTGAAGACGCCGATTTCTATTGGTCGCGAACACGGGTGCTGGAAAAACTAAACAGTCTGCCGTCGGGCACGCTGCCCACCGGCGTGCAACCCACGCTTGGACCCGATGCCACCGCACTCGGGCAAGTCTTTCTCTATACACTCGAAGGTCGTGACCCTGCGGGGCAACCCACAGGTGGTTGGGATCCGCGTGAACTGAGGACAATCCAAGATTATTACGTTCGCTACTCGCTAACGTCCGCCGAAGGAGTCAGTGAAGTGGCGTCGATTGGCGGCTTTGTCCAGGAATATCAGATTGATGTCGATCCCGATGCGATGCGGGCCGCTGGCGTGACGCTAGCCAATGTGTTCGAGTCGGTGCGGATGACCAATGTGGACGTCGGTGCGAGAACGATCGAGCTGAATAAAGTCGAGTATGTGATTCGGGGGCTGGGGTTTGTCGAGCAAGTCGAGGACCTGGAAAAGACGGTCGTGAAAGTGACCGACAACGTGCCAATCACGGTCAAGGACGTCGCGACGGTATCGCTCGGACCGGCGCTGCGACGCGGAGCACTCGATAAAGCGGGCAGCGAAGCAGTCGGTGGCATTGCGGTGGTACGATACGGATTCAATCCGCTCTCGGCGATCAAGAATATCAAACAACGTGTCAAGGAAGTTTCGCCCGGGTTGCCGACAAAGGTCGTTGTCGATTACAGCCGGGTGACCGCCCGCGAGGTGGACGACTATGCCGACTTGCACGGATTGAACGCAATCACTGCGGGGGATTCTGATGATGCCGCGTGGGTGAAACACCTGCGATCGATCCCCGCCGAGCAATGGCCCGCGTGGATTACAACGAGCCAAGTTGCGATCGTGCCGTTCTATGACCGTACCGGTTTGATCTATGAAACGCTCGGCACGCTGAACACGGCGCTGGTAGAGGAGATTTTGGTGACGATCATTGTCATCCTTGTGATGGTCGTTCACCTGCGAAGCTCGTTTTTGATCAGTGCCCTGCTGCCGTTGGCGGTGCTGATGTGTTTCATCGCGATGAAGACATTTGGGGTGGATGCCAACATCGTCGCTCTGTCGGGAATCGCGATTGCAATCGGAACGATGGTCGACATGGGCATCATTCTGACCGAGAACATATTGAAGTATCTCGACGAGGCGGATCCCGACGAAGATCGTATGTCGTTGATCTTCAGAGCGTCACACGAAGTCGCTGGAGCGGTCGTGACCGCAGTGTCCACCACCGTGGTCAGTTTCCTACCCGTCTTCACGATGATCGGAGCGGAAGGCAAATTGTTTCGGCCGCTGGCGTTTACCAAAACCTTTGCATTGGTCGCTTCGGTCGTGGTCGCGCTGATGATCATTCCTCCTGCGGCTCACGTCTTGATGAGAGGCCGGTTTCGTTCCAAGCTGCTGTTGCGTGTGGCGTGGTTGGGACTCTTGGGCGCGGGGATTGCGGCATCGATCATGCTCGTTTGGTGGATCGGAGCCATTTTGATTGTGTTGGCGACCTTCAAATTGTGGGAAGACCGCATTCCTAAGCGGTTTAGGCACTATGGACCTACCGCAGCGAGTGTTTTGGCGGTGGTCGTTGTCGCCGTGCTGTTGACGGATCACTGGTTGCCGCTGGGACCCGAGAAAGGTCTGCTGCGAAACCTGATCTTTGTCGGGCTGTTGATCGGCGGCATCCTCGGGTTCTTCACCGTGTTTCAGCGTTATTTGTATGAGCCGACATTGCGTTGGTGTTTGAACCACAAGCTGATGTTTCTTTCAATGCCAGCGGTGATCTTGATCTGGGGTGGATGTGCATGGCTGGGGTTCGATCGCGTCTTTGGTTTTGTGCCTCGAACACTGGCCGCCGTCGGGGTTCCCGAAGCAGCGGTCCGAACGTCGTCGCCTTGGCAAGCGGCGTCGACCGCACTTCCCGGGCTGGGCAAAGAGTTCATGCCGCCGCTCGACGAAGGATCGTTTCTGTACATGCCCACCACCATGCCGCACGCTTCGATTGGCGAGGCGATGGACGTCATGCAATTGCAAAATCAGTTGCTGATTTCGATCCCCGAAGTCGAGTCGGTGGTGGGTAAGATCGGACGCGCCGACAGCCCGCTGGATCCCGCACCGGTGTCGATGATTGAAACCTATATCACCTACAAGTCCGAATACAAATCAGACAAAAACGGTCGTCGGTTGGAATTCAAATTCGATGATGCAGCGGGTGATTTCGTGCGTGATTCCGATGGGGAATTGATCACCGAGGATGGCGGACGCCCGTTTCGTCAATGGCGAGATGAAATTCAAACTCCCGAGGACATCTGGCAAGCGATCACCGAAGCAGCCGAGATCCCCGGGACAACGTCGGCGCCTAAGTTACAGCCGATTGCTGCTCGGATAGTCATGCTGCAAAGCGGGATGCGCGCCCCGATGGGGATGAAGATCAAAGGCCCCAATTTGGAAACCATCGAACGAGTCGCACTCGAGATGGAAGCGATGCTGAAACAAGTGCCCTCGGTGCAGGCGTCGGCCGTCATTGCAGATCGAATCGTGGGCAAGCCCTATTTGGAAATCGACATCGATCGCGACGCAATCGTGCGTTATGGATTGCACATTCGCACGGTTCAGGATGTGATCGAAATCGCGATTGGGGGCCGACAAATCACGACGACGGTCGAAGGGCGAGAGCGATTTCCTGTGCGAGTCCGCTACGCCCGTGAACTGCGTGATGATATTGAATCACTCGAGCGAATTCTTGTTCCGGCACCCACGGGACAGCAGATTCCGCTCGGTCAATTGGCGGACATTCGCTATCTGCGTGGTCCACAAGTGATCAAGAGTGAAGACACGTTCTTGATTGGCTACGTCCTGTTTGACATGAAGCCGGGCAATGCCGAAGTCGACGTTGTCGAAGAGGCCCAAGCATTCCTGGAAACCAAGATTGCCTCAGGTGAGTTGACGCTTCCACCCGGAGTGACGTATACGTTCGCAGGCAACTACGAGAATCAACTTCGTTCTCAAACGACGCTGTCGATCGTATTGCCGCTGGCACTTGGAATCATTTTCCTGATCCTCTATTTGCAATTCAAATCGGCGATCACGACATCGTTGGTCTTTAGCGGGATCATGATTGCATGGGCTGGCGGATTTATCATGTTGTGGCTCTATGGAACTGAGTGGTTCCTTGACTTTGAGCTGCTAGGCACGAATATGCGCGAGTTGTTTCAGGTTCACACGATCAACCTCAGCGTTGCTGTTTGGGTCGGTTTTTTAGCGTTGTTCGGCATCGCAAGCGATGATGGCGTCGTGATCGCTTCGTACTTGGACGAAAGTTTTCGCAAGGAGCGGATTGCAAACGCGAATCATGCACGCGAAGCGACCGTCATCGCCGGAATGCGACGCGTTCGTCCTTGTTTGATGACGACCGCAACGACCCTGCTGGCCTTGATCCCGGTGCTCACGTCGACCGGTCGGGGCAGCGACATCATGGTGCCAATGGCAATCCCTAGCTTTGGCGGGATGGCGATTGAGATCATCACGATGCTCGTGGTTCCGGTGCTGTACTGCAGCGCGATGGAATGGAAGCTGCGGCTAGGAATCAAGGACGAGCGATTCGTCGAAAATGCCTGATTTCGCAGGTATGGAATAAGGGAAGAAAACAAATGTCGCGAGGCTGATCGAGAAACGTTCCACCTCTCATTATTCCCACGCTTCTTGTCACGCGCCCCGGAACCGCTCTAGTCGTTGAGTCAATGAGTAACTAAAATTTGCGTTATGATCCGATTCGTTTCACTACTGCTGATTCCTTTTTTTGTGCTGGGGCAAGCTCTGCCTCATTCGCACGCGGGAACCGGCGTTGCTGAACCGGAGGGTCATGCTGTGCGTCCGCATCTCCATCTGCATTCGCACGATCACCATCATGACGGTGAATCACACCATCACGACCACGCTGATCGTCATGCCGGTGAAGAGGATTTATCAGCGGATGCCGAAGGCATTTTGCCAGCATCGGATCACGATTCGGATGCCCTTTACCTGACGGCATCCGGGCAATCGCTGACGCGTCATTCTCAATCGTTTGAGATCGACGTTTACGCTGCGAATTTGGATGCGTCAACGCTGCCGGTTGTGGTCGATACACGGTGTCGATACCACGCCAGCGTTCCGCCGGATCCGCTTGCAACACTGCCGATCTATCTTCTCACAGCCTCGCTTCGGCTATAGCGGACGCTCCTTTGCGCGTGCTCTGATCATGTGCAAATCCGAGTGATCCGGCGGCAACAACTGCGAGCTTTACCGCTCGATTCGCTGCCGCTGTCATCTCCCCTACCAAAGCCTATTTCAGCCTTGCGGCTAATGCTGCGCGGTGGGTGTTGTCCGCTGGAAATCTGTTGAGAACAAACGACTCATGAACCCCTTGAAATCAAGTCTAACCGCCTTCGTCGGCCCCGCAATGATCATCATTGCCGTTGCTGCAATCTGGTTCTATCAAGACGAATGGTTTGGCAGCGACGACGTGGTCGAAACGTCTGCGGCAACCCAATCGGATTCATCCGCCGAGAAGCAAACGGTGCTAGAGATCAGTGCCCAAGCGAGGAAGAATCTCGGGTTGGTGTCCAAGCCTGCGCGGCCGCAAACGTATTGGCGATCGGTCACGATTCCTGGGGTGGTTGCGGATCGCCCCGGCGTCTCGGACCGTGGCGTCACGTCGCCAGCGGTTGGGATTGTGACCGCGATCCATGCGTTTCCCGGTGACACCATGCGTCCAGGCGATTCGCTGTTCACGTTGCGACTGTTTAGCGAGTACCTGCAGAACACGCAGACGCAGTTGTTCAAGGCGAATCAAGAAACGAGCATCATTCAAGCCGAGATGGAACGGTTGGCCGGAGCCGCCTCAGTCGGAGCGGTTTCGCAAGGCAAGATGATCGAGCTGCGAGCCAATTTGACTCGTCAACGCGCGATCATTCAATCCTCGCGGCAAGATCTGTTGACGCGTGGATTGCTTCCCAATCAGATCGACCAAGTGCAACAGCAAGGCGAGTTCGTTTCGACAATCAAAGTCACGGCGCCTCCGTTGATGAACCAGCAATCGCTGCGGGATGACCGTGATAACGCGGTTCGCCAAGCGAGTTTGGTTACCGATTCGGTTGCGGCCAACGACATGGCTTATGAAGTTCAAGAGCTGAATGTCGAGATGGGCCAACAGGTCCAAGCGGGGCAACTGCTAGCCAAACTCTCCAACCATCAATCGCTTTATGTGATCGGTCACGCATTCAAACGTGAAGCATCGTTTTTAGAGCAGGCGGCAGCGGCCAATCGTGCGGTCCAGATCGAGTTTGCTGAAGACAACGCGGCGGACTGGCCTGTGGTCGAGCAAACGTTCGTGATTCGACATCTCTCCAATACGATCGACCCTGATAGCCGCACGTTCGACTTCTTTGTGCCGCTCTCGAATCAGTCGCATGCCTACGAGAAATCGGGAAACACGTTTCTGGTGTGGCGGTATCGACCAGGCCAACGAGCACGGATACGCGTTCCCGTCGAGCAATTTGAAAACGTCTTCGTCTTGCCTGCCGAAGCGGTGGTACGAGAAGGCCCCGAGGCGTACGTGTTTCGCCAAAACGGCGACCTCTTCAAACAGTTGCCGGTTCATGTGCTGCACGAAGATCGCCTTGCAATCGTGATCGCCAATGACGGCAGTATTTCACCGGGAAGCTATCTAGCGCAGAGTTCTGCCGCCTCGCTCAATCGGGTACTCAAGTCACAGTCGACCAGCGGAAAAGCACCCGGGGTGCATGTGCATGCTGACGGCACCGTGCACGCGGCACATTGATTGAAGATTGAAGATTGAAGATTGAAGATTGAAGATTGAAGATTGAAAGGAACCAGACATGAATGATTCGGAATTGAAGAAGAGGACAAAGCAGCTTGCACTGAGGGTGATGAAGCTCGTCGGTGCTTTGCCGAAAGATGCAGTCGGGCGTCCCATCGGCAATCAATTGATCCGGAGTGCGACATCCGTTGGGGCGAACTATCGAGCCGCGTGTCGCGGGCGTTCGAGAGCTGAGTTCGTCTCAAAGCTTAGCATCGTCATCGAGGAAGCAGACGAATGTTGCTACTGGCTCGAACTCATTATTGAAGGCGACCTTTTACCAAAGGAGAAAGTCGAAGCACTACTCGACGAAGCGAATCAAATCACGGCAATCATGGTCGCATCCCGAAAAACAGCCAAAGGTGAATGAGGGTCGGCGATTCAATGTTCAGCAATCTTCAATCTTCAATCGACGATCTTCAATGTTAGATTCAATTATCAGATTTTCGCTTCGCTACCGAATGCTGGTCATTGTGATCAGTTTGGCAGTATTGGTGTATGGTTCGTACCTCGCCACGCAAATGTCGATCGACGTCTTTCCTGACCTCGACCGACCTCGCGTGGTCATCATCACCGAAGCACCTGGCTTGGCGACCGAAGAAGTCGAAACGCTGGTGACCCAGCCTATTGAAATTGCGTTGTTGGGGGCCAATGGAGTGCAGGCGGTCCGCAGCCAGTCAACCGCGGGGCTGAACGTCATCTATATCGAGTTCGATTGGTCGACCGAAATTCGCGCGGCCCGGCAAACGGTTCAAGAGCGATTGGCCACACTCGAAGGCATTTTGCCCGCGGGCATCCGGCCTCAAATGACGCCGCCCTCGTCGATCATGGGGCAAATCGTAGTCGCCGGTATCTATCGTCAAGATGGACCTGATGGCGGACGACTTGCTCAACTCGGCAATACCGAAATGATGGCCGAAGTGCTTGGACGAGTTGATGGCAAACCGCAGATCCAAATTTGGGAACCCGGGGACCGCCACGATCTTTCGACCTGGAAGAAGATTGCACCAACAGCAATTCAGTGGCGTGATCAACCTGGTCTCGGAACTGCCATGTCATCGGTCCCCGTGGGATTCGCCACCATCGAAATCAACGGCAAAACGTTTGAAGCAAACTTCTACAGCGAAGCCAAGCAGCAGTTGGAACTACGCACCGTCGCGGACTGGATTGTCCGTCCGCGGTTATTAAAAGTCACCGGTGTGGCAGAGGTGTTCATGCTCGGCGGCGACCGGAAACAGTACCAAATCCTGATCGATCCTACATTGCTACTCGAATACGACGTCACCGTTCAAGATGTCGAACGGGCACTGCGAGCCAGCAATATCAACACCAGCGGTGGGTTTGCCGTAACCGGGGAAACCGAACGTCCCATTCGTGTGCTCGGACGATTGGGACCCCAGTCGCGAGTCGTCATCGAAGACTTGAAGAAAGTGCCGGTGGGGAATCATCCCAAACGCTCGGTCTTGCTCGAACAGGTCGCTCGCGTCACCGAAGGGCCTCAAATCAAACGTGGCGATGGCAGCGTGGATGGTCGACCGGGGATTGTCTTTACGACGGTCAAGCAACCGCACATCGATACACGAAAACTAACCGACGATGTCGCGCTGGCGTTCGCGGAAGTCGAAGCGTCGTTGCCTGCGGACATCGTCGTCAATAGCGAACTGTTTCGACTCAAAAACTTCATCGATCGAGGTATCTTCAACGTCGCCGAAGCGCTGGTGATTGGCGCCCTATTGGTGATTGTCGTGCTGTTTTTGTTTTTGCTGAATTTTCGCACGACCTTTATCACATTAACCGCGATTCCTTTGTCGTTGGTACTGACGACGCTCGTGTTTCGCGTGATCGGGATGCTCAGTGGCAGCGAATTGTCGATCAACGTGATGACGCTCGGTGGTATCGCCGTTGCCATGGGCGAATTGGTCGACGACGCAATCGTCGACGTCGAAAATATCTTTCGTCGATTAAAACAGAACAATGCGCTGCCGAGCGAACGACAGAAGCCATCCATCGTCGTTGTCTTCGAGGCGAGCAAAGAGATTCGTAGCTCGATCGTGTTCGGCACCGCGGTCGTGATTCTGTCGTTTATGCCGCTGTTTGCACTCTCGGGTGTCGAAGGCCGCTTGTTCACACCGCTGGGGTTTGCCTATATCGTTTCGATCCTGGCTTCATTCGTGGTGTCGATGACAGTCACGCCCGTGCTGTCGTATTACCTGCTGCCTCAATCCGGAGCGACCCATCGTGAAGGTGATGGTTTCCTGCTTCGTGGTTTGAAACATCTGGTCACGCCGCTGATTCGACTGAGCATGGCGATGCCCGGTACGCTGTTGATCTTGACCTGGATGGGAGTGGGACTCGCTGCTTGGCAGATGTCACAGATGGGTAAGAACTTCTTGCCTCCGTTTGACGAAGGAAGCATTCAAGTCAACGTCACTCTGCCGCCTGGTTCCTCACTCGACGCTTCCAATCAAGTGTCCAAGTCGATCGATTCCGTTTTTCAATCGTTGCAGAAAAACAGTGAGAATCCTGATGGCGAGATTTTGCACTTTGTTCGCCGTACGGGGCGAGCCGAGATGGACGAGCATGCTTCGCCGGTCAACTCAGGAGAATATATACTCAGTATGAATCCCGATTCGCCAAGCGAGCGTGATGAGATCATCGCTCGACTGCGAGCAAAGATCAGCGACGAGGTTCCGGGCGTGGACATCGAAGTCGAACAACCGCTCGCTCATCTGATCAGTCACATGATTTCCGGCGTGTATGCTCAAATTGCGATCAAAATTCACGGCGATGATCTCGACACATTGCAGCATTTGGCGGAACAGGTAGAGCGGACGATCAAAGACGTTCCCGGCATTACGCCGCCCATCGTTGAACCGATTCAAGAAACCGCGGAACTGCATATCGAATTGCGGGCGGACGATTTGGCGTTGTACGGATTGACGCGGCAATACGTGGCCGACGTTTTGCAGACAGCACTCCAAGGCGAAGTGGTTTCGCAGGTCTTAGAGGGACAACGACGATTCGATTTGCTAGTGCGGCTGGAAGAGGAGTATCGGACGGACTATGCCAACTTGGATCGACTTCGTATCGATTTGCCCCATGTCGATGGCGATGCCGAACGCGGTCAAATTGAATTGCATGAGGTCGCCAATGTCGGTGAAGGGACGGGGCCGAACTCGGTGAACCGCGAGAACGCTCGACGCCGAATTGTGATTCGCTGTAACACCGAAGGCCGCGATTTGGCCGGCGCGGTAGGCGAGATAAAACGGCGTGTGTCCGCTCAGGTTCAATTGCCGGTTGGCTATTTCATTGAATACGGCGGCCAATTTGAAAGCCAACAGCGGGCGACTCAGATGATCATCGTGTTGGCCGCGATCTCGGTCGTCGGTATGTTTGTCGTGTTGTTGATCCTGTTTCCCTCGGTGCGAATCGTCTTGCAGATACTTAACGCCTTGCCGACCGCATTTATCGGCGGAGTGCTGGCACTTGTGATCACCCAGCAAAGTCTGACGGTCGCGAGTCTGGTCGGATTCATTTCGCTCGGCGGGATCGCGGTCCGCAACGGCATTCTGCTGGTCACTCACTATTTCCATCTGATCAAAGAAGAGGGCGAAGTGTTCAGCCAAGCGATGATCGTTCGTGGCAGTCTAGAACGGCTT
>TARA_R110002073_G_scaffold5589_15_pt1 | contig 12801 bp, 13 predicted proteins | sample TARA_R110002073 | Tara Oceans TARA_R110002073 (sample SAMEA4397174) | marine metagenome | biome: Polar Biome; feature: [DCM] deep chlorophyll maximum layer (ENVO:01000326); material: water (ENVO:00002006), including particulate matter (ENVO:01000060) such as... | depth 40 m
AACGAACTCTTTCACAGCGATGAAAAAGGAACCGAAAAAAGAGTTCTCATCTAAAGCGGAGATGTTTCCGACGCTGAAACAAGATGAGGTTAAGAAGGAAACAACAGAGACACATGCGCTCGACTTTTCAAGCGCTATTAAAAAAAAGAAGAAAACCAAGAAGAAGTGGGAAGGGACCAGAATGGAAGCAAAACCAGGGTGGGTTGTGCTATATTGTGATGAGAATGGAATAAAGCAGAGAGAATATGGCGAAGGAGCAACGGAGCATGCTGAGCCTTCAGTACCCAATAGAAATGCTATCCTTAGAGGAATGGTAAATCGTTGGCAAGAACATCGTGATTATATGAATGAATCACACGGTAGCCTTTCCCCTTACTATGGGTTGAAAAGTCTTCTGGATGAACCAGATGAAGACGGCTTTGACAACTGGGGTGAAAATGATGCTGATGATGTTGACAATTTTGAGGATGATTATGATGGAGATTATTAAGTTAATATCCATCAAGGATTTTGTATTCAATCTATAATGGATGATGAAATAGATGACTCGTGGATTAAGGAGTTCAAAAAAAGAGAAGATCTTTATAATGATTTTTATAAAGAAGAAGCAAATAGTATTAAGCTTTTCTTTTTGTATGTAAATACTTCTAATACATTGGAATCTATAAAATCGGACTCTTTAATCCTTGAAGAGAATGGTGTTGTTACAAAAGATCAACTTGTCTCTCTTATAAAGAAAAATCAACGTAGTAATAGTATTAAGTATAGACTTCTCTCCCTTATAAAATTTAATATAGATGTAGAGCCTAATGATATCCTAACTTTTATAGAAGAAGATGACAGTAATAGTAACAGTAACAGTTTTACGACTTCAGAAAAATACTTGGATGATATAAAGTTTCAAGATACAATATGTATGCTTCAGGACTTGAATAGTCTTTTTTTGGTATTCTATGAGGACAAACATAAAAGAACACAATCAACTACTAAAAAAATTATGTTTAGCAGCAGTATGCGTAAGACGCGCCGCAAAAGAACTTAAAGATTGAATTACTATATTCCTAATTATGTCTACATTAATATCCTTCTGTGATTCAAGGATGTCGGTTCAATTGGGTGAAAGAACACATAGAGAACATGGATGGTTTGAAGATATTCAGGAGAGAATACTTCAACTTTCATTCCAGTTAACACGTTCTGTAACTCCAGAACAACTCAATATACTAAGAGGAAAATATCAGACACTTATTTGGGGGGTATTTTCTTCAAAAGATATTGCCACATCAAGAAGGCGTGAGTTCATGTCGCTAATTTATCGTCTTATGCTTCATACACGTGATATTATAAATGGAAAAGGAGAATATATGCTTTCATACATGATGCTTGGGGAATGGGTCAGATTCGGTCTTTGTTGTGTAGACCGACCAGAGAGCGCACTCATGGCAAATAACCTCGCGAATGCTGCTATTGAATCATTTGTAAAACTTGAAGGTTTCGATCACCCATATGGAAGCTGGAAAGACATGAAATATTTCGCAAACTATCTTCGTGATCATGTAGCCAGAGATAATGATATGTTAATCAATTTGCCGATATTCAAACATATGATCAAGATAATTGTGGAGCAGTTACATAAAGATGTCAAAACACTACAACCATCACTTATGTGCAAATGGCTCCCAAGAGAGAAATCGAAGAAATTTGGATGGCTTGCGAAGCATATTGCTGTCGAGTATAATAAAGAATGGATAAATTCATCATCTAATAACAGCTATTATCAAGCCGTTCGTAAGTGCCAAGTTCACTACCGCCAAACAATCGCGCAACTGAACAGGCAACTCAATACCGTTCAGATCGATCAGTGCGCTGGAACTTGGAGAAATATAAATTTTGAAAAAAATGCTACAAGTATTACTTTGGCGAGGCAAAAGGAAGCCTTTCAGTATGTGGACCGTAAAGGGGAATTTCGCGGTTCTGATAATGATAGGATGAAGTGCAGAGACAATTTCGAGGCATATATAGATAAGTGTGCTACTGGAGAGCTAGAAATCAAAGGAGCCAGGGTAGAACTCACAGACTTTGTCAAAGAAGCAATACATCTTTCACATATCAATATCAGCGGTGATAAACGGGAACTGCAGAGAACAGCACTAAATTTGCAATGGGCCAACAGCGGGAAAGATATGAAGGGATTGACAAACTTCATAGCCATGGTAGACACATCAGAATCTATGAACTGTGATGGAAAAAAACCCCTGTATAGCGCCATCGGCTTGGGGTGTCGCGTCGCCGAACACTCAAAACTTGGAAGACGTGTTATAACCTTCAGCGCTGCTCCTCAGTGGATCGACCTCTCAGCATCCATGAATCTAACGGACATGGTAGCAAAGATCTCTGAGTCTGAGTCTTGGGGCATGAATAGCAATTTTGTACGAGCGCTCAAGTTGATTCTCGATGCGTGCGTCGAAAAAGACCTAGCACCCGAAGTTGTATCGGATCTTGTTTTAGCAGTATTCTCTGACATGCAGATAGACCAAGCCGGTATTGGTGTCGGGTCAATGAAGGATCTTATAGATGAAATGTTTGCTGTAGGTGGTAATTTGACCTCTCATGGGTGCCCGTATACAGCACCACATATCCTGTTCTGGAATCTTCGTTCAACAAATGGTTTTCCGAGCCTCTCAACATCAAAAAATACTAGCATGCTCTCGGGATTCAATCCTCAGTTGCTTAACACATTTTGTAATAAAGGACTGAATACTGGCGGTATTTGTACGCCATGGACGATAATCAACGAACAGTTATTCCAAGACAGATATAAATGGGGTCATATGAAAGTATCGCAATATGGCAACTCTTTATCTTCTGCTAGCACAGCAAATATTTTCTGTGCCACATAAGAGCTCAAGACAAATAGAACATAGAATAATTAATTAAAATAGAGATAAAAATAATGTAGTAAATATTACAACTATGAATATTGATGAACCTTATATTGATTTTTCGAGCAGCATAATTAATTTCAGAGTAAATCCACCAGAAGCACATGAAGGAATTCCCAGACCTCTACCAAGATTCAGCAATCGAGGCGAGATACTCAACTTTCTTAGTAATATAAGTGCGGCAACAGAAAATAGTACCCTGGATGAATTACTTGATGTATCAGATAATATTCTTTGGGATTCCATTCCGAGCGATGATATTCTCTTGGAAGCCGGCATTAACATCGGTTCTGAAATTAACCTCGGCGATGACGCAGCAGGAACTCGCAGTTCTATATTTCCCCCAGAAACGCAGCGTTTTTTAAGTGATATGAGCGATATTAGACGAACTGTTAATACCTTTCGTAATCTCAATAATAACGATATCAGTTCAAACCTTCTCCATACACCTACCGCATTACAAGGTTCATTTGGTGAAGGAACACAAATAAATAGTATCATGAATCGTTCTCTGCATGATTCAACAGGATATAAAAACATTATTTCGGAGGAAGGAACTGCCACTTTAAAAAATATAAAGTATTCAGTAGAAGCATGCAATAATGAGGTCTGTCCAATTACAAGAGAAACTTTCGCTATTGATGATAAAATAGTCGAGTTACCATGTGGACATTGTTTCAATCCTGAAGCAATAAACCGATGGTTAAATGATGAAAAAGCTGAATGTCCTGTGTGTAGATATGTATTAAAATCTAAAGAAATAAAAAAAGAATACGTCCCACAAATGAATGTAGATGAAGCGCAAATACGTGATGCCAGAATTTCACTACTAAACTCATTAGTCAACACAAACAATATAGTCCATCCTTTTGGACCAAGACTACCGCCAATAAACCAACATCGCATTTCTCTCATCGTAAATAATGAAGATAATGATGAACTTCAAGAAGCAATTTACAGAAGTTTAAGTACCAATTAAATATCGTCGAAGTCCAATTCGTCATCTTCTTCGTCGATAATTACATTCACTTGTTTAGATTTCTCATTCTTAACAGCATTTTCATATTTATATGTTTCTTCGTTGACAAAATCAATACCATCATCAGGAATTATGTCTGTAGTTCCATCTTGATTTACCCGAAGAAGCGTATCAAAGTTACAACCTGCCGTCTGTCTCAGTTTTTCTTTATCTCCGTCAGTATATACCTCAAGCAGATCACATCTTTGTGGTTTATTGACCCTTATCTCCCAATCTCGCACTCCAACTAGGACCCATACGCAATTGCTGATAACGTTGCCACGTTTCCCGCGACCTTTGAACTTATTGCGAATTATACACAAGCGCGATATACCATCATTGCACATAACTTCACAATTGCTACCTCCATAAAGCTTTACGACCGCGCCGTACACTTCTCCATCCTCGACTGCGTATCTTGTGCGTTGAGGCTGTGAAGATGTCGTGTGCTTTCGCGCACCCTTCTTCGATTTACTTCCTCCTTTCAAATTCTTAACCATGATTATTTAATATTATTACATATTTAATAATTATTATTTCAATTTTATCATTAATATAAATAGTTGAAACCTGTAGGCAGATCTATGATAGGTGATGTCTTAAATATAGAATAATACCACGTGCTCCAGTCGGTCTGTTCGATTTCGATTAAACTCATATCTTGTATCTCTTTCGGTTGCTCGTCGAAGTCGTATGCGTACTTATCGTAGAATGCGTCCTCGTTATCTTCATCTAGAAATGTTATCTTTTTGTTCTCATGATCCAGGGCACCCGAAAATCTATCAAGTCTTTCTTTCCATAACGGACATCTCATAGCATAATATTCCCAGTGCCACCAACTTTCCTTCTTGAAATCTTCGAAACCGAACCGAACCAGCGGAAATGAGCCAATAGTTGTCCTAATGTGATAAAGACGTTTCTTTGGGAAAATCTTATATGCTCTCTCTTCAGATGCAGACTCATCAGCAACCTGACGCACAGCTTCCATATCTGCCTCTTCTGGGACTATAAAGAGACTACGAATATTAATATCCTTATTTGATGTTTTCATATGGACGACGATGGAAATCAAATAATGAAGATCTTCACGATAATCACGAGTTTTCCAATATTCCTCTATTTTATTTATGTCTGTGCCATCATTACGTCCCGAATAGAATTTCATAAGTACTTGGAATAGTTTGTCCGATGATGTATTTCCAATAATTATCTTCATGTGATATGTAGAATTACAGAGATGTCCTTTATTAATGGACAGAAGCAGGTTATGATAAGGTTTATCATACTCGTGAAGCCATATAGGCCTTCGACCTTTATAAATGCAATTTGCAAGTCCACCGGACACTAAGAATTGACGTAATATAAATACTGTTGAGGTATGTTCTAACCTGAACATATTTCGCACTATATATGCGATATGCTTCATATTTTTGTCTTTCTTCCAAGTGTCATTTTTTTTCTTTATATAACCTTCAAATTTAGGATTATGTTCTCTATAAAAGTCAAAATATATTTTCCAGAACAGAGAGAATATATCAGTTCCTGAATAGTAGAGCTCATACGCCCAGTAATAAGATTCCGATATATTATCTTTTTTTAAAAGGGATGTTATGAATGAGAGGATAACTTCATCCTCAGAGTATAAAAATCGCGTTAAGATATAATTTGACATGTTTATTACTTGTTTTGGATAATAGCAATCGTAATCAATTTTATTTTCTGTTGTAATTTTATAATGAGCAAAACAGAAATTACATGGATTGAGCTAATCAACCAGCATATTAAGACACGCAAGGCAGCCGGCAAATCGGCGGGTTTGCGTGATGTCATCGGAGAAGCCAAGACTGACTGGGTCAAAATCAAAGCAGGTAATCACCCCAAATACATCAAAGGTTCATCCAAGGGACGCAAAACCAAAAAACGCGGGAAGAAACATTCCAGGAAGACCAAGAAGAACAAGTCAGGTAAACATTCCAAGAGCATGAAGTCCTTGATTGGAAAATGCAAGTTATGCTCTAAGTGCTCGAAAGAGATTAAGCGCATGATGAAGAAGCTGGAGGGTGGCGATGCCGATGCCGCTAGTGACGACGAATAGAAAACCTGTTATACGAACACCCACCTCATGGACTGGATTAAATAGTCTTATGTAAACATTACATATAGACCAAATAACAAACCTAATATAGATACCTTCATGATAGCTATATGATTTTTCTCTCTCTCTACAATATTTATGAAGTTATCAATCACTTTATGCAATATTGTTTCACCATGGACGATATGAAAATATAATGAATAACGATTATTTGGAAATGATTGAGCGGCTACCGTATTATCTTCTTTTGTAACAGCAATGATGTTACTTAAAGGAGATGGAACATTTGGATACCAGGTGTTAAATTCTACATCTATATCAGAAGGTAACCCTTTGAACAACGGGCTACTTGTGTCCAGCTGAATAGATTTGTACCCAGTCTTTTTAATGTCTCTCTTCTCAGAAATTGAACCCCCATAAAATATGTTTAGTATTTGTGCTCCATAGCATATACCTAGAATTGGTATGTTCGCATATTTTTGTATTAACTTAAATAATCGGTGTTTTTCTTCATCCCGTCCTTTTGCGTTATACAAATTAATATAATTAAAGCCACATAGTCCCTTACGAGACAAGCCGTCTTCTGCTGCTGAACCCCCACCTTGTGAACCTAAAACTAATGCGTCATATTCATAATTATCATTCACTAATGCTTCATAATCATATGAATTAAAAAAATCATATTCAGTTACAATAATATTTCTCTCCTCCAACAAATTGTTAAATAAATTGTTCCTATTCGATTTTTTGAAGCTAATATGTAATATATTCATATGTATTACACGGTGAGATTAATAATCTTAATAATTTTAATAATCATATAGTTAAAATTATTTATTTCTGGATACACGTGAGAGTTCAGAGATGTCTACGTGTATTCTTTCGGTTATAAGATCCTTGTCGTAATCTACACTTTCTACCAAATCCATATAGTCGTCGACGTTGCCATCAATGTAAAAAATGTCGTTGAACTTCTTCTTTGTTTCATCTATACTAAGTCTTTTGTCGGAATCAGGACTGATATTCAAGAGTAATATCTGGGAGAAATGGATGATCATCGGGTTTCGATGAAAACCTTCAGAGAATAGATATCTAAAAGCCTTCAAATACATAACGCTCATAGCGTAATTGTCCCATGTTTTATGCATTTTAATAAGCGTATTTATTGTCTCTTTTCTCGGTTTTCCAATATATCGTTCAATTACTTTCTTGCAATTTTCAAAGTACATCTTTATAAAATTTGGACTGAATATCTTTAATGCCTTGTTAGACTTTGTATAAAGTGTAGCTATGGATAACGCATTTTCGGGTGTCAAATCGCCATCCGTTTCATGTAATAGAAAGTTGATGATATGTACCTCGAGAGGCCAAATATAGTAGTCTGGCGCATATACATAAAAATAGTCCTTGATATTTTTATTGTTAATTTTATTTATAGGTATTGAAATTCCAAAATCGATGAGTTGCGGTTCATTCGATGTCGTATTATAGAGTATATTCTCTCCTTTAATATCAAAATGGACTATCCCATCATCCAATAAATAACCAATAGCATCTAATAGAAACCTAAAAGATTCGGTTATACTCAATATCAAGCGTTTTTTACCCACAGAAACATCACTAATGATATCAAAAAAAGGAGAATTCGAGACGTAAGGAATTTCCATAAGGACATATTTCAACTTGTCATTTTCTGATACTATTTTACATTCTGATACAACGGATTTATCTATTTCCCTGAGGCTTACAGGACAACTTTTAATGACGGGTAAGTAAAACAATCGGTAATTGGGGATTTTGCGAACAAGTTTTCCAATTTTTATTTCATTATCAGCGTTGAAATCGCGCCTTTGTAGTTTTGTAACCATATTCTTTCTAGAATCTGTTTTTCCATCACATCTGATTCCAGGGTAATAGACGCAACCAAACCCTCCTTGACTTAGCAATTTGCTCATATAGAATAGCCATATAATTTAGTTGTTGGATCTACTCAGTAGATAATACCTGTTCTTGTATGTCTTTTTAAATTTTTCTACCAAAAGCTTTGTCTCAACAGCAGTAGCAACATTTTCCCTACAGATCCTGCAAATTTCTTCTTCCAAAATTATCAAATTCTTCCCACAGAAATCACTATATCCACTCGCAGGTGTAAAATCATCTCCGCTTATTATCTCTTTGATATGTGTATCCATAGCATAAAGCACTTTACGATTTATCGATATATATTCACGCCTCTCCTGCTTTTCTTTTGGTGCTGAAAGATTTTTCTTTCTAAAGTAGTATCGACCAGCCTTATACATTTTTTTTTCCACGGATCCTATGTATCCCAGTCTCGTGAGACGTTCTGTTTCTGTGTCGATGAAGTCCTTTTGTTCTTCCTTCCATCTGTCCCAAGCTTCTTTATATGTTTGCCTATCATCGTATTGGTGAATTTTCGAAAATGTAGTAATCTCATTCATTATTCCGATGCTGAATTTATAGCGATAGGTCGTGGGTCCATTATTTTCTTTCATTATAGTTGGTAATATTTTGCATAATATTATAGTTTCAATTTTTAAGTTTTCTAGTAATAATGTAATGGCGACATATACGATATCCTCACAACCATTCTATGATAATATTAACCAGTGCTACAAGAACATTGTGATAATTGACAGGGAACCTACCGGTCCCCTCGCGCAGATAGTTAAAAGTCTTCACACACCCAGGTTGTCGCCGTTTGATTATCCAAGTCCTTGTTGTCCTGTGGACAGATGCATAAAAGCTATCTACAAAATAAACAATACAAGCGAATTGATGAGCCCTAATGATATTCCATCACTTTTTGGCTTTCTTACACAAAACGGCTACACCATAAACACGGCGCTGACGACGATGATGAATGAGTCCCAAGTAAAAATGACGAACAAACTAATTTGTTTTATTAATCTTTAAAATTGACTTAATAATTAGTCCATAGTTATTGTCAAAACATGCCATCACAAGTAGCAAATTATATCGCACAATTATCTGATGTAGAGAAAAGAATTCTAAAAATAGCTCAGGACCACCTTGAAACATCATTTAACGTAAAAAAAAGTATAGGTTTTAAGGAATGGTTAAGCACCCAGACGCCTACAGCAACACCCAGATAGGTAATTCTAATCTGTTTTGAGACAGAGATCATCTAAACCAGCATAAAGTTCTGGACTGGTTAAAATAGATAAATACACAGCGAGTCCCAGATAAGCTTTGGAGAGAAGCGGTAGATTGTATTGATAGGTTATGAGGCTTAGAGTAATCAGTATCGGAATGCTCATGGTGTACAAGCATGTGATAACGCGTCTGTCATCTATTTCGGTCATTATTTTATGAAAACGTTGGGCGTTCAAGGAATATTCAATTTTTCTTTTAACACATAATTTAACAAATATGATGATTTTACAAGCCAGGTGCTGGAAATACATATAATTATATGGACTATATGTATAGATGAGTGCGTTGGTAGGAAATAACTCTGTTAGCGTGAAGGCTAAGCCTTCTGTCGTCAGGAAATCCCGAGAGGTAAAGAAAAGTGTTCCTGTGAAACAGGCAGAACCCAAGACGTGCAAATTTGAAATCCCATATTGGTTACGGGGAGATAATGGTAAGGGTAGTGTAGCATATTTTGTGTATGGACGCTACCAGCCTGGACACATTGGTCACAAGGTAGTCTTTAATCGCCTAGTATATGAGGCGAATAAGGGAAATCCGTCGAATCTTCCATGGGTCGATGCGCCTCAGAACGGAAAGCCTGCCAGCAATGTCTTCGTTTTTGTCTCTCAGAAACAGAACAACAAGAGAAAAAAACCTTGCAGCAAGCTCGAGGTGACTGGCGTAACCGCGTGCGAAAATCCTTTAGACCCCAACACGAAGGTGACATTGCTCCAAACACAGAATCCTAACAGCGAACCTTATATACATTTCATGGAGATGGGGAATGTCTTCTCAGGTATTTCATTACTCCTTGATTGTTACAATAAGGTGATTATGTTTGTTGGAGAGGACCGGGTTGATGACTTCGATAAACTCAAAAAGTATTATCCAGGACGATTTGAGGTAGAAAGTGCGGGTGAGAGAGGATGGAACCCGGACAGTGGAAATATAGACGGAATATCGTCGAGCAAGATAAGAAAAGCTGCTGTTAATATAAAAAGTTTCGACATGGGTGATGAAAATTACAAGTTCGTCAGAGATAAACTGGGACTAGAAGTAGGTAAGGGGCAAGCCGATATTATCATTAACAAGATTAATGCTGCGTACATAGGAGCTATGGGTGGAAGAACGCGCAAGAAGAGAACTCGACGTAAGACGCGAAAATTCAAGAATAACACGAGATCCAAAAGAAAAAGCAAAAGCAAAAGAAAAAGCAAAAAGAAAACCAGGAAATCAAGAAAAAGATAAATATATTGTCATAATCTTGTTCCCAATTATTATCTACATTATTTACTTTTGAAAATAATATAGTTTCATCTCCGTGTTTTTCTTTTTCGTCGTTTTCTGCGAACCGTGAAACGATATATACTTTTATGCAATCTTTTAGTAGCTCGGTTTATCCTTTTATAGAGTTTATTACTAGATTTTCCACCTTTTTGACCGTTTTCTTTTAGAGCTTTTTGTACGAATCTTCCACCAGCCTTAAATGCGCGTTTAAATACAGCACCTCCAGAAAGATAGGGCGGCACCATCGAATTTACGAGTTCCTTATTAGGAAACTGTCCCTGAATACCAGTTACTCCTTTTTTTATCCCTTCAGCTACATTTGGTATGGTCTTCGAAAGAGTGCCAGCCACTCCTATACCTGACTGAATGGCTGGTGCTGCTGCGAGCATAGCTGAGTTCATTCCGCGCATAAAAGCCATAATAAGAGCAATAACACCACCCATGACAGGAATCTCTCCAAGCGCTGCTTCTGTGAAATTGAGTCCAGTATTTATAGCACCGACAGCTGACCTCGAGGAAACTTCAGAGAGAGTATTCCATGTTTCATCTGTAACCATATCGATGGAAGGCCTTACAGCGTCTAATGTCTGAACTCCCAACACTGCATAACTTTCCGCCAATTTTTTGAGAGCTTCTTGCATAGCAGGGTCATTCGTCATATCCTCTAAAAGTTTTAGTTTTTTATCTAAATTCATCTTAGCGTCTTGTAGATTTCCACCACCCGGTCCAAATATTACTTTCTCAAAAACTGGCATTATCTTGTTGGCAAGATTTATAAACAATAACTGAACATTATCTCCAAGACCTGAATCGGATTTTCCCAGTCCACCAACCTGGGACGATTTCGGCGAAGCAATACATATAGGGGGTCCAGGATTGTCAATACATTTGGAAATACCTGCGCTGGACCCTCCAAATATTGAGGTCAACGTCTTGAAAACACCCGACAAAATATGTAATTTAGCATCTGTTTGTCCTGTAGAACTCATTACTATATATTTATAAGGTTTTAATTTTATCTTTATTCTCATCACCCGAAAATCTATTCTTAAATGTAGCGAAATCAATCAGCCTCGATGCCTTTTTAACATGTTTCTCGCCATCCTTTTCATCCTTGTCTTTGTCTTTGTCTGTGTCGTTGTCATTGTCTGTGTCTGTGTCATTGTCATCATCATCCTTATTTTTATTTAAGTCTTCGTATTCATAGAGTTTTCCTTTATAAGTAAAGCGGTTGGATACTTCGGTCATGATGTGATACTTCTTGAGTTTTTTCTCCTTCGACTCGTTACCTCTGCCCTTATTGTAACTTTTGAATTTGGCAAATACAGATTTTTCTTCCTCCTTATTTTCTTCTTCCTCCTTCTTCTCCTCTTCCTTCTGTTCATCCATTTCTTTTTGGGAGAGCGTTTTGTTCTTTCCCTTGTTAAATTCTTCTTGGTAATTCACGCACACACATTTGCAATTATTCTTGATGGTATACATACGTGCAACGGTATCAAGTACCCAATATTGTATAGATTTTGTATCAGCATAATACCAGAATGTTTCCGTATCACTGCTATAAGTCATTATAACATCGCCCTCTGGTGTGCTCTCGTGTATAGATTTCGTGCTGAGATCTTTCAGTTCTTCTTTCGTCATTTTCCTGTCTTCCAGTTCCTCAAGCTCTTCAAAATACTTCATTCGGTAGTGCACCTCATCTTCCTTTTCCTCTTCCTCAGCTTTATTCTTCATAGGTTCATATAAATAAAGACTTACGTATATTGAACTTAGTGCAAGACCTGTAAGTGTAACACCAGCTAAAGTATAAAAAATTTTAAGATTCTTCCACATATCCATATACCTTATATGGATATCTATTTTTAAGTCAATTCAAGCTGAAATTTTCTTAATTCAAAGAGAGATTTAATCTCGTTTTGTAGGTCAGGAACCTTGAGAAGCTGATAACTTTTGTTTTTATTGTTTGGATGAAGGCACACTAAATACAGGTCTGTCACCTTTTTGTCGTATTTTGCTTCGATAATCGCTTTATACGTATTGAGCTGGAGAGAATAGTGCCAGAAATTCGTATCGGGTAAATGATCGATACATTCCGTATGAGAGAACTTCACCCACGGGTCTGTCTTTTTAATCTCTTTCGAGCGCTTCCAATCGTATATCGACAAGGTTCCATCAGGATTTTCATATACCATATCAATCGAACCGGCAAAACGGAGCTCTTTGTGCCAAACCATCCACTCGGTTCTGTATGCTTTGAGGTTGGGGAAGGCTTTGAGGAACGCTTC
>TARA_R110002073_G_scaffold65408_22_pt1 | contig 12795 bp, 4 predicted proteins | sample TARA_R110002073 | Tara Oceans TARA_R110002073 (sample SAMEA4397174) | marine metagenome | biome: Polar Biome; feature: [DCM] deep chlorophyll maximum layer (ENVO:01000326); material: water (ENVO:00002006), including particulate matter (ENVO:01000060) such as... | depth 40 m
TGTCCCCTGGGTCCGAATTTTCTACCAATTCCTTGAACAGACCTGCGGCCCCAGCCGCATCCCCCAACAGTAACTGGCTCTCGGCTTTCACAAAGCGAACATCCGGAGCGAGTGTGTCGCTGGGGAATTTTTTCAGAAACTCCGTCGCCAACTCAATCGCGTGTTGGGATTCGTTCAACTGCAGTGCCGAGAACGCGGCGTTGTAGAGAGCGCGTGGGGCAAGCTCGTCGTCCGGCGCGTCACGATACGCTTGCTCGAACGCTTCGAGTGACTCCTTCAGCGTGTCCGGGTTCATCGCCAACGCTTCCGCCAAATCCAATTTCAACGACGCGACAAACTTGCCTTCGGCCGCCTTGTCGAGTTGTTTTTTCGCGATCGCTAACGCAGTGGCCGCATCCCCTTTGCCAAGATGGATTCGCGCCAACCAATGTGCCGCTTCGGTCGATGCTTCCGGATTGTTCTGTTCTAAAACACGCTCGAACCGCTTCGCCGCTTCGTCGGTATCGCCACTTCGATAGGTGCTCTGCGCCGAGGCAAGCGTTGCCGACGCGGTGTACGGCGAATCGGGAAAATCGTTTAGCAGTTGTTCGTACTTCTTGGCTGCTTCGCCTGGCTTGTTCGCCTGTACCAATGCGAACGCTTGCCGGAATATCGCATACGACAGATCTTCGGCATTGTCGGTCGCTTTGATTGCAGCATCAAACGATTCGATCGCCTCGCTGTAATTTTTCTTCATGATGGCGGTGTCGCCGATCCGCAAATGCACGTCGGTGACTAAATCGCTCTTTTCGCAGCTGCCTAGGAGTTGACGAAACGATGCCACGGCGTTGTCAAATTGGTCAAGCTCTTCATAGGCAACGCCTCGTGCATACAACGCGTCGCATCGCAGCGGAGATTCTTTCGCGGTGGGCAGTGCCAACAATTGGTCGTAATTTGCGATCGCCTTTTTGGCATCCCCCAACCCATAAGCCGCTTCGCCACTGTAGAACAAGGCACGATCGAGGAATGCACTTTTGGGAAATTCTTTTCGCAGTGTTTCAAATGCTTGAATCGATTCTCGCAACCGATCTTTGTCGCGATTGGGGGCCTCGCCAGCGGCCGAATAGAGGCACCATCCGTGATTCACCAGGCTCTCTTCGCGTAGTTCGTAATCCGAGTCCTTCAGGGCACGAGCAAACGCGTCCGAGGCGGCGACGTAATCCGGATTCTCTTGCTGCATGTAACAAACGCCCAAAAAGTGAGCCGCCTTGGACACCATCGGGTCCTGCGGGTACTCCTTCAGAAAACGTTGCCAATGCTCGATCGCTAGCTCAAGAGCGCCGTTGGTTTGGAAATTCGCGGCGTCCGCGTAGGCTGCAATCGATTCTTCGGTGGATTCTTCCGCCCAAACACGTGCACCCAAACAGCTTGAGCCCAACAGTGCAATGCAGGCAAACCAACCCAAGATGGGTTGGCGATAAGAATCAATCCTAGAAAAATCGATTCGGAACAGGCTTAAGCGGACCTGCGTTTTCAACACGAACATGACCCCCCCGGATGAGCGTAGGTGTTTCAGCAAACGGTGATTCAGCAATTTGTCGAACGGTGCGAGCCTGTTATTAAAACGAGAACCGTGCGATCCCGTAAACGACTAATTCTAACGAGATGGCGTCACAGGCGATAGTTTCACGATCAAGCCCACTACAGTTTAACAAGAGGCCCGATTTGGTAGCATCCGTTCAATCTGGAAACCCTTCCTACTCGTCACTTTTGTGCTGATTCCCATGCTCCGTGCAATAACTTGCCGAAAGGATAAGGTGTCAGCCAAATCGGCTCGATCCACCGATCGCGGTGGCTCGATGCTGTGGAAGTTAGAGCAAACGGAGGCTCTCGGTGACGATGGCAATGAGGCTGCTTTACTCTGCTGGCGGTTTAACTGCCCGTGCGGCTTGTTAGCGGTAGGTCGCGTTTTGGCTGGGTAGTTGGGGGTGGATAGGGGCAGTGGGCGGTTCACCCCGATACGCCAAGCGAAGCTTCGGATACACTGAACGGCCGCTGCGTGACTTTCTTCTTGCGAACTTTTTCTTCTCTTTTTAATGATCGGATCAACGGTGAGTGAACTGACTTCGGTAATCACGGGTGGTGCGGGGTTTATTGGTTCGCATTTGACGGAATCGCTGCTTTCGCAAGGACACCGCGTGATCGTGGTCGATGACCTGTCGACCGGACGCAAGAACAACATCGAAGGGCTGCTGGATAATCCCAACGTCGAGTACATCGAAGGTTCGGTCACCGAAGAGTCATTGGTCAACGAGGTCGTCGATCGCGCGGACCGGGTGTATCACTTGGCGGCAGCCGTCGGCGTCGCGTTGATTGCAAAACAGCCGATTCAAACCATCGAACGCAACGTCTATCCCACTCAATTGATTTTGAATCGCTTGGGTGAACGAGCGAGCAACGGCAAATTTGTTCCTTGTTTCATCGCCAGCACCAGCGAAGTGTATGGCAAAAACCCAAAAGAGGTTTGGTCCGAAGAAGACGATCTGGTGTTTGGTGCGACGACCAAGCCGCGATGGAGTTACGGCGTTTCCAAAGCGATCGATGAATTTTTGGGCCTCGCTTTCTACAAAGAAAAACAGTTGCCCGTCGTCGTCGGTCGCTTCTTTAATGTCGTCGGCCCACGTCAAACCGGAGCCTATGGGATGGTATTGCCGCGGTTTGTCGAAGCGGCGCTGCGTGGGGGGCCGCTGGTGGTTCATGACGATGGCCATCAAGTGCGATGTTTTGCCCACGTGGACGATGTCGTCCGAGCCGTTTCGGATTTGGTCAACAAGCCGGATACCGCTGGCCGCGTCTATAACATCGGCAGCGATGTCCCCGTCTCGATTTTGCAGTTGGCCCAACGAGTTGTCGAGCGAGTCAATCCGAAAGCAACGATCGAGTTCCAAACCTACGCCGACGCCTATGATGATTCGTTCGAGGACATCCGTCGCCGCGTTCCCGATCTGACCCGGATTCGCGAAGCGATCGGTTACGCACCGACCAAAGATCTTGACGGGATCATTGACGCGGTCGCGAAATACCAATCCTCGCTCTAAAAGTCTCCGGACTTCTCACTGCCACCTCCTCGCTGCACCCCCACTCTCGCTTCCAGCTATACTCATCGGTCCCCCCCGTCGCGAAAACGTCTTTCGCGAGTAAAGCTGGCGTGACTTCGCCGGCTCAAAACCGCTGGATCGGAGAGTGAGTGAATGGTTGTCGTGCGTCACTTTTTCATTGCCACGTTGATTTTGGTTGCAGGGACGGTTCTCGCCGCCGACCCGGCCGTTGTGGGCTCGAAAACTGCGGGCTCGAAAACTGCGGGCTGGAAAACGGTGGGCTGGAAAACGGTGGGCTGGAAAACGGTGGGCTGGAAAACCCAGCAACTTTCAGGCGAGTTCTATAGCGAGGGAGCCACCTCGGGTGACTTCAATCACGACGGAGTGCCCGATATCGCCTCGGGGCCCTTCTGGTATGCAGGCCCGGACTTCAAAACTTCGCAGCGATTCTACGCCCAAGACGTCTTCGACCCTCACGGCTATTCGAATCACTTCTTTGCCTACACCGACGATTTTAACGGCGATGGCTGGGATGACGTGTTGGTGTTCGGGTTCCCGGGCCAGGATGCGTCGTGGTTTGAGAACCCCAAGGGGGCTGATCGCTTTTGGCCTCGGCACCAAGTGCTCGACCGAATGGATAATGAGTCGCCGACGTTTGTGGATATCACCGGCGACGGCAAACGCGAGATCGTTTGCAGCCAAGATGGCTATTTCGGGTTTGCCGAAATCAATTCGGAAACTGCCGAAGCTCCGTGGCATTTCTGCCGCATCTCAACCCAAGTCGCCGGCGGACGATTCACTCACGGGCTTGGCGTTGGCGACATTGATGGCGACGGCCGCTTGGACCTGATCGAAAAAAATGGTTGGTGGAAACAGCCCGACTCGCTCGACGGTGATCCGCTGTGGCAGCAACATCCGTTTGCCTTTTCGCCTGGCAATGGCGGGGCACAGATGTTTGCATCGGATGTCGATGGCGACGGGGACAACGACGTCATCACCTCGATCAACGCTCATGGATTTGGTCTGGTGTGGTACGAGCAAGTCAAAACTGATGGAGCGATCACGTTCAAGTCGCACCGGATCATGGGGGCGACCGCAGCCGAAAATCCGTTCGGCGTCTGCTTTTCGCAACTTCATGCAATCGAGCTCGTTGATATCAACGGCGACGGATTGGATGACATTCTGACTGGCAAGCGGCATTGGGCACATGGACCGCGAGGAGATTCAAATCCGGGCGATCCGGCGGTCGTGTATTGGTTCGAGTTGTCTCGCGTCGCCGAAGCCGGAGCTCAAGACGTGGGATTAACCGTGGGTGAGAACGCGGGTGAGAACGCGGGCGAAGCAGCAAAGGTACAGTGGATTCCGCATTTGATCGATGATGATTCGGGCGTCGGAACCGAGGTCAACTTCGCCGATCTCGATGCGGACGGAAATCTCGATGTCTTCGTTGGTAACAAGAAAGGGACGTTTGTGCATTGGCAACAACGTCGTTCTGTAGCCAACGTTGATACGTCCAGGTTGTCGCCGCGACCCCGCGATCTCGACGCTCGTCCTGCTACCGACGGGTTGCCTGAAAACGAGGGTCTTTCGCCACAGCAGGCTGCCGAGGCGATCACCGTTCCCGAGGGCTTTCGCGTTCAATTGGCCGCGGGTGAGCCGATGGTGCATCAACCGATCGCCATGACGTTTGATGATCGCGGTCGGTTGTGGATCGCCGAAGCTCACACCTATCCCACCCGAGCTCCGCAAGGCGAGGGGAAAGATAAAATCATCATCCTCGAAGATGAGAATCATGACGGAGTGTTTGATTCGCGAACGGTATTTACCGAAGGGCTGAATCTGGTCAGCGGTTTAGAAGTCGGCTTCGGTGGCGTTTGGGTCGGCGCGGCTCCCTATTTAATGTTCATCCCCGACCGCGATGGCGATGACGTTCCCGACGGTGAACCCGAGATCCTATTGGATGGTTTTGGGTATCACGACACGCACGAGACGCTGAACGCTTTCATCTGGGGACCCGATGGTTGGTTGTACGGATGCCACGGCGTGTTCACGCATTCGAAGGTCGGGTCGCCAGGAACCGCCGATGCCGACCGCACACCACTAAACGCCGGCGTGTGGCGATACCATCCGATTCGTCACCAATTCGAAGTCTTTGCACACGGAACCAGCAATCCATGGGGCGTCGATTTTAACGAGTACGGACAGTCGTTTGTCACGGCATGTGTGATCCCGCATATGTATCACATCATCCAAGGCGGGCGATACCAACGGCAAGCGGGCCGCCATTTTGATCCCTACGTTTACGACGATCTTAAAACGATCGCCGACCATGCTCATTACGTCGGCAGCATTGGCGATCACGCATGGTGGGGTGGCCGTAACGAAGCGAGTGCACTTAATGACACCAGCGCCGCCGGGGGCGGGCATGCTCATTGTGGCGCGATGATTTATCAGGGTGACAATTGGCCAATCCAATATCGTGGTTCGATGTTGATGGCCAATATTCATGGCAACCGCATCAATAATGATCTGCTTCGCCGCTCGGGAAGTGGCTATGTCGCCTCGCACGGCCCCGATTTTCTGTTTGCCAATGATCGATGGTTTCGAGCGATCAATATGAAGTACGGACCCGACGGCAGTGTTTATCTAATCGATTGGTACGACAAGAATGCTTGCCACCGTACCGATCGCGAAGTTTGGGATCGTACCAACGGGCGGGTCTTTCGAATCCGCTTTGGCAGCACCGAATCCAACGCGGTCCATTTGTCGATCGAAGACAACGAATCTCTGGTGGCCTACCACACTCACGAAAACGAGTGGTATTCGCGAATGGCCAGACGTATCTTGCAGTCTCGATGTTTTGCTGCCGGATCGCAAACACCGCTGGACTCACAACAGAAAGAGCAGCTCGCCGCGTCGCTTGAACGGTTAGCGTTTGGTTCGCACGAGGTGCCGGTGCGACTGCGTGCCATTTGGACGCTGCACGCATGTGGGCTGTTAACGACGCAGCACATCGAGCGACTGCTTGACGATCAGAGCCACAAATCCGAGTACCTGCGGGCTTGGGCGATCCAGTTGGAGATGGAAGATTCAAACACCTCGCTGCTACCCAAATTGGCCAACATGGCAGCGACCGATTCCTCGGCCCATGTTCGTTTGGCGCTGGCGAGTTCGCTGCAGCGATTGCCGATCGACGATCGTTGGCCGATTTTGTCGGGGTTGGTACGGCACGCGGATGACGCCGCCGATGCGAATTTGCCGTTGATGGTTTGGTACGCGGCGCAGCCGTTGGTCGTCGAGGACACGCCGCGAGCGTTGTCACTAGCGAAACAGGCGCGTCTTCTGCGGGTCCGGCAATTTATCTATCGCCGTGCTGCGGCCGATCCCGACGCGATCAACCACCTCTTAACCGAACTTGCCACGCTCGAGGACATCGAAACGCAGAAAATGGTACTGGCGGAAATCACCGCGGCGATCGCCAATCAAACCCGCTTGAAAATGCCCAAGCAGTGGCCGGCGGTCTACGAAAAACTGGCCGCCAGTGGCGATTCTCAAATTGCATCTCAGGTCCAATCGATCACGGTCAAATTTGGTGACGCCTCGATTTTTCCTCAGCTGCGTGGGATCGTCGCCAACGCTCAGCTCGATGCAAACTCTCGCTCCGGCGCCCTGGCGGCACTGGTCAGCGGAAAGGACAAGGAACTGCTGCCCGTGCTCGTTTCGTTGTTAGATGACTCGCGATTGCGGCGTCAAGCGATTCGTGCCTTGGCCAATTACAGCGAGATCGAGGGTGCTGCAGCAATCATCACTCATTACGATCGTTTTTCCAAAGACGAAAAATCCGATGCGATCGCCACCCTGGCTTCGCGAGCCACGTTTGCCGCCGAACTGCTTACCGCGGTTTCGAATGGTAAGATCCCACGAAGTGACTTGTCGGCGTTTACGATCCGGCAAATTCAATCGCTCGGTGATGATTCGCTGACTCAGCGAGTGAACGACGTGTGGGGAACGGCACGAACATCGCCTGCCGAAAAACTCGAGCGAATTGCACAATTAAAGCAGCAGCTGACCGCCGAGGTGCTCAGCAAAGCCGATCTTGCTCACGGTCGTGTCCTGTTTGACGAGACCTGTGGTAAGTGCCATCGATTGTTTGGCAGCGGCAGCGACATTGGCCCCGATATCACCGGTTCCAATCGGGCCGATATCGATTACTCGTTGCAAAATATCCTTGATCCCAATGCCCTGATCGGACGCGATTATCAAGCGACCCAGGTGCTGACCGATGACGGCCGCGTGATCACGGGACTACTGAAGGATGAAACGCAGACGGCGCTCGTCATCCAAACCGCGAACGAAAAAGTGATTGTCGACAAAGAAGAGATCGAAGAGCGTACGCTCGCGAAAACGTCGATGATGCCCGAAGGCCAATTGGACCCAATGTCAGCAGACCAGGTACGAGATTTGATCGCCTATCTGGCCAGTCCCGTTCAGGTTCCGCTGCCAGGATCGGTGCCGGTGATCGACCCCAAAACGAACCGCGTGGCGGGAGCCGTCGAAGCCGAAACCGTGACATCGCTGAGTGTGTCACGTGGCAGAGTGCAGCCACAAGATATGCGTGGATTCAAGGCGGGTAAATGGAGCGATGGGACGCATCTGTGGTGGACCGGCGGCAAGCCCGGAGACAAGTTAACGTTGTCGATTGACGTCGAGAAAGCGGGGACGTACGAAGTTTTTGTGGCGATGACCAAGGCTCACGATTACGGCATCGTTCAGTTTTCCATCAATGATGCGCAAGCGTCCTCGCCGATCGATCTGTTCCACAAAGCCGACGTCGTGGCGACAGGACCGGTGTCGCTGGGAACACACCCGCTGAATAAAGGGGGCAACCAAATCCAGGTCGAACTGACCGGAGCGAACCCCGCCGCCACCCAAGCGTTCATGTTCGGACTCGATTACATCTACTTGAAGTAAAGCTACGGTATAATGAGGGATCGCTTGTCGATCCTGTCGTAGCAGAGTTCGTCAAGAATTTCGTCCCCAACAAGACTTGCTCGAAAGTCTTGAAGACTTCCGCTGCCGGTTTTCGGATAGGTTTTAATTTCCGTTTCGTTCCTAATCATGAAGATGTCTCTTTAACGTGATTCAATTCTTTGGCCTCGCTGATCGATGGACGATCCTCTCTGTTGTGTCGGGTGGGGTCGCTCTAATGCTCGTTTCTATCGGTTGTGAGCGACCCGCAAGTCCTCCTCCGCAATCGGAAACGCCAGCGGCCGAGGCCGAAATTCCCGCGACGATCCCCCAATCGCAAGCGGACGTCGCATCCGGCGTCGATTCGAACGTCAGCATTAACGAAATCAAGCAATGGATCGATGCGGGCCAGTTTGACAAAGCGGAACAAGGACTCCGTCGCCGTCTGGCCCTCGACCCCACCGATCCGCCGATGTTGTTTCTTGCGGCGCGGTGCAGTCACGGACGCGGAGCATTGGACGACGCGCTGGAGTATCTGTCGCTGATTCCCGCAGATCATCCGCAGGCCGGATTGGCGGCCCAGGGACAGGCAGCGGATTGGTTGATGCAAGCGGGAAGGTTGCCTGAAGCGGAAGCCCGTTTTGAAGAGATGATCGAGCGTTTTGGCAATTTGCCCCCGCTGCATCGCCGTTTGGCCTCGCTTTTGAATTCGCAAGGTCGACGCGTGGAAGCTGCCGAGCATGTCCGTCAGCTCATTCGATTAGGCGACGTCACGGAGAAGGAATTGCTGAGTTTAACGACGCTTAGCGTGCCGTTTCATGATGAACAGAGTGATTTTGCCTCGGGGTCACCGCTGCATCAATTGGCTCGAGCCAAGCGGTTGTTGGTGCAGGACGAAGTGCCCGAGTCGCGTCAGTTAGCAGAGCAGCTGTATGCCGAATTTCCTGAGTCGACCGCAATCGCGGCCTTTGTGGGCCGAGTCTATAACGTGATGCAGGCCGACGAATTGCTTGAGCGTTGGGTGGCGACGCTACCTGGGGGCATCGAAGCGGAACAAGAGTATTGGGCCACAATGGGCCAGTGGATGCTGCGTCGTGGCCAGCCCAAGGTGGCGGTTCGCTGTTTAAGCGAAGCGGTCGTGCGTGATCCGACCGACCGGGTAGCTTATTTGCGATTAGCCGAAGCGTTGGCGGCGGCTGGCGACTCGGCGGCGGCAGAACGCGTTGCCGCTCGGCAGCAGGTTTTGCAGCAGTGTTGGCAATGGGCCATCAATATTGGTTTTGGCCGAGAAACGCGACGCGATGATATGCAGCGGTTGGCAGCAAAATTGAACGAAGTGAATCGTCCTTGGGAGGCGGTGGCATGGGAGTTTATCGCCGCACATGATCGCAACGAACTTGATCAAAAACTGCCCGAACTTCGTGAAAGACGCGAGGAATTGGCCGCGAGTGACCCTGCGGCCGACGACCCCCTTTTCTTGACCTGTGGCGTCGATCCGTCGCAGTATCCGCTGCCCGATCTGCCGTCGCTCGCCTCGACCGCCTCCGGCTCGAACCGCTTTCAGCTCGATCCCACCTCGTCGGCAAGTTCGTCGGCAAGTTCGCCACTTGGCACGCCGTCCGGTCCAGCCGCTCCTATCCAATTAGTGGATGTCGCAGCGAAGCGAGGTATCGATTTTCAGTATCTCAATAATCAATCGGCCAATGACGCCCATATTGTGATGTACCAAACCGCTGGTGGCGGTGTCGCGGCGTTTGACTTTGATTTGGATGGGTGGACCGATCTCTACTTTTGCCAAGCCGGAGGATTGCCGAATGTGTCCGACGGTTCGCAGCCCAACCGGCTATACCGAAACCATGCCGGCGATCAGTTTGTCGAGCTGGGCAGTCTCGCTGGCGTGGATGATCGATCGTATGGTCAGGGCGTGGCCGCAGCCGACTTGAACCAGGACGGCTTTTTAGATCTCGTGGTTGCGAACATCGGTGCTAACCTGATCTATATCAACAATGGCGACGGCACGTTTACCGAATCAACGATCGCAGGCTCCGGCGGCTGGACCACCAGCATCGCGGTGGGCGATCTCGATGGGGATGCCTTGCCTGAAATCGTCGAGATCAATTACATCGATGATCCGGCGGCGCTGACTGCTGAATGTTGGGGGCAGGGTTTCGATTGCACTCCGCGAATCTTTCGGCAAGCAAACGATCGCATTTTGCGGAGTGATGCGGAAGAAAATTGGCGTCCTTGGGAAATGGATAATCGTTTTGCTGAAACGCCAAATTATGGCTTCGCTGGTGTGATCGCAAATTTCGATCAATCCGCAGGCAACGATCTGTTTGTCGTCAACGATACCAAGGAGAACCATTTTTGGGTCAGCCGCGATGGGGGTGGCACATCAAGGTTTGGGATGGTCAATCAAGCGGCCTTGCGCGGCTGTGCCTCCGGCGCAAGCGGCGAAGAACAGGGGTGCATGGGGATCGCCGCGGGGGATTTTGATCGAAACGGGTTGCTGGACTTGCATGTGACGAACTATTGGCAGCAACCTGCCAATCTGTACTTGCAGCGCAAGGGCGGGTTCTTTACCGACTTTGCCGCTCAGTACGGGATTGCCGATCCGAGTCGCGCGACGGTGGCCTTTGGGACGCAAGCGTCGGACTTTGATCGCGATGGTTGGTTGGATCTTGCGATTTTGAACGGTCACGTTTTTGATCCGGTGGAAAACAATACTCCCGAGGTTCCCTTTCGCATGCCGCCGCAGCTGTTTCGTGGTGCTCGTGGCGGTTTTACTTTGGACGTGCCCGCCATCGAGTCGGACTCGTTTTGGTCCACGCCCACCTTGGGGCGGACGCTCGCCAAACTTGACTACAACCGCGATGGACGCCCCGATTTGGTAGCGAACCATCTCGATGCTCCCGCTGCCTTGTTGGAAAACAAGACCGCCGGCGGGCATTGGTTGCGGCTGGATCTGGTCGGCGTCGCTAGCGAGCGGGATGCCATCGGAGCTCATGTGACGGTGCGGCAGGCCGACGACGTGTGGCACGACTGGGTGATCGGAGGTGATGGCTACCTGTGTACCAATGAATCGACCGTCGATTTTGGGGTCGGGGACCATTCGCAAATCGCCGAGCTCACGATTGAGTGGCCGTCGGGAACTCGGCAGATCTTTGCTGATGTCGAGACGAACCACAGCTATCTGGTGGTCGAAAATGATGACCGTCTGGTTCGCCGCTAGGCCGGTCGTCCCACGCCACCTACTTTTGCACGAACCGGGTCGTTTTTGTAGCGGTGCGGCGAGGGGTTCGCCCGGTCAAAATCGAACGTTTTATTCGCTGCCACCGGACGGCTCGCGGCGAGCACGCTATCAAGGTAGATGGCATTAGGCAGACACCGGCGGGGACCCTCTCGTCGGCGTCCTACTTCGCTATGGTAGACATTGCCGGGTCGTCGCGTGGGGATCGTGCTTGCTTTATTCTTTCCCGAATTCTCGGCAATGACGGTCGTCGCGGCGCCGGCTGATGCTGCGGAACGACCGTGTTTTATCGATCAATTCTCGAAGGCGGGGGGCGAGTCGCCCTTATTTTTGACTATGAATGTTTTACGTGATACGCCAACCGAATCTGTCTTCGGAGCGAGATTCCGGTCCGGTCTGCCGCAGAGGCTTGTGCTGCTTTGTCTAGCGGCAGTGTTGTCGGTGGGCTGCGGACGCGAGACGACGGATTCGCCGAGGGCGACAGAGACGACAGCGGAGCAGCCCGTCGTGGCAGCGGACGAAGCGGCCCGTCTCGCGATGCAGCGAGGGGATTGGGAGACGGCTCAGACGAGGATTCAAGAAGCGTTGCTGGTCCGCCCCAATGATCCAGTCGTCCTCGAGCTTGCGGGTGATATCGCGGCGGCGTCACGGCGATTCAGTGAAGCCCTCGAGTTGTATCAATCCGCAGTCGAAAACACGCCAAAGCCATCGCTGGCGTTGCTGGACAAGGTCGGTAAGGGATGGATGAACCTGGGGCGTCCCTTTGAAGCGGTGCGGACGCTCGAGTCCGCAGTGCAGCTGTACCCGAACCAGCCCGCCGTTCGCACCGACTTGGCAGGGCTGCTGGCGGCACTCGGGATGCAACATCAGGCCGGGCCGCATCTGCAGTGGCTTGCTATGCGCGGTCACGCCGGCGTGAGCGAGTTGATTATGTTGTCGGATCTGGCCCGTCCGCAAAATAATGTGGCGATGAGCGAGTATTCGCTCAAGCATTATCCGTCGGATCTGCGCCCGCAATTCTCGCTGTCGGTCGCCGATGCTTACAAAGACGACTGGTCAAAGGTGCGTGAGCGACTGCGGCCGGTTGTCGCGAAATATCCCGAGTTCACGATTGCACACGCTTATTATGGACGCGCGATTGCCGAGTTGGGCGACGACGACGCAGTGCAAAAATGGGCCGCGTCACTGCCCGAGGGAATCGAAGACGAGTCTCAGTATTGGATGGCTGCCGGAGTCTGGGCCGAGCGTCAAGGAGACGTCAAGCAAGCTGCACGCGGCTATTGGGAAGCAGCAATACGCGAGGATGACAATGCCGAGGCGCTCAGTCGGCTCGGGATTGTGCTGGCGGAATTACAGATGGATGCCGCTTCGCGTGCGATCTCCGAACGTGCCGGACAGCTTGCACAGATGCGAGATGCCGTTGATTTGCTGCATTCGCGCCAAGACAATTCTCAGCAGGTTGCCGTTCGCATTGCAATGGCGATGCAAGAACTTGGCCGG
>TARA_R110002073_G_scaffold52903_4_pt1 | contig 12776 bp, 12 predicted proteins | sample TARA_R110002073 | Tara Oceans TARA_R110002073 (sample SAMEA4397174) | marine metagenome | biome: Polar Biome; feature: [DCM] deep chlorophyll maximum layer (ENVO:01000326); material: water (ENVO:00002006), including particulate matter (ENVO:01000060) such as... | depth 40 m
CACTATGAACGTTCAGGCCGGCAAGACACATTATGGCCGCGAGCAGGGCGACAAAAGGGGAAAACAGAGACAGAAGTGTCGGGACTCGTAAAGTCACATAATGCCATAGATCGCCTGTGACGGCGCCTTCGCCGGCGAGTATGTTGTCGGATTCAGACAACAGGTCCAGCATCTGCAAGGTGGCGACAAGCCCGAGCAGAATAATGATGTAGCGGCTGGCAAAAGATTTCGCCAGGTAAAGATCCAGACTGCCCGGGTTAAGCATGCCGCCGAGGCGATTGGAATATTTGATAAATCTTTCCATATGCCTTTCCTAACTTACCGCTTTGAGACGGGTGATCATGCTTTTGAGGGCGCTGACGGTGACATCATAGATGATTTCAATGCGCCTGAGCGGCATTCCGCCAACTTTATATGCGCCGATGTAATAGAGCCGCGCCGTCAGCAGCATAAACAATAGCGTGGGCAGCCAGATAACCAGCCAGGAAGACACGTCTCCCATAGAGGAAAAATTAAGCCCAAATTCGAGAATTTTATGATAAACCAGCAGGATAACAACCCCGACCGTAATACCTAGCGCTCGTCCGGAACGTTTGGCGACAAGTCCCAAAGGGATAGCCAGAAAAGGTACGATCAAAATGGACAGGGCGCGGGCGGTTCGGGAATGAATAGTTGCAATCACGGCTGGGTCGTCGCTGTTCCGGGCGTTCCACAGTTCTGTGATGGTCATTTCCTTGGCTTCTTCGCCCCGGTCGCGGAACTGGGCGAAATTGGGCACATCCAGCGGCAGGTCGTGAAGCTCGAAAAGGACTATATTGGGCCGGCCCTGAACCATATCCAGGTCAATCAGAGTGCCATTGTGCAGGCGCAGGATCATGAAACGTTTGTCGGGCGAGATAAAGAAATTGCCTTTTTTAGCACTGATCGACTGAATTCGGCCGTCGTCGGATTCCTTCTGGGCGAAAATGTCGATCAACTCGCGGCCTGACTCCCGGGATTCTTCGATCCGCAAGGTTAAACCGTCGCCAAGGTCATTAAATTCTCCGGCTTTAATACTGGCTCCCAGGGCGCCACTGCGGATATCAAAGACCAGTTCCTGATAGGTGTAGCGGCTGTACGGCTGTACGAAACCAACAACGATCACATTGACCACCAGCAGAAACAGGGCGATATACAAAGTTGGTTGCACCAGCCGGTTAAGACTGAAGCCAGTGGCGAGCAAGGCGTCCAGTTCACTGTTCAGGGCCAGTTTGCGCACGGCGAGTAATACACCGAGAAACATGGACAGCGGAAGAACCAGAGTGAGATATTGCGGCATCAGATTACCGAGCATGCGCCAGACAATATCAATCGGGCCGCCCTGATTGATGACAAAATCAAACAGGCTGAGCATTTTTTCGAGCAAAAGCAGGAGAGCCGAGATCCCCAGGGTGACGAGCAGAGGAACGATTGTCTCGCGCAGGATATATTTATCGATCTTTTTTAACATACTTTTTTAGTATTCGGTCGCTTTTGGTCTGGATTTCGCCTAGTTTCCCCCCTATAGCTTTTGGTATAGAAGAATATAGTCAAAAGGAACATAATTTTCTGCTAAATCACAATAATTTGTGGTTTATTTACGGCAAAAGAAGATTTGAATACAGAAAACGAGTGGGATCAGGTTTGGGATTAATCGCAATTTTGAGCAGCCCGTCCTCTTTTACCGAGACGGGCGCAATGGATAAGATCCGTGCGGTCATTGCTCAGGGGTCGGGTATTTTTCACTATGAGGTGGAAAAGCACAAAGATATTTCCGAGGCCCTGACGCGGTTCAAGCAGGCCCATGTCGATGCGATTGTCATTTTGGGGGATCGGGCCCTGAGCTCGGCAACCTTTGAACATATCGTAGAGAATGAACGTTTCAAGGATATGGATATTCCCTTGGCTGTGCTGCCGGCGGGTGACAACAATATCGTCGCGGAAAACCTGGGGGCCGCCCATTCCGAACCGCATCGGGCTTTGGAAGATATCCTTCACCGTCATCAGACAGGGCGTTTGTTGAACGGGGTCGTTGGTTCTTCTTTATTGAAAGTTGAAGGGGTCCGGGGCGTCGGGTATCTATACGGCCTGTTTCTCTGCGCCGGTGAAATTACCAAACAACGCCATATTTTTCATCGGGCCGTATCGGGCCGGGGGGTGATACAGAAATTCCGCACCTGGTGGGACATTCTTCGGCTGATCCTGTCGGCCTATGGGGGCGCGGGCGGCAAGGCTGACTTGCGAAATGCGATCCGCATCAACCGGAACCAGCGCGGGGCCGTGGTGGGGCACTTTTTTATGTTGTTGATCACAACGTTGGAAAAATCCCTGCTTGGAGTGGCGTTGAAGCAGAATATAAAACCAGGTGCGGCACATTTTGTCAGCGTCGAAAACACCAAGAATGCGGTGATACAGACGGCTAAACAGATGTTGCGTGGTAAATATGAGCGGGCCGAAGTGGCCGGCCATGTGGCGACAGATATACAGCATGCCCGCATTGTGCTGCAAACGCCTTTTGTACTTGATGGCAGCTACTATGAAGTGGATGATTCCGGGGAACTCTTTGTCACTGTGACGGACCATCTGAAGCTGGTCCGCCTTGATTGAATAATGAAATTGAGGTCGGAGTTATATTAACCCCAGCCGTTTCCCGACAAGAATGAATTTTTCCAGCATAAAATCAATCTGGGCAAAGCTATGGGCTGCTGACAAGCTGCAGCGCATCAGGTTCAGGCCATTCGGTGTTGCCGGTGGCAGGGCCAGATTGACATAGACGCCTTCCTTGATCATTTCACCCCAAAAAGCGATGGCGAGATCCTGTGCCGGTACTTTGATGGCGGCAATGGGGCTTTCCCCGGTTGTGCCCATATCAAATCCGGCGTCGGCCAGACCCTTGTTCAATTTCATGGAGTTATCAAGCAACTTGCTGCGCAGGTTGCTGTTGGCGATAAGTTCCAGGGCCTTTGTGGCGGATGCGACAACAGAAGGGGGCAGGGATGCTGTAAACATATATGGCCTACACACCAGTCTCAGGGCTTCAAATTTAGGATGGTTGGAAACGCAATAACCGCCAATGGTTCCGACGCTCTTGCTGAAGGTGCCGACGATAAAGTCAACTTCGTCTTCGACACCTTGCGCCTGGGCGACACCGCGGCCTGTTTCGCCGAATACCCCAATAGAATGGGCTTCGTCAACGAGTACATAGGCCTTATGATCTTTTGAAATTTTGGTGAGTTCTTTCAGAGGGGCCTGATCGCCCAGCATGCTGTAGACGCCTTCGAGTACAACAAGAATACCGGCTTCCGGGTCAGTACGGCGAATGCGGGCCAGTCGTTTATCAAGGTTTTCCGGATCGTTATGCTTGAATCGCACCACGGTCGCATTGCCCATGGCGCAACCGTCATAAATACTGGCGTGGCTATCGGCATCAATCACCACATAGTCTTTCGAGCCGGCCACGGTGGCGATGACGCCAAGGTTGGCCTGATACCCGGTGGAAAATACGATGGCATGCGCACAGCCGTAAAAATCTTTCAGGGTATCTTCGAGCTGCTTATGAGTGTTGTAGGTGCCGTTGAGGACACGCGATCCTGTGGTACCCGTACCGAGTTCGGTCACGGCATTTTTCGCGGCAGTCATGCATTCTTCATTGAATGTCATGCCCATATAGTTGTTGGTGCCGGCGAGAATGGTCTCCTGGCCATTGATGATGGCGGTAGTGGGAGAAAGTACTTTCTCCATGCTAACAGTGAAGGGGTTGGCGCCTCCATCTGGCAAGCTGTTGAAATCATTGAGAATTGAGTCAAACTTATCAAAAAGGTCCAGAGTCATTTATTTATTCGCTTACTAATTTTTCGACGGCATCGGTGAATTGACCAACAGTTTCCAGGTCCGGCAGCATGTTGAGCGGGACAGTGATGTCAAATTCGTCTTCGATTTCGGACAGAAGGTCCATGACAGTCAGGGAATCCAGTTCCAGATCAACACTAAATACGGTGTCTTTGGTCAAGGTGACATTTTTTTTGTTAAAAGGTTTGATCAGCGCACAGATCTGCTCAAAGATTTCATCATTGTTTTGGGTCATATTATTTCATCCAGAGTTTGGTCGCTTGTCGGACCAGAAATAAGAGGGCTAACCTACACATATATGGGGGAAAATCAAACTCATATGTTGGTGTAGTTAAATCAGGTTATTATCCTTGTACCATTTCAGGGTTGCTTTAAAGCCTTTTTCAAGATTTGTTTCCGGGTTCCAATTGGTCAGCTTCATAACATGAGTGCCATGACATATCCAGTCAGGATGATATAATTCATTGACTTTTTCAGGCGTGACCATGGGCGTATATCTGAATAGTGTTGAAAATAAGACGTTGCCGTAAGCGATGGTTTTTAAAATAATTTTAGGGACTGTGACGCGCAGGGGCCTGACGCGCAGCTCTTGCGCCGCTGTTTCATACAGGTCACGCAAAGAATAGCCGGAATCCTTGCCATCATCGACATCCAGTATTTTACCCTGGCATTTCACATTGTCGGCAACGGCAATCATCGCCTGGACAAGATCTGGGGCATAAACCCAGGACGCCCGGTTAAAAGGGTCGCCTGGGATCGGGGCAAAACGCGACGCCACGGCTTTGAAAATTTTCAATGTTTCAGTGTCTTCAGGTCCGTAAATACCGGGGGGGCGTAATATGGTCCAGGGCATTTCCCCGGCAGATTGCTGCAGGTTTTCCTCCCCCTGACGTTTGCTTTCGGCATAACTGGAAAGATGGCGTTCCCGGGCGGCGAGCGAGGACAGCAGAATAAAATGAGGTTTTTTTTCGGATTTTCCGGCGAGGGTCGCCAACGTCGTGACGCTCTCGCTGTTGACCCTGAAAAAGTCCTGTTTTGTCTTGGCTTTGACCAGGCCAGCCAGATGATAGACAATGTCGGCGCCGGAAATAAGGCTTTCAAGGGCTGCGATATTGTCCAGGTCTCCGTTGATCCAGGTGATGCTGTCGCTATCTGCTTGAGGTCGTCGGGTCAATGCCCTGACTTGGATGCCTTGGGCGACGAGTTCCCGGACGAGATGTTTGCCGACGAAACCTGTGGCGCCTGTGACAGCGGCAATTTGAGGAGCTGTGGTCATAATGAAAAACGGTAATCCCTTTTCGTCAGAGATTACCGCCATAATGTCTTTGGGGTCAATAAATTCTATAGATTAAAATCTAAATCATCAGTTCGCCGGCAAGATACTGTTTACGCGCCTTCACCCGGCTTAATTTGCCGGAAGAGGTGCGCGGCAGGGAGCGCGGCGGAATAAGGGCGACAACGGGGGAAATGCCGATCAGGGAATGAACCTTGTCCTTGATGGTATTTTCCATGGCCAGCCGTTCTTCTTCATCACGGGTGCGGCACTGAACCAGAATGGCGGGGATTTCTTCATCCCGTTCTCCAGGAATTGATACGGCGGCGGTGTCGCCGGACCGTAAATCGCCCAGTTGTTCCACAGCCCATTCGATATCCTGAGGCCAGTGGTTTTTACCATTAATGATGATCAGATCCTTGATCCGGCCAATGATATAGAGCGAGCCTTCTTTCATGTAGCCGATATCACCAGTGTCGAGCCAGCCATCGGCAGAAAGGCAGGCGTCTGTAGCTTCCTGATCCTGGAAGTATCCCACCATAACGCTTTCGCCGCGCACGCAAACCCGGCCAATTTTATATTCGCCAAGATCATTGTTGTCGTCGTCACGAATTTCAAGCTCATATTCGTTGATGGGGATGCCGCAATTGACAACGCCGCGGTAATTGGCGCCATTGCCGTTGACTTTAAATTCCTTCAGGCAGTTTTCTTCGCCGGACAGAACCCGTTCGTCAACCAGGTCAATTTCAAAACCGGTATTCTTGCGGGCGAAACTTACCGCCAGGGTACATTCCGCAAGGCCATAGCTCGGTACAAAAGTGGTGGAGCGGAAACCGACATGGGCGAAAGTTTCCTGGAAATTTGTCAGGACATCGGCACGGATCATGTCGCCGCCGATTCCGGCAATGCGCCAACTGGACAGGTCGAGGTCCGCGATTTTGTTCGGACTGGCGCGACGGGCGCAGATGTCATAGCCAAAGGTCGGGCTGTATGCCAGAGTGCCTTTGTTCTTCGAAATCAGTTTCAGCCATTGGAGCGGACGACGGGCAAAGGCCTCTGTCGCGAGATAATCGGTGGAAACCTGATTGGCGATCGGGGCGAGAAGCGTGCCAACCAGACCCATGTCGTGATAGAAGGGTAACCAGGAAATGCAGCGATCATCTTCGTTGAGATCCATGCCCTCATTGCCAATACCCCGGCAATTGGCCATTAATGACCTGTGGGTCACGGCAACACCATGAGGAAAGCGGGTGCTTCCGGATGAATATTGCAAATAGGCCAGGTCTTCCGGCCTGGATGTGGGAAGTTCGACGTTTTTCAGGTCTTTCATGGAGGCCTGGGCTTCAAACGTTGTTGATGTACCGACGAATTTCATTTTCAGATTTGATGTGGCTTCATCCAGCAGGGGCAACATGTAAGAAGCCGAGATGGCGACGATGGCGCCACAACTGCTCATTTGTTGATTAAGCTGGCTGGTATAGCCTTCACGCCCGCCGAAAGAGGTCGGGAGGGGCAGCGGTACAGGCAACAGACCGGCATATTGACAGCCAAGGAAATAACAGACGAATTCATCGCTGGTTTCTGCGATCAAGGCGACACGAGAGCCTTTTTTCACGCCAAACTGAATAAAGCGCCGGCCCACCTCCTGCGCTTTGTCTCTGATTTCTGCGAAAGTCACGGTGTTTTCCAGCTCACCGCGTGGCGAATAGAAATTCAAACCACGGGCACCTTCGGCGGCATATTCAATAGCTTCCTGGAGCGTGCCAAAGTCAGCTAACCGGCGGGAAAGGCTCGGATCTTGTGTAGGTGTAGGTTCAAGCATTTATGTCTAAATTCACTCACATTTTCCTGTGGAAAAATCCACTTCTGTCATAACAGGGCATCTCAATTATAGGGCCGGCTGTCATATTTCTTTTACCTTCGATACATTTTGTCGACATGTATCGCAAGGATTTTATTTTTAGTACAGATTATTTTATCCCTTGTTCGATAAGTTTCCAAACAAATTCTTCTTTGTTGCTTTTTGGTTAGCTTAAATCAAGAAACGGGGTGCGGTACTGATTTTCGTCGTTCCGCAAGATAAATGCCGGTAAAAATAAAACAGATCGAAATAAAATAGGTCGATTTGAGCGCCTCATCGAGCCAGATATAACCCGCCGCCATGCCGACCAGAGGAATAAGATAGGTATTGTAGGACACAAAAACAGCGCCCGTAATATGGGTCAGGTGGAATAAGACGTAGGCGGCGAGACCTGTTGAAAATACTCCCAGCATCACAGTAGCGACCAGCGCATCCACCGTCGGTGTGGCTGTCCAGGGGTGCTCCAGCATCAGAGCCAAAGGAATAATCACCACCGAGGCCATGATCAGCATGGCGGCGGAGGTGCTTAAGGGGTTTTTGTTCTTCAAATTCTTGATCAGGACACCACACAAGGCATAGAAAAAGGAGGTGGCGAGCAATCCGAATAGCGCGAGATAGAGGGTTAGGCTTGGGGTTACTTCCCGTATGGTGCCATAAAACAGGCTGACAATGCCGAGAACACCAAATATCACGCCAATCAGTTTCTGGACGCTGAATTTTTCATCATGGGTCATGACATGGGCCAGGGCCAGCGTAAACAGAGGCATCAAGGACATGCAGATGGCGGCCAGTGCGCTCTGGACATGTTGGACAGCCCAACTGACGAGAAAGAAGGGAATGACGTTCCCTAAAATGCCGATAACCAGACACTGAACCCATTGATCGCGGCCACGGGGAAGTTTTGCTCCCATCTTTAAGGCGAGACCCGTAACGATCAGCGCCCCGATAAATATGCGCCCTGCGGCTATGGTCAGGGGAGGAATGCTATCCACCGCGACCTTATTAAACATAAAGGCACTGCCCCAGAACAGGGCGAGGAGGAAGAGGTAAAAAAAATGCAAAGGGGATCTGTTATCGGTCATGAGCGTCTGATACTATTCATATTATGGATAAGAAACCACATAAAAAGAAGCGGTTGACCAGGGATTACCTGATAAGAGCAACTTATAGTTACCTGCAGCGCTTTGCAACGACAGAAAAAAATCTGCGTGATGTGCTGGACCGTAAAGTCAGGCGACGTCTTATGCTGTCGGGGGAAGAAGAGAATTCGGATAGCCTGTACGACGAGGCGCAGACGTGGATTGAGGAAATTGTCACCCGTGCCGTGGAGCAAAATCTTGTCAATGATCGGTCTTTTGCTGCAGCGAAATCAGCGTCCCTGAACAGAAACGGCAATTCACGGCGTACGATTAGCCATAAACTTCAGGCCAAAGGGGTGGCGCCGAATGTGGTTGATGAAGTGCTTCATGACCTGGCGGAAGAAATGGATGATCTGGACCTGGATTATGTGGCGGCTGTGAAATATTTGCGCAAACGACGTTTCGGCGCGTTCAGTTTACGCCATGACGGGGGTGATATTATAGAAAAGGAGCTGGCGAGCCTGTGCCGTGCAGGCTTTTCCTATCAGATGGCGCTCAAGGTTTTGAAAATGCCTCGTGACGAACTGGAAGAGGTTATGTATCAAGCCGGGTCTTGAGGACCTCTTGAAAAGCCAGCAGAAGTTCCACCAGTTTGGCATGGTTCTCTGGCCCGAGACCGGATAATACGGTTTGCTCGAGCGCCTTGATCTGTTTTTCATATTTTGTGATGAGGCCCGCCCCCTTGGGTGTGATGGTCATGATCTTGGCGCGCCGGTCGTGACGTGCAGGGTGGCGTTTGATTAAATCATCTTTCTCAAATTGTTTTAAGATGGGAACCAGAGATGAACGATCGAGGCCTGCGGCCTCGGCGATGCGGCTTTGGGACTGGTTCGGGTTTTTAGCGATGAGAACCAGAACTGTATAATGTCCGGGCAGGAGCTGGCCTTCGAGGGCGGAGAGAAAGGTCTGGTTGGCCAGAGCCTGGGCTTTGCGCAGTTCCAAGCCAACCATATGATGCAATATCCCATAATCAAAATCTGTGTTCGTCATATTCATTTCCAAAATATCAATAATATTGTTATTATATATAGTGTTGCACATTATTGTTTGATGTCAAACAATAATGTGATAGGCTTGGGATATTAACCCACCTGACAATTGAGATAGCAGAATGTCCTCTTCAAAAACAGAGAATACACAACGCCAGAATTATTTTGATCATCGCAGAGAGATAGATGAGCTTACCGGTGTAGAGGTGTTAGAGACCTTCGAAAAATTTAACCAGCGCGACGACGTGTTCTGCCGGGCCCTATGGGATGAAGGGGTGAGCAGCCAGAAGGTTATCGACTTTTATCAGGGGTATTACATGCCCCACGCCAAGGCGCGCAAGTCAGATGGTTTCAGTCAACGTGACTATGCATTGCGCAATGCGGCCTGGCATGTCTGTAATGTGCTGCGGGAGCAGAAGGAAGGTCGACGGGAAGGCTTTCACGATCATTTTACCTCCCATGAAGAAGGCTGGCCGGAACCTTATGCTTTTGAATCTGCTCAGCAGGCCAGTGATGATATCCGGAAGGTATCGGCTTTTGCCGGGGCTGATTTGGTGGGAATTTGTGCTTATGATGCCAGATGGATGTATGAAGGCGTTTATGACGGGGAAGGGAAATCCAAACCCTCGGGCATTCCGGATGATTTGCCACATGTGATTGTCACTGGGGAATCAATGGACAAGGAGTTGACTTCTACGGTGCCGTCGGCGCTTGCGGGGTCGGCGACGGGCATGGGTTACACAAACGATTGTGTCACATTGCTAACCATAACTCAGTATATCCGTAATCTTGGATATCGCGCTTATGCGACGATGAATGATTCTGCGCTGGCAGTGCCTCTGGCGGTGCAGGCGGGGCTTGGGGAGGGAGGTCGTCACAGTCTGTTAATTACTGAAGAATATGGCGCGCGGTTGCGGCTGGGTAAGATTTTTACTGATATGCCTCTTGTGCATGACGCACCTAAAAGCTTTGGCGTTAAAGAGTTCTGTGATGTGTGCAACAGGTGCGCCAAGGGCTGCCCGCCCAAGGCGATCAGTTTTGATCCTCCATCGGACAAGATTTTTAACCGGTCGAACCTGAAAGGGGTGGTTAAATGGACGACAGATGCCGAAAAATGCTTCAGGTTCTGGGTTAACCAGAATACAGATTGTTCGATTTGTATCCGTGTCTGCCCTTATAACCGTGATTATACGAAATGGGTTAACCGGGTATGGCAGAAGTTGGCGGGGAGCCGGTTTCGTCGGTTCGCCTTATGGCTGGATGACCGATTTCATCCCCGTCCGAGAGAGAAATCGGCGGACTGGTGGGGCAACTAAGAAAGACTTGACGAACCGGTTGGAAAAGGTGCTTAGTATTTGAATTCAAAAGTTCAGAGTAAGTGCTTTATATGCCGACAGATAATCACATTAATGGATTTCGCAAACCGATCGCCTATCAGGTGGGGGGAGTCTATGGTGGTGTGTTTCTTTATATCGGTATTATCATGCCTTTCTGGGCCCTGTGGCTGGCAAAGGTGGGAATGACGCCTGGCGAGATCAGTTTTTTGATCGGGTTTCCGTCTTTTCTTAAGGTCATGTCCTCGCCGTTTATTGCTCAGCTCTGTGATAAATGGGGGATGGTACGCCGCCCTATGCTGGCTTTAATGGCGATTGCCGCCCTGAGTTTTTGTGGATATTTTGTTTTTTCAAGCTTTTGGGCTTATGCGGTGGTGACGATTATTTTTGCTGCCGCCTTTACCGGTTTTTTGCCGTTGCTGGAAAGTTTCGCCGTGCGGGCGGCAGACAGGTATGATTTGCAATATGGGCGGCTGCGCGCTGTGGGCTCGATTGTATTTGTTCTGACATCTGTGGCGTTTGGCTATTATCTTGATTATTTTGGATATGATCATTTTCTGTATTTTTGTCTGGGCGCACTGGTTACGACTTTCTTTGCTGTAGTCCTGCTGCCGAAAGAACAGAAGCCCAAGGTCACAACAACAGAAGAAGAGGATGCCGATCACGAACCGGCGTTGCGCTTCCTGTTGACCAGTCGTGAATTTATCATGTTTCTAGTGGTGCTCAGTTTGATCCAGATGAGTCATGGTCTGGTCTATGTCATGGGGAGTCTCCATTGGGAACGCCAGGGCATTAATAACCAGACAATTGGTCTGTTATGGAGCCTGGGGGTGGTGGCGGAGATTGTGGTTTTTATTTTTTGTGGCAGTTTTATACGGCGTTTCCGTCCGATGTATGTGCTGGCCACCATTGGGGTGTTGGGGGCGATGCGCTGGGCTGTCCTGGCAACGACGGCGTCGGTGCCGCTGCTGGCGTTGGCGCAGACCATGCATGGCTTGACGTATGGAGCGGCGCATCTTGTGGCGATGTATTATCTCTCAAGCCGGGTTCCAGATCGATATTTCACCACGGCGCAGTCCTTGTATAGTTCTGTCCCGTTGGGATTGGCGCAAGGATCAGTGATGCTTTTGGCGGGGCCTTTATACGCGCGCTTCGAAGGGCAGGGCTACTATGTGATGGCTTTTTTCTGCCTGTCTGTGCTGTTCATCGCAAGATTTGTACGTCGTGTCGCAAAAGACGGGTCAGAATCAAATTAGGCGCAGGGTTTGTGTGGTATTTTCCGTATTACCTTTTGAGCATGCCTGGAGAGGGGCTTGTGATTAAGAAATTTTTGGAGAATGAAATGAGAAAACTATCCATAATCACGTTAACGTCTATCGCAGCTTTTTGTCTGACATCACCGGTTTATGCGGGTGACAAGCAGGATAAAAAGAACTGGGAAGGTAAACACCACAAAATGCAAAAGATGAATCATATGCATGAGATGGCTGATACGAACAAGGACGGAAAAGTCAGCAAGGAAGAATTCAAGGCAATGCACGACATGCATTTTTCTGAAGCGGATACAAACGGCGATGGAATGATGTCCATGGAGGAATTTGCCGCCCATCAGAAGATGATGATGGAAAAGCGGGAGAAGGCCCGGCAAGAAGCCCGGAAAAAAAGAATGGAGAAATCATACGGTAAGATGGATGCGAATGGCGACGGTGTCATCAGCAAGCAGGAATTTGACGCCATGGGCGACAAAAAATTCAGCCGTATGGACCGCAATGATGACGGGGTTCTGAATGAAGGGGACCGCAAAAGAAAAAACAAGAAAAAGAACAAAGACAGCAAGGACGATAAATAGTCATAAATAGTCTTTGGTTCCCGGAAAGGGAGAGAAAATTTGTCGTGCTGTCCTGATTTCTCTCAACATCTGCCGACAACTGAATGACGGGACAAAAGGGTGGAGGTTTTTCTCCACCCTTTTTTCGTCACAAACTCCAATTATACCACATCCTCATATATCTCTGTTAAACCGTTATATATCGCTTGCAGTCCGGGCAAAGGCAGACTATTTTGCCTGCTCAACAATGTAATTTTTAAGGAGTTTTCCTATGCTGAGAGGATCGATTACCGCGCTTGTGACCCCGTTCTTGAATGGACAGGTTGATGAGAAGGCGTTCCGAAAGCTGGTAAACTGGCAAATCGAAGAAGGTATTCACGGCCTGGTGCCCTGTGGTACAACCGGTGAATCGCCGACCCTGACCCATGCCGAACATAATCGGGTGACCGAGATCTGTATCGAAGAAGCGGCGGGTCGGGTACCTG
>TARA_R110002073_G_scaffold18859_8_pt1 | contig 12774 bp, 11 predicted proteins | sample TARA_R110002073 | Tara Oceans TARA_R110002073 (sample SAMEA4397174) | marine metagenome | biome: Polar Biome; feature: [DCM] deep chlorophyll maximum layer (ENVO:01000326); material: water (ENVO:00002006), including particulate matter (ENVO:01000060) such as... | depth 40 m
AATATCTAAGTGCAGAAAACCCCCTGCCCAATGGCCCCTTTGACCGGGTCCTAAGCTCAGAGGTGATTGAACACGTCCCGGATCCAGACCCCTTCCTCGCCGCCCTGGCGTCTGCGGTCGCCAAGACCGGTGCCCTGGTCATAACCACGCCGGATGCAGGGGCCGTCTACGAAGGCGCGTCTGATGACGCGCTCAGACCCATTATCGTGGCCGGGCACCATCTGGTGATCTTCACCGCCACGGGCCTCAAACACGCCTTGGAGCGCGCGGGTTTCGACCATGTCTCGGTGATCGCACGCGATCAGACCCTCTACGCCGTGGCATCCAGCCACCCGATTGATGTTGATTTTACCGCCAGGCCCGACCGGGAGATTTACAGGCGCTATCTGCGCGACCGTCGCGACGCGCTGGCCGAGGACCCGACCCTGCACGCCGGATTTGCGGTTCGCCTCCTGAAAGAGTGCATCCATTCAGGTCAATGGGACGCGGCCCGCGACGCCCATGACGATCTGGCCACGCGATGGCGGCGCGATTACGGATTTGATTTCTCGTCACCGGAAAGCATCCGCCCTGAATTCAGTCTGCCGGAGAAAAATCGGGGCCGCGCGATCCGGAAATTCGCCGCCAACTACAGCTTCAATTTGACCATCGCGCTGTTCTACGCTGCCCGCCTGCGCGAGCAGGACGGCGATCTGGACAAGGCCGAAGCGCTTTATCGTGCCTGCGTGCGCTCTGCCCAGGCTGCCGCAAAAGTGTTTGAAGCCATGTTCGCCGCCTGCCGCGAAACCGAGGATTGTGGACGCCGCGCCGCCTTGCACGCCGCGATCCTCGCCACCCCAAAAACGCCTGAACGCGCGGCCCGCGAAATTCTTGCTCTCACACCGGAGGCCGCGCACCTGCCGCCCGACCTGTGGCGTGAAGCCCGCCTGCGCGTCTATGCCGATGGCGTCCTGAGTGGCCAGGGTGATGCAGTCGAACCTCTTGCGATTCTGGTTCGCGCCCTGCTGTCGGAGTCGCTCGCCAGGGACGAACCGCTTTCGGCGACAGAGGGCTATGCGGCAGGAGCCCTGGGGCTGAGAGCCGAACATGCCGGCAGGCCGATAGAGGCCGCACCCTGGTATCGGGCAGCGGCCGACGCGATGATGCTGGACAGCGAGCGTGAGGTCTTTGAAACACGCTACCGCGCTGTTTCACCGGACGCTGCGGCAACCGCCTCAACCGCCATCGAACAGGCCTATGCAGAAATCATGGCGCTGGAAAAGGACGGGCGGACCCACCGTGCCCGGCAATGCGCCCGGCACCTTGTGGATCCGGCGCGCCCTGATCACGACGAGATTGTATCAGTTCTAGGCTCGCGTCTTGCAGGGCTTGAGCGCTACAACACTGCCGATTGACCGGCCCGGAAGGACAGACCAGGTGACACTACGCCGATTTTTTCGCCCGCTGAAATGGCCCTGGCGCTGGGTGTTCGACCAACGCGAGCGCAAGGATTATATTGCGCAGGCCACCTCCTGGGCGATCGCTTCGATGATTGGTGCTCGCTCCATGGTCAAGCAGACATGGGCCGGGGCCTTTCCGCTTGAAGGAGAAAAGGATGTCGCTGTCCTGGTGACCTGGGACACCAAGGGCCGGATCCACGACTTCCTGATCGAACACATGAAATCGCTGCGCGCTGCCGGCCGCGCCGTCATTCTGGTGTCAAACAGCCCTGAATTTCCCGAAAGTGAGATCGAGCGCGCCAGGGCGCATTGCGCCCTCGTCGCCTGGCGACACAATCGCGGCTATGATTTTGGAGCCTACCGGGATGGTGTCCGCCTGGTGCCGGACTACGACGCGCTGGACTCGCTTATCGTGCTCAATGACAGCGTTTATGGTGCTTTCCAGCCGCTCAAGCCTCTGATCAAGCGAATGGACGCGCGCAAGGCAGACGTCTGGGGCATGACCGACAGCTGGGACACGAAATGGCATTTGCAAAGCTATTTCCTGCTCTTCCACAAGACCGCGCTGCACAGCAAATTCGTGAAATCGCTTTGGGAAAACTGGAAACATGTCCAGTCAAAATCCTGGGTCATCAACACGCTGGAGATTGGTCTGACAGGCCGCTTTGAGCGCGCCGGTCTCCGTTGCGCACCGGCCTGGCGCTATCGCGACCTGGTAACCGGATTTGCAGCCACCATGCGCGACAACAAGATCCTGGCGGACGAGACCCTGCCAAAGCAACACAAGAAGCTGCTTGCGCACATGTTGCATCTCGCTGATGCCGGCGCACCGATGAATCCCTGCCACTTCTTCTGGGACGGCCTGATTGTCGATGGATTTCCCTATATCAAACGCGAGGTCCTCACTTCGAATCCCATCGGCATGCCGCGTCTTTATGAGTGGAATGAGGTTGTCGAGAGCGTCAGCGACTATGATACCGACCAGATCGTCCGTCATCTGCGGACGATCCTGAAGAACCGGGTGGTGTAGCGATGGACGCGTCCACTCCCACAGACTGGCTCAACCGGGTCGCCGGACTGTCAGCGGCGGATATGTCGCGCGCCCGAAAGCTGGCAGCGCAGACCGGAGAGCGGCTCGCGCGGGCCCTGCGCCGCCTTGGCACCGCATCGGACAGCGCCATCGCGCAAGCACTGGCGGCAGAATGTGGTCTGGACATCATCGAGGCCAAAGGCTTTCCCGATGAGCCGCTGGAAGCCGGCGGTGTCGCGATTGAATTTCTGACCAGCACGGCGTCCCTGCCGGTCGCGGAAACGGAGAGCGACATCACGCTCGCAGTTGCCGACCCGACCGATCCCGCTCCCGCAGACGGCGTGCGCCTGGCATCGGGAAAGACCGTGACACTGGTTGTCGCCGGATTCACCGATATCGAAACGGCGCAGTCCCGGCTTTATGGCCTGGCAAACAAGGGGCTCGACGCGGCGGCACCGGGCACCGACGAGTCCGACGCCGACAATCTCAAGGACCTCGCCAGCGAAGCGCCCGTCGTCCGTCTTGTCAGCGATATTCTCGGCGATGCACTCGCGCGGCGGGCGTCCGACGTCCATGTCGAACCGTTTCGCGACCATATGCGCCTGCGCTTCCGGATCGATGGCGTGTTGCAGGAACGCCCGGCACCGCCGCAGCACCTCGCGCGGCTCGTCGCCAGCCGAATCAAGATCATGGCCGGACTGGATATCGCCGAGCGCCGCCGCCCCCAGGATGGTCGTGCACGGATTGCCGTCACCGGACGCGCGCTTGACCTTCGGATTGCGACCGCGCCAACCGCCCATGGCGAAAGCGTCACCATTCGCCTGCTTGAAGATCGCGATGCGGAGGTCAAACTTGATGATGTCGGCCTCTCGGACGCCCATCGGGCACAGCTCGAACATCATCTCGAAGCACCCTTTGGCCTGATCCTCGTGACTGGCCCGACCGGTTCAGGCAAGACCACCACGCTCGCCGGTGCCCTCGACTGGCTGAATGCGCCGACCCGCAAGCTGGTCTCGATTGAGGACCCGGTGGAATACCAGATTGATGGCGTCAATCAGATTGCCGTCAATTCCGCCATTGGTCTGAGCTTTGCCCATGTCCTGCGCTCGGTATTGCGCCACGACCCCGATGTCATTGTTGTTGGCGAGTTGCGCGATGGAGAAACCGCTGAAATCGCCGTCAATGCGGCCCTGACCGGCCACCTGGTTCTGGCCACCGTGCATGCCAATACCGCAGCCGGGGCGGCGCCGCGCCTGATCGATATGGGTGTCGATCCGGCCCTGCTGCGCTCCACGCTGCGTTTGATGATCGCCCAGCGCCTGCTGCGCATCCTGTGCACCGACTGCCGCAAGCCGGTTAAGCCGCCCAAGGGTCTCAAATCCGCATGGGAGGCCGATGGCTGCCCGAGCTGTGATGGCACCGGGTATCGCGGCCGAACCGGCGTCTTTGAATTTGTCGAGGTTGAGGACGAGATCAGCGACGCGCTGCGCGACGGCGTGTCCTCAGGTGACGTCGAGGCACTGGCCCGCAAGGCCGGCATGGCCTCCATCCGCGATGATGCCCGCGCCAAGGTCGAGGCGGGTATCACCAGCCCGTCTGAAGCAGTCCGCGTTCTGGGAGGTCTCTAGCGCCCATGGCGGTATTCGCTGTCCGCACGATCAAGCCTGAAGGCGGCGAGGAAATCGTCCGCCTCGAGGCCAAGGATAGTCAAACTGCGGCGGCGGCAGCAGCCGCGCGCGGCCTGACCCCGATCAGTGTCTCGCTTGCGCGTGACGAAACCGCACCCAAATCCGTGCGCGGTGCCGCCAAACTGGCAACCCGCCTCGCCCGTGAAATGTCGGTCCTGACTGCCGCAGGGCTCAGCGTGGAACCGGCGCTCGCAGCGCTCAGCCGCCATGCCTCTGACGCCAAGCTCAAGGACGTTGCACAGGACCTGCTCGACGAGGTGCGCAGCGGCAAGGCGTTGTCAGAAGCCTTTGCAGCCAAGCCGCATATCTTTCCCGCGCCCTTCCCTGAAATCGCGCAGGCCGGTGAAGCCGGCGGTGCACTCGGCAAGGCGCTGGGCCAACTTGCCGATTCCCGCGAGCGCCGCGAGGCCGTTGAATCGTCCATCAAGGGCGCGCTGTATTATCCGGCCTTCCTGATGGTGATAGCGCTCGGAGCGATCATCGCCATTCTGGTTCTGGTCATTCCCCGCTTTGAAGGTGTCCTTCAGCAAATCGGAGCCGAAACACCGCCCGCCGCCGCCTTCGTGTTCGGAGCCGCGGATGCTGTCACCACGTTTGGACCCTATGTCCTGGTGGCGATCGTCGCGGCGATCTTCGCATTTCGGTTCGCGCTGGAACGCCCTGGCGTGCACGAGGTGCTCGACCGGCAAATGTTGAACCTGCCGGGTATCGGAAAGGCGATGAAGACGATTATCGCCGCGCGGTTCTGCCGCGTTCTCGCACTCTTGCTCCAAAATGGCATTTCTGCCGCCCCGGCCCTGCAGCTCTCGGCGCGGGCGGCCGGAAACCGGTGGGCGGTTCACCGCCTCACCGAAGCTCTTGGCGAAGTGCGCGCCGGCAGCGGTTTTTCCGATCGCATCGAGGCCAGTGATGTCCTTCCTGAGCTTGCCGCGGAACTCCTTTCGGTCGGTGAGGAAGCCGGCGACCTGGGATCGGCCGCAGAACGCCTTGCCACATTCTACGAAACCCGGTTCGAAAGCGGGGCCAAAGCGATCTCAAGTTTGATCGAGCCCGCCGTCATCATGATCACCGGCCTTGTCATCGGCCTGATGATCATGTCGATTCTCTCTGCCCTGGTCAGCGTCAACAATATTGGACTGTGAACATGACAACCGCGCCCACCCCATTTGCCTCGAACCGTCGCACGTCGAAAAAAGCCGGGTATACCCTCACCGAGCTGTTGGTCGTGATGGTCATTCTGGGTCTGTTGGCCGCCTTTGTCGGCCCCATGTTGTTTAGCCAGATCGGCGGAGCCAAGAGCCGGAGCGCTGAAACCCAGATTGCCAGCTTTGCGACCTCCTTGAACTTCTATCGGCTTGATGTGGGCAGCCTGCCTGACGCCTCTATTGGACTTGAGGCGCTGGTCCGTCAGCCATCCGGTGTATCGGGCTGGAACGGGCCCTATCTGAATTCAGATGAGGGCATTCCGCTGGATCCGTGGGACGAGCCCTATATCTACCAGCTCGTCGGCCCGGGCCATGCCGTGATCCGGTCGCTCGGCCGTGACAAGCGCGAAGGCGGGGAAGGCGAAGATGCCGATATCAGCCGCGACATTCGCTGACCGCAAAGCGGGCTACACGCTTGCCGAACTGCTTGTCGTTCTCGTCATTGTCGGCCTGACGCTAACCTTTGTCGCGCCCCGTCTGTTTTTCACCTCTGAAGCCTCGCAAGTTCGCCGCGCGGCTGAAACCCTCGAATTGTCAGCCCGCGCGGCCCGCGCTGCGGCGCGTCTGACGGGACGCGATGCCATACTGGTCGTCGATGTCGATGCACGCCGCGCCTGGGTCGAGCCTGACGGTCAGGCATACACGCTGCCCGACAGTGTCGATATTCGCGCGACCGTAGCCGAATCCGAACTCGACGAAGAACGCGCGGCCATTCGCTTTTTTGCCGAAGGCGGCTCGACTGGCGGCACTTATGAAGTCGAAGCGGGCGACACAATGCTCATAGTTCAAATCGACTGGATAACCGGTCTGACCTCGCGCGGCGTGCCCGATGACGAAACGTAGCGGCTTCACACTTATCGAGGCTGTCATTGCCCTGACCATCGCCGCCATGGGCATGGCGGGCGTGTACGAGCTCTATGCAGGGGCCGCCCGGGTAGAGCGCGCCTCGACCGAAATCACCTACGCCGCACGTCTCGCTGATGGCTTGCTGGCCAGCGGCGTCACAGACGAAGACGGCGAGGACGCGGGATATGCCTGGCGCGTGGTGGCGACGCCGGTCGCCGCGATTCCGGGCCTGCGTCGGGTCACCGTTTCAGTGGAGACGCCGCGCGGACGAACCGTCGAGATCGTCACGGAAATGGCCGATATCCCGGCGGACCCGCAATGAGACGCGCGGGCTTCACCCTCGCCGAGCTTCTCATCGCGCTGCTCCTGACCGCGGTCGCCATGGGCGTGATCGCCCAGGGCGTGCGCCACGCGCTGGACTTCCAGGAACGGATCAAGATGGTCCAACGCGACCGCGAACAGATCAATGCCGGTCTCGCCGCCCTGCGCGCCAGACTGGAGAGGCTCACGCCCATTCTGGCCGAAGAGGCACCCGACACACGCCCCTCAGACGCCCAAATCTCGCCTCCTGCAGGAACAGAAGACGACGCCTCAATCCTGTTTTCCGGTACCGCGACGCGGCTTCGCTTTGCGGCGAGCGATCCGGCCTACCCCTCAACGCCGGGCCTCTACGAGTATGAAATCAATATTGAAAGCACCGAAAGCGACGACGAAGATGGTCATTTCATCGCATTGACCCGTCGCCCCCTGTTCGACCTCGCTGAATTCGGACGCCAGACCGGCGGTGCCCAGAGCTGGACGCTTCTCAACTCCCGCGCGGCACCGACCCTGTCCTACGGCAGTGGCGAGGCAGGATGGCAATCAAGCTGGACACAGCATGATGCCTATCCCCACCGTATCCGGCTTGAGTTTGACGATCCGCAACAGCCGCCCCTCGTCGTCGTCCTCCCCCGCGCCATAGCCCCCCGGGAAGAGACCCAGGCAGAAGGGGAGCTGACCCAGTGACCCGGCGCGGTTATGCCCTCCTCATTGTGGTGGCCGTATTGGGCATCCTGTCCGTGGCCGCGGGGATGACCGCCCTGTCTGCACAAACCTCGACCGCCGGCGCACGCGGCGATCTCGATCAGGTCCGGTTCCGCGCGGCAATCGAGGCGGGGGCTGCCAGGGCCTCGATCGGCCTCACACTGGAAGATGAAGACGCACGCTGGATCCCGGATGGCCGCGCCTATGAATTCACCCTTGATGACATCACCATCGTGGTTCGACCGGTCGCCGAAGCGGGCCGTTTTGATGTCAATCGCGGCAATCCTGAACAGCTCGCCGCCCTGATGAGCGGCCTGGGTCTCGACAGGCGCGATGCCATCAATGTATCGGGCGCTTTGGCCGACTGGCGCGACGCAGACGACGAGCGCGGCCCCAATGGAGCCGAAGCGCCTACCTACCGGGCCGAGGGACAGCCTGAACCGGCAAACCGGCCGCTCGTTGCGATCGAGGAATTTCGCAGGATCCTCGATGTCGATGCCGATATCTACCAGGCCGTCGCGCCCTACCTCACGCTTGAGGGCGGTGAAAGCGTTGCAGCCCTCTACGCGCCGCCAGCGTTGTTGAACGCGCTCGACCTGCCCGGCGGGGATGCGCGGCGCATTCTCGCTGCACGACGCTCAGGCAGTCCCCCGCCCGAAATTGAGAATGCCGGTGCGTTTGACCCCGGTTCTGGCGCGCGATATGCGCTATTCATAGAGGCAACAAGTCCATCCGGGGCGGGCCTGGCGCGCCTCATTGCGGTCAGCCTTCCCGGTGAAGATGATGCAATGGACGTGACCCGCCGCGCGCCCCTGACACTTGGGGATGCGGCGCAGCTACTGGATGCGGACACCAATTGATGGCCTCTCCCTTGAACCAGTTGCAAACCGGTCTTTCGATCTGGCGCGAGCAGATCGACGACGCAGCCGCCGCGATTCCGGTCGCTGGCACGCTCTTTTCGCGGCGCTGGCGCATCCTGCACATCGAGTCCGGCGCGATGCGTTATTGCGACGGCAAGGGCCAGTCCGTCACCCTTCCCGACGCCCTGTCGGCAGACGAGGCGCGCGACCTGCTCTCCAGCACGTCACAGTCGGGCCCCCTTGTCCTGCGCTTCGCCTCTAGTCTTGGCTTTCGCCGCACCACGCATTTCCCGTCCGGGGCCAGCGCGCACCTCAACAGTGCGGCCGAATTGGCGCTTCCGCGCCTGTCACCGCTACCGGCGGACAATACCGCCTTCGCCATAGAATCGCGCGCACCCAGCGAGACCGAACCGCGCATTGACGTAACCCTCGCCATGGTACGCCGGAGCGCAATTGAGTCCGCCGTGGAGCGGGCGACCCGGCTCGGCCTTCAGCCCAATGCTGTCGATCTGGCCGCCGCTGACCCGGATGCCGCGCCTCACTACGACTTGCGACCTGGGCACAGGCCGCCGGGGTCCGGCCGGTCCGCCTTCAAACTGGGGGCCGCCCTCGTTCTGTTGTTCTCCGTGATCGCGCTCGGATTTTTTCTCGACGCCCGGTTCCGTCTGGCCCCGCAGGTGGCCGCGCTGGAAACGCCTGCCGCCCTGGAAGCGTCCCTGGAAGCCGCCGTCACGCAGGCCGCAGCGAAGTCGAATTCCGGCTCCGCGACTCTTGCCCTGGCCGATCTGAGTCGCCGTTTGCCGGACGGGGCCTACCTGACCAACTTTACCTATGAAGCTGGCGAAATCCGGATTTCCGGTCTGGCCTGGGACGCCGCCGTTGCGCTGCGCGCACTGGACTCCGCCCCTGAATTTGTAAGCGCGACCTTCAGCGACGCCACGGTGCGCGACGAGGAGACCGGCCGCCAGCGATTCCAGATCGTTGCCCGTCACCGGGTTGTCGAAGGATCCGTGCGATGAACGCCTCGACCCAGCGCGCCCTCGCCCTGGCAGCCGGACTGGTCCTGTTGACCGGCAGCATTATCCTGCTCGCTCTGTCGACGATGAACTGGACAGGCCTGACCGCTGACCTTGAAATGGCCCGCGCGCAGGAGGGCCGCCCTCCCGCAGCGGACCCGGCCCGCTATCTGGTGGCCGGCACAAGTCGGGCCGAAGCGACGGCCGACCTTCAGGCGCGACTGAGCGACGCCGCCAGCGCCGCGGGCATTGAACTGTCGAGCTTTCGCTTTGCCCCGGCAGATGAAAACTCACCCCTGCATCTGACAGTCGATGTCGAAGCGCAGGGCGACATGATCGGCCTGGGCCGCTTCCTGCACCAGGTTGAGTCCAGCCTGCCTGCCCTGATTATTTCACGGACACGCATAGCGCCCGGAAGCGCGGACGACCGATTGCGCCTCGAAGTTCGCATCGAAGCCCAACGCTCACCGCGAGGTGACTCATGAATCAGCGGACGAAAATCCTGATGGGTGTTGCCGCGGTCCTGGCGGTCATTGTTGCCGCCGACCAGTGGCGCCGCGCGTCTGACAGCACAGTTGTCCAACCGGTTCGCCGGACCGCGGACGTGGAGATCGCCCAGGAAAGCGGTCCCTTCCTGCCGGACTACACGGCCTTCGATGCCATTGGCGAGCGCCCGCTCTTCCGGCCGGACCGGCGTCCGGAGCCCGCACCGGTCGTTCAGATCGCCGAACAGACAGCACCGCCGGTTGAGACCACTGACACACCGCCCGACTTTGTCATTGTCGGCGTCGTCACCGGGCCGGACGGGCGCGGTGCCGCGACGGTTCGGGAGGGCACGGTAACCCGTCGCGTCTATGTCGGCGACACTGTTCAGGGGTGGCGCATCGATACCATCAATCCGGACGGCGTCGTGGTGACGCGCGACCGGGATCGCTGGAGCCTGCCCATCGGAAACCGCGACGAATAACGCCGAACGTCAGGGCGCTGTTTGCACGGCGACACTGGTCGCTCCGACCGACACGCTCGACCCGTTTGTGAAGGTCACAAACACGCGGTTCGTCCCCGGCACGAAGGCCACGGCCTGACCCGTTCCGCGAACGAACACCGAGAATGTCCGCGTCTCGTTATTGGCAAAACTGACAGTCGCACTGGCGGCACGGCCGGATGTGCACTGTCCATTCGCCGGATTGGTCTCACAGATTTCCAGCGTCAATGGCAACGCCGTTCCGCCAAAGCCCGGCGTCACTGTCACGGTCTCGGCGGCTCCGATATTGACAGAGGCGACCGAGAACGCTGTAGCTGCATTCAGGGGCGCGGTCGCGACACCATTGCCGGTCGCTGTCGCAGCAATGGTAACGACATCGGCCGTCGGGACCGGCGCCGCCGACAGCGTCATCGTCGTGACACCGGCAACACTGGTCGCCGCCAGTACATTGTCACACCGGAAAACCGGAGCGAGGACCACGCCATTCAATTCGGTCCCGGGGGTCAGGCCAAACACGAAACTCTGCGTACCACCCGACGGAATGCTGACGGCCGTATCGGCGGTCCCGGTTGGCTGGTTGGTAGCAGGGTCGGTCGTCCGGTAGGTGAAGCCACCATTGAAATTACCGGGGCGTTCGATCCGGCAATTGCTGCCCGCCGCTCCAAAGCTCGCCGGGTTGATCAGGGTCGCAAAGGCTGTGGCCGTCTGGCCAACGGACACGGATCGTGCATTGGGCAAGACAGCCGCACGAAGCCGGTGATTATCAGCGGTCCCCAGCGCCCAACTCAGAGCGACAACGCCCTGGGCCGAGGCCACGCCATCGACCGCAACAAGATAGGTCGTCCCGGAGGTCGCTGCGAAACTGGCGGGAACGCCATTGCCCGAAGCAACAGGCGTTAGCGTAACGCCGCCATCAGGACTGGTATAGACACCCACCAGGGCGGCGAAGGACGAGGCCGTGGCATCGAATGTCACCGGGCCGGCGGACGGTGCGGTCCAGGAATACCAGACCGACGCTCCACCTGCGTCTCCGCCGTGCGATGGCTCGCCACCTACCTTGGTGGCATTGACGTTGGAGCCGGTGACACTTCCGGTCGTGCCCGCAATCACTTGCGCGGAGGCAACGGCATCATTCGCCGGAGCATTGATCATGCTGATCGCCAGCTGGCCCGTCCCCGCGGCACCGCCATAACCGTCAACGGCAATGCGGTAGATCGTCCCCGCCGTAACCGCAATCTCGACCTGGCTTTCCAGGTTACCGCCGCCGATATCGTCATTGGCGGCAACGCTCGTCAGACCCGAGACCGTCGTCCCGGTATAGACGGCAAGCATCGTGTCATAATCGGCATTCTGTGTGCGGATGCGCGCCGTTCCGGAGACCGGTGCCGTCCACGACCACCAGAGGGAAGCCCCGCCGCCATTGCCGGCATGGTTGGGCTCATTCACTTCCTTGCTGGCACCAACCGAATTGTAACTGGTCGTTGTCGCCACCGAAGACAGCGGGAAAGCGCTGGCAAAATTGTCATTGGCAGACGGCGGGGCCGATACGCCAACTGACGCGGCCAGCGTGATGGAACCCACGGTTCCGGTGACGGAAAAGGCGAAGGTCGAGTGCAGCCCGCCGCCCGCGAGTCCGGCCGAATTGACCGAGACCCGCACGACGGTATTTCCGCCGGGAGCGATGCTGCCACTGGCCTGGTCTGCAGCAATGTCGGGTCCGTCGCCGCTGGCACCCAGATCGGTAAAGCGGAGCCAACTGGCGTCCGACGACACGGTCCAGTTCAGCGTCGTTCCACCGTTATTGGTCAGGGTGTAATTCTGACTCGCAAAGCTGGAATCGTCGCCCGGATTGCCGGCAGAATTGAAGGCCTGGAACGGCGTAACCGTTAGATTGCCCAGCGCGCCGCCATTATTGGCGGTGATTTGCGCGCTCGCCTGGTCGACCCGGATGCGCGGGCTGGTGACATTGTTCGAGGTCGAGGCGATGGGCAAACCCGTGGCCTCAAGTGCCGATTCAATGGCATCGATGGACGCGGTCGGGTGAATGGACCGCAACAGCGCAATCGCCCCGGCGACATGCGGCGTTGCCATCGACGTCCCGTTGAAGGTTGCCGCGCCGCCGACGCCGGAATCATTGGGCGAGGGGATGGCAGACCGAATGGACGAGCCGGGCGCGAGCACATCAACCAGCGGATTGGAATTTGAAAAGGACGACAGTCCATCCGTCTTGGTCGATGATCCCACGGTAATCGCTGCCGGAATACAGCCGGGCGAATTGATGCTGTCGCGATACCCGTTGTTGCCGGAGGCGATCGCCGTGGCAACACCCGCCGCGCGCAGCTGGTTGATGACCGTATTGTGGGCGTGACTGGGACAGGCACTGGTCGAGCGTCCGCCGCCGAGGCTCATATTGATCGACGCCAGATTGAGCGCCGCGCGATTGGTATAGAGCCATTCGAGCGCGGCTGTCTGATCGCTTGAATAGCTGCGAACACACGGCGTCGGCTCGTTTCCGCAATCGCTGGATTGCAGGAATTGCGAGAAGACCTGGACCGCAACGAGACCGGCCCCTGGCGCGACACCGCGCAACGTACGGGCTCCGTTGGCCGGATCCGTGAAACTTCCCCCGACCGCGATACCGGCCACATGGGTTCCGTGCGAACACCCCGTTCCGCCATTAAC
>TARA_R110002073_G_scaffold67806_3_pt1 | contig 12761 bp, 11 predicted proteins | sample TARA_R110002073 | Tara Oceans TARA_R110002073 (sample SAMEA4397174) | marine metagenome | biome: Polar Biome; feature: [DCM] deep chlorophyll maximum layer (ENVO:01000326); material: water (ENVO:00002006), including particulate matter (ENVO:01000060) such as... | depth 40 m
AGGTAACGAATCACGCCGGGGTGGTTGATTTGAGACGCTGCATCAATTTCACGCAGGAAGGTTTGCCGCGCTGGCTCGTTCTGCCAGAACGCTTTACGCATAAACTTGACCGCAACGATGCTGCCATCGGACTGCATCGAAGCCCTGTAAACCTTCCCAAAACCGCCCGCTCCGATCAATCTGCCAAGAACGAATTCGTGGTAGCTCACTCGCGGCAGCGTCGGTTGCGTGATTGTTGTTTCTTGTACGTTGGTAACGACGGGACGCTCTGGGGCGAGCATCGTGCGAACCCGCGAAAGCCGGCGCCGGACCGTTCGCTCATCGATTCCAAGTGAATCGGCGATCTCTCGCTGAGTTTGACCTATCAATAATCCCTCGACGATAACGCGAAGTGGTTCGGGGAGTTCTGCTTGGAGCGTCTTCAGAAATTGGCCGGCTTCGTCATCATCGGACTCGTTTCGGTCGTCGATCGGGGCCGACAGGACATCGTCCAGCGAGATTCTATTCTGGTCTCCACCCCGTTTCGCAGCCGCTTGACGTTCGATCGATCGAGCCATCTTTCGCCGAGCAAAGGTCGCTAACAGTCGCCATAGCGAAACATTACCGCTGGCGTGAATGCGGCTGTGTCTCACGGCATCAAAGAAACTGCCCAACGCAGACTGAACGACCTCTTCAGGAGCGATCGTGCTTCGGTATCGGCGATTTAGGCGGCTGGCGACCAGGGCGACTAGGCGGATGGCATAGCGGTCGAACAAAACCTCGGCGGCACGTTCATCCCCCAATTTCCACTGCCGCAGCAGCCATCCATCCGGCTGATCCGTTAGCACGGGGAGATTTTTTGTTTTTTTTACTTCGCCCATGTCCGGTTTCCATATTCCTTTCTCACTCCCGTATTGGACGAGAAACCAACTTAAAATGAAAGGCGATCGAATGACAATGGTGGTTACCCAGCCCTGCATCGGCTGCAAAGACAAATCCTGCTTGCCCGTTTGCCCAGTTGAATGTTTTCATGAAGACGAGGCGATGGTTTACATCGACCCGGACGAGTGCATCGACTGCGGAGCCTGTGTTCCGGAATGCCCTGCCGAAGCGATCTTCTATGAAGACGACGTGCCGGAGGCGTGGAAAGGATTCATAGCACTCGGCGCGACAAAATCGAAAGAATGCCCCTCGGCGCACGACTAAGTCTAACCCAGTAGCTTACGCATCGCCGCAGCCACGCCGAGTGTGACTTCGGTCATGCGTGGGTAGTCGAGTGTCTCGGGGGTGTCGGTGGCTTGATGATAGTTTGGATTGCGAAGAAAGCTGGTGTCAGTCAGCATCAATGCCGGATAGTCTTTGTCCCAAAACGAACTGTTGTCGCTGAGCCGAATCTCTTGAATCTTCTCGGGCAAACAGATCGAAAACAAGGGCATTCGCCGTGTTCCGCGTTTAAAGCCACGGCGGAACTGCCAGCACAATTTCCACGATGGCATATTGCCGACGGCGGCTAGAAAGTTTCCTCGTTTAGGAAAGAACCGGTGCATCCACTTGGGAATCCCCGGAGGAATCGATTGTGAGCCAGGCGTTAGGCTGTAGTAGCCCACCATTTCCAAGCAGAGCATGCCGACGATCTTGTCGCCGCGGTTTCGCGATTGACGAGCATGATGTTGGCTGCCCATGGCGATCATGAAGTACGGTGGTTCTTCACATGCGAACGCGACGTATCTAGCGGTTCGCCGCCCACGGTATTCTTGAAGCAGCCGACTGACTTCCAACATGACGGCGACGGCGGATGCATTGTCGTCAGCCCCCGGGGTGCAGAACACAGTGTCGTAATGGGCACCAAGAAGCACGATTTCTTCGGCACGTTTGGTGCCGGGCTGTTCGACGATCAGGTTTGTTGCCTCGTTACCCTCGGCGTCGTAGGTTTCACGCTGAATCGTATACCCAATCTCCTGCCATTGCGACTGGATGTAGCCAATGGTCGCCTGGATCGTTTTGGGCTTTTGCAGAGTGCGTGGACCGATCAGCCCCGCAAGTCGATCGACATGCAGACGTAGGTTCGCTTCGATGGGTTCACGGTCAATATTCATCAGTACGGCGGAGCAAGTCGGCGGAATCCGTGGAAGAGGACAATCAATAAGAATAGCAAATTGCGAAGCAGGACAGCGATGGGGTTGATGGCCGGAATGGGGGCGGGTGGTTTGCGATCGACTGCATCAGCGAGCGATTCGCCAAGCTTCTGCATCCATGAAACGCTACGCGGATACTCCGCGATTCCCTTAATCCACGGTTGTGGGATTCCATCGCGTCCGACCGCAGCACCAACGATTCCGCCAACGATCGCGGCAGTCGTGTCAGCGTCGCCACCGCATTCGATGATCGTCGCCACCGCACGGGAAAAGTCTCGCGGGTGTGACAACCAAGCATGAATGGCCACCGGAACGGTGTGATAGGTGTACCCCGTCACGCCATGGGTGAGTCCCAGTGACTGAGCAAACGTTTGCGTCGAATCGCCGGAATGGACGCTTTGGATCGCTTGCCGAAGCAGATCGACTAGTTCGGCAGCGTCCTCACCAAGCGTATCGACAACTTGCTCGAGCCAAAGGTTCGCATCGGGTGAGATGTGTTCGCGGGCATGCTTTGCGGCCAGCGCTACGGCGACCGCACCAAATTCGGCTTTGGGATCGGTATGGGTGAGCCGTGTCGATGCGCGAACCAGTTCCAGCATCGACGAAACGTCGTCGATCGCCGCACCGAAGATCGCCGCACGCATCGCGGGTCCGTTTCCTGCAGAAAAAACGCCGGCGTTTTGTGGCTTCGCCCCCAACCACAGTTTGATTCCCGCCCGAGCGGTCGCTTTCCCGACCCCGGCGGGGAAAGCCAAAATCCACCATCGCAGCCTCCATGCAAATCGCTTCGTGAACCGATCAACGTCAACGTTTTCCCCAGAATTCGACAGGGCCTCGATCATCGACTGGGCGACCATGCAGGTGTGTTCGGTGTCATCTGAGATCATGCCTCGCCCAAAGAAAAACCGATAGCGATCCGGCGGGCCGAGTAATCGCGATGCTCGATTGGGCGAAACACCTTCGTACGGCAAACCGAGTGCATCGGCCACGGCGGTTCCCAAAATGCATCCGATGATGGCGTCACGCTGCACTCGATTGGCTCCAAAATGAATCGTAGAAGGGGGAAACGCACAAGTGCGAGTGGAAAACCGAACAGCATGCCGCGGAATCCACGTGTCATCGAAGATTTGGCTACGGGAATTTTAGATAATCCACCGGCACAGCGTCGACCAGCCAAACGCCATTGGCCGAACGATAAAAGCGATGTCCATCGTGGTGCATCGCTGCGGCGTCGACGCACAGGATGATGGGCTTGCCACGCCGCGTACCGACCTTGGTTGCCGTTGACTCGTCTGCCGACAAATGTACGTGGTGACGAGACCGTTTTTGCAAGCCACTGGCTCGGATGCTTTCGATAAACGCAGCAACCGTGCCGTGGAATAGGGTTTCCGGAGGCGTCTGCGGCACGAGGTTCAAATCAACCCCCGATACCGAATGTCCTTGATTCGCCCGAATACGAAGACCATCGTCACTGAGCGCGCACCGTTTCTTGTCGTTCGTCGCAACGACTTTGTGAAGAAGTTCCAGCGACAATGGTGTTCCGTGTGCATTTGCTGCCGCAATCAGTTCATTGATGTCCAGCCATCCCTCATCGTCGAGCGTCATGCCTACGACTTCGGGTTGATGCCGAAGCACCAAACTCAAAAATTTGCTGATCGTGACGAGTGACTTGTCTGTTTTCATGGCTGCGATTCTAACCGAAAAGAGTTATCGTCTGGGATGGCAAGGTTCGCTAAGGTCGGTTTCACCGCGACAACAAGCCCAAAGCTCGCTTCGCCGACGCAAACGATCTACGAAACTCCATTCGCAGCTGCCAATTGCAAACATCGTAGGTCGCGATCGAGGTGGCGGGCCCCAGCGATTTTCGAGAACGACAAGACCTGGTGGTGTCGATCACGACAATGCAAAACGTCCTGCTGCATCCTTCTCTAGCAAATGCCAACCACAAATATTCAGCTGAACCAACGGCTCGGTAATGGTACGATGAAGACTTTCAATCGCAGAAAGCTTCGATACTCGTATGTGAAGTGACTGAAATGGCATGGCGACCGACGCACCTTGTACAAGCAGGTGAGCTTGATAACACACAACTCGGCTGGACCGTCGGTTGGTTACAACTCGAAGGCTTTGCTGAGCGTATGCAATTGAAACTGTCAGGCAATTGCCATCCTGATTTAGCTGGGTGGAAGTTTCGCATCAATCGGGAATCGCCGGAGCTCGACAGAGGATTTGGTGGCGACGATCCGCCCGATTACAGCGGCATCAGTCTTGATCAATCGGGAGTCGTCGGCGATATCACGGCCGACCAAGTCATCAAGCACCACGAGATTCCGACCGAAGAATTGCTTCGGCGACTGAGGGCGGGCGAGAAGCCGCCGTTCACTTTGCGTAAATGTTTGTATTTAGAATGGTTCAGCAACCATAACGGCCGCGTCGTCGTCCAGAGCACGCGTCTGGCGGTCGAACGGTTGGGCGAGCAAGCGTTCGAGCTCACGGAAGCTCAGTGGCACGAACAGTCTCGCCAGAACTAAGAAGAAATGAACTTCTTCATGACCCAACTTGGTGATGCACTGGGCAACGCTGCATCGGACGATGCTCCACCGGACGATTCTCCATCGGAATCGTGAGACTTGGCACCGGAGGGAAACGCTGTAAAGCATTTCGTTACGAAACAAGCGACGCGTTGCGGGGATGCACGCGATTGATCGCACGGATCGACGGCTCGTTGATTTAATCTAGATGTGAATCAGTCCAGTGAGCCGTGGGCCGTCAGGCACCGGGTAGCGCGTGGGACCCGGCCGCTGACGCGTCACGGCTCAGTAAATCAACAAGCCATCAAGAGTTTCGGGATGCACGCCATCGAACGAAATTCTTGACGAATTCCGCCACGCCACTTGCGTTTCTAAACGACGCCTAGCTGCGACCGCGAGCTCACACCACGACAATTATTCTTTGACGGGGAAACGGAACTCGCTTACTTGTTTGCCATTGACCTCGTGATGACGCAGCGTCAGTTCCGGCTTGCCATCCGTTCCCTTGGCTTTAACTTGCCCTGACAAAAAGCCGCCCGCGACACGCAAAAATTGGTGCATTGGTCGTTTGTCCCCCGGTTTCCAGCCCAGTTCATGGTCGGCGCTGCCGGGGCCGCAGCCGAATTCCCAAAGCCCTGATTTTTTATCCAGCGACGCGTATTGCCAATGTCGGTCGCCGCAGAAGATGATCAAGCCGTCGATCTCTTCAAACGCCTGCCGCAGCTCGTCTCCCTCGTGGACGAAGTTGTCATTGGCGTGGTTGTCACTCTTGTTATCACGGTCCGGCCCCACAATTGGCGTTGGGCTGAACAGCAATTTGAAGGTCGCATCGGACTCCTTCAGCGTTTGCAACAACCAATCTTTTTGTTCCTGGCCCAAGATGGTCTTTTCAGGTCCGTCCGGCATCGTATTGGGGCTGCGGAAATCGCGGCCTTCCAAAACCCAGATTTGTGCATGCTTGCCCCAGGATACCGTTTGGTAACGCGGTTGATGCGAGGGGAATTGTTCTTCGTTAAACAGCTTGACCCCTTCTTCGAAAGAGACCGAGCCGTAGCGCTGGCCTGGCCAACAATCGTTCTTGAGCGTGTCGTGGTCGTCTTTGATAAAGTAAGTCGTGTGGTTTGCATAGAAACGACGATTATTGGGCAAGGCAAAAATTCGCTGCCACTTGAATCGCATCAATTCCTTGGTCATCGCCCATGGATCGGGTTTGTCGTAGTATTCGATATCGCCGGGGTGAACGACGAAATCCGGGCTGATCTTTTCAAAGGCAGGGTAGATTTTGTGTCCAGAATCGCCATCATCACGGCGAATAAAATCGTGACAGGTGGTCATGCAGAACCGTACGTCTTTGCTGCTTGTCGCTTCGGGCGCCGTTTCGAAGGTGCCTCGCAAAACCGCCGACAATGACTCCGCGGAATCTGGATTACTGCCCACCGGTCTCGTTTCCACGATTGCTGCGTACTCGGTCCCCGGCCTTAGATCTTTCAAATGCCACTGAGCCGTATAATCGTGTTCCGCGACCGTGCGGGTCCATGGAGTTGTCTTCGAATCGTAGCGTTTCAATTTTGGGAAATAGGTCAATCGCACTTCTCCAGCGGCGCCGGGACACGCACCGAGCATCTGATCGAGCTCCGCCCCGGCAGGTAATTGTGCCGCAAGAAGTTGTTCCGCGTCGGTCCCCATCGCGAGTTCTCTTGCCTGGCGGTTGGACAATTTCACAAAGGGCAGCCCATCCATCTTCGCTTCCCGGTTTTGGGTTGTCCGAGTCCATAACACGATTGAGTTTTGGTCGGCCCAGCCATTCCGCATCCCGTTCGCGAGAAACGGCCCCTCGGTGGACGATGCCGCGGGAGCTTCCGAGGGGGCCGGCAAGGTGGTCAATTGAAAGTTCTTGTATGCCGCTTTCCCGCCGTGATCGGTCAACATCACGCGGTCGCCATCGCGGGGTTGGGCGAAACCGGACTCTACGTAAAACTTGCTGCGAGCATAGATCGCGTCCCAGGCGGTTCCCACGGTGGACGTTTCCGCGACCAGTTTTCCATTAAGAAAATGTTGCAAGTGAGTGCCCTGGACGACCACTTTCGCATGATTCCACTGGCCGGCCGGTTTTAATGGCTTGTCGAGTGCGGGAGCTTGCAAGTCGTAGATCGCGGCGGTCGAGCCATTGCTTGGATTTTTTAGCGGGATCGCCTCGTCGATAATCTGGTATTCCACTCCCAAGTAGCGGCTGCCAAATTTGCGGACTCGGTATTTGAGTCCCGAATTGGTTTTTGGCGAGATCTTCCAGTCCCAAGCGAGTTCAAAGTTTGGCGGCAGGGGAGGGCTTAGCAGATTGCCGTCCCCGGTGCGAGGTTTTACTAAACGAACCTCACCCTCAGCAAACTCCCAGGCCTCGCCCACAGGTTTCCCTTTCCCGGTCCGCCAAAACGAAGGTTTGCTCCAATCATCCTCGGGTGACACCAGCGTGATCAGTTCGGCAGCGGAGTCGTCCGAATCATTTGCTTCATCGGCAAGGCAGACGTTCGACCAAACTCCTGCGACGGTAAACAACGACAGCCATAAACAGTGGACCAAGCCAAACAATCGCATCGAAGCAGACCTATCAATGAGGGGGAACGAACAATACGCGGCCCATGATACTCCAATTCCCTGCGGTCAAGCAAAGGAGCGACAAAAGAACGACGGAAGACCGAAAGCTTAATCGATCGTTCACCCTGACCGATGAACGATGTGATGCATCTTTTTGCGTAGCGGAAGTCGTCAAGACTTTCGTTCCACCGCCAATACGAATCACCTGATTCTGACGAACCTATCTAACAGAAAATACTGTTACGACCATTGGTGTTCATGCAATACTTTGCCGTCGAGGTCCACGATACGAATCGTTAACGATTTCTGGTTGCCGTCGTCACTCGCATCAATGATCGTCAGTGTGGCTTGATCCGGCTTCGGACCACCACCGACAAACTGCAGGACCGGCATGTCCTTGTTTGCTGCATCAAGCCGGTCGCGATGCATGTGCCCTGATACAATCGCTTGACAATTTGCTTGTTTCAGCATCGGCAGCCATAGCTTGGCCCCAAAACCGCTGTAGCTTGCGTACCCATCGAGCGTTGTGCCATCATTTTGCCCGTCGGTTCCACGCAGCGGTATATGACAGGCGACGACCTTGTAGGGTGCATCGGCGATTTCAGATCGTTCGAGCGTTTGAGACAACCATGTAGCTTGTTTTTCTCGGTAGGGTTCGTAGGCTGCGGTGCCTGCGAATACGGGATGGTGATCCGGTTTGTCTTCTCCGGTGTCAAGCGTGATTAGCGCCAAAGGTCCGAACCGTAGAGCTTGGTTGTAAGGGAGTTCCGATGACTCGGGAGCCGCGGCAAAACTGTCGATGACTTCACGAGCTCGTTGACCTCGCACGTCATGGTTTCCATTGCTAAACAGTATCGGACGAGTGCTCGCCCAAGATCGCTGTGGATTTTGGGCGGGATTCAGCAGGATCTGTTCAGGAGAATCGCTAGCGTCGAAATCGTTGCAGCTGTCGCCATTCCAAATCAGCAAATCGGGATCGAGTTTTTCAATCTCGCGGTGAAGCGAATGGATCGTTTCCAAGTTTTCGTGCGTGTCATTGATACTGACGATGCGAATCCGCGCAGCCGCTGTGCTGGTCAATCGCAATGGATAGGTCGCGGTGGATTGAGGTTCACCACGCTCGAGCACGTATGCGTTTGCGTAGCGAAGTGGTTGTACCTTCACGCGGTAAAAGATTGGCCGATCGGTTGGCAGGGCTTCGGGGTGATGGACGCGTACATGCAGGACACGATCGTCGGCGCGGATCAATCCATGCTGGCTCGCCACCGCAGTGAACGGCAAGTCGTCTTTGCGGAAGCCATACTCAACCCACGCAGTCGCCAACTGATTCACGGCGACACTGACGCCAAACCCGTTACTGCGAGGATTTTGTACGACCGGAGGGCTAGCGATTAGTTCGCTGGCGTTGGTGTTATCCGTTTGCACTTCGTTGCCATGGGCTTGAGCATTAAAATGGACCGCGGAAATGGCGACCGCAGAAACAGGCACGCTGCCGAGAAATTGACGACGATTGAACATGGTGGGTCTCGATAGGTTGTGAACGGTGGTCGTTCCAGTTTACGCAAATCTGTTTACTTGAGCGAGAACAGTGAAATACTTCTAAGGAACACGTCTCGATAGGCACACGTCTCGATCTTTTGTGGAACGAAGATCGCAGCAATGGTCATAGCGAAGTGGTGGTAGATAATTTCACGCCGGTCCTACAAGCCACCGCAGCCCAAGGGGTTGGTCCAGCAAGGATTGATCAATGGGGATCACAGCGGAGGAGAGGGATCTTCAAGTCCGCGTTGAGAGTTGAAGCGTGCTGGACATTGCATCGAATCGGCTACAAGCAAACTCGACTTGGCATGGGGCGACATCGCAAGCTCCATTTGACGACCTTCTTCAAGAACACGGCGCCCGCGGAGAATTGGTGTTTTGCCGTGCGCTGCGTCCTACCAACGGTACTGAGGTTCGGCGTCGTGTCATCCGTTAATTGTTTCTGCATCTGAAAACGTAGTCACCAACCTAAAGCCAAGGAATTTCGTATCCATGATTTTCCATGGCCTCGCCGCAGATTGTTGCAAACGTTTCCCGCTGGACATCGCTCCAGAGTTTCCAGCGTTGCGTCCGCTGGGCTGGATCTTTCGCGGCTTGGCGTTCTTCGCCCATGAATCGAGTCGGGTGAAATCGCGTGGAAAGCGGTGCAAGACAAGCTTCATCAAAATTGAGACCGATCGATTCAACAGCGTCCGCCATCTGTCGCTTAAACGCCTCCAATTCGTCGATCAACCATTCGTGTCGAAATAGAAAAATATGCGATTGTGAGGACTGGTACTGCAACATGTCCTGACGAAGCGACCAAAGTTTGCACACGTCTTCAAAAGTCATGTCCTTGAATCCGCGAAACGAGTTGTAGGACGAAACAACTTCGATTCCGTTCCGGACGATGTAGCAAATCGCCAGTCGAGGAAACGCATCCTTTAGCCCGATTGCGGCTCGCGGGTCGAGCATCGAGTAAGTCGAAATGGCCGAGTACTCGTCGGGGGCCCGCCAATTCGCCTGCGGCCAATAGATATCCAGTAACGCGCGGCGATGCACCTTCCAGAATTCACGGCGTCCGACAGGCGGAGATTCGGGAAAGGTCTCGACATGCAAGTTCGCTGCACGCATCAGATTGTGAATGTAGTTGCACTCTTTGTTGTAGCTGGCGACTCTTGGATGGGCAGCAAGACATTGCCGCAGAACCGTCGTCCCCGAGCGGCCGAGACCACTGGCAATGATCAGCGGGCGTTCAATAAAAGGATGCTCGCCTGTGGAGCGTTCGTTTCTGTTGAATTTAAAAAGTGCCATGGTACTATCTCAAACGCACTGTCGAAGAGCTGAACGGCTTTCGCAGCTTTGCGGACGGAGGTTCGCTGTGAAGTGGGCTTGCGTTTGCCATTTGTTCCTAGCGTGTCTTGTCAACAGTTAACGTGATGGGGCGGTAAGCTATGATTTCAAGGCCAGCGTGATCACCCACTTGTGATTGCCTTGTGTCGTAGTCGTCGTACCACGCATCGCGGTTCGCGTGCTTGTACTGGACGTTCAGAAATATACTGGGTTATGGGTTCAGCGACGACCTGTGAGGATAAGTGGTGGACACGATTTGGCGGAGCTCACCCCGGCAGCGGGTGTTTGTCTGCGTCATCCCTTCGTCATTCAGTTACGTCACCTTGCTCGTCAATCATTCCTCCACAAATTTGACAGAAACATCGAGATAAAATAGTGAATCCATTCAACACTCTGTCTTTCCAATCTTTCTGTCGCACTAATCTTTCTGTCTGTTTCTAACTAAGCACACATGAACGACAAGAGTCGCCGGTATTGACATCAGCGGATGAAATCTCTGTATCGCACGATCGATACCTCTCAGCCGCAGCGGCGTTGACCGCAACCTGTCTGCCCACGCCAGCTGGGTTGTTCTCTCACTCGGATCGCAGACGCTTCTGAGTTAGCTCCGATCGCCACACCCTGCGTTCGCAAAGGCGGCTGGACCGAATAAACATCAGCGCGACCGAAAAATGCAGAAGCTCCACAGCGAAGAGCCGATCATTTTTCGCTGCAGAGGCTACGAGATATTGGCAACCTACTAGATCATTTCAGTCGAGCTTGGTAGGACTGTATCTAACAAAACGGCGGCTCGGAATCGAATGCATCGCGGCGGCGCCGACGCGTACCAAGGATCGATGTAGGAAATATAACTCTTGAGTATCACACGAATGAACCTGCAACTTGATGGACAAGGCGTTATCGTTTTTGGAGCCGCGCGAGGCATCGGACATGCGATCGCCAGTGCTTTCGCGGCGGAAGGCTGTCGCGTCGTCGGCTTTGATCGACAACAGCCTACGGCTTCGAGTGAAATCAAATTTGTCGAGTTCGTCTCGGGTGACGTGTCCGAGATCGGTGATGTCCGTCGTGTCGCCGATTTAGCGGTGGACATTCAACACGTTGTGTTTTCGGTCGGCGTCGGAAGCGGCGTTTCAGGTTTCCCATTTTGGAATTTGAATCCGTCCGATTGGACGCGGGTGATCGATGTGAACCTGCTCGGGGCGGTGAATGTTGCTCATGTTTTCGCGCCCAAACTTGCCGACCGCAGACAGGGCACGTTCTTGTTTCTCGCCTCGGTCGCCGGTCAAACGGGATCGCAGACGGACCCACCCTACAGTGCAGCCAAGGCGGCGTTGATTAATTTCATGCAGTGTTCTGCTCGCGACTTGGCTCCCTTTGGCGTTCGATCCAATGCGATCTCGCCCGGGATGGTGCAATCCGAGCTGACTCATTCCATTTGGGAAGCAAGTCAAACGCGATTGCCCGAGTCCGAACGACGGTCCTTCGAGGCATGGTCCAAGGAAAAGCTGCGACGCGTCTCGCCACTTGGCCGCTGGCAATCGGCCGAGGAGTGCGCCGCGATGGCGATCTTCCTCGCATCGCAACATGCCAAGAATATCACGGGTCAGACGATCAACATCGACGGCGGCCAAGTGATGCACTGTTGATCTCACCTTACAATGGACCTGACCCTACGCGACGCAATTCGCGACCGGTCGATGTTTTCAAATCACTCGATTCACGTGGACGATCAATGACTCGCTGGCCCGGCATTTCGCAATTCAGTCTCGACAACCAAGTTGCCATCGTTACCGGTGGATCGAAGGGGCTCGGTGAAGCGATGGCGGCGGGCCTGGCGTCCGCTGGCGCCAACCTGCTGCTCGTCAGTCGCAACGAAAAGGAAGCCAAAGATGCTGCGGCGGCGATCGCGGCGGAGTATCCCGTCAAAGCGATTGGAATGGCCGCGGATGTTTCTGATGAAGACCAAGTCAAAGCGTTGACGCGGCGCTGCGTCGGCGAGTTCGGTCGCATTGACATCCTCGTTAACAACGCGGGCATCAATATCCGAGGTCCCATCGAGGAGTTATCGCTGGAAGAGTTTCGCAAAGTCCAAAGCATCAATGTCGATGCCATGTGGTTGTGCTGTAAACATGTTTCGGCGGTGATGAAGCAGACGCAGTACGGCCGGATCATCAACATGGCCAGCACCCTTGGGCTCGTCGGCTTGGCCAATCGAACGCCCTACGCAACCAGCAAAGGAGCGGTGGTCCAAATGACGCGGGCGCTCGGTTTGGAGTTTGCGTTGGACAAGATCACCGTGAACGCAATCTGTCCCGGGCCGTTCCTGACGCCGATGAATGTACCGATCGCCGAGACCGAGGAGGCCAAGCAATTTATCGTCGGAGCAACCGCACTGCAGCGATGGGGAGAGCTAAGCGAGATCCAGGGTGCCGCGTTGTTTCTCGCCAGTCCCGCGTCCAGCTACGTCACTGGTAGCATGTTGACGGTCGACGGAGGCTGGACGGCGAGATGATCTAGTTGAGACCACTGCAGAAAATACGTGGATGATTGATGATCCGATCCGGCTCATGCCAGCACTCACAAAGGAACCGTTCGAAAATAACTTTGTCATTTCAAGATGTAACCCGAATGACATGAACTTTGGATGTAGTGG
>TARA_R110002073_G_scaffold120040_1_pt1 | contig 12755 bp, 17 predicted proteins | sample TARA_R110002073 | Tara Oceans TARA_R110002073 (sample SAMEA4397174) | marine metagenome | biome: Polar Biome; feature: [DCM] deep chlorophyll maximum layer (ENVO:01000326); material: water (ENVO:00002006), including particulate matter (ENVO:01000060) such as... | depth 40 m
TAACTCTCTCTTGTTTTTAACTTAAAATAGCTGGGAATAATCCCTAACCTTATTGGGTATGTAAGAGTATCCTTAATATTAAATGTTTAGCTATTTTAAACCATAAAGGGAGGACATAAACGGCATAAGCCAACGATAAGTTAATACTATTGTCCTCCTTTTATGTAAATTAAATTAAATTAAATGAACGAACTATCACAATACTTTGTAGAGCAGTGCAAATCAGCACGAGATCTTAAACTTTACAACATAAAAAACAGATTAAACTTAATAGAGTTTGATAGTTTTTTTAAAGAAACAAACAAACATATGGTGAATAATAGGCTTATGGAAATTACTCCTAATTATAGAAAAACTGATTTTTCTCGCCCTAAACCAATAAAAAATTGTCTAAATTACTTAAAACTAAAAAAATATTAAAATGAGCAAAAAAATTGATTTCAAAGATGTTGTTGATGTTCCTAATTATTATATAGGGGACACGTACAGAGAGGGTTACTATCAAGCAAGGTATGTTGTAGAAGATTTTAATTGCACTTGGAACATTGGAAATGTTGTGACTTATTGTCTAAGGAGTTCTGAGAAACACGAGTCTCCAATAGAGTGTTTGCAAAAATCTATAAATCATCTTAAGTTTGAAATAGAAAGATTAGAAAAATTAAATAAAAAAAAATAAAATGAAGAAAGAAATATTTGATAAGTATGCCTCATTAGTGGCTGATCAGTTTTATATAAAGTTAGAAGATATGTTTTCTAAATCAAGAGTTCATCCACGTCCAGAGGCAAGACAAATGTTATACTATTTAGCGTATGAACGCCCTATAAAAATTAGTAGTATAAGAAGATTTATGGAAGAGAATGGATTACCTGTTCAACATAACACTGTAATGAAAGGATATAAAAATGCTAAAAAAACAGTTGAACAAGACAAAGATTATCAAGCATTTGTAAAAAAAGTATCTAATGTTCAGTAAAAAAGACATATTTAATCAAGCTCTAAAAGATGAAACTATATATTATCACAGAAACGGAGGTGTAAGCATTATTAATATAGGTGTTAAAATCAGTAAATACCCAAGCAAATTAGAAATTCTTAACTGTTCTAAAAACGGTGATTACTATCAAGAGCTTAATAATTATGAATATAAAATATTTTACGATCATGGATGGAATAAAGGATGTCGGTTATTAGCATTAGAGAATTGCAAACGTAAGGTTGAGCTCATACAAAATAAAATGAAAACAGAAGTAAACACAAGAAAGAATGATAAATTCATTAAAAATCTTAAAACTAAAAGAGATATAATTATGAAACAATATTCTTATCACACTAATAAATTAACTAAATTAAATTAAATAAAAATGGAAAAGAAAAACATTTACAAAGCTCTTGCTAAATTTCAACAAGAAGTTCCTGTATTATTAAAAGGTACAGATGGTTATGGATATAAGTATATACAACTTGAACACATAATTGCACAGATTAATCCTTTATTAAAAAAACATGATCTTGGATTTACTCAGTTAATTGATGGTAGTGGACTTACGACAGTTTTGTTTCATCATCCATCAGGAGAAGATATTTCTTCTTCTTGCATAATTCCTGAATGCGATATGAAAGGTATGAACAAGTTTCAATCAGCAGGAGCAGGTATAACTTATTTTAGAAGATATGCATTATCATCTATGTTAGGAATTATAAGTGACCAGGACACAGACGCAAAAGTATATACTACTGTAGCCCCTAAAATAAAAGTTAAATCTGAAGAGGCAACTAAAGTAACATTAGAAGTAGATTCTAAAGATTGGATTAACGTATTAAAGTATATTTCTAATTCTGAAATCAAAGCATTGGGACTACCTGTTATTGTAGAGCAGTTACAAAAGAAATTTAAAATTACTGCTACAACAAAAAAGGAGCTTTCTAAGCATATATAATGGAGTTCTTTGATTTAGTAGAGGTTATTAATAAACTTAAAGATGACAGTCTGTATTATGGTGATTACGGAAAGCAATGGCTTTCTAATTCTGATATAGGTACATTGATTAATAATCCTAAACAATTTAGGAAACCTCAAGAAGAGACCAAGGCAATGATTGAAGGTAGATACTTTCATACTGCTATGTTAGAGCCTCACAAATTAGATGACTTTATAGTTTTAGATTTAGCAAGTAGAAATACAAAGGCTTACAAAGAATATGTCTTAAACAATGATAAAAAAATTTATTTATTAATAAAAGAAGTGCAGAATTTAAATACCATTGTAGAGGTTATGAAGTCAAACACAGTAATGATGTTAAACATTTATAATAAAAAAAATTACTTTGAAGTCCCTATGATTAAAGAAATATGTGGGATAGAATGGAAGGGTAAAGCTGATATTGTATGTGCTGATCAGCTGATAGATATTAAAACCACATCTGATATATCAAAATTTAAGTTTTCAGCTCGTAAATACAATTATGATAGTCAAGCATACGTGTATCAGCAATTGTTCGGTAAACCTCTTGTATTCTACGTTATAGACAAGTTATCACACGACCTGGGTATATATGAACCATCACAAGACTTTTTAGAACGTGGTAAAGAAAAAGTAGAAAAAGCAGTTGAGATATACAATAAGTTTTATGGACCAGAATCAGATCCAAAAAAAATAACACAATACATTCATTATGAAACATTATAAAAAAATATATTTTGTCTTTAAGACATTGTATTTTAAATTAAAAGATTATCTTTCAATCCTTCGTGAAAAAAGGAAAAAAAGAGAAAGATTTATAGTAGAAGTTCCAACTACTATGGAAAGTGAAAGCGATAAAAATAAACTTATGGCTGACATTTTAGACATTTTGGAACATCAAATTAAATTACATTAAAATGGAAGAAAAAATTTTTGTCGGATCAGGTATATCAAAGTTTGAAGGAAATCTTGTGTCTTGTAGTATATGTCTTTCTGATTTACCATCAGAGCATATATTTGAATACAATTCTAAGAAATACATTAAACTTAATGTCCAAAAGAAAAAAGAACAAGATCAGTATGGTAAAACACATTCTGTATCTATTGACACTTGGAAACCTGAAGCTAAAAAAGAGCCTGTACCAGCTGTAAATTCCAGCGATGACTTGCCTTTCTAACAATAATTAATTTAAAGAAGAGGGAAAGGGTTTCTTTTCCCTCTTTTTTTACCTATTCGCTTGGAATATAAGAAATAATAATATAATATAATAATAATCAATTAGTTACAACAAAAGTAGCTTGGAATAAGCCTGGAATATAAATGGAAATAACAATATTTAAAGACATAAAAAATACTGATCAACCTTTTTATAGAGAAGTAGAAATAACATTAGAAAGAATTGAGAAGGGAAATTCAGCTGAGATAGTTAAAAGAATAAGAGCTGAAAAAGACAAAGAAAAAAGAAATGAAATAAAAAAACTTTTACCAGCTATATGTTTTAGTGGTAAGTTTATTAAAAGAAATGATAAATCTTTAGTAGAACATAGTGGACTTATTTGTTTAGATTTTGATGGGTATAAGACAAACAAAGAGCTCTTACAAGAAAAAGAAATATTATCTAAAAATAAATTTGTATTTAGTGTTTTTGTATCTCCAAGTGGTAAGGGATTAAAGGCATTAGTAAAGATTCCTGCAATAGTAGAAAACCATAAAAAATATTTTAATTCATTACAGAAATATTTAGACTCACCGTATTTTGATGCTACATCTAAAAATGTTTCACGTGTCTGTTATGAAAGTTACGATCCTTTAATTTACGTAAATCCTACATCCAGCGTATGGGATAAGATAGAAGAAACAGATTTTGTAGAGGTAATTAAAAAAATAGACAAGCCAACAATACCAATTACAGATGAAAATAAAATTGTAGAAATTTTAATTAAATGGTGGGAAAAAAAGTATGGCTTAAAAAATGGAGAAAGAAATAATAATATATTCATATTAGCTTCTGCTTTTAATGATTTTGGAGTTCCACAAAATTTAGCAGAATTTATTATGGGAAATTTTGATTCTAAAGATTTTAATATTAATGAAATTAAAAGAACTATACAGTCTGCATATGCAAACACTCAAAATTTTGGCTCTAAGTATTATGAAGATGAAGACAGGATTAGTTTAGTTAAACAACAGTTAAGAAGAGGTGTGTCAAAAAAAGAAATACGATGTCAATTACAAGACGAAAACATTGATGTCGTAGATATAGAAAATGTAATGGATCGTCTTGAGGAAGAGCAGACTGTTCAACAATTTTGGACCAAAAGCGATAAAGGTGTTGTAAAAATGACACATATTTTATTTAAAAACTTTTTAGAAGATAATGGTTTTTATAAATTTAACCCACAGGGAAGTAAAAATTATGTTTTTGTAAGGGTAACAAATAATCTTATTGATCATACGTCTGAAAAAGAAATAAAAGATTTTGTTTTAAGTTATCTACTAACTATTGATGATTTGTCAGTATATAATTATTTTGCTGAAATGACAAAATATTTTAGAGAAGAGTTTCTTACTTTATTATCAAGTATAAATGTTTTTTTTATTGAAGACACTAAATCTACTGCTTATTTATATTACATGAATTGTGCAGTTAAAATTACTTTAAGTGATATTACTTTAATTGACTACATAGATTTAGGTGGTTATGTGTGGAGAGATCACGTAATAGACAGAAGTTTTACGATGTGTAAATTAGGTAAATGTGATTATAAAACATTTATATCTAATATTTGTGGCGAAGATCAAAGTCGTATAAATTCAATGGAATCCACTATAGGATATTTATTACACGGTTGGAAAAATTTATCTTATTGTCCTGCTGTAATATTAAATGATGAAGTTATATCTGACAATCCTGAAGGAGGAACAGGTAAGGGATTGTTTATGAATGGGTTAACTCATATGAAAAAATTAGTAACTATTGATGGTAAATCGTTTACATTTGAAAGATCATTTGCTTATCAATTAGTATCTGCTGATACACAAATTTTATGTTTTGATGATGTAAAAAAATCTTTTGACTTTGAAAGATTGTTTAGTATTATTACAGAGGGAATTACCCTGGAGCGTAAAAATAAAGACGCAATTAAAATTCCATTTGCTAAATCTCCTAAGGTTGCACTTACAACTAATTATGCTATTAAAGGTAAGGGGTCAAGTTTTGAAAGGAGAAAATGGGAGTTAGAGCTTGCTCAACATTATACAAAAGAATTTACTCCACTTGTAGAGTTTGGTAAACTAATGTTTGGTGAATGGGATGACAATGAATGGTGTCAGTTTGATAATTATATGATTCAAAATTTACAGATATATTTAAACAAAGGCTTACTTAAGAGTCAATTTGTTAATCTTAAAATTAGAAAGTTATCTGCTGAAACTTGTCACGAATTTATTGAATGGTGTGGACTTATTGGAAGTGGAGTTACAAACGATTTATTAAAACCAGACACAAGAATATTTAAACAAGATTTATATGATGATTTTATTAATGAACATCCTGATTTTGCTCCTAAATCAAAATTTACGATATCACGTAACAAGTTTTGGTCTTGGATAAGATCTTATTCTATATTTAAATATGATATAGAATTTGTAGAGGGTAGAAATATGAACGGTAGATATATAGAATTTAAAACAAAAGAAGAATAAAAGATGAAAACTTATAAATTAAAAAAACTTATTTCAGGATTTAAAATAAATCATTCATTATCAGGTCAAACTTTAGTAGCATTACCCTATTCAAATAAAAAATTTTTTTTGAACAATTCAACTGATTCAATACTTTTGTCTTACGAGGGTAAAAATATGCATATAGATAAAGACACTCCATTACTTGCAGAAAAAACATTTCCCGATAAGTTTGGTAGAAAAAAAACATATACTTTATATTATTATGAATGGAAACCAACAAAAAACCAAATTAAATTAAATTTACTATAAAAATACTAATGAAAATATTAATAGCTTGTGAAGAGTCACAAACCATAACTAATTTGTACAGAAAATTAGGATATAAAGCATATTCATGTGATATATTAGATTGCAGTGGAGGTAATCCTCAATATCATTACAAAGGAGATGCCCTTGCCTATGCATACAGTGGTGAATTTGACATGATGATTGCTCACCCACCTTGTACTTATTTAGCTGTAAGTGGTGCAAGATGGATGTACAACAAAGACGGAAGTGTTAATCAAGAAAGATTGTCTAATCAAAATAAAGCATTAAAATTTGTAAAAAAATTAATGGATGCTCCTATTGATAAAATAGCTATAGAAAATCCTATAAGTGTTATAAGTTCTAAAATTAGAAAGCCTGATCAGATAGTCCATCCCTATTGGTTTGGTGATGAAGCGTCTAAATCTACGTGTTTATGGTTAAAAAACTTACCATTACTTACTGCTACAAATATGGTAGGCAAAGGAGAAAAAGTTTATTACAAAAGTGGAAAGTCACATCCTAAATGGTATGCCGAAGCTCTTTCAAAATCTAAAACACCAGATGAAAGAAGGAAATTAAGAAGTAAAACTTTTGAAGGAATGGCTAAAGCAATTACAGAACAATGGAATTAAAATTTAGAGATTATCAAACAGAGATAATTAAAAAATCTACTGATATATTTTTGTATGGATACAGTAATTTTGTGTATTTAGCTATGGAAGTTAGAACAGGTAAAACACTAACTGCTTTAGGAATTTGTTCTAATTTAAACGCAAAAAATGTTTTATTTATAACTAAGAAAAAAGCCATTACAAGTATTGAACATGATTTTTCTTTATTAAAACCTGCTTATTATTTAGAAGTTATTAATTATGAATCACTACATAAGATTCCTCAAACAAATTGGGATATAGTTATCTGTGATGAAGCACATTCTTTAGGAGCTTTTCCTCGTCCAAACCTAAGAGCTAAACAAGTAAAAGAAATATTTAAAAGGTCTAATCCGTATGTGTTGTTTTTGTCAGGAACTCCAACGCCTGAATCTTATAGTCAAATGTACCATCAAATATACGGTGTTAAAGGTAACCCATTTGAAAAACACAAAAACTTTTATTCTTTTGCTAAAACTCACGTTAAGGTCACTCAGAGGAAAATAAACAGCATGATGATTAACGACTACAAAAAAGGATTAAAGTCTATCATAGAGGCCGTAAACCCCTTTAAAATAAGTTATACGCAGAAGTTAGCAGGATTTAAAACACAAACGGAAGAAAAAGTATTATATGTAGAATTAAACGATATTACTAAAAAAGTTATTAAAAGATTAAAAAGAGATAGAGTAGTAGAGGGTGATGGGGAAGTAATTTTAGGAGATACAGGGGTAAAACTTATGTCTAAAATTCATCAACTTTGTTCTGGGACTGTTAAGTTTGAAAGTGGAATAGCAATGACGGTAGATTTTAGTAAGGTAAATTTTATTAAAAAATATTTTAAAAATAAAAAAATTGCTATATTTTACAAGTTTACTCAAGAATATAAAGCTTTAAAAGAAATATATAAAGAGGAGCTTACTAATGATTTAGAAGAGTTTAAAACAACTGACAAATCTATAGCTTTACAGATTGTTGCAGGAAGAGAAGGCGTAAGTTTAAAAGAAGCTGAAGCTTTAGTGTATTATAATATAGATTTTAGTGCAACATCTTACTTTCAAAGTCGTGATCGTATGACTACAAAAGACAGAGCTTATAATAAAATATATTGGATATTTAGCAACAAAGGAATTGAAGCAGATATATATAAAGCTGTTGTTAAAAAGAAAGATTATACCCTATCACATTTTAAAAGAGATTCATTAGATTTGTAAAATGACAGAGAATCAAATTCAATTGAAAAGAATAAATCAGTTGGAAGATGAGGGCTATTACGTTATTAAATTAACAGTAACAAATAGAAATGGTATACCTGATTTAATAGCTATACCTAAGAATTCAGATGTATTATTTTCTGAAATTAAAAAACCGAAAGGTAAAGTGTCTGCAATACAAGAGTTTAGAATAAAACAATTAAATAATCATGGAATTAAAACTGAAATCTACAGAGGAGATTAAATGGAGTGTAGAAGATGAATTTATAGAAAATTTGCAAGAAGAATTTAAAATGGTAAAAGCTATAAAAATTGCAAAATTTATTCAAAAAAACCTTCAAAACATACCAAAAAATAATCTAACATCTCAAATATTAGGAGGATGTTTTGTTGATATAGATGGAACTCCTATATCTTTTGCATTAGAAATTATACACACAGATAAAAGTTTTACTACCTTAAATGATATAACTATGATAACTGTTGATGAATACTTAGATTTACGACTTTTAAATTGTTATATAAAAAATCCTGAAGAATTAGGATAAGTCTTAAATTTTTTTATATTTGATAAACTCAAGTATAAATGTCCCCAATTGCACCAGAAGATAAATCTACAATAAGTCATATAACTTATATAACTAATCGTATACATAACTTTGGAGATGAGTTGTATGAAGATTTAATGGAACGTGAGCATGATAAAGCAAAAGAAAAAGCACAAGATTTAATTAAAGCATTAGCTGATTTAATTCAGTCTTTAACTGACGAAATTTAATATAATAAAACCATGAATAAAGAAAGGGCTAAAGAACTACACGAATTTTGTAATACAGTTGCAGAAAGGTTTTCTAATAAAACCAGGCAAGGAAATGTCAATAATGAAACATTTAATGTGGATGAAGTTATACCCACATCAGATGATTCAGCAGTTGTTAATTTTAAAAAAAATACAGGGAAATTAGCTGTAGCTTTTTGTTATTACATTAATAGAGGAAGATCAAAAGGATGGAAATATTTTTTTCCTACTGATGCTCACGTAGTAGGGATGCAAGCTTTTTCATATTACAAGTTAGAAGCTGAAAGAAAAAATTACAAACAAAACTTTGACAAAGAAACTATTAAGCAATACAATAGAAATAGAAGTATAGAAGAACAAATAACTTCTTTAGACGAAATTAATTAAATATAGATTGTTTTAAAGTTTTTTGCAAATCCAATATTTCAGCACACTTTTCATATTCTTCAGTATAAACAAAATAATTAATAAGCTCGTCATATATAGGGTCGTTATGTCTTAATGTTTCTGTGTTAGGATCATGTAAAAACCACAAATCTTCTTCAGTATCTAAAAAATCAGTTAAAATTTTTCTACCTGTTATTAATTCGTATGTGTTATTAAAACACTTGTCTTCATCAAATTTATTCTTCTCCATATATTTGCTCGTACATTTCAGGATTTTGTATCTTCATTTCTGATTTAGACATTTTTGTTCCTTTTTTATTTAATTTTTTATTTTGTTGAATTTGTTCATACATTTCAGGATTATCTTTTTTAATTCTTTTAAGATCATCTGAACTATAAACAGTTTCTGTCCCTGGTTGATATGAAGAACTAATACCAAATATATCATAAATTGCTTCTTCTTGTTGTTTACCTGAAGTTTGTGTAAAATTATAAATTCCAACAAAAGGATCAGTTTGAGCTCCTAAAATTATTTCTACTAATGGTACTAAACTTTTATCTACTCTTCCTTCAGCTATACCTTTGTTCATTTTACGAAAAAGAGTTTTGTATGGATTAGTAACGTCATCACTAAAACCTGTTCTACCTTGAGCTCTGGTGATAGCTTCTTGAGCCGCAGCACCAAACAGTGGTATTTGATATACTAAATTTAAACCATACATAGCATCTTTTATTCTATTCATAGCTTCTTCTTCATCTTTATCATCACCTAAAAATTTAAACATATTCGCTGCTAAAGCAAACATTACGTTGGCTCCTGCAAAATTTAAAGCTAAAGCTTTTACATCTTGAGAGCGTGGACGTTTTTTTAATTTTAAAGCTTTCATCATATTAGACATAGAACTCATTACTTTATTTATTTGTAAAAATAATGTACTTCCAAACATTGTAAAAGCTCTTGTTAATTCACTTTGAGATTGCTGCAGTGGAATTTTATCTGTTTCTCTTCTTGACTGCTGTGTTGCATTGTAATTATTAAAAGCTTCTGCTGCTTTTGCTTTAGACATACCATTTGCTATATTAGCTTCATAATTAACCATGTAACCCATAACACCCATAATGTCTCCCATTACAGTAGGTAGTGCTGCACCCTTCATAAATAAAGTAATTATTTTATTTCTAAAAGCTTGATAATCTTTATCGCTTAAAGCTTTTTTCATATCTTTTATACGTCTTTCTACAGGAGCTGTTGTTCTACTACCCGTTTCTAATCGGTATAAATCTCCTTCTAAACCTTTACGTAAACGATCTTTAAAATCTGGAGATATTTCTTGAGCTAATTTCATGTAATATGGAAGCTTAGCAATAACCTTAGCCATACCTAACATAAAACCAGCTAAACTTCCCTTGCCTTTATATTCTTCAAAAGCATTTATAAAAGATGTAGATTGTTTTACTAATTGTATTGCTTTAAATGATAATGCAAAACCTGTAAATTTTCTTTGTAATTTACCCATTACACCTAAGCCTTTCATTCCTGCTTGAGGATTAATAGCTAAATTTATAGACTCATAAACCCTGTTTTCAATTCCTAATTTTTTCATTAAAGTATTTACAGCTGGAACTTTAAATATAGCCTGTAAATTTTTAACACCTAAAGCATATGCTTTATATCTTTCCATTTGAGAAATATGATTCTCTAATGTTTCTATAAAGTCAGGATCTACATCTATCTCTCCAAATTCATCAGTTCTATTTTTTAAACTTGGTGCTGTTTCCATTGTAAAGACTCTTGCAAACTGACCTCCTTGTATTAAATCTTGAGACACATCTTGAGAAGAAATACTTTTAGTTGGAAAATAATTCTCTACAAAGCCTAAATCAGTGTAATTAGATTGTTTGTACACATTATTAATACTGTTAAAGTAATCTGTACTTAACCACTGAACTATTTTATCTACAAACTCCATAGCATCAGTTCCTATAATTTCTTCTACTTGTTTCATCTGTTTTTTACCGAATCCTGAAGCCTCTAATTTTTCTGCTTGTATTTTATTTTTGCTTAAGGCATATATTCTCATTAGTTGTGTTACACTAAAATTTTCTACTTGAGTACCAGTTAATGGGTTTACATAATTAGTTCCACCAAAATCAATAGTTTTTGGACCAAAATCTAATTTTTGTTTTAAGTCTTGATAACTGTTTATACCATCTATACTTGCAGCAATAGAGTTTACCATTGTTTGTGCATTGTAATATCCTCTTAATGCTTTTGTGTGCATTCTGTTTAATCCTTGATAAACTGAGTCATAGAAAAATGTATTTTTTAAATTTACATTATCTATCATATTCATTAAAGTACCTAAATGTGCTAATCTATTATTAAGATAAGCTCTAATACCAAATGTTGAAGTAAAGTTAAATTGTTTAAAATAATTTGAAATTTTTGACCTTATAGATCCTATAAACCTACCTTTATCAACAGCATCTAATTCTCTTTTTGTTTTTAAATCACCGTTACCATTATCTTTAAATAATTCAGGATAGTTTTGTCTTATTTGATCAGTAGCAGCTTGAAATATTTCGTTATTAACTTCAGCACGTTCTAATCTGGACATATTTAAAGCAGCAATAGACTCTGTTTTTGCATCTTTCATTTGTTGTAAAATGTCAGTTACTGCTTCTAAATCAAGGTTGTAAATATTTTGAAAAGTATCAAAAGCTAAGACACGTGCTAAAAGTGTTTGCTCTCTTAATGTTAAAGCTTCACCTCTTTTTTGTTTTTCTAAAGTAATTTGAGTTTCTTGCTCATTTGCGTCAATTAAAGTAGCTATAGATAATAATTTTTCTCCACGTTCAATTGCATCAGGAATTAAAGCAGCTTGTAAAACTTCTCTTACTGATTTAAAGAACGCAACACCACCTCCTTCTATGTTTTTAGCTATTGGCCTCTTAGATTTTACACTGTCTGATTTAGCTAATTCTTTAACAATTTTTTTAATTTCATCTATTTTTTTAAACTTTATTTCAGATCTTTTTCTTTCAACTGCATCAAATATTTTTTCTCCAACTGATAATATAGAATCAGGAGTAGCTGTTATAATAGAATTTAATAATCTTTCTAATTGAGCTTTAGTAAACATAGCTTCTTTAGGAACATAGTTTCGTATTAGCTGTTTTAGTTGCAATTGTATTTTTCGTAAATCTCTTTGTCCTTGTTTTTTTACAAACAAATCTCTTTTTAATCTTGATATACGTTTATTTACTTCAACACTTTGTACCTTTCCTAAAACCCCTTTATAAGATACTTCTATGTTTTCACGTATAGTTTTGTCTTGTGCTTTAAATATTTCATTACTTCTTAAAATTTCAAATGCTTTTTTTTCTATTTGTTTACGAGTAGCTTTAGGATTGTTGACTAAAAACTTATTTAATTCATATGATATTTCATTAAACAAAGTTTGCCCTTCGTTTATACCTCCCTCTACTAAAGTAAATTCCATAGGTATATCTGTAAACGCACCATCTTTTTGCTCTAACGCTGCACGAGCTTCATCTATAGATAATTTTCTATTGTTACGTAAATATTCAAATATAGATGCCTCACTATAATCTAAACCTCTGGCTTTAGCAACTAAATCATTAACAGTATCTTCTGTGTTAAATATTCTTTTACTTTGAGTTTTTCCAACATAAGAAGTTTTTACTTCACTTTTAGAGTCAGCCTTTTCATAAAAAGATCCATAC
>TARA_R110002073_G_scaffold177188_9_pt1 | contig 12726 bp, 20 predicted proteins | sample TARA_R110002073 | Tara Oceans TARA_R110002073 (sample SAMEA4397174) | marine metagenome | biome: Polar Biome; feature: [DCM] deep chlorophyll maximum layer (ENVO:01000326); material: water (ENVO:00002006), including particulate matter (ENVO:01000060) such as... | depth 40 m
GCTTCAAAACTCATGCGTCGAGTTAGGATTGTCATTGCTATGCGGGCGCCGTGAATCACAAGGCTTTCAAAGTCAGACGCTCTCGTAAGACACCGGACAATGCCTAAAGGTCAGCCGATTCTGTGATCGCGGCATGTTGTGCGGCCGAGCGACCCGCAAAACTGGCAACCGCAAACGCACACAAAAAGCCGACAAACACCATCAAGTAGTACAGCACGTACAGGAAAAACAGATCATTCCACTCGATGGGAAATTCAAACTCCGTGGCAAAAATCGCCATCGCGAAACTGCCTAAAAAGAGCACGAATCCCACCAGGATCACACGCGCCAATCCGCCGCGAGACGCGACCAGTAGCATTGCTTGGCTGAGCAGCGCGGTGGCGACGGGGACCGTCAACCAGATCCCGATTAGCACCGGCCAATAGAGCTCGGCTCGTATCGGGGGCAGAAAGTCGCGTGCCGATGTTAACAGCAACGCAAACACGGTCGTGATCGCAATCAGGTCGCCGATCGAAAATTGACGTCGTTTCCGCTGACTTGACTCTCGCGTATCGTTCCATCGAGGGACCGCAATCCACGCAAACACGACGTTTTGACTCAGCACGATTCCCACCATGTCAACCAAAGTTGAGAGCCAAGGGTCATCACTAAACGTGCCCCAAAACGACGTGACGCCAACCAGCACCAATGCGATTTGCAATCCGTATCGCATCACCGTTTTTTTTACCGCCGACGTGATCCAACAACTCACCGCGATGCTGCCCAACCAGCAGCCGACAATGAAACAGCGAAAGGCAAAGTTGATTTCGTGGCTTTCGACTATTCCATGTGCGGGATCTGCGGTCCGCCATGTTGCGACAATCATTGCCAGTGCCCAGCTGCCCAGAATTACCAGCGCCCTTCGATTTAACAGCGGAATCAAGTAGGTTTGCTGTTTTCCGGCTTCCACTTGACATTCCCGGGGTTTGGTTTGAGAGAGCGAACTTGAAACATGGATGGTACCACTGAACCGATCATTGCGGTGCTTGGGCACCCGATTGCCGGAAATCCGTCACAGCTCGCGATCGAACGGGCCTTTGAAGCGATGAAGCTCGATTGGCGAGTGATGTCATTTGATGTCACGCCGGAAAACTTGCCCGTCGCCCTGCATGGACTCGAGGTGCTTGGGGTCCGCGGAATTCTACTGAGCAAGAACTTGATCCGTGAAGCGGCTCAGTGGGCCGCTGGCCATCTGCCCGATCAATCCGGCCCCGCAGTACTGGACTGTTTCTATCGTGACCCGATTGCCCGTTCGGGTCTACAAGGCTCTGCTTCACAAAACTCAGGCCTGCTTGGTTTTGATGCCGAAAGCCAATGGATTTCGGCTCAGATCCACGCCCATCTTTCTGCCAAACAGGACGATTCGGCGGTCTCGGCGAGCGTCATTGGCAAAATCCACCGCGATCTCGATTCGCTGTTTCCCGAACCGTATCGCGAACTCCTAAAACAGTCCTTGCTCGAATCCGACACCGCCTCGATCCCCGAGGCGGATGTGATCCTGATTGGCGAGCTCGATGCGGATGCAGTGGCGCTGGAAATCGAAGACGCGTCCGCCGCCTGCCCGTCATCTCTGCTGATTGACCTCAGCGGCAATGAAGCGGTGGCCGAAGCGCTCGATGATTTCGCAGCCACTGTCATCAACATCGACCAGCGTCGAGTCGGTATGATTTGCCAATGTATCGAAAAATGGGTGGGTAAACCTGCGCCCGAAGAGATCGTGATTGATGCCATCGAAGAATACATGGCCGTGTAGAAGTAGCCCAGACTGCCAGTCTGGGCTCGCCAGATCACTTCCCGCCGTGTCATTCGAAGTAAAACATCTTTCCTGGCTTTGCTAGGATTCTGGCTTTTCTGCGAGACGCATGCGAATGAACAAGTTAACCGAATACGTCGAAAGAAAGCCGCACGATCTGCTGCGACTGCGTGATGACCGCATCGTCGAAACGGTCGCGATGCTTCAAGTGCGGATCGACGAGCGATTTCCCAATTGCGGACTCGGCAAGCTGTGCGGACAACTTCACCAAGTCTCGCTGCAAGCGGCATCGCGATCGGCCTGGATTGGGCGTCCGATCTTGTGGATTCGCGCGGTCGGTTACCTGTTGGCGTTCAGCTTGTTGGCCGTTTTGATTTTCTACGGAGCGCTGGTCGTTCGTTTGGAACCGGACGAAGTCAGTCCGATGGACTTTATCCAAACCTTTGACGCCGGGATCAACGGTGCCGTGTTTGTCGGCATCGCCTTGTACTTTTTGATCAGTTTGGAAACGCGGATTAAACGTAAGCGAGCGTTGGCGGCGGTTCACGAATTGCGGTCGATCGCCCACATCATCGACATGCATCAATTGACCAAAGATCCCGAACGGATTTTACAAAACTGGCAGGCCACTGATCACTCGCCTAAATACAACATGACGCCGTTCTTGCTCGGTCGTTACCTGGACTATTGCAGCGAAATGTTATCGTTGGTGGGCAAGATCGCGGCGTTGTACGTCGAGCGATTCGACGACGCTCATTCCGTCGCCGCCGTCACCGAGATCGAACAACTAAGCACCAGTATGAGCCGCAAAATCTGGCAGAAGATCATGGCAACCTACACCATCCGCGAATATGCGGGTGATCCGATGGGGGAGAGCGGCTTAGACGGAGCAAATGGACGTCCCAGCGGCGATAGTTTGGCCCCCGAAGCGGTCACCCCTGATACAACGCCACCGGAGGCCTGATGACAAAACACTTGGCAAACTAGGGGTGTCCCCCTTAGAATCCTTTGAGCCGGCTAGGGTAGCTCCCGAAAAAGCGATTGTTCATCGCCCCGCCGGTTCTCTCTAACCTTTGAACAATCGGAAGGAACAACCGATGGAAATTGCGATAGAAGCAGCGGCGAGCACTGAATCAGACAATGGCGTTTTGTACGAATTCGTGCTCTCGCAGTTGTATAAACAGGTCAAGAATCTGCTCTTTTGGATTGAATCCCCCGAACCTGAATGCACGGTGAGGCCGGAGTGGATAGAAGCGACGTTTGAAGACCTGAAATATGCTTTCGATGCGGCTATTCGGTCTGCCGATGCGAGGGACACCCCGTTAGTGTCGGCCAACGAACTACGCAAGCGGTTCCTCCAATCAAAGCATCTTGCGAATGTGGTTCACGCCAATCCTCAAATGAGTCTTAGTGATTGGGTTGCATATCCGTCAAAAGAGCACAGAGATTTACAGACGTTCTGCAGCAAGCTGGAAAGCCTGATTGATGAAGATGAGCAGGCCGACGAATCAGAGCATGAGCAACCCTCAGAATTTTTGATAACAGAAGAGTCGTCAAAAAATCGCGATCACAAAGCTCCAAAGGATGAAGTTAGCAGTAAGCCACGCTATGACTGGGATGACCTGAAAAGCAAAGCAATTCGGATGTTTAGCGATGACCGCGACCGACTAGGATGGTCATCACGGCGATGGGCGCGGGAACTAGGGGTACCGAAATCCACCTTTGCCGAATCTGAACTATGCAAAAATCTGAGCAACCTCGCTATGGCTGAAAAAATCAACCGGGCGTCCGGAAACTAAACCGGACACCAGAGCTACAAAACCGGACACCGAAAAGGCGTTTCTCTTATAAGGGGAACGCCTTTTTTTCGTTTTTTTCCGGACGGGCACGGAAGTTTGTGTAAGGCAAACGTCTTGTTCAAAGGAAAAACAAATGGCAAGAGAGCTCACTGAAACACCAGCCGGATTGTTGGCGGTGTTGATCGCAGCCCGCAAGTCTGGCGACGAAATTCTAGCAGCGGACGCAGAGCGGCAATTGAATGCCAAGTTTGGTATCTCGATCACGTTCTCCGACAGCAAACAGCGTGAGGCGGCACATGCATAAGCCCCTCACTGCCGAACAGGCCCGAGCGATCGCGGCACTTCTACTTTCGTTGACTGCCCCCGAAGCGAGCAAGCAGCGATCCAAATAAGAAACACCCACCGATCACGGAAGGCGTTTCTCTTTTCACCAGGACTTCAAACACAGATCAGGACGGATTCAAAGATGAGTTTTGTAATAACCCAGGGCGAAGCGGAGCGTTTGAAAAAACTCGAGCGTATCGTGGACAAGGGCAAGCGGACTTTCATTGAGGTCGGCAACGCACTCAAAGAGCTACGCGACGGGAAACTGTATCGTCAGACGCACAGAACGTTTGAGTCGTATTGCGAGGAACGATTCGGGTTCAAGCGTCAGCAGGCGTACCGATTCATCGAAGCGTCTGAGGTCGTTGAAAATGTCTCCCATGGGGGACAAATTTCGAGCGAGCGAGCTGCACGCGAAGTCGCCAAAGCGCCACCGGAAAAGCAGCAGGAAGTCGTCACGAAGGCAATCGAGACAGCTGAAAAGACTGGGAAGCCGGTAACTGCAAAGTTGATGGCTGCGGCTCGCGATGCGGTGCTGAGCGGTGCTGATGACGAATACGAGGATGTTGAAGACGACGACGATGAACCGGAAGTCGTTGAGCCTGCTGCCAAGAAACCAAAGCACCCAGGCGACCACATCAAGACCGAGCTGTTCGCAAACAACAAAGCAGATGTTTCGATCACGCAGCTAGAAGGCATTCCGAAACGGAACAAGCATCGTGATGCAGCCTTGAAACGAGTCGCGGATTGGATCGATTCCAACAAGAGTAAGGAACGCGACGAACCCGAAATTGACCCGGGTGATTATCTCGCAGATGTCTTGGCCAAACTCGAGGACTGGAACAATCGGATCGAGGATTTCCCGTGCAAAGGTTTTGACCCGTTCAACGCCAAACACAGTCTGCTCTCAGATCAGATCGCAGTGGCGGCAATTCAGTTTAGCAACAAGATCTTGAATCGAGCCCATACGCAAGGTGACGAGCAGCCAAGTCGCTAAACGCAAAACCCCAAGCCGGTAAGGGCCTGGGGAATCACGATTTTCTTAATTCACCGCTGGACGGGCGGCAAACAAACACAGAAAGGACTCTCACATTATGGCAACGGACCAACAAGGGGTCAACCGCGTTTTGTCGCCTTGCGGCAATCACCCCGAACCGCCACGGCAATGCGGATGCCTTGGCGAGCAGATGGCAGCGATCGCACTGTCGCTGCTTTACGCCGAACAGGAGCGAAGCACAGCCGCCGAGCAGTGGGCGCGAGCTCGCACGATTGCCGCCAAAAAATGGAGGGGCAATCGATGATTGACTACGAAACACTCGAGTCGCTGGACATGTTTTACCAGCACACCACCCCCGATGATGGCGAGATTGCTGTCGTTGCTGCCAACAAAAAACACCCGGTAGGATTCTATCGAGTCGATGAACTGGACAAGGCAGCGAAAGCGATGTTTGGCCAAGACGATTTATACATCAAGGTCAACTTGATGGACTCCAAAGCGATCCAAAGCCGTGGCCCCTACGCGGTGGGAAATCGTCAAGAAGTCAAAACCATCGTTTCGTTTCACCTAGACTTCGATGCCGGAAAAGATGACCGCTATTTGAGTCGTGATGAAGCGTTGGCAGCCATGAACCGGATGCCCCATCCGCCATCGATCATAGTCAATTCGGATGGTGAGGAAGGCGGCTTCCATCCCTACTGGTTGCTCGATGAACCGTATCGGATCAAGAGCGACGATGACCGCGAGTTTATTAGCAGCCTCACCTATCGCTGGCAGACTCGGTTGAATGAGCTGGCGGCCGGTAAGCTGGACAGCACAGCCAATATCGATCGAGTGCTACGAGTTGTTGGCGGAAATCGATCTAACGGAAATCGTGTGCAGATTCACGAATACTACCCACATCGTCGGTATTCGGTCGAGCAATTGACGATACCGGCGACCGACGCGGAAATCGTCGCAGATGCGACCAATTCAGTGAAGGCGTTGTTCCGATCGGCTATCGGGTTCAACAATGTGGCCAGTGCGGATTGTGAGCGTCACAAAGCAGCGTTAAACGCGATGGCCAAAGTAGAACCTGCCATCGGTGAAAAAGACGGATCGCGTCGTCTGATGGCTTACTGTCGCCAGGCGAAGCGTTGGGGCGTCGAGGTCGACGAAGCGGTTCAGTTAGTTCGGCAAGTGCTCGACAGCTGCCCTACTCCAAGAGAGTGGACTAACGAGGAAATCACGGATCGATACTTACAATCGACTGCTGAGTTCGGGGAAGCATTGGAGGCAGGCACATGGTAAAGATGCCTCCAAACCAAAGCGATCAATCGCATGGTGAACAAAAAATTCGCGAAGATTACAAGCGAGCCAAGGCGACCGTTGAAGCGTTCAAAGCAGAAGCCAAACGTCGTGGCATCGAGTTAGAAGAACCGGTTTTCAATCCGGAGGATGACCCGGAGCGACGACAATGCACGTCTGACGTGTTTGCCGACGTGATGGATCGGCTGCGGCGTGGCGAAGGTGATGTTCTCTACGCCACGGGCGAGTGGATCGAGGGTTTTGAATGTGGCCCGGGAAAGATCACCATTCCAGCAGCGCCACCGGGATTCGGAAAGACTACTTTCGCACTGCAATATGCGTTTGACGTTTTGGATCACAACCCCGACCTGGTTGTCTACATCGCGAATGCGGAAATGTCATTCGAGGTGTTGATAAAACGCGAATTGACGCGGCGATCGGGTGTTCCACAAAAGGCGTTACGGTTTGCAGACTTGACGCCAAAGCAGCTGGAAACAGTCGAGGAAGCGGCGAGGGAAATCGAGCCCTACTTGGAAAGAATCGAGGTCATGCCGGAGCCTTACACGCTGGCAGACTTACGAAAGTGGACCGACGAAAAGTGCGGCCTGCTGTTGCTCGACTATCTGCAGCTGTTCGCGCCCTGCGACGATCCGAGACTAGGCGTCAACATGGTGATGCGAGAACTTCGATACTTGGCAAATCACGGTTGGGGTGTGCTCGCATTATCCGCCGTCACCCGTGGCAAAAACAAAAACGGCAGCGCCTATGACTCGAGCCAATTGACGATGGCCAGTCTGAAAGAGAGCGGCGAAATCGAGTTCAACGCCGATTCAATCTACCTGCTTCGCGACCAGGGGCCGGTAGATCCAGCAGACGAAAAGGTCCGCAAAGTGGAATTGTTTTGTGGCAAGAATCGGCACGGAGAACGTGTTTCGCACGATCTTGTTTTCGATATGCCGAAGAGCGCCTTCGGACTCGCCAAGAAAATCGAGCCAAATGCAGAGCGGCACAGCGAGTTTGACGAATACGAAAACCCGTTTGACGATGCCAGCGAATCGTACCAGGAGGCATCGTACTGATGGCCAAGACACCAGAGAAACGGAAGTCTAGCCAGCGATGGCAGCAACATAACTATCTGGTTGATGCGATCAATCCGAGGTTGAAAAACTCGACTTACATAGCGGTCTTGTGGGCCTGCTTCCGTAACGGCCGGGGGCTCGGATATTTCCGCGCGTCAACGAACCGTGTCGCGTCGTGCTCGCGAACCAGCAAGCGAAACGTACAGCGAATAATGGACGACCTTGAAACGTGGAAGGTGATCGAGTTGGTGAAAGAGCACCAAGGGCCAATCCCAAGGACGTACAGAATCCGTTTCGAGCACGTTGGCGAACAAATCACTATCAGGCATTCGATCCCCTCAGAGGTCACGAGCAATGGCAAGAAAAAGACAGTCGCAGTCTGAGTTGCAAATCGCTATCGATCGGCTCGCAGACGTTTCAAAACTTGACGAGCGAGGTCGCATCGAGTTGTTGATTGACACCCAAGACAACCTCAACAACGGGGACGCAATGGCGTACTTCGATCACTGGTTAGATGCGGTCTGCGATGCCATCGAGATCGACCGAGACGACTTTGACCCGATGAACAATCCATTCGCCTAATGGTGACACCTCAACCACCATTAGAAATACCATACCCCCCAAGTTAATGGTGACAAAAAACGGGGTTAATGGTGACAAAAACAGGGGTTAATGGTGACACCTCAACCACCCCATACAGAAACAGAAACATTGCGAAGTGGTTTTCGCCTCCGCTTCGCTGCGAAAACTCACTCGCAAGACGACGACATCCGACCCGCACCCGAACTGGCCAAGGACGACCACGATGAAGCCTCCGCAACAATCGATCGATCGACCGACATTCACGGTCACGCTAAGGGCCGAAGCGGGCGCGGATGCCAACAGCGTGCTGCGATCATTGCGGCGATTTTTGAAAGCTGCAAAGCGTAGTTATCACCTCACTTGCATCGACATCAAACCAATTCACCAAGATCCTATTCCCAAAAACAACGTGGACACCCACAAATGAGCGTACTGAAAAAACGAGCTTTCTATCGACTTGGCCAAGTTGCCGCCGCGATCGACAGGAACCGAGATGACTTAGTTTTGACAACCAGGGACGCAATCACGCAACTTGGCGACGACTTGCAACCCGAAATTGTCGCGGCATTCGAGAGCTACTGCAGCGCCGCAAATGGGCTCCGTGGCGTTGGCTTGGCCTTGTCGCGGAACGAGGCGGCAATCGATGACATCGAGCAGCAACACACGGGTGCAGGCACAGACAGTAGCCAGGATGCGAAATAAGGCACCCAGCGTGCAGCGTAACGCGATTAAATGCAAAACGCGACAAATCACACAGGCAAGACGGAAGCGACGTTAAAACGCAAACAGGAAGCAACAGGATGAGATGGGATGACGAATCGATACCGATGATTTTTGTGACTGAGTATCACTGCCCAAGTTGCTTTGCGACGAAGCCGTTGATTCTTCGCACACTTGATGGCCGTGATGGCAGTCGTTCTAGGCGTTGCATCTGCCGTAGTTGCTCGATGCGGTGGATCTTAGTAATCGAGCCCCCTTGCCAGGATTTGGCAGACGGAGCGGACACTTTGCAACAATGAGAGTGAAAGGATTTTTAACCATGATTGCAAAACTGAAACGATTGCTTGCATCGAGAAAGCCCGAACCCCCGAAACAGGAACCCGAGAAAATGGCTATGTATTTCAAGAGCCAAGGCCAGCTAGCGCCTTCAATCCAGGCATCCGTTAGTCGCGGCACAGTGCGGCCGTGGCGTTTAGATGCGGAGGGCTGCCAATGGTTCGTTCGTGATCGTCCGCAAGACATCAAAGGTATCCCATCGAAATCGGTCGAGACAAAGCCACCGAAAGTGCGAGCCATCGCGGAGCAATCTGGACCTACCGAGCCGACCGAATCGCCAGAGGACGCCGGCAACAGTGTCGATGACGACTGGCGGACTGAGTTCGAGGCGGCATTTGAAGCGAAACGGACGTGGTTGAACAGGTTGCGAAACTACCCTGCTGACACAGGGGACGATCACGATGAATAGTCTACGCTGGACGATCGCGATTCATGAGGCGGCACATGCAGTCGCTTGTATCGCATTGGGTGGACGTGTTTCATCGGTCGAAGTGCTCTCGGATTGTGGCGGTTGCAACATGATCGAGCTATCACCAGACCGTCTTGCGTTCGCGGCAGCAGCAGGCCCCCGAGCCGAGTATCTGGCGGATGAGTTTGACCCGCCAGTCATGCCGGAACCGATCACGGCCAAGATGCCCGAAGCGATCGCGGACGACAGCACCGAGCCAGCACCAGCTACAACGCTCCCAATGGAGCCTATCGCTGTGCATGACGACGAGCGAATCGCATTGTGGGCGATCAGTGGACACTTTGGCGAACCAGACAGTTGGGCGCGGCGTGTTCGTTTCGCCTATCACGTTGCCGATCAACTCATTACTGCGAATCGCGACCACGTTGTCGAGATTGCCAAAGCGTTGTATCTGCGATCCAGGCTCAATGCCAACGATATCGAACAAATCACTGAACCAATGGAGTTAGTCGCATGAACGGATTAAACGAACTAATCGCGGAGCTCGAGCGATTGAACAGAGCCGATGACCATGCCGACCAGCACCATGCCGACCAAACGATGAAGTTGCAATTGCGGCTCTACTGCATCGACCGCAGGCAATCGCAGGCGGCAGAGCGTGACGACTCGCTCGCAAATGAGCGGCTTGAAGTGGTCGCACAGATCCAGGCCGAGAATTGTCGGTTGGAGCGGACCATAGAAGCGAATCAGCAGGACCGCGAAATCATCGAAGAACGGATTCAGCAATTAAATTTCCAAACTCAAGGGGTATGACCATGGTAACAACCATCGACCAAATCGCGGAAACACTTCGCAGCCGTAAAGAAACGGCCATAGCGGCTTATTACCAGTTGGTTATTGATCTTGGCAACGAATCATCCAAAGCCAAGCCGGAAACCATCGAGCAGATCTTGCGGGATTCTGGAAAGTCGATCGAGGATCTTGACGCAGACGCTCGTCGGTCGAAACGTCGCAGCGAGGATCGGGCAACCATCGAAACGGAACAAGAAACCAAGAAGCAAATTGCCAGTGCAAGAGCTGCCATCGAAGCGGCGAACGAGGAGCTTGAAGAAGCTAAAAGGGCTCGCAACGAAAAAGTTTATCCGCTGACTGTTCAGATCAGCGAGGCAGAGAGTCAGTTAAACGCAATCGCGACTGCCAAAGCCACCTTGCTAAGTACGATGTGGCAAGAAGATCAAGAGCGGTTAAAAAGCCTCAATTGGCAGGTCGAGCGTTTGCATCGTGAATTGACCGCCGCAAAATCAAAGATGGTCGCACTACGCTCTCGCACGGAAGTTGATCGTGATGCTGTGCGGTCAAATTGGTGGCTCAAGGATGGCATCGAGCCGACCAAGCCATCGGCAACGACAATGCAACTCGCAGCCGCCGAGGAACGGGTAACGGACGCACAGCGAGCACTTGATGCAGCTATAGATGCGATGGAGACATTCAGGGCCGAAGCGATGGCAAGGTAGTACGCACCAGGGGGCACAGGGTGACACGTCACGGGGTTCGGGTTCCACGTGGCGTGTTGCTCTCCCTCTGTGCTCGGATCACGTTGGGCGATGCGACAGGGGCTCACAGGTGGTCTAGCTAGCGTCGATTCAGCGGGTCCCTACTTTCCGACAATGGTTCTATCGCAATTCCGCACCAGAGTTACAAGAGAGTTAGTCCGTCCGTCCCCTTAGTTTTACTTGGGGGTTGGGGGCGAGGTATGCGATTCAGGCACCGCCATAGCGGGTCCTTCCGACCGTTGCTATCGCGGGTAAACATCCCCGTACTGCCCTACTTTCACATGCACACGAGTTAATCTGGTGACAAAACAACACCAAAAGCAAGTCGATGCACAATTCCATTTAGCGACCCAGGCGGACGTAGCTCGGGCTTTTGAGGTCGAGCGTTCGACCGTCCACACTTGGATCCAAAAGGGGATGCCAGGGAAGCCAGGGCACTACGATTATCGGCACATAACCAGGTGGCTATTGTCGGTTGGTCCGTGGAAATCGGATCGATACAGAGAGGCATTGATCGAAAACGCGATCACCCGCTAGGCGTGTTTTTGTTTGCTACGCGGCGCGATAATTTGTATCATTATCGCGTTGGGTGACAGGCAACAATTGCACATCACGCGTGTGTTGCATCATTGCGAAACAGGGTGCAACACGCGTAGCAAGCGGTCGGGGGTTTTTACCTTGCCCCCGGCCGCATTTTTCCGACCCCTCAAAAGGGGACACCCATACAAAGCACACAGGACGGACAAATGGGCAATTTCAGATTATTGGCTCGCGACTGGGACCGGACGTTCAATTCGTTGAAACGAGCGTTGCCGCAATTTGAGGAACCTTTGCAAGAAGCGTTTCCAGACGACTACGAAATCCGAGAGCAGTTTGCCGAGTTCACCGAAGCGATCAACAAATTCCAGCGGTTCAGCATCGATCGGCTATTGCAAGTCGATGAAGCGACCCCGCCAGCAGATAAGCGACCGAAGCGACCAAAACGCCACAAGATCAACGGCAAGAAACGCCGTTAAACGAAAGGAAAAACAGGGATGGCCACAGCAGTCAAGTTGGGCGAGGGATACGTTCAAATCGGCATCAAGTCGAGAATTGAACAAGGTGCTCGGGGGATCGAGGATCGACTGGACAAGATGGGCGACAGGGCGACCAAGTTGGGGCTGATTGCCTCTGCCGCCAGTGCTTCGTTGTTGGCTGCCCCCCTTGCGATGGCATCGAGGCTACAAGAATCGGTGTCAAAGTTTGGCGTTGTCTTTGGTGCGGCCGATGATCGGATGAGCAGGTGGTCGGATAATGCCGCCGACGCGCTCGGGACATCCCGCCGCGAAATGATCGACATGCTTTCAAGTATGCAGGACTTGTTAGTGCCGATGGGGGTACTGCCAGGCGAAGCGACGGAAATGTCGAAAACAATGTCGCAGCTGGCGGTAGATCTTGGATCTTTCAACAATGTTGATACTGCCGATGCGTTTAACGACTTGATGGCCGCCATGACTGGCTCGGGCGAAGTCATGAAGAAGTACGGCGTCATTTTGACCGAGGCGGCCGTCAAGCAAGAGTTGTTGGCAATGGGAGTGGATCCCAATTCGATCGACAACGCAGCCAAAGCACAGGCCCGACTAAACATCATCATGCGTGGCACGACTGCAGCGCAGGGAGATGCGATCCGAACCGCAGACGGTTGGGCCAACCAGTTGAAGCGTGGACAGTCGGTAGTTGTCGACATCGCGGGCGCGATCGGTGGAACGCTGATTGAATCGCTCACTGATTACGTTTCGCTTGCTGTTCAAGCCGGGGGCGTTATTCGTGACTGGATTGAAGACAACCGCGATTTAGTGGCAGCGGCGA